>Ga0070683_100000421_pt1 | contig 29305 bp, 23 predicted proteins | sample KBSC713LmetaG_FD_64662 | JGI IMG/M metagenome (GOLD analysis project Ga0070683, IMG submission 64662) | Corn rhizosphere microbial communities from Kellogg Biological Station, Michigan, USA - KBS C7.1-3L metaG | ecosystem: Host-associated > Plants > Roots > Rhizosphere ... | reverse complement strand
CAGTTCATTCTCATGGATTTCCTGCGGCGCAAGACGCGCAAGGTCTCCTGACGCGCTTCGGCGGCAGCGCTACAGTCGTGGCGCCACGGGCAGATCCAGCTCGAAGCGAAAGCGGGTGCCCTTCCCGAGTTCGGTATCCACCGCGAGCTCGCCGCCCAATCCGCGGATGAGCCGGCGAGAGATGGACAACCCCAGACCCGCGCTCGAAAACGAGTAGTCGCCCACGCTCCGGCGCCGGCGAAACGTTTCGAAAAGACAGCTCATGACATCTGGCGGGATGCCGCGCCCGGTATCCCGCACCGAGAAATCCAGACGCGTACGCGTGCGCTGCGTCGCCGCGATCTCCACGAACCCCTCCGCCGTGAACTTCAGCGCGTTGGTCGTCAGGTTGAGGAGCACGCGATTCAGCGCGCCCGGGTGACCGAGGCGGAAGTCGGCATCGGGCGGGGCCAGCCGGAGGTCAAGCTTCTTTTCCTCCGCGATGGGCAGCACAATGTCGCGCACGCCATTCATGACATCCGACACGGAGAACGGAACCGGTTCCACGTCCGTCAGCCGGTCGGCGCCGCGCACCAGCTCGATCACATCGCTCGACATGGCGCTGAGACCGAACGCCGCGCTGTAGATGAGCCCGAGCTGCCGCTCCTGTACGGGCGCGACAGCGCCGCTCTGCCCCTTCCGGAGCGTTTCGGCGAGAAAGAGAATGGACGACAACGGTGAGCGCAGGTCGTGCGCCACCTCCACGAGCAGATCCAGTCCCCCAACGCCGGACAGGCGGCTCGCGAACCGCTGCGCGTCATCGTCCTCGAGCACCGCCTGCACGCGCTCGAACGCGCGCAGCAGCGTGATGACGTCCCCGACGCTCACGCCCGTGTCGGGGTGGCTCGCCAGCTCGTCCACCACCGCGGCACGCCAGCGGCTGAGCAACCGCTGGACGGGCGCGGCGGGGGCGGCGCGCTCCACGATGATGGTGTCGCCGGCCCAGCCGTGAGCGAGCGCACCTCCCAGTGCGGCCATCTGTGTGCGCAGATCCTCGAGCTGTGTTCCCGACTCGATCGCCTGGGGCGCGGCGAGCACACGCGCCGCCGCCCGATTCACGAGCGTTCCCAGCGGATCGGGAATGGCCGCCGCGGCAATTTCCGCCGCCGGTCCTGCCGGTCGTGCCACGTGATCAACCAGGGGTGTCCTGTCGCCTGCCGTGGTGCGCGTCATGGCGCTCGCGCGCGACGCGCCGGTGGTCACTCGGTAAGACCCGTCAGATCATCACGCCGCATGTTGTGCTTCTCCATGAGACGATAGAGCGTCGTCCGATCGATGTTCGCGAGCCGCGCCGCGCGCGACATGTTGCCGCCCGCGCGCGTCGTGAGCCGGGCGAGATACTCACGCTCGAATTCGGCGATCAACCGGTCCTTCGCCGCATGATACGGCTCGTCCATGATGGCGGTGGGCAGCGTCGTACGCACCGGCAGCGCCGGCGAATCATCGTACACCGGAATGTCCTCCGGCCGGATGGCGTGTCCGGGCTCACTCAGCACCGCCACGTGCTCGATCACGTTCTGCAGTTCGCGCACGTTTCCACGCCATGGCCGGGCACGCAGGAAATTCATGGCATCTTCCGTCATGCGCGGTGCCGCCTCGCTCGCCTGGCGGTGGCGCGACCAGTAGTGGGCGAGGAAGTGATTCGCCAGCAGCGGGATGTCTTCGAGTCGCTGGCGCAGGGGCGGAAGCCGGATGGGAACGACGCGCAGCCGGTAGAACAGATCCTCGCGCAGCACGCCGCTGTTGACCGCCTCTTGCGGATCGCGGTTGGTCGCCGAGATGAAGCGAATGTCCACGACGGCATCCTGCTGCTCGCTTCCCACGCGTCGCACCACGCCATCCTGCAACACGCGCAGCAGCTTGGCCTGGATCTGATGCGACATCTCCGTCAGCTCGTCCAGGAAGAGCGTTCCGCCATTGGCCGTTTCCAGGAGCCCGGGCTTGTCACGGTCCGCGCCGGTGAACGCCCCCTTGCGATGGCCGAACATCTCGCTCTCGAGCAGTGGCTCGGGCAGCGCGGCACAGTTGATCGGCACGAGCTTCCGGCTCGCGCGCCGACTGTGTGCGTGAATGAACTGCGCGATGACTTCCTTGCCGGTGCCGCTTTCGCCGGCGATCATCACCGAGGCGTCCGTCGTGGCCACCTTGCGCGCCAGCTCCACGGCGCTCCGGAACGCGGGCGACACTCCAAGCAGCGTGATCTTGTCGCTGTTCCCGTTCTGCTGCACGAGCTGCTTGCGCAGGTCGCTCGTTTCCCGCGCCACCATGACCGCGTGCGATGCGCGCCCCACCAGGACCTGCAGGTGGGTCGCGGAGAAGGGCTTCGGCAGATAATCCCAGGCACCGGCGCGCAGCGCCTCGATGCTCGTCGTCACACTGGGATTGCCCGTCATGACGACGACAATCGTGTCGCGGAATGCCTCGAGCGCCGCCTTCAGCACATCGATCCCCGACACGGGAGTCATGTAGAGATCCACGAGGATGATGTCGAACTTCCGGCGCCGGACCATTTCCAGCGCTTCATCACCCCGCCCACAGAAAGTCACATTGTAGCCGTCCATCTGCAGCACGCTCGCACACCCTTCACGCAGCGTGCGATCGTCGTCGACGACGAGAATGCGGATGCCACCTTTGACCTCGGCGGGAATGGACAGCGGATCGCGAGGAGCCGGCTGCGCGTCGGACAAGCTGTCGGGTTGTGCCACGAACGGACTGGACATCGATTGTACCTTCTCTCCGCCTCCGGCGAGGGGCCGGTCAAATGGAAGGACTGGCTACTGCAGCGGGATGCCATCTGTGCGGATGACGATCGGCAACACAGATTGTCAAGACAATGCTACATTCCTGTCGTCCAAATACCACATGACGTATGTCACATTCAGCGGCATTCCCCCTTGCACGCCCGGTTTGGCGCTAGATTGCCACGGGGAGCACGGCAACTGTGGAGTCGCTGTAACGACGAATCGTGCGTTGAGCCGTCACGAGATGCGCATGGCCGAGTCACCCGGAGCGAGTGCGCCGAAAGGCGGAGTGGGCTCCAGAGGATGCATGCGAGTCACGAGGGGCTTCCCCCAGACACGCCGACAGGTGCTAAACGTGCATGTGAACGCCAGTTAGATGCGTTACGCCGACGCGATGCGCCTCGTCCTTGTCGGCTGACCCGTCCCCGAATGCCAGCCGGTGCAGACAGCCGCCGCGACTACCCCAATGCTGATTTCGGCTGATTCCGGGATGGGCCTGGATTTGCATACCCTGGCGATTGTGCAGCAGGTGGCGCCCCGTACGCGCTGGCACCCGTGCCTGGTGCCCTGTGGAAGATCAACCCTGGAGCATCTTCTCGAATGTCCGTGAACTACCTCCCGTCCAACCTCCCTGGCGAACCGGCGCGTGATCCGGGCGCGCTGGCCCTGCCGCAAGCGTGGTCGTCGCCGGCATGGGGCGGCGGACTGGACGCCGAGGACGCCGGCATCCCGTGGGGGCGGTACTTCGCCGCGCTGCGTCGCTACAAATGGATGATTCTCGCTATCGTCCTGGCCGGCACCGCGCTCGGATTTGGCGTGAGCCAGTTCATCACCCCCGAGTACCAGGTCGCCGGAACGATCTGGATCTCCGAGACGGATCCGCGCATGGTCAACAACAATCGCGGTCCGGTGCGGGGCGAGGAGCTCCTCGGCGGCGGTGCGTGGGCCGATCTGCTCACCAGCTCCAACGTCATGGATCGGGTCGTCCGCCGCATGGGACTCTACCTGTGGCCGACGAACATCGCCGACTCCACGGCGTTCGCGGGGTTCCAGCCCGGCACCGGCTTCCGCTCGGGCACGTACGAGTTGAGCGTCGACCCCACGGGCAGCAAGTACAGCCTGAGTACGAAGAATGGCACGGTCGTGGAACGCGGAGCGGTTGGCGATTCCGTGGGACGCACCGTCGGCTTCCTCTGGCTGCCAACGGCCGCGGCGCTGGGAAAAGGACGGACGCTGGAGTTCAGCGTACAGAACCCGCGCCAGATCGCCAACAGCCTCACCAAGCGCGTGGAGGTCACGCTTCCCCAGGGTAGCTCGTTCCTCAAACTCACGCTGACCGGCGCGAGTCCACGGCGCACCGCGACGATTCTCAACACCGTCATGACGGAGTTCGTGGCGACTGCCACGGATCTCAAGCGCCGCAACCTGGACGAAACCGCCAAGACGCTGCAGTCGCAGCTCGACGATGCGCACAACGCGCTGCAGACATCGGAAAACAAGCTGCAGGGCTTCCGTACCAATACGATCACATTGCCCACCGAGGACGTCGCACTCGGCAATCCAGGCGCCGCACCTGTCGCTCCCGGGGCCGATGCCGCGCCGAATCCGGTCGCCAATGGCTATTTCGAACAGAAGCTGCAGCTCGAAGCGCTGCAGCGGGACGAGAAAGCACTCGATGCGCTCCTGGCGAATCCCGCAACCATTACGGCTGATGCGTTCGTCCCCATTCAGACGGCGCAGCAGTCGCCCGATCTGACTGCCGCTCTGCAGGAACTGTCCAAGCGCGAAACAGCCCTGCGCGCCGCGCGCGAGGTGTATACCGATCAGCATCCCACGGTGATTCAGCTCAAGGCGAGCGTGCAGCTCATGCGCACGCAGACCATCCCGAGCGTCCTGCGCGCGCTCGTCGCGCAACTGAAGAAACGCGAGGCCGCGCTGAGCACGCAGATCGGCTCGGCCACGCAGCAGCTCAAGGCCATCCCGTCCCGCTCCATCGAACTGATGCGATTGCAGCGCGACGTACAGACCAAGTCGGCGCTCTATCAAATGTTGCAGGGCCGTTTCGAGGAAGCTCGCCTGGCGGCCGTGAGCGCCATCCCCGACGTGAGCATTCTCGACACGGCGGCGGCGCCGCTCATTCCCACCAAGAACACGGCGCCGAGCATCATCCTCATTGCGCTGCTGGCCAGCCTGGGCGGCGCCGTGGGACTGGCGCTGCTGTTCGACCAGACGGACTCGCGGTTCCGCTACCCGGAGCAGGCCAGCCACGACATGCGGCTCACGATCCTGGGTGCGGTCCCGACGATCGCCGGCGGCAGAGGGGCGAGCCCCGACCCGGCTGAAGCCGCGCAGGTCATCGAGGCGTTCCGCACGATCCGGATGAACATCACCAATGCGTGCGGTGGTGCGCCCATGATGTTCACCATTTCGAGTCCAGGCCCGGGCGATGGCAAGTCGCTCGTGTCCTCGAATCTCGCGCTCTCATTCGCGGAAGCGGGCTATCGCACCGTCCTGGTGGACGGCGACACGCGACGCGGCCAACTGCACGCGATGTTCAACGCGAATCGCCGACCCGGCCTGCTGGATCTCCTGGGCGGCGAGGCGCCGCTCGACGCCATTCTGCGCACCACGACGCACGAGAAACTCACGCTCGTGCCGTGCGGCACGCGGCGCCATCGCGGGCCGGAGCTGCTCCACTCGCAGGCCATGCTCCAGCTCATCGCCGATCTGCGTGATCGCTACGACGTGATCATTCTCGATAGCCCACCCTTTGGCGCGGGCGTGGATCCGTTCGTGCTTGGCGCGGCCACGGGCAATCTCGTCTGCGTCCTGCGCACTGGCACCACGGACCGGAAGCTCGCCGAGGCCAAGCTCCAGCTCATGGGTCGCCTGCCGATCCGCGTGCTGGGTGCCGTGCTCAACGACATTCTGGCCCAAGGCGCCTACAAGTACTATTCGTATCTCTACGGCTACACGACGAGCGAGGACGACGATGAGACGCTGCGCCTCTCGCCGCGGGTAGGGGAGCTGTCCGGCAAGGTATAGCACGGCGGTCCGGCTTTAGCCTGATGGAAACGTGAGCGGGTCGCTTCCCCGGGTGGGCGAAGCGGCCCGCTGTCTCTTGGTGCTGCCGCTGTGGGTGCTGTCTGGCGAGTCGTGCCGCTCGGGGTGCTGCCCTTCAGGGACTACAGGCTCGACTGGGCGGGGACTTCCTCGAACGCCTTGATCGTCTCGCCCGTGGAATCCGAGCGCAGATAGCGCAGCGCCGTCGTCGCACGGAGCAGCATCTCCACGGCGTCCACGGCGGATTCCGAGAAGTCGGGCACGGCACAGTAGCCCGCCCGGAGTTTCACGGTGTGCGCCAGATCGCCGAGTGACACCGGCTCGGCGTCGATCATCCCTTGCATGCGCTCCATCATGCGGACTGCGCCAGGGCTGCCGGTCGCGGGAGCGATGATCGCGAAATCCGTCGGCCCGATGCGGCCGATCGCATCGGACACCCGCCCCGACCGGCGCACCAGCGCGCCGACGTGCACGACGACATTCTCCGTGTGCCCGTTGAATGGACGGTCCGGATGATCGACGGACGCAGGCAGTGGCGAAAACGCGACGCACGAGATGGGTGCCCGCAGTCGCTGCGCCTCGGCCGAGATCTCGCGCGCGCGGCGGACTAGGCCGCGCATGTTGTAGAGACCGGTGATGGGGTCCAGAAGACTTTCACTGCGCAAGCGATCGGCTTCGCGCTTGCTCCGCATGAAGGCGTCCAGCTTGAGAAGCAGCGCTTCACCATCGATCGGCTGGCCCACGAGCTCCCAGGCACCAGCCCGGTGCGCGGCCAGCCGTTTGTCGCGATCGGCCGCGCCAGATGTAGTAACCAGAATGGGCGTGGACGAGCTGAAGTGTACGTCTCCATAGAGCGCGCGGCACACCTCGATCCCGCCCATGTCCGGCAACCGGAAGTCAACGATCACCAGGTCAGGCTGGGCCGTGCGAGCCAGCTCGATCACCTGCTTCCCCGTGTACGCTCGCAGCACCGCGTAGCCGTTCGGTCCCAGGATGCTCTCGAGTGACCTCGCGGACCACTCCTGGTCGTTGGCGAGCACTACCAGCGGCGGACGTGACAGCTTTCCCGAATCAGTCATTCGCTCTCGTGACGGGGACAAACGTGGATCTTCAGGATGAGACGGCGGTTGCATGGGTTCGCGTACTGACCGCCATGCATGAGTCATGCAGCCAGTCGTCAGGTCACATAAGCGGCGCTGTGTCAATGCTTTGACTTTTCCCGACCAGGGCATGGGATGGCGATCCTGCCGCGCGGACGCTACAACTGCGATGACATGGCGAGACGAGTCAGGGCACCATGCCTGAGCGTCCGAAAGGCGTGACGAAGCTCACAATGGGCTCGTCGTTTTCGTCATGATCGGAACGGATGGATAGTTGCATACTGTAGGGCGGACTCCGGCGTTATGTTGTGGGTCCGCCACAGCGCCCTGCCCGCAACCTTGGCCGCCGGAAGTCCGGGAATCGAAGCGCGTTATTGGACAACGACTTGTATGCAGCTCGCCAAATGGCGACGCCTAGCACAAGGAGTGCATTGCCAGGAGTATCATGGAAACCAAGACATCCACCCGGACCCGCGACACCCTGTGCGCCTCGTTGCTCATCGGCGCAGTTCTGTCCGCTTCGGTTCCAGTCACCGGCGCAGCCCAACAGGTTCAACCCCGAGACACCGTTCGGGCGGTTCAGGCGACCCGCGCGCAACTCACGGCCCGAGCGGCCGCGTTGCAGAGCGCAGTGCAGTCTTCGAGTGACTCCAGGGATCGCGCGGCAAAAGAAGCCGAACTGTCGGCCCTGAACCAGCGGCTGACGAACGGAGATTTCCAGCCCGGCGACCGGATTGCGCTCGTTATTCGAAGCGACTCGGCGGTGAACGACACGGTGGTGGTGCGGAAAGGACAGGTGATTCAGCTCAAGAACCTCCCGGACATCTCGCTCCATGGTGTGCTGCATTCAGAGCTCAATGGCTATCTGACGAAGGAATTCGGAAAGTACTATCGTAATCCCGAGGTGCTCACCACCTCCCTCATGCAGATCGCGGTGCTGGGAGAGGTCGCGAAACCCGGCTTCTACTCGGTCCCGACTGATGTCACGCTGAGCGATGCCGTCATGGCCGCCGGCGGACCGACGCAGACGTCCAATCTCAACGACACGGAAATCCGCCGCAACGACAAGAAGGTGTTCGACAAGAAGGCGGTGCAGCAGGCGTTCTCCGATGGCGCCACGATTGACCAGATGGACCTGCACGCCGGCGATGCCATCGTGGTTGGCGAGAAGAAAAAGAACGATTGGATCAGGATTGCGCAGATCGGAGCGCTCACCGCCGGTGTCGCTGTGAGCGTGTACTCCCTGACCCACTAGTGGTGGGTTGGCGTCCACCGGACTTCATGTCTTCAGAGAATACGCGAAACGTGACAGGCACGAATACAGCAGTCACTGGCGCCGTCGACCGACGACGCCCCTATCCGCCTGCGAGCGAACGCCCGCGGTCCGCGGTGCAGTCCGGTGCGAATGGTGATGGAGGCCGTCGCATCGAACTGGTTCGCGACAGCACACCCCATTCCGTCACACGCGTCGCGCCCGATGTGCAGCCGCGCTCGCGTTCGGAACTGATCAACCGTGCCGTCAACCTGCTCGTTGCATGCGTGGCGCTGGTGATTCTGGCGCCCGTGATGCTGCTGGTGGCCGTTGCCATCAAGATGACATCGCGCGGTCCGGTGCTCTATTCACAGAAACGAGTGGGCCTGGATCGCCGGCGGAGCTCCGTGGATGCGCTCTATGACCGGCGCGCAACGGACACGGGCGGACGCGTGTTCACGATCTACAAGTTCCGCTCAATGCACGTGAACGCCGAGCAGCACCTGGGCGAAGTGTGGGCGACCCGGGAGGATCCCCGGATCACGACCATTGGACGCTTCCTGCGGCGCAGCAGACTGGATGAGCTGCCGCAACTGGTGAACGTGGTCAAGGGCGACATGAACATTGTCGGCCCGCGGCCGGAGCGGCCGAGTATCTTCGCCAGATTGCGCGAGGACATCGACGAATACTCCATGCGCCAGCGTACTCGTCCCGGCATTACCGGCTGGGCGCAGATCAATCACTCGTACGATGCGTCGCTCGAGGATGTGCGCACGAAGGTGAAGTACGACCTGGAATATCTGCAGCGCCAGTCGCTGGCCGAAGACCTCAGGATCATGGTCAGGACGGTGCCGGTGATGCTGTTCAAGAAGGGTGGGTGGTAGGGGCGAAGAGAGCCGGATCGTCAGGCGCGGCGATCTGTGAGGACGTCAGGCGGTACGATGTATCCGCGATCGCGAGCGGCGTATCGCTTCCCCGCTAACGACCGGACAGGATTTACGGGATTCCCAGGATTCCCAGGATTCTCACGGTGCCGTTCCCAAAGCAGTTGCGGTCAATCAGCGAACGGACAGAAACGTTGGGACTCGGCTCCCAACAATCCTGTGAATCCTGTACATCCTGTTAATCCTGTCTCGATTCTGCCGGTCCGGTGAATTCTGTCCGCTGCCCAAGCCCGAAACTGCCCGCCCAGAGGTTCCGCGAGCATCCGTAACGCCGAGGCGTGAAGATCATTGGAGCGGCCGCCGCGTGGGTTCCCACACCGGAATCCGCTGCCGTCGCAGAACCTTGAGCCACGCCTGAATGCCGGCCAGGGTCGAGACCAGCACGAAGCCCGCGAGCGCGATCGGGATCGGCATGCGCCGCGCCGGAGGCCAACGGAGCGCCACGTACCCGGCAACCATGCCTAGCCCGGCCAGCGCGATGGCCAGCCAGGCCCACGGCGTGCGCGCGGTAGCGAGCAGCAGGCCGATGAGAGCCAGCGGGAGCGTCAGATACACCAGCCAGCGACAGAGCTTGTGACTGATGAGCATGAGCGCGAATGCGCCATCACGCAGTGGGTTCATGAGCGCGCCGAAGTGACGAAGCGTTTCCAGACCCTGCGCCATCGTGCGTGCCTTCCGGCGCATCTCGGCCCTCAGCGAGATGGTACGCGGCACGATGCACGTTGCTTCCTCCACGGAGACAGCCCGCAGACCGCGCTGCCGCGCGATCAGCGCGCTCGCAAAATCCCGGGCCAGGTCCCCGGGCAGGGGCACACACTGGATCTCGCGCCGCACCGCGTAACAGCAGCCGCTGGCTCCCACGATGGAACCGATGCGTGTTTCGAGTGATCGAACCCACATCTCGTAGCCCACATACCCTGACTCACCGCGGTTCCCCTCGCGCTCTTCATCACCCACGCTCAGATCGCGCCCTGACGCGACGCCCACCGTCGGATCGGCGAAGCGGCGAACGAGCGCCTTCACGGACTGCGGCAGAATCCGGATCGAGGCGTCGGTGTTGACGACGATGTCGCCCCGGATCGCCGCCGCGGACAGATTCTCCGCGCTCGTCTTTCCCCCGCGCTGCGGCACGCGAAACAGCTCAACGCCGTGCGCGGCAAACTCCCGTACAATGGCGTCCGTGCCGTCACCGGATGCGTCCGACGCAATCAGGATCTGCCGGCGATCGGTGGGATAATCCACGGCAAGCAGAGTCTCGATCGTCGCCCGGATGCGGCGCTCCTCGTTGTACGCGGGAACGGCGATCGTGATGCAGGGCCACTCCACCGGGTCGGCCTCGGTATGCGGAACGGCCCGCCACCGGGAGAGAACCCAGAGCAGCATCGGATACAACAGGTAGGCGTAGGCGAAGATCGCGATGGGGATTGCCATGAGCACCACGGCCGCGGCGAACATCAGGCCATCCCTGGCGTGGGAACTGGAGCAGTGAGGGAGCGGTACAGCGCTTCATAGCGACGCAGCCACGGCTCGAGCGCGAACTCCCGTTCGAGGCGCGCGCGAGCCGCCGTGGCCCTGGCAGCAGCGGCGGCCGGATCGGCGCGCAGCGCGTCCAGCGCGGACGCCAACGCCGCGCTGTCGTCAGGCGGTACGAGCAGCGCTTCCGCATCACTCAACATGTCTGGCACGCCGCCCACCCTGCTCGCAACGATCGGCGTGCCGGCGGCCATGGCCTCCAGCAGCACGATGGGAACGCCCTCGGTTCTCGAGCTCAGTACCAGGCCGTCGAACGCCGTGAACGTCGCGCTCGCGTTCGGCACGGGGCCGTGCCAACGGATCCGTTCGCTCACGCCAAGGCGCGACGCGAGTGCCATGAGCGCCGCACGCTCCGGGCCGTCGCCGAGCAGAGACAGGTGGAGGTCCTGCGTCATCGCACGCGCCAGGGCGCTCACCAGAATGTCCGGTCCTTTTTCCCGACTCAGCCGTCCCACCTGACCAAGCGTGAACTGGTTGGCGGGAATCCCGAGCGCCGAGCGCGCCGCATCCCGGGCAAGCCTCGCACCACCCGCATCGAACGCGTTGCCAATGATGTGCAATCGATCGGAGTGCACACCCCTCCGGCGCAGTCTTTGCTCGATAGTGCGGGAAACGGCCACCACGGCCGTGAATCGCCTGAGCGCGGCTTCCTGTATCCATTCGTACATCCTGTTCCGAATCCCTCCACCGGTGAATCCATGAACCGTCGTGACCGTTGGGATGCCCAACGACCGTGCAACACCAGCATCCACCACATCCGGCCGGTATCCGTGCGAATGGACGACCGAGGGGCGGATCGCGGCGCACAGCGTCCGGATCGCGGCACGTTCGGCCGCATAATTGCGCGTCTGAACAGCAATTGGGGCTGTCTCCACGCCCGCATCCCGGAGGGACGCGAGAAAGGGGTGCGGCATTGGCGATGGGGTCACGACACCGGCCACGACGACCCGGTGGCCCGCCCGATTGTGCCCCTCCGCCAGCATGCGGACCACGCTTTCCAGGCCACCCATCTCGGCTGGCGCCGTGACGTGCAGTATCGTTAGTGATCGTGACAGAGCCGTGCCGGTAGGTGAGAGGGTGCGGTCGCCGCGGCAGACGCTGCCTCCCTGCCGCCGCAGCACCTGTCGTGTGCCATGGGGTGAACGTCCACTGGGGCCACGGAGGTCTGTGCCGCCTCGCTTCGCACATTCGTCCTACATCCAGCCCGGGTTCACCTTCCTTCCTTGAAGATACGATTGTCAGCCTCGATCAGTACACCACTCAGCAAGGAGGAGAGCTACCCGGCCGAGCTGCCGCCGGCGCTCGACACGTCGCTCGACAGCGATCTGCTCGCCGGGATCGCGTGGACGGGCGGCATGAAGTGGGCGGTGCAGATCGTGAGCTGGGCGTCGACGATGATCGTTGCCCGTCTGCTCACGCCGGGCGACTTCGGCCTCATGGGCATGGCCGCCGTGTACCTCGGATTCGTGGCCCTGGTCAACGAATTCGGACTCACGGCCGCCATTCTCCGGGATCGCGATCTGTCCGAGGGTCACATCGCGCAACTGGGCGGGTTCGGCATTGTCGTGGGGATGGTACTCTGTCTGCTGTCCGTCGCGGTCGCGGGCCCGATTGCCGGCTTCTATGGCGAATCCGAGATCCGCGGTGTCGTCGAGATCCTGAGTCTCAACTTCCTGTTCTCGTCGATTGGCGTGCTGCCGCGTGCACTGCTCGCTCGCGACCTGCGTTTCCGCCAGCTCTCCTTTATCGACGCCGCATCCAATGCGGTGCAGATCGCCTTCACGATCACGCTTGCCTTCCTCGGATTCCGGTATCTTTCGCTGGTGTTCGGCAGTCTCGCGGCGAGCGCCGTGGCGTCCGTCCTGGCCTGTCTCGTGCGGCGCCACCGGCTGGCATTTCCGACGCACGTCCGGGAGATCTCCGAATCGCTGCGCGTCGGTTGGCACGTCGTCGTAGGACGGATCAGCTGGTACACGTATCAGAATGCGGACTTTGCCATTGTCGGGCGAGTCCTGGGCAAGGGTGTGCTGGGCGCGTACACGCTGGGATGGGAAATTGCCACGCTGCCAGTGGAACGGATCAGCGCGCTGATTTCGCAGGTCACACCGGCCATCTTTTCCAGTGTCTCCTCGGATCGCCCGGCATTGCGCCGATACTACCTGGCACTGGTGGAAGGGCTGGCGTTCTTCACGTTTCCGGCATCGGTCGGCATTGCGCTCACGGCACCACTGCTCGTCCCGCTGGCACTTGGTCCGCAGTGGACCAGAGCGATTCTCCCTCTGCAGCTCCTGGCGGTGTATGGCGGAATGCGGTCCATCACGACCATTAATGCGCCGGTCATGATTTACACCAGGCATTCACGTCAGAGCATGTGGTACGCGGTCATCGGGGCCGTGGTGCTGCCCGCGATGTTCTTCTTCGGCACGCGCTGGGGCGCGGCAGGCGTGGCCGCCATGTGGATCATCGGCTATCCGGTGGTACTCATTCCCTCGTATCGGCTGGTCTTTCGCATTCTCGAGCTGTCGCCGCGCGCCTTTTTTCTGAATCTGTGGCCCGCGATCAGCAGCACGCTCCTGATGGCGCTTGCCGTGTTCACGGAACGCGCGTTGGTGGCGCCGAGCATGTCGGTTCCGGTCAGACTCGGCATGGAAGTGGCACTCGGCGTGATCGTGTACAGCGGCGTCATGCTCGCCCTGCACCGCCAGCGCCTCCTGGCGTTTGTCACGCTCGTCCGCACGGCACGGCGCACGAAGGCGCTGGCCGGCACGTGACGGCCATGTCCCGCCCGTCCACGGATTCCGGACTCGAGCCGCCCCGTGAATCGGGCACGCGGCAGGATGCGACGCCGCTGTATCCCGACATCGGCATCATCTCGCTCTCGGTGGATCCGTGGAGCTGGCGCTGGAATTCACGGCACCAGGTACTCACGCGGGCTGCGGCCTACTTTCGCGTACTCTGGCTGGATCCAGCCGCTGAGTGGCGTGCGGCGATCCGCACCGGAATCGTGGCCGCGCGGGAGACCACGCCGGAGGGACAGCTTCCCTCGTTCACCGTTCGCGTGAGTGCGTCCTGGCTGCCGGTGATCTACCGGCCGGCATGGCTCGGCGGCGCGCTCTTTCGCGCGCGGATCGTCGCCGCACGCGACAGTCTGCGGCGCCAGGGATGCCGACGCATCGTGCTGTACATCTGGCACCCTCAGCTCGTCGCCGCGCTGGATGCCGTGCCCCATGACCTGAGCGTCTACCACATCTACGACGACCACTCGCGCACCGACGCGGTTGATCCGCAGCTCGATCCCGATGAGGCTCGACTCGTACGGCAGGCTCAGCTGCTCTTCACCGTCTCGCGTCCCATGTTCGAGTGGAAGGGGGCGCTGAACGTACACAGTCACCTGCTGTCCAACGGGGTGGACTTTGCGGCGTTCGCGGATCCAGTACCCATGCCGGAGGATCTGGCTCGTGTTCCGGAGCCGAGGCTGGGCTACGCGGGATTTCTGAAGACGCAGCTGGATTGGGATCTGCTGGTGTCGCTCGCCAGGCGGCATCCGGAATGGTCGTTCGTGCTGGTTGGCGCGCTTCGCGAGCAACCGGAGCTTGCCGCGCAGATCGGCCGTCTCGAAGAGAGGCCGAACGTGTATTTCCTCGGGCCCAAGTCCACGGCGGAACTGTCGCATTACGCCCAGCACTTCGATGTCTGCCTCATGCCCTATCGCATGAACAGCTACGCCACCTTCACGTATCCGCTCAAGCTGAACGAGTATCTGGCAGGGGGTCGCCCCGTGGTGAGTGTGCCGCTGCCGGCTCTGGAGGAAGCGGACGGGTTGGTGGGCATGGCCAGTACCGTCTCCGAGTGGGACGACGCCCTGACGCGGGCACTCGAACCAGCGGCCAATGCGCCGGCGCTGCGGCTGGCGCGCCAGGCAGAAGCCAGACGTCATGATTGGAGCGTCATCGTGAGGCAGGTGGCCGACGCGATCCTGGAGGCCCTCGGCGACGCGAGCATTGGCCGTCGCGGCGGGCAGAGGGACTGATCGTGCGAGTGATTCTGGAGAACCGGGCAGCACATCTGCCGCCGCACCCCCGCCTGCTGCTGATCAGCTACCATTTCCCTCCCGACACGACGGTCGGCGCGCGACGCTGGGAAAAGCTGGCGCGCTACGTGGTGGAGCGCGGGTGGGGACTGGACGTCATCACGCGTGAACTCCCGCGGGACGATCCGGAGCGGCTGGCGGCACTGCCGGACGACTGCAGCGTGTACGTGCTGGCTGAGCGGCCGCAGCTACCCGAACGCGTGGAGGATCTTGTCCACGGGGTGTATCGCACGGTGCGGCCGGCGCACACCCCGGCGGCGGGAGTGCCGCTGGTCGGAGCGGCCGGGAATGGCACGAGCAGGGCGGCGATCAGCCTCGACGCAGCCGCTCTTCGCCCGCAAACACTCGACCGTGAGGAGATCCGGCGCACGGCGTACACACTTCGCGGCATGATGCGCGGATACTGGGCCTGGAGGTCGTACAGTTGCCATCGAGCATGGGCCCGCGCGGCGGCCGCCCAGGCGCTGCTCCTGCGCACCGCGGACCATTTCGCGATCGTGACATCGGGGCCGCCGCACATGACGCATGAGGGAGGACGTCTGGCATCGCTTCGCTCCGGCCTTCCCCACGTCATGGACATGCGCGACCCGTGGAGTCTGAGCCCGCGTCTCCCCGAAGGACACGCGAGTCCCGTCTGGCTGCGACTCGCCGAGCGCTACGAGCGTGCGGCGGTGCGCCATGCCGCGCTCATTGTCGCCAACACCACGCCGGCGGCCGATGCGCTGGCGCGTGTCTATCCGGCTCGGCGCGCCGACATCGTCGCGGCCATGAATGGGTGCGACGATGATCCGATCCCCCCGTCGCATCATGGGGAAAAGTTCAGCATCCGCTACGCCGGCACGATCTACACGAAGGGTGATCCAACGGCGCTGTTACGTAGCGCGGCGCGCGTCATCACGGAGCGATCACTCACGCCGGCGCAGTTCGGCGTGGACTTCCTGGGCGCATTTGACGGGCCCGGGCAGCTCCCGATCAGCGCGATCGCGCAGGAGGAAGGGATCGCGGAATTCGTCACCGTCACGCCACGCCAGCCGCACGCGATCGCCATGCAGTTCATGGCTGACGCCACGATGCTCGTGACGTTCGCGGGGTGGAGCACCATCACGATTCCCGCCAAGACGTTCGAGTGCGTGCGCTTCGATGCCTGGCTGCTCGCGCTGTCGGACGCGGGAAGCGCGAACGATCTGCTCCTGAGGGATACGAGCGCGGACAGCGTGGACACCGATGACATCGATGCGATTGCTGCCGCGATCAGCAGACGCTACGCAGCCTTCGTGCGGGGTGAGCGGCCGGTGCGCATTGCGCAGGACGACCGATTCAGCCGGCGCGAGCAGGCGCGCATTCTGCTGGACGCCGTGGCTCGCCTGCTGCCTCAGCCCGGGCGGCGCAGCGACCTGGCCGCACGATCGTGAACGCGCTCGACGCCATCGAACGCCCAGCGCGCCGCGGTCAGCATGCCGAGCCGGACGCGGCTCAGACTCACCGCCGCATCGAAGCGCATGGTTCGCCCGACGTTCTCGAACGCGCCACGCCGCATCTGCTCGAGCGGATCGCCCTGTGCGTCGCGGACCACCACGCGCGTCTCCCGGTCATTGCTGCCGTCGTGCTGATCGAGACCCGCCACGCCCACCACCTCCGGTCGTGTACGCTGCAGGTCACGCAACAGCCGCATCGCATGCGGATCCGGCAGGTAGCGGGTGTTGTAGCTCGCATTCCAGACCTCGATTGCATCGATGCCCGCGCGCACGTCCTCGGGAATGCGATAGCGCGCGAGAATCGGGTGCGCGACGATCGTCAGTCGGGCGACGCCTCGTGACATCGCCACGAATTCGCCGGGCGTGCGCGGCGCAATCCAGTGTTCCAGCCCCAGCGCGAGCAGGTGCAGCCCGCTGTGGCCCGCGAAACGGAATTCGAGACCCGGGATGAGCGCCACGACCGCGTCCGATGCGGTCCGACAGTGTTCTACGTAGGCGTTCCAGTGCTCCGCGTCCACGTCCTCGGCGTGATCCGTGAGCCCGATGAAGCCAATCCCCCGCTCCGCAGCGAAATCACGCAGTCGTTCGGGCGTATCACGGCCGTCGCGCGAGTAATTCGAATGGACATGCACGACCCCCGTGCGCCCCGGGCCGGCCGCGGCGAGTCCGCCATTCCCTCTCACGGCGCACTCCCGCGCGCGGAAAGCGCCGCCGCATCCGCACCCGGCGCGGCGGCAACGGCCGGGGGTGCACGGTACAATCGCTCGTAGGCATCGCCCATGCGATCGAGGCTGAAGTCGCGCACTGCGCGAGCGTGCGCGGCCGCGCCAAGTGACTGGCGGAGCGCACTGTCGCGCAGAAGCCGCCCAAGCGCGACAGCGAGTGCAGCCGCGTCGCCGGGCGCGACGAGCAGCGCCTCCGCGTCAGGCGCGGCGACTTCCGGGATGCCACCCACATCGCTCGCGATGACCGGAAGTGATGCGGCCATGGCCTCCACCAGCGCGAGCGGCAATCCTTCGGAGAGCGATGGCATCACGAAGATGTCGGCGGCTGCAAGAATGTCCGGCACGTCCGAGCGAAATCCCAGCAAGTGGATCTGCTGCTCCAGCCCGCTCTCCCGCGCGAGGGCACGCAGCGCGCTCTCTTCTCCGCCACGGCCCGCGATGGCGAGTTGCCACGACTCGGGGTTCGCGGCACGCGGCAATTCAGCGAGCGCGCGCAGCAGCACGCGGTGCCCCTTGACCGGATACAGATTGCCAATGGCGACAATCAATAATCCATCATCGGCCACGCCCAGCTCCCGCCGCAACAGGGCGCGGTTCCCCGAACGGAACGGGATGCCATTGGGAACCACCGTGACCGCATTCGCGTCGAGCCCGAGCGTGCTCGACAGGTCAGCGCCGGTGGCGCCCGACACCGCAACCAGCGCATTGCTGCGGCGGGCGGCCCAGCGCAGGGCAGCGCGGCGGCGCCAGCGTTCCGCATAGTAGCGGCCGCCATGCATGGTGATCACGTGTGCCGCGTTCACCCGTCGCGCGGCGGCGGCGCCATACACCGCCATGGTGAACTCGTGGCTGTGCACCACGCTGATCCCGTGCAGCCGAAACAGCCGAGCAAGTCGGTGCACGCATGCCGGATCCACAGGGAATCGATGCGAGAACGTCGCTGACTCGAAACCCTGCGCACGGAACCGTCCGCTCAGCCACCCGGCACCATGCTCAGGCCCCACGTGCAACACAAAATGCCCGCGCCGTCGCATTTCCTCGGCCAGGTGCAGCAGCATCATTTCCGCACCGCCGGGACCATCCGACTCCAGGAGCAGCGCGATGCGTGACGGCACCGGCGAGGGCGGAATCGCTGATGGGCTCATGTTCCCCGAAACCACTGGCGCGTTTCCCGCAGGAAGGGACGCGGATCGTCGCGACGCAGGATCTCTTCGTGGTCCACGTGCGGACGCAGCGTAAGAAAATCGCGGAGTGCCCCCCACCGCCCGGCTGCATCCGGGGGAAGTGCAAGCGCCGCGCGCGACCGGCGAAGACGTGCAACAAGGTGATCGACATCGCCCCACCACCAGCGACTTCGCACCCCGTCGGTATACGTCAGAACAGGAGCAACCACCTCACCCGCGGCTGCGGCAAGCAGCAGCGCGGGGAAATCCACACCGGCGTCCACCGCGAGTTGCAGCGATCCCCAGAACCGCCCGTTCACCTCCATGAGATACGGCGTTCCCGTGCGTGCGTCCACCTTGTATTCGATCATGGCCACACCACACCAGCCGAAACGGTCCAGCAACGCTCGCGATCGCCGCACCAGCTCCGGATCTGCCGCGATGCTTTCCCGATACACACTCACTCCGCCCGATGGCGGCTTCTCGCGGATGCGACGATGCGAGAACTGCGCGAGCGTCTCCCCGTGCCAGACGAGCAGGAAGATGCCGACGCCCGGCCCCATGATGCGGCGCTGCACCAGCAGCGGATAGGCATTAGGGCCCAGATCGCGCGCTGCCGCGTCCAGTGCGGCCGCATCCGCCACGTGGCGCACGGTGAGCTTCGCGCGACGCCCGTGTGACTCCCCCACCGAGCGCGCCGGCTTGAGCACCAGTGGATATCCCGCGGAACCCGCGGCGCCGAGTGCGAGCAGCGCATCCCGGCTCTGAATGACATCCTGCTGCGGAATCGCAATGCCGACCTCCGGCGCCACCGAGAGCAGCGCGGCCTTGTCGCTGATGCGGCGAAACACGGCATCCGACGGGAACGGGATCAGCACACCGGGGAACCGCTCGCGGCGGGGCAGCAGCGCCAGCAACGCGGCCTCGCTCACCGGAAGGAGCGTATCCACGCGCTCGCGGTCCACGAGAGCGCGCACGTCGGCCGTGAACCTGTCGGGATCTTGCAGGGGATCCGCTACGAGCCATTCGGCCACTGCGTAGCGGGACGCGCCCGCGAGCGGCCGGCGCCGCGCCGCGCACACATGTACCCGGTGCCCGGCACGAGCGAGCGAACGTACGATAGCGAGCGCGGAGCGCTGCTCACCATCCGTGACCAGGACCGTTCGGCCCCGCATCACCACATGACACCGGACATGCGCAACCGGAACCCGGCGGCGGACAATCCAGGCGGTACCCCCACGCGCGGAATGGCGAACCGGTTCCGTGTGCGCGGGCCGAACCACCCGCTCTCGAACAGCAGCCCCGCCTGGTATCCCGCGGCCTGCGCGGCGCGCTCGACCGTGGGCGAAGCCAGGCCGTAGGGATACGAGATGCAGGGCAGCACGTCCGCCACACGTGCGCGCAGCCAGGTCAGGGGTCGCTCGAGCTCGTCCGGCAGTTCATCGGCTGGCAGCGCGGCGAGATTGGGATGGCTCCACGTGTGCGACGCCAGCGTGATCCCGGGCTGCCGTGCCGCACGCAGCAGGTCAGCCTCGCACGCGCCACGCGCATGCGAGGGCAACGCGGTCAGCGCACGAGGCGCGCTCGAGGCGTCGGCCAGAATGCGCGCTCCCTGTCCAGCCTGCATGGTGAGCGCCCGTTCGCGGAATGCGGGGTCGAGCCCGTCGCCATTCACCGGCGTGAGCACATCCCACCAGAATGCACCGCCATCGAGATATGCGGGCGTGACGAAAATCGTGGCTGGCATGCCGCGAGCCACCAGCTCCGGCACCGCGCACGTCACCGCGCCGCCGTAGGCATCATCGAAGGTGATCACGGCACGGAGCCGCCGCGACGCGGAATCCGCTTGCCCTCCCAGCGCGGCCGCAAGTGGAACGACATCGTGCGTCTCGCGCAGGGTGTCCAGATGCGCGCAGAATTCATCCTGCTCCACGTGCAGCGGCCGATCTCCCACGACCGCTGTTCCGCGCGGGACGACATTGTGATAGGCGAGCACCACGATGTCGCCGACATGGCGCAACTGGAACATGCGCGGGACGCCCGCGAGCAGGAGCCCGCGCTGCGCCGTTCGCTTGATGAACCGTCGGATCACGACCGTGGCGGAGCCGCCGCGGGCGGCGCCGAGGGTGACACCACTGGTGGCGCGCCCGGCAACACGCCAGGTGGAACGCTGGACAGTCGCACTGGCGGCACGTACGCGGCCATTGCCGTCATGGTAGCCCGGCGTTGCAGCCGCAGCACCTTGTCCAGTCCCACCGCCAGCCCGATGAGAAAGTACAGATAGGAGAAATACTCTGCCGATACGAAGAATCCGCTGACCATGAAGCCGAAGAGCGATCCGACGAGCATCTGCCCCAGCGCAGTTTCCCGTTTGGTGATCAGCGGTCCGTATCGCGGGCCGGGCCGGATTCGCGCCATGGTCCAGAGCGTCGTGATCAGCATCGCGACGAAGAGCAGGAACCCGGGTACACCAAGCTCCGCCGCCGTTTCGAGAAACGAGTTGTGCGCGACCGACCACTTGAACCCCGCACCGCGACTGGCGAGTTCGCGCCCGAGTTCGGACACCGTTCCCTCCGCTATGGGGAATGATCCCACACCGACGCCCAGCAGCGGATGCTCCTTCACGTACCCGAGACCGCGCGTCCACACGCCAATGCGACCCGATGGATCGGTGAAATTGTAGTCACTCTGCGGGTGCATCATGGTCTGCATGAGATCCCAGTACTGCCCCGTCGCCAGGACGCTCAGCAGCGCCACGCCACCGAGTGCCGCTGTGAGACGAATCCGCGCGGGGATCGCGCGATAGCGCAGCAGGACGTACAGCATCACCCCGATGAGCCCGAGGAAACCGCCGCGCGACCCGCTCTTCATGATGCCCAGTGTGAAGAGACCGAGCGCGATCAGGCCGAGCAGCCGGCGCCGCGAACCGCTCTGCGAACGCAGGAAGTACACGGCGAATGGAATGGTGCAAACCATCACCAGTCCGAAATCGTTCGCGTCGTAGTACACCAGATTGCTGAGGCGGCCGTCCGGCCCAACCTGGAACGTGAGGTTGACGAACATCGCGTAGAACACCGCACCCCACAGATTCACCGCCGTGAACCATTCCACGTCGCGCAGACTGCGAATGCTGACGGCGACGAGTCCCATGAAGACGACGTTCTGGGCGTAGTCCTGCAGTGTGAACGACAGGCTGTGGCCACGCCAGAGACTGCCCGGAATGCCCGCGAGCATCACGACGAAAATGCCCAGCACGCACTTCACGATGGGCGTGCGGAGGTAGATCATTCGCCGCCATGGCTGTCGCGATGCGCTGTACATCAACAGCGACGAACCCGTGGCGAGCAGCGGCACGTGCAGCGCGCCCAGCACCGGAAAAATGTCCTGCACGCGCCATACGTACGTGAACAGCATGCAGGCGATGCCCTTCATCAGCGGGTCTGCCCTGGACTCGCGCCACAGTCCGGGCACGGGCACCGGACCCGTCGCAGGACGTGCAACCCGCGGTGTCTGTTCCATCCGGACGGCGTGTGACATCAGCCGGCGCCTGCCCGAGTTCTCGCGGCCGCGGCACGCTCAACCGAACGGAGAAGCACGCGCGTGTCCCGCTCCCAGTTGTATTCGTCGCGCACTGCCCGCCGGCCGTTTGTTCCGCAGCGCTCGCGAACGGCCGGGTCCATCATGCGCTGCACTGCGTCAGCCAGTTCGGTGACGTTTCCGGACGCAAAGACCATCCCGGCTTCGGTCTCCCGGACGATTCGCGCACAGGGTACCGCACTCGACGTCACCACGGGCAGCCCCGCGGCCATGTAGTCGAACAGCTTATTGGGAATCGTCGTGTTCCACATGTCATTGGCGTGATGCGGGAGGACACCGACGTCCGCACCGGCAACGAGCTCGAGCGCGCGCTCCCGCGGAACGAATCCGGGAAAACTCAACACGCTTTCGCCGAGTCCCAGCTCGGCGGCGCGCGTGGTGAACAGCTCGCGATCGCGCCCGGCGCCAATGATCAGGAAACGCACCGGCACGGCGCGGTCACGCAGCAACGCGGCGGCATGCACGAGTTCCATGATCCCGCGTGCCACCTCGAGCAATCCGAGATATACCACCGCGAGCGGCTGACCGCCGCCTCGCGCGCGCGGCGCGGCAGCGCCGCCTGCCCGGGCAACCGGCGGCGTGTTCGAGACGATGTCAATCCGCTCCGCGCCGACGCCGAGCGTGCGCAGCCGCTGCTCCATCTCCTCGATGACCACCAGCACCCGTTCGACGCGCGAAAGGGCATGGCGCTCGACCGCCGCCACCGCTCTTGGATTCCGCACCAGGTAATCCGTCGGCCTGTGTCGCGCGGCGTCGAAGATCATCTGCATCATCGCCGGATAGTTCTCCGCCATGTCGAGGACGACCGGCACGCCATAGCGGCGCGCGACGCCGATGGCGGCGGGCGCCAGCGGCAGATCCCGCGCGATCAACACATCGGGGCGCACTGACCGCAGGACTCGACGCAGCGTAGAGCGCCACCGCGGATTGAAAAACGCCGGAAACCCGAGGGCGACATCGAAGCGGCGGCCCGCCCACAGCCACGGGCGCATGCGGTGCACTGTACCTTCCGGCATCCGCTCGATGAGCGGACGCCGCGCGCGATTGCGGGCCACGATGTGGACGTCGTGCCCAGCGCTCGTGAGCGTCGCGCAGATCTTTTCCGTCCGCACATCCCACGGATAGTCCGCGTCCCAGAGATAGACGATGCGCCGCGCCGTGGCAGCGCGTGGCGCGTGATATTCGCCGACGACCGGTCCGGGCGCGCGCTCGCGCGCTGCCGCTTCCGACTCATGGGCCATCATGCGCTGCGACACGATCCCTCCGGCCGGTTCTTCCGCGGCGCGAACGTCATCAGGACACGCGTGGGCACCCGCAGCCACTCACCCATCCGTTCGATGTCGTCGGCGTTCACCTTCTCGTGCGTCGGCAGCGTGAACAGTCCTTCGCGCAGCGCCGTGGCGCCCGGCGTGGCGGGTTCTCCCGGCGCCAGACAGGGGCGCAGTTCCCCCTGCTCGTGCAACGTGCGCGGGTAGCCCCGCAGGATGCCCATGTCGGGGCGCTCCACCCGGCCGCCCGAGTCGACGACCGGAAAACGCAGAAATCCGCTCGTCGCCCCGGGCAGCAGTGCGATCGGCTCGATGTCGCTGCCCTCCGTGGCGGCCACGTACAGCGCGGCGGCGTTGCGGCGGCGCAGCGAGACAGCCTCAGGCACCGCGCGCAGCGCACGCCGCACCAGCGCGGCGGCGCCGATCGAGAGAGAACGTGGTTCGCGCGCGGGGTGGTACACCATTTCTCCCAGCCGCAGCCCCGGCAGGGCCGACGGCAGCGCATAGAGCGATGGCCGCCCGAGCGCCCACTGCGCTCCAGCGGTGGCAATGTCCAGCCAGCCCCAGCCGGGACTGCCCACGTGAAACCCCGCGTGCTTCAGTCCGCTCACGAAGCGTTCGTCACGACACACCAGCGCTCCGCCATGTCCGCCGGACAGTCCCTTGCCCCGGCCGAAGCTGAATACCGAGAGTGCACCGAACGAGCCAAGCGGCCGTCCCAGCAGCGTACCACCGGCGGCCTGCGCCGCATCCTCGATCACGGGAACGCCGGCCTGCGCGGCCAGGCGGACCACGGCGGGAACGTCTGCGGGGAATCCATGGAGATGCGCAACGACCACGGCGTCCACACCGCGCGACAGCGCGGCGGCCACCGATCCCAGATCAGGACTCAGGGTGCGAGGATCCAGATCGTAGAGCCGGACGCGCACCCGGGCAAAGCGCGCAGCCGACGCAAGATCCACGCAGGCATAGCCGGGAAACGCCACCGTCTTCCCTTCTCCCACCGCCAGCCGGAGCGCCAGCACGAGTGCGGACGTCCCGCTGTTGGTGAGCAGCGTCTGCCGTGCGCCGCAACTGGCTGTCAGTGAGGCAGCCACGTCGGTGACGACGCGCCGTCGATGCAGGAGCACCGAACCCAACGCTCCGCCCAGCGCGGCCGGCGCAATGGGCGACAGGACGGGGAGTTGGCGTCTGGCCATTTACGGAATGTAGCGCACAATGCGGGGGCCCAGCGCGGTCGCGACGGATTCGGGCAGGTGTTTCCACAGCCGCGGTCCCCACGAGTAGCCGGCGTCGTCCGGCGACGGGGTCGTGGCACCGGTCCGCGCCGCGACGTCGTACCACCAGAGCGGTTCGTCTCGTGCACCCCACTGTCTCTTGAAGCGATGCGTTCCCGCACCCGGACTGCACCGTCCGAAATTGAACACCCGCACGCCCTCCTGGATGGCGCGCTCCATGAAGCTCCAGTAGAGCAGCATGTTCGGCGCGAAGCGATTGTATGCGTTCAGCGATGAGGCCCATGTCATTTCAAACTCGCCGCCCCAGCGAAAGCCGCACCCGCACGCGACCGGCTGCTCCAGGTGATAGGCGCATCCGAACCAGACGCTGTCGCCGAACACTTCGGCGATGGTCGAAAACAGCAGGCGCGGCTGCGTGGGTGTTCCGAGATCACGCATGTGACGCGCGAAAACATCGAAGAACGGCCCGACCTGCTCGGGGCCGAACTGAACGGCAATTCCCTCCTTCTGCGGGCGGCGCACCTGGCTGCGCACCTTGGCGTCGAGCTGCTTCCAGAGGATTTCGCTGCTCCCGGGAAGATCCAGCAGCACGGTGATCTTGCGATGCGATACCGGCAGCTCGAGCGGCAGCTCGCGCGCACTCCGCATCTCGAGCAGTCGCACGTCGCTCGCGCCGGCGAGCTCCACCGCGTGCGCCACCAGCGCGCGAATCGCCGCGACGTCGCCCAGCGGGCCGCCATAATTGAGAAACGGCATAGAGACGAGGTAATGCCCGAACAGCACGCTGCGCACCCGGACGAGCGGCAGCACGCCGGCGAGCCGTCCCGTGTCATCCCGCGCCTCGAGATAAATGCACTCATGGCCGAAGACCCGTTCCATGACCGTCTTCCACCCATGCAGGTGAAAGTGCGTGAAGCCGGCCGCGGAGCGCGCAAAATCATCCCATTCGGGTGGCGTTCCGCTGAAGGTCCCGACGCGCATCCTCAGTCGGCCGCGTTCGATACTTTATGGTGCAGCGGGCGCACGGGAGGATGCTGCAGCTTGAGACTCCGGGCCGCAGTCGTGAAACGAAATTCGGCGAGCAATCGCTCGATCCGCGGCGCGGTCCGTGCGAGTCCGCCGTAATGGCGCAGCCGCGTGTGCCACGGCACATCCAGTCGCGGCTGTTCGGGATCGAGCTCCCAGGGGTGCACGTAGAACGTGGCGGGAATCTCACTGGACCCGAATTCGCGAAACGCGCGACGCGTGACGCTGTAGGGAAAGTGGCGCAGATACGCTCCGCCGGCCGCGGGCACCCGCATCCCACGCCACGCCGTCGTGGCGAGCGGCAGCTCGCAGAGCGAGCCGCCACCGCGATGAATCATGTGCGGGACCGTGGGCGCGTGCGGATACCCGTATCCCGGACGGCGAATCGGGAAGAGGCTGGAATCGTAGCGATAGCCTTCCTCGAGCAGGACGTCGAACGCCCACTCACCGCCCGGCTTGATGGAAAAGTTGGGTGCGCGGAATCCCAGAACGGCGGTGCCGCAGACGTCTTCGAGCACCGCCTTGGAGGCGCGCACATCATCACGAAATTCCTCCTGGCTCAGCGTGTCCACGCGGCGGTGCCAGAAGCCGTGGGATGCGATCTCATGTCCGGCATCGTGAATGCGGCGGACGACGAGCGGGTAGCGATCCGCGATCCAGCCGAGCGTGAAGAACGTGCCGATGGTATCATGGCGTGCGAGCAGCTCGAGCGTGAGATCGACGGTTCGCTCGATGCGGCTCGGATAGCTTCCCCATTCACTGCGTCGAACCACGCGTTCGAACGCCGCGACCTGGAAGTATTCTTCGACGTCGACTGTAAAGATATGTTCCACTGCGTTTGCGGACACAGGCAGAAGTGTGAGCGAGGCCAGGTCGCCAAGCATGATCGGCAACGTGGTGGCGAGGGCATGCCCTTGCACTTAAGGTGCCACCCAGGCAAGACGATTCACCCCGGCTTCACGTTGCAAAGCTTTGACATGCGGCGTCCTGTGCACGCACATGGCGGGCGACGTTGAGTCACTCGTGCACCATCTGCCTTGATGGACTGTTGCGCTGAGTCAACACTGTTGGATCGGTGAGTATGACCATCGCCAGAGAGAAAATATCACCAGATGCGAGCCAGGCGCCCATGAGTGGACTGTCGCGCGGGTCGGCGTTGCGCATCGCCCTCCGGCATCCCGGCACAGCGCTGTCGGTCGCGCGGGATCTGGCGCGCGGAAAGTGGTACAAACTCTGGTATCCGATGCGTGGCATTCGTTTCGAGGCAGGGCGCAATCTGCGCGTGTCGGGCCGGCTCATCGTGCGCGGGCCCGGACGCGTGATCTTCGGCGACAACGTGCACGTTGATGCGGTGGTGACGCCGTGGACGCTCGATGCAAACGCCGTGATCCGGGTTGGGGATGGTTCCTACGTGAACGGTACGCGCTTCAGCTGTCAGCAGGAAATCACCATTGGCGCCCGTGCGCTCCTGTCGGACGCGCGCATTCTCGACACGGATTTTCACAGCACCATGGCGAATCGCCACGACCCATCCGCACCCGTGCGCGCTGCCCCGATCCGAATCGAGGAGAACGTCTGGATCGCGATGTCAGCGGGAATTCTGCCGGGTACGTGCATCGGCGCGAATTCCGTCGTAGGCTATGGCGCGGTATGCGCCGGCGTCTATCCCGCGAATTCCATCATCGTGGGTAATCCGGCGAAGGTTGTGCGCTCCATCCCGGAGAGCGCAGACGTCTGACTCGCGCGGCCTTGCCTGAGACGTACCCCGAATTCAGTATTCGATTTGTGTTCACCGTGCTCACCATTTTCGACAGTGCGCTGGTCGCCCTGCGACTGGCGCTCTTCGTGCTCGCTGCCGTCGCCTTCGTCGTTTTCGCTCTGGACTGGCTTGTCCGCACGCGCCGGGTGAATCCGTTCGGCTCCATTGCCAAGTTCTGCCGCCGCGTGGTGGACCCGGTGATCATGCCGGTGGAACGGCGCGTGGTGCGCGCCGGAGGGCTTCCAACCAGCGCACCATGGTGGACGCTCGTCACGATCGTGATCGGCGGCATTCTGCTCATTCTGGGCCTGCAGTTCCTGCGCGACATGCTGGCGAGCGCCATGCTTTCGGCCAGCTCCGGGAGTCGCGGCCTCTACCATCTGCTCGTAAGCTGGACCATCGGCATCCTGCAGCTGGCGTTGATCATACGCGTGCTGGCGTCGTGGCTGCGGATCAGCGAATACAAGCCGTGGATTCGCTGGACCGTACCACTCACGGAATGGCTGCTGCGCCCGCTCCGCAACATCATCCCGCCATTCGGCATGATGGATGTCTCACCGATCGTCGCGTACTTCCTTCTCATGCTGCTCGGCGGCGTGCTCCACTCCATCGGCGCCTGATGAGCGGGCCGGTCGTCACGGAGCAGGCACGCGTCGATGCCGCAACGCAGCACGGTCACGGCGAAGCCTGTCAGTAATTCGCGCTGTCCTTCACCAGAATTGCGGCTTCGGAATTCCGCAGCGTCACCTGCGTAACGGGTGATCCCAGCGTTCCGTCGTCCTGCAGCGGACGCAACGATTGCCCGCGAGGGATCGGCACGGTGACCACGGTGGAGTCGTCGAAGCGCTGGGTGTCCCAGCCGACGACCGGCCGGATGAGGACCAGGGCGCGATCGAACGAACGCGCCCATACACGGTAGTCGTGACCGGTCGGATCCTTGCCCTGCGCCATCACGGCACGTGCACCAAGCGGATGGCCGATGTCCGCTTCCTCTGCCCTGAGCCATACGTCCGAGAACGGGACGCTCCACGAATTCGACATGTCCAGGAGCAGCCGGTCCGGTGACCTCGGCACGACCATGTAGTAGCTGGCGAGCTCGAACACCTTCCAGCGCGCGGCGCTCGATGAATAACTGCCCGGTGAATACGTCGCGAAGACGCTGCGGCGACTGTTGACTTCGCCCCAACTGTTCTGCGAGACGAGTTCCAGGAGCGCACCGTGCCCGAGCAGATCATCGAGAAAGGTCCAGCGTCCCTCCATGTCGCCGGAGATCGGATTGTTCATCCCCTCGAGATGCGCGGCGCCTGCGGCGAGGATCATTTCGCGATCCGGCGGATTTCTGTACGCCGCGGTATTGATCATCAGGATCTTCGGCCCCAGGGCCTTCTTCGCGTCCGCAAGCAGTCGCGTGAGGTCTTCGTCATAGCCCTTGAGCTCCGGATACTCGAGCGCGCCTGGTTTGAGGTGCCCGTGAATTCCGCCTGCTCCGAACTCATCCAGGAAGACACCGTCCAGTCCCGCCGCGATGCGCGTCATGCGATCCGCTTCATAGGCGCGCACGGCCGGATTCCCCGGATTCAGGGCGTAGCGGTTCTGCTTGTCCCAGATCTGAATCACCACGCGATTCGCCGCGGTTCGGTCGCCACCGGGCTTGTGCAGCAACGCGTTTTCCAGTGTGTCGCCCGGATGTCTGCCGAACCAGTCGGCGAGATCGGCGTATGATCCGGAGGTCAGCTTGGCCGCATCCTTTCCGCCGGGTACGTACACCGTCCAGAGCAGTGCATACGGCAATGCCCTGATTCCCGGATTCAGCCGGCGGTACGCCGCGGCGTCACCGGACATCACATAGTCGAAATGCGCAGCATTCCATGCACGCTCCCGACCCTGCGCCGGAGGCTTCAGGTACAGGGTGCGGAAGTCAGTCACCATGGTGCGAATGTGCGGCCAGTGCGGCGAACTGTCACGGTAGGTGCGGTACAACAGCGCACTGTCGCCAAGCGCCGGCGCCTGGTTCGTATCCGGCCCCACGGTGTGCCGCGCAGTCGAACCGTTCGCGGCGCGCGCGCCTGGCCAGGCGGCAGCCAGCGCGACGGTCAGGCAGAGCACCAGAAAACGACTCAACTGCATGGCTTCTCCTCCACGGAATTGCAGCAGCTGCCCAGTGCGGATCGAGCCGAGGGCCCGTGCCCGATCCTTGCCCCGAACTCGTCAACGGCGTACACTACGAGGACAGAAATGTGTCCCGTGGCGATTTACGGCAACTTGCGGCCACGTAAAACATTCGCTAAAGCG
>Ga0070683_100000420_pt1 | contig 29321 bp, 28 predicted proteins | sample KBSC713LmetaG_FD_64662 | JGI IMG/M metagenome (GOLD analysis project Ga0070683, IMG submission 64662) | Corn rhizosphere microbial communities from Kellogg Biological Station, Michigan, USA - KBS C7.1-3L metaG | ecosystem: Host-associated > Plants > Roots > Rhizosphere ... | reverse complement strand
AACCGGCTGGTCGTGTGCTGCGACTGCAACCGGCCGACGCTCGGCACCATCGAGCAGGCGGGCTTCACCGTCGCCGACGTTGAGCACACAGAACTGCCGAAGGCCCCGCCGTTCGTCCGCCCGGCCGTGACGGGGTGCGCCACGGTTCCTGTGGCCGCGCGCCGGTGAGCCCCAGGCCGCTTGTACTGGCGCATGATGTGCGCGCCACCCGGCACGCCTAGGATCTCGAACCAGGAAAAGCAGGGAGGCAAGCTCATGAACGTGCGCTGGCGTGCGCCCGCGGGGCTGCACACGTCCTCGCTCCGGCTGCCCGTCGAGGGTCATCTGCCGTCGTTCGACGGCGCGACCGGGTGGCTCAACTCGCCGCCGCTGACGCCGGCCGGCCTGCGCGGCAAGGTGGTCCTGACCAGCTTCTGGACCTACACCTGCATCAACTGGCTCCGTCAGCTCCCCTATCTGCGCGCCTGGGCGGCGAAGTACTCGGGCCACGGGCTGGTCATGATCGGCGTGCACACACCCGAGTTCGGGTTCGAGCACGACGTGGACAACGTCCGCCGCGCGGTGACGAACATGCGGATCGACTACCCGGTCGCGATCGACAGCGAGTACGCCATCTGGCGGGCGTTCGAGAACCACTACTGGCCGGCGCTGTACATCGCCGACGCCGACGGGAAGATCCGGCACCACGCGTTCGGCGAGGGCGACTACGAGCGGTCGGAGAGGACGCTTCAGCAGCTTCTGCACACACGGGGCGATCTCGTCACACCCAACGCGCCCGGCATCGAGGCCGCCGCCGACTGGACGAGCCTGCGTACGCCGGAGAACTACACCGGCTACGGGCGCACGGAGCGGTTCGCCTCCGACATTGTCCGGGACCGGCCGCACGTCTATGCCGCGCCGGAACGGTTGCGGCTCAACCACTGGGCACTGGCCGGTGCGTGGACAGTGGGCGAGGAGGCGAGCACGCTTGACCGGCCCGGCGGTCGCCTGGTCTGCCGATTCCGGGCACGCGACCTGCACGCCGTGCTGGGACCCGGTCAGCCGGTGCGCTTCCGGGTGCGGCTGGACGGGCAGCCGCCGGGCGACGCGCACGGGCTCGACGTGGACGCCGACGGGAACGGGATGGCCACCGAGCAGCGGCTGCACCAGCTCATCCGCCATCCGGGACCGGTCGAGGAGCGCACGTTCGAGATCACCTTCCTGGACGCGGGTGTCGGGGTGTACGCGTTCACCTTCGGCTAACGCACTGCCGTGCCCCGGTCCACGTCGAGCAGTGGCAGGTCGGCGCGCGTCGGCAGGCCCTCCCAATCGCCGCGCGTGGCCACCGCGAACGCGCCGCACACAACGGCCCGGTCGAGCCGCGCGCCGGGATCCAGCCCGTCGAGCCAGCCGGACAGCAAGCCGGCCACGAACGCGTCCCCGGCCCCGATCGTGTCGACGACCGGGACCGCGCGGGCCGGCCGGTGCACCACCCCGGCCGCCGAGTGGCTCGTCGCGCCGCCCGCGCCGTGCTTCACGACGACCTCGGGCACGCCGGCCGCGAGCAGGTCGGCCACCGGGTCGGCGGCGTCGGTGAGCACGTCCAGCTCGTCGTCCGACGCCACGACCAGCCCGAGCGACGCCAGCGCCGGGCGCAGCGCCGCCGCCGCGTCCGCCCGCGACCACACCCGCTCCCGGTGGTTCACGTCGAGGCAGACGAGGATTCCGGCGGCATTGGCTTGACGCAGAGCGCTTTTCCATGACGTGTACGAGGATGAGCTCAGCCCGGCCGTGATTCCCGTGACATGGAGCACGCGGGGCGGGTCCCCCAGAGCCGGCTCCACATCGGACGGCCGCAGCCGCGAGCCGGCCGAGCCGGTGCGGTAGTACGTGACCCGGTTGACGTCGGCGACGCGCGGTTCGAAGAGGATCAGGCCGGTCGGCGCGTCCGGGTCGACGCGGGCATGCGTGAGGTCGACGCGTTCCGCGCGCAGCGTCCGGCGGATCAGCTCGCCGGGCTCGTCGGCGCCGGTGACGCCGACCCAGGAGACGGCGTGCCCGAGGCGGGCCAGCCCGATGGCCACATTGGACTCGGCGCCGGCGATCGAGAGGGTCGCCGGGCCACCGAGGCGCAGCGGGCCGGCCACCCGTATCGCGGCCATCGTCTCGCCGAACGTGACAACGTCGCTCATGTCGCGACCGCGTCGAGGAACGCCACGGCTCGGCTGCGGATCTGGGCTCATGTCGCGACCGCGTCGAGGAATGCCGCCGCTCGGCTGCGGTCCGGGCTCATGTCGCGACCGCGTCGAGGAACGCCACGGCTCGGCTGCGGATCTGGGCTCATGTCGCGACCGCGTCCAGGAACGCCGCCGCTCGGCTGCGGATCTGGGCCGGATCGCCGACGAGCGGCGAGCCGACGCCGACGGCCACCGCGCCGAGTGACAAGTACTCCCTCGCGGCGGCCAGGTCGACGCCGCCGACCGGTACGAAGGGCACCGCCGGGAACGGGTCGCGCAGCGCCCGCAGGTACGCCGGACCGCCGACGCTCGCCGGGAACAGCTTGACCGCCGTCGCGCCGGCCAGGTGAGCCTGCACGACCTCGCTGGGGGTTAGCGCGCCGGCCAGGATCGGCAACCCGAGCTCGGCCGCCGTGATCAGGCTCGGGGCGACGGCCGGCGTGACGAGATACGACGCGCCGGCGTCAAAGGCCCGGTGCGCGTCGTCGGCGGTGAGGACGGTGCCGGCGCCCAAGGCGTACCCGGCGCCGAGGGCGCTGCGGGCCTTGCGCAGCACGTCGAAGGCGGACGGCGTGGTGAGCGAGACCTCGACCAGCCGGATGCCGCAGTCGGCCAGGGTCAGGACGAGGTCGAGCGCGGTGTCGGGATCGGTGGTGCGGACGATGGCCAGCAGCCGGTGGGTCCGCAACTCGTCGAGAAGCTCCATCGGATCAACTTTCGCACGTGGCGTAGCCTCGCGGGATGGGCCGCGAGCGGATCACGCACGTGATCGTGCTGATGATGGAGAACCGGTCGTTCGACCATCTCCTCGGCTACCTCAAGCACGACAGCCCGGACTACCCGCGGCTGACCGACATCAAGCCGTCCTGCCCCGAGGACCCGGCCAAGCCGGACGGCCGGCGGGTGGACACCGCGCCGAGCGCGTCGGCCGTCCTCGGGACCGATCCGGACCACTCACACAAGTCGGTCATGCGGCAGATGGCCGGGACCCCGCCGATGTCCGGCTTCATCGAGTCGTACCGGGAGAAGATCGGTCCGACAAAGCAGCCGTGGTGGGCCATCCTGCTGATTTCCTTGAAGCGAGTTTGGAACTGGCTGCGGCGCCGGCCGCGCCCGATCATCGCCAAGCCCGACGAGATCATGCGCTGCTTTCCCGATTCGGGCGTTCCGGTGCTCGGCACGCTGGCCCGCCAGTACGCCGTCATGGTGAACTGGCACGCCTCCGTCCCGGGCGAAACGTGGCCGAACCGGCAGTACGCGCACGCGGCCACCTCGCACGGCACGGCCAACATCGAGGTGAACTTCTACACGGACGAGACGATCTTCGAGCGCCTCGGCGATGCGTGGGCCGTCTACCACGACGGCGTCGCGCAGGTCTGGGCCTATCCCAAGCTGTGGCTCGAGGGCCTTGACCACTTCCACGACACCGACCGGCTGATCCACGACATCGAGCAGGGGACGCTCCCCTCGTATGCCTTCGTGGAACCGAACCACGGCTACGGCCGCGGCGAGGGCAACAGCCAGCACCCGGGCAACAACCTGGTCAGCGGGGCCAGCTTCCGGGCCGGCGAGGCGCTCATGGCACGCATCTACAACGCGCTGGTGGCCAACCCGGCGGTATTCGCGCAGACGCTGTTGCTCATCACGTATGACGAGCATGGTGGCTTCTTCGACCACGTACCGCCGGTGCCGGTCGTCCCGCCCGACAAGCTCCGCGACAAGAGCGGGTTCGACTTCTCGATCAGCGGCATACGGGTCCCGGCCGTCGCCGTTTCGCCACTGATCCCGGCCGGTACGGTCGACCGCACCTTCTACGAGCACGCGACGATCCCGGCCATGGTGCGCCGGCAGTTCGCTCCTCACCAGGCGCCGCTGACGCACCGCGACGCGGCGGCCAACGATCTGCTCGACCACCTGCCGTTGCTGGCCGAGGCGCGGACCGACATCAGGCCGATCGCGTTCGCCCCGACCGCGCCGGAGGAAGGAACCGGCCACCCGCTCAACGAGTTCCAGGCGACGCTGGTCGACTTGGCGGGGGCGGTTGACGTGGCTCGGCGGCGCGTTGAACCCCGGGCGAGACGAGCCGGCCCCGAACCGGTGGTGGTGCCACCGTTCGAGCCCAACCCGGCAACGAGGGCGGCCGCGGAGGCGCGGGTTCTGGAACCCGGTTCGAATGCCGAGCAGATCGTGAGCGCAATGGTGGCCGACTTCACAAGCGACCCGTAAGCGGGCGCCCGGCGTGCCGTTGTGGTGATGTAGGCGGCGACCGGCATGGCCTGCCCGCTTGCCGTTTCCGCCGCCCCGACGACGCTTCCGGGACACGGCGGCTGGGCCTGCGCTAGACGCGGAACTGGGTCATCAGCTGGCCCAGTTCCGCCGCCGTGCCGGCCAGCGACGCGCACGACGCCCGGATCTCGCGCTGCGCCGCGTTGGCCAGATGCGTCGAGTTGGCGGCGGCCCGCGCCGACTCGGCCGCGCCGGCCAGCGTGTCCACCGTCGTGTGCAGGGCCGACACGGCGCCCTGGACCGACTGCTCGATGTCCTGCAGGATCTCGAGCGACTCCGTCTCGGCGAGTACCAGTGCTCGCCGCGCCGAGTCGCGCATCTGGTCGCTCATCACGCCGATCGACGCGGCCGCCCGGCCGGACTCCTCGGCGAGCTGGCCGACCTCGCTCGCGACCACCGCGAAGCCGCGCCCGGCCGCGCCGGCCCGCGCCGCCTCGATCGCGGCGTTCAGGGCCAGCAGGTGGGTCTGCTTGGCGAGGTTGGCGATCGTGACCACGCACGCGCTGACCTCGGCCGAGGTGCCGGTCAGCTCACGCATGACGGCGGCCAGCCGCGACGCCGTGTCGGTTCCGCGCGCCGCCTGCTGATGCGCGCTGTCCGTGGCGGTCGCGACCGAGGCGATCGCCGCGGTCTGCTCGTCGGCGTTGCTGCTGATCTTCTCGGTCGCCTCGGTGACCTCGCGCATCGACGCATCGGTCGCGTCGACCTTGGCCGACACCTCCTGGACGACGGCGGCCATCACGTCGCTGGTCCGGTCGATCTCGCGGACCACGCCGCGCAGCCGGGTCGCCATCACCGCGAAGGCGTGGCGCAGCGCGTCCCGCTCCGAGTGCGGCGTGATCTGCACGGTGAGGTCGCCGCCGGCGATGCGCTCGGCCGCTTCGACGGTCTCCTGCAAGTACCCCCGCATCGAAACGAACGCAGCGGACATGCGGCCGATCTCGTCGCGGCTGTCCACCGAGATGTCGACCTCGGTGTCGCCGCGGCTGATCTGCTCGGCGGCCCGCTCGAGCCGGCGCAGCGGCCGGGTGATCCGGCCGGCGGCGAGCGTCAGCCCGGCGCCGACGACGACGAGCGCGATCAGTGTGATGACGATCAGGGTCTGGGTCAGGCCGGCGGCGACCGCGGCGAAGTCGGCCTCCGGCACGACGACCACAAAGGACCACAGGCCGGTGCGCACGGGCGCGGAGAAGAACGTGCTGTCCCGGCCGGTGAACGGGTCAACGCCGCGGGTCGCCGCCGGCTTCCCGGTCGCGATGGCGTCGGCCACGCCGGCGAGGACCGGCGCCTTGTGCTCCTGCGCGTACTTGTCCAGCGTGGTCGTGCCGATCGCCTTCTTGTCCGGCGCCGCCACGAAGACGCCGCCATTCGAGACGACGAACGCGTACCCGCGCGCGAACGCGCGCACGGTCGACACCTGCGCGTTGATCTCGTTGAGGCCGCGGTCGACGCCGGCGATGCCGATGAACGTGCCGTTGCGGATGATCGGCGTGATGTACGAGGTCATCAGCACGTTGTCGTAGAGGTACGGCTCGATGACGACCGGGCCGTGCGACTGCTTCGGGATGTTGTAGTAGTCCTGCTTGTCGAGGTCGTCGAGCGGATCGAGGCGGAAGGTGCCCGCGAGCCGGTTCCAGTACACGCCCATCCGGCCCACCTGGTTGCCGACCGCCGTGCCGCGATAGTCGGCATCGGTGCCGACGATGTTCGGCTCCAGCGCGATGTACGAGCCGAGCAGCTCCGGGTGCCGCTCGCCGATCGTCCGCACCATCGCGCTGAGCTGCTCCCGGCTGACGCCCTGCGAGTTGACGACCAGCTCCGCGATCGTCCGGCCGATCGCCTGATCGGCGGCCATCGTCTCGCCGAAGTCGTTGGCCCGCGCCGCGGCCAGCTGGACCGCCTCCCGCTTGGCCCCGGCCCGATTGGACGCGCCGGTCTGGGCGGTCGACACGATCGTCATGACCGTCATGACGATCGCCACGAGCGGCAGCATCACCAGCAATAACCGCGTTCGTACCGATCTGATCCGCGCCATCTCGTCCTCGAATCCCCCGCAGGCAGAGCTCACCACTCCCATCGGCGGGCACTCACGAGGACTTAGATCCCCCAGGACGTGATTTTCGACGGCGTGATCCGGATCAGCATGGCGTCAAAGCCGGGTCCCAGCCGCTTGCCGCCCTCGACCTGGATCTCGGCTCGGCCCCGGATGGTCACCCCGCGCGGCGTCCACGGGTTCACCGACACCAGGTCGTCGACCACGAACGCGACCCACGGATTGGCCTCGATGTTGCGCAGGTACAGCGGTCGCCGCTGGGCCAGCTGGTGCCCGCCGAGCTCGATCGCCGTGCCGTCGTCGGAGAGCCGGAACCCGGTCGGCACCACGTGGGCCTGTCCCTCCGCCGTAACGGTCGCCAGGCGGCCGAGCCGCTGGCCGTTGAGGTACGACATTTCCTCGTCGCTGAACATGCGTTTGAAACTAGTTCGCGGCACGAAGTTTTGCAAGTCAGTACGCTGTCGGCCGTGGCACCGAGTCTCCGTGCGGACGCGGCCCTCGTCCGGCTGTCGTTCATGGTCCAGTCGCTCTACGCGGAAATCTCCGCCAAGCACGACCTCAGCCCGGCGCAGGCGCAGCTGCTGTGCGTGATCAAGGACCAGCCGCGCGGCATGACCGAGCTCACCCAACTGCTCCGGCTGGAGCGCCCGGGCCTGAGCGGCCTGGTCGACCGGGTCGAGCGGCGCGGCCTGGTCCGCCGCGACACCCCGGACCACGACCGGCGGGTCGTCACGCTCGCCCCGACCGCCCGAGGTCAGGCGATCGTCGACGCGTTCTACGCCGAGGTCTCCGGCCGCTTGCAGGAGGCCGTCGCCCACCTCACGGCGGCCGACCGGCATCAGTTCGAGCGCCTGGCCACGAGCATCGTCCTCAACGAACGCGTGCCGGCGGTGTACCCGGCCGAGGACGACTGACCGGTGGCCTCGGACGTCGTCGAACAGCTGGTGCTCGGGCTCGGTACCAGCGTCATCAGCGGCAGCGCCGTGTGGCTCGGTCAACGTCTGACGGTTTCCCGGCGGCTGCGCCGGCGTCGACGCTTCCTTGGCCTCGGCCGCGTCTACCCCCGCGCCCACATCATCGTCGGCCGGAAGTACGGCTCGACGAACGCCATCCATATCAACGACGTCGCGGCCGCCCTCGAGGTCAGCGCGCTGCTGCGGGCGGCCGGCGGGGACGTGGCCGACATCGTGCCGGCCGCCGCGTCCGGGCGGGGCGGCCCCGACGGCGTCGAATTCTGCCTGTCCGGGCCGGACTCCAACGTGCGGACCGGCGCCCACGTGCGACGCCACCTTCCGGACCTCGAGGTAGGCCGGCAGAACCTGTACCTCGTGAATGGACACACGTACGAATGGGAACCGGGCGTCGCCGAGTACGTGGTACTGGCCCGCGTCTGCCGGACCGATCGGCCGCACCTGTTCGTCATTTGTGGCCAGACGTCGATGTCGAACCTGGCCGGGGCCGCCTACCTCACGCGGCACCAGCCGACGCTGTGGCGCCGCTTCGGCGAACGCGAGTCGTTCGGGCTCGTCCTGAAGGTTGTCGACACTGAAATTTACGGACATCGGGAGGCGGAAGAGGTCGGCATGGTGCCCGTCATACCTTGACGGTGATCGATAAAGTTGGCCGATGAGCCACATTCGTCGCAGTTGTACCCGGGGAACACAGATTCGGCCCTTCGAGCAGTCGCCGACATCGCCGTTGGCATGGTCTGCTTGACCGTCAGCTACGGATGCCGATAGGGGCGCCGAGGAGGGCAGGGAGTGGACGAAGTCACGGCGATGGCGATGCGGCTCCTGGAGGAGGCGCAGACCGGCGGCGCGCAGCGGGTGCTCGAGGTGACCGAGGCTGCCCTGCGGGAGCCCACCGGCGAGCTCGTCGACGGGCCGGCAGCGCTGCACTTCGCGCGCGTCGTGGGCTTCTACTCTCTCGGCGACATCCCGGCGTCGATCGCCGCGATCGACCTGATGCTGATCGCGGCCGATCGCGAGGCCAGCACCGGATGGCGCTCCTCGGCCCTCTCGCTGCGCGCGATCATGCGGCTGCAGGTCGGCATGCACGAGGTCACCGACGGGGATATCGAGACCGCCCTCCGCGACCTGGTCGAGGCCGAGGCGGCCCTGCGTGACGGCGAGCCCGACCCGGTCGTGGCCGGCAACGCCTACACCGGCATCGGCCTCGGCTACCACCAGCTGCGCCTGTATGAGCTGGCCGTCCCCCAGTACCTGGCCGCCTACGAGGCGAGCTGCCACATCGCCGAGCCGAACGGCAACCGGGCCATGTGGCTCGCCAACCTCGCGATCCTGCACCTGCAGTGGGCGCTCGAGCTCTACCAGGTCGGGCAGGACGTCGAGGCCGAGAAGCACACCGCCGAGGCGGAGCACTTCGCATACCGCGCGGCCGACGAGTCCGACGGGCCGGACGCCGAGGCGTGGCGGCTGACCGGCTTGACGTACGCGGCCTGCGCCCGGGCCGACCGCGACGACCCGGCCGGCGCCGCCGCCGACCTCGAGCACTACCTCGCCCTCCTGGTGGCCCGCGGGCTGCCGACCAACGTCCTGCTGTTCTGCCGGCCGTTCCAGGCGGTCGCGGTCAGCCGGGCCGGCCGCCCCGACGAGGCGCTGCGGATCATCGAGGCGGCCGTGGCGACGGCCGCGCGCACCCCGGAGACGGAGTGGCTGGTCACCGCCGCGCTGCACCGGACGCACGCCGTGCTGCTGGTCAAGAACGGCTCATCCGAGGCGCGGGCCGGGCTTCACTACGGCGACGTGCTGGCGGCGGCGCTCTGGCGCCAGCGGCTGCGGACCCTGCACGCCGCCCGGACCATGAAGTCGTTCGAGACGCTGCGCGGCCAGCACGAGGTCGCCACCCGCGCGGCCGCCACCGACCCGCTCACCGGGGTGTCCAACCGCCGGGGTTTCGACGACCTGATCGACGACCTGACCGCCCGGACCGGGCCGGCCTCCGACCAGGTCATCACCGTGTTGATCGTGGACATGGACCGGTTCAAGGAGATCAACGACACGCACGGGCACAGTGCCGGCGACGAGGCCCTGTGCCAGGTGACCCAGGCCCTGCTCGGCAGCGTGCGTGAGGGCGACACGGTGGCCCGGCTGGGCGGTGACGAGTTCGCCGCGCTGCTGCCCGACATCGACCCGGCCAACGGCCGGCGGATCGCCCGGCGCATGGTCGACACCGTCGCCAGCCTGGGCCTGAGCGGCGCGACCGTGAGCGTCGGCGTGGCCAGTGGGCCGGCCCACGCGGTTCGCTCCACGATCGCCGCCGCCGACCAGGCCATGTACCAGGCCAAGCGGGCCGGCGGCAACACGGTGGCGGCGGCTTAGGCAGCCGGCGCCGGCGTGAGCTGCGTTTCGTCGCCGGCGCAGGCGGCGGCCACCGTGTTGTAGAGCGACACCGGGCCGAGCAGGCCGACCACGGCCAGGATGCGCTGCAGGAACGGGGTCGCGGCGGCCAAGCGGAGGTAGCCGCCGGCCGCCCGGCACCGGTAGTGCCCGTCGACGAACGCGGACAGCCCGACCGAGTCGCAGAACGCCACTTCGGCGCAGTTGACCACGATCTTCGCGACCGCCCGGTCGATCAGGCCGGTCAACGACGAGCGGAGCTGGTCGGCCGAGTGCAGGTCCAGGTCGCCATGAAGCGTCACGACGACCGCGTCGTGATCGGCTTGGCGGGCAACCGTAATCTCCATCCGGGGCGAGCCTAAGCGCCGGGCAATGACAGTCGTCGCACAACCGGTCCGAAGTATCGTTGCCGGCACATGGCGGACACTCGCAACCTCGGCCGGCTGCTGCGGCACGTGCACCTCAGCGGCACCGTCTCGCGCGCCGACCTCGCCGAGCGCATGGGCCTCAATCGCAGCACCATCATGGCGCTCACCGCCGAGCTGTCGGCCGCCGGCCTGGTCCGCGAGGAGCGGCCGGTGGTCACCGGCAAGGCCGGCCGCCCGTCGCTGGTGGTCCGGCCCAACGCCGACGGCTTTTACGTGCTGGCCTTCGACGTGGCGGTCGACCGGCTGGTCGCGGCCCGGGTCGGGCTCGGCGGCACGGTCCTGGACCGGCGCACGGCCGCCCGCTCACGGGCCGGCGCCGACCTGGAGACCGTCGTGTCCGTTCTCGCCCACTTCGGCCAGGACCTGCACAAGAACGCCCCTGGCGAGTCGGTGTGCGTCGGCATCGGCGCCGCGTACTGCGGGATGATCCGGCCCGAGGACGGCACCGTGCGGTTCGGCCCCGACATGGGCTGGGTCGACCAGGCGTTCGGGGCCGAACTGGGCCGCCGGCTGGGCCTCGACCTGCCCGTCGCCGTCGGCAACGAGGGGCACCTCGGCGCCCTGGCCGAACTCGAGCGCGGCGCCGGGGCCGGCTTCCGCAACCTCGTCTACCTGCACGGCGACGTCGGCGTGGGCGGCGGGATCATCGTCGGCGGCAAGCTCCTCGACGGCGACGCCGGATACGGCTGCGAGCTCGGCCACATGCTGGTCAACCCGTATGACGGGCGGCCCTGCGGCTGCGGGTCGGCCGGCTGCCTGGAGGCCGAGGTCGGCGAGCGGGCGCTGCTCGACGCGGCCGGCTGGCCGCCCGAGTTGTTCGGGCGCGAACAGATCAGCGCGGTGGTGGCCGCGGCCGACCGCGGGGACGAGCCTTCGAGATGGGCGCTGCGCACCATCGGCGATTGGCTCGGCATCGGCGTCGTCAACCTGATCAACCTCTTCAACCCCGGCATCGTCGTCTTCGGCGGGATGCTGCGCGACATGTACCCGGGGGTGGCGCCGCAAGTACGCGACCGGATCGCGCGCAACGTGCTGCCGGTCTCCCGCGAGCGGGTCCAGTTGCGCACGTCGGGCCTCGGCGACGACGCCACGCTCGTCGGCGCGGCCGAACTCGGCTTCGCCGGTCTGATCGCGCACCCGCTCGGCCGAGCGCATTGACCGGCGAAGTGGCAAGCCGGTCAAGATCAGGAAGTCGTCCCCGCGCCGAGATACAGCCGCGCCACCTCCGGGTCGTCCAGCAGCCGCGCGGCCGGCGCGACCAGCCGCACCCGCCCCGACTCGAGGACCGCGCCGGTGTCCGCGGCCGCCAACCCTGACCGCGCGTTCTGCTCGACCAGCACGATCGTTCGGCCCGTCGTCGACAACGTTCGGATGCTGTCGAACACGGCGTGCCGAGCCTTCGGGTCCAGCCCGATCGACGGCTCGTCGAGCAGCACCAGGGCCGGGTCGAGGATGAGTGTGCGGGCCAGCTCGATCTGCTTCTGCTCGCCGCCGGACAGCGAGCCGGCGTGCGCCCGGGCACGCGCCCGGCACAGCGGGAACGCGGCCACCGCCTCGTCCAGCCGGCGCCGCAGCAGCTTGGCGTCGCGGATCAGGTAGCCGCCCATGAGCAGGTTGTCCCAGACCGTCATGGCCGGAAACAGGCTGCGCTCCTGCGACACGTGCGCGATGCCGAGCTGGAGGCGCGCCTTCGGTCGCCATTCGTTGATCTTTTTTCCCTGGTACTCGATGAGCCCACTCGACGGACGCAGTAACCCGCTGATCGTCTTGAGCACAGTGGACTTGCCGGCACCGTTCGGGCCGATCAGGCACGTGACGGTCCCGGCCTCGACGGCGAGGTCGACGCCCTTGAGGATGTCGCCGGCGCCGTATCCGGCGACCACGCCGTCGAGGCGGAGCAAGACACCCATCAGGCCCCCAGGTACGCTTCGAGCACGACCGGGCTGCGCTGTACCGCGGAAGGCGGCCCGGCGAACACCGGCCGGCCCGCGTCGAGCACGATGACCGGGTCGCACAGCCGCATCACAAACGTCATGTCGTGCTCGACGATCAGGAACGTGACCCCGGCCGCGTGCCGGTCCCGGATGTGCCGCTCCATCGTCTCGACGAGCACCGGGTTGACCCCGGCGGTCGGCTCGTCGAGCAGCACCAGGCGCGGCGAGCTCATGAGGACGGCGGCGAACTCGAGGAGCTTGCGCTGCCCGTACGACAGCTCCGACGCAAGGGACGAAGCCAGCGGCTCCAGGCGGAAGTCGGCCAGCAACTGCGAAGCCAGGTCGGCCCCGGCGAGCCGGCGGCCGAACAGCTGCGGCAGCCGGTACCCGCGCGCGACGACGAGGTTCTCCAGCACGGTCAGGTGCGGGAAGACCCGTGCCTGCTGGAAGGTGCGGGACAGCCCGTGCCGATACAGGCGGCCGGTGCCGTGCCCGGTGACGTCCCGCCCGGCGAAGTGGACGTGGCCGGCATCAGCTCGCAAGTACCCGGTGATGATGTTGAAAATCGTGGTCTTGCCGGAACCGTTCGGGCCGATGAGGGCCGTGATCGTGCCATCGTCCACAGTGAACGAACAGGCGTTCACGGCCTGCACGCCGCCGAACGCCTTCGTGAGACCGTCGACGGCCAGCTGGCTCATGCCGACCGCCGCCGGACGAGGGACGGCACGATGCCGCGCGGCAGGACGAGCATGATGAGCAGGAACACCAGCGCGTACGCGATCAGGTAGAAGCGGCTGCCGCCGAGCGTGTAGGCGAGGTACTGCTGGCCGGTCTCGAGGATGAACGCGCCGATGATCGGCCCCCAGAGCGTGGCGCGGCCGCCGAGAAAGGTCATGAGCACCATCGCGATCGTGATCAGCGGGTCGACCGCGAACTGCGGGTAGATGAAGCTCTGGTAGTACGCCCAGACGCCGCCGACCATCGCGGTCAACCCGACGCTGACCGCGAATGCGAGCACCTTGACGCCGGTCACCGGCACGCCGATGCCGCGCGCCTTGTCCTCGTCGGCCCGCACGGCCACCAGCGCCAGCCCGACCTTGCTGCGCATCGTCAGAAACGTCAGCCCCATCGCGAGCGCGAGCAGGATGACGAGCACGTAGTAGTACGGCCACTCGAAGGTCTCGACCGGGAACCGCGCGACCGGCAGGGCGAGGCCCTGGGCGCCGCCGGTGATGCCGCGCAGGTTGAAGGCCAGCGTCTGGGCCACGAACAGCAGCGTGATGGTGACGATCGCGAACACGTCGGCGCGCGTGCGCATCGACACGGCGGCAAACGGCCAGCCGATGAGCGCGCCGACCAGTCCCACGACCGGCAACCAGAAGAACGGCCCATATGGGCTGGCGAACTCATGACCCTTGCAGATGAGCCCCAGCGTGTACGCGCCGATGCCGAAGAAGGCCGCATGGCCGAGCGAGGGATAGCCGGCGAACCCGCCGACCAGATTCCAGGCGCTGGCCAGGACGGCGGCGATCAGCACGAACACGAGCAGGTTCATCACCCAGTGTTCGAACCCGAACAACGGCAGCGCGACCAGCGCGGCGAAGAACGCGCCGCCGCGCAGGAAGCTCATATCGCACCCCGGCCGGCCGTGCCGAATATCCCTTGTGGACGGATGAGCAGGACGAGGAGGAGGATGACGAAGAACGTCATCTCCGACCAGACCGGTGACAGGGTCGACGCCACGACGGCCGACGACGTCGACACGATCATCGCGGCGATGACGGCGCCGCCGACGCTGCCCATTCCCCCGAGCACCACGATGGAAAGCAATCGCGAGATGAGGTCGTAGTGGCTGCCCGCGTTGAACGGGTAGAGCAGGCCGTAGATCGACCCGGCCGCCGCCGCGGTCGCCGCGCCCAGGCCGAAGCCGAGCGCGGAGACGCGCTGCGCCTCGACGCCGAGCAAGAGCGCCGCGTCGGGGTTCTGGACGGTCGCGCGCACGGCCCGGCCGAAGCGGGTGCGGTTGAGGACGAGGTAGAGCCCGCCGAGCGCGGCCAGCGACAGCAGGAACGCCCACAGCCTGACTTCGGTGATCTGAAACGACCACAGGGAAATGCTGTCGTTCGCGTAGGACGTGTTGATGCTGCGGTGCGTGGTATTCCAGGTCACGCTCAGCACGCCCTCGACGAGCAGCGCGACCGCAAACGTGACGAGCAGGCTCAGCTCGGCCTTGTCCTCGCGCCGCAACGGCCGTAGGAACAGGACCTGGACGCCGACGCCCAGCCCGAACATGACGACGGTGGTCACCGGGATCGACAGGAACGGGTCGACCCCGAACGATACGAATAGTTGATAGGCCAGATACGCGGCGAGGATCACGAACGCGCCCTGCGCCAGGTTGATGACCTTCATGATCCCGAAGATCAGGGTCTGGCCGGAGGCCATCAGCGCATAGACGCCTCCGGTCAGGACCCCGAGGATCACGCCTTGGATCAGGGCGTGCACTAGCCGCTGCCCCAGTTGGGTTTCGGGAACAGTGGCTTGTTGCCGGCGGCGGTCGCGGCCGGGAAGACCGGGACGAGCTTGCCGTTCTGCCACTGGACGAGGTGGAAGCTGCCGGTAGGCGCGCCGTTGGCGTCCCAGCTGAGATCGCCCAGCACGGTCGGCCAGCTGCCCTGGTGCAGCGTGGAAATGATGGTGGCATTGTCGATCTTGCCGGTCTTCTTGGCGACCGCCTCGATGACCTGCCCGACCGCGTATGCCTCGGCACTGCTGTTGTCGATCGAGTCGGCGGTGCCGCCGTGCGCCTTGATGTAGGCGGCGGCGAAGTCGGCACTGCCGGCCGCGGTCGAGCCGGGGAACCAGTCGCCCGAGGACATGATCCCGGTCGTGTTGCCCGCGCCGACCTTGTCGGGGAACTCGACCGGCGAGTTGGCCCCGTTGGACAGGAACATGAACGGCGGGCTGAACTTCAGTTGGACGAGGCTCTTGACCTGTCCGTACGCGTCCTCGCTCTGGGTGCCGCCGACCAGCATGTCCGGCTTGACCGCGACGACCTTCGCCATGATCGGCGAGTAGTCCTGGGTCTCGGCCGGGTATACCTGCTTGTAGACGGTCTTGATGCCGGCCGCTTCAAATCGGCTGCGGAGGTTTTCGGCGATCGGGGTCGCGAACGGGTCGTCGAGCTCGGTGTAGGCGGCCGTCTTGGGCCGCTGGTCGGCCGGCAGCGACAGCACCCAGTCGGCGAACACGTCGCCCTGCTTGACCACCGGCGCCGGCTGGACGAAGAACAGGTTGTCGAGCTTCTGGTCGAAGACCTTCGGCCCGCCGCCGGCCGGCTCCAGGAACGCATACCCGTAGCGCTTGGCGACCTGTGACGCCGGGATGGTCAGCAGCGTCGAGAACGGGCCGACCACGAGATCGACCTTGTCCTTGTTGATCAGGTTCTGATAGTTGGTGACGACCTGGTCGGGGCTGGAGGTGTCGTCGACGATCTTGAACTGCACCGGCCGCCCGAGGATGCCGCCCTTGGCGTTGACCGTGCTGGCCCACAGGTCGTATCCGGCCTTGACGGCCTTGCCGGGGTCGGCGAAGTCGCCGGTCAGCGAGATCGAGGCGCCGATGACGAGGGGACCGCTTTTGCTGGTGCCTTGGTTTGACTGCGATGAACAGGCGCCGACCGGAACGGCCAGCAGGAGGGCGACAGCGCCGATCGGTGCCGCACGCCGCAAACGATTGCGCAAAGCCATACCCATTCCTCCCTCACGGCGGACAGGAGATTTGCTGGGCTTCGCAAACGATTGTGCCCAGCATGGCCCGGCCGATCGGACAGTGTCAATAGCCGGTCCAATCGGTGCCCGCAATCGATTGCGATACCTTACGCTGGGATAATGCCTCCCCGAGTGAAGCTGGCCGACGTCGCTCGCGCCGCCGGCGTCCATCCGGGCACGGCCAGTCGCGCGCTCAACCCGCTGACCCAGGATCAGGTCAGCCGCGAGACGTCGCGCCGGGTCGCACGGGCGGCCGAACGGCTGGGCTACGTCCCCAACGCGACCGCGCGGGGCCTGCGCACGGCGCGGACCTACATTGTGGCGATGATCGTCCCGGACATCACCAACCCGCTCTTCCCGCCGATGGTGCGCGCGGCCGAGCAGGTGCTCAGCCGGGCCGGCTACACGCTCGTGCTCACCGACACCGACAACGACGCGGCCACCGAGCGCCGGCAGGTCGAGCAGCTGCGGGCCCGCGGCGCCGACGGCTTCATCATCGCCACCGCGCGGTGGGACGATCCGTTGCTCGGCGAACTGGCCGTCCCCGCGGTGTTGATCAATCGCAACACGGCCAGTGCCCACCTGCCATACGTCGGCGCCGACGAACGCACCGGCGTCACCCTCGCCGTCGACCACCTGGTCGGGCTCGGCCACCGCCGGATCGCCTACCTGGCCGGCCCGCAGGACACGTCAACCGGCCGTGAGCGGGCTGCCGCGTTCCGCCAGGCGCTGCCCGCCCACGGGCTGCCGACCGCGCGTGGCCAGGTCCGCCCGTGCACGGCCTACACCGAGGTGGCCGGGGCGACGGCGGCGCGGGCATTGCTCACCGCGACCCGCGGCTACACCGCGATCCTGGCCGGCAACGACCTGATTGCGCTCGGCGTGCTGAGCGAGCTGGCGCGGGCCGGCATCGCCTGCCCCTCCGAGGTGTCGGTGATCGGCTTCAACGACCTGCCGATGGTCGACAAGCTCAGCCCGCCGCTGACGACGGTGCGGCTGCCGCTGGCCGACATGGGGAGGCTGGCCGCGCAGATCCTGCTGGGTGAGCTCGACGGCGCTGAGCCGAACGGGCGGGCCACCCAGTCACTGCTCGGGGTGGAATTAGCCGTGCGCGGCTCGACCGGCCCGGTCTGATCCTGCACCTCCGTCAGAGGCGGCCGGCGACCGCGCTGCGCAACTCCGGCAATCGGTCGTGCAGCAGGCCCGGGCACTGGGTCGCGTTGAAGTCCAGGTGGCCGTAGATCTCGGTGGCCGGGATCGCGTACTGCTGGCAGGTGAACGCACAAAAGTCGATCAGGCTGTTCCACAGCGCGGCCGGCGGCTGCTCCGTCAGGTAGGTCCCCTCGTTCTCGATGCCGATCGCCTGGTCGTTCTGGCCAACACAATGGGCGCCCTGCACCATCGTCTGGCCGTGCAGCAGCGCGTACAAGCTGCCGCTGCGACCCTCCGTCAACCAGCCGCCGCGACTGTTGGTGAAGTGCTGGCCGCTGTCGATCCAGCCGTTCTGGTCCATGTGCAGGTTCTGGATGTCGCGCGAATTCTGGAACGCGTGCGCCTGCGAATAGTCCGTCGAGTTGGCCAGCGCCGTGTGGTGGATGATGATCTTGTTCGGGCGGTGGTTGTCGACGGTCACCGGCGCGGCCGGCGGCCGGGCGCCCCACGCGCCACAGCTGGCGATCGACACTTGTTCAACCAATTTTGTACCGGCCAGAGCCAGCAAAACCGGCGCGCCGAGCAGTTGCCGGCGCGAGAAGTAAGTCATGGGTATCAATGTGGCCGCTCGCCGAACCGTTGACAAGACTTCGACGGCCATCACTTGAAAACTTCTTACGGTCGTGCCTTAATCTGCGGAGGAAGTTAACAACGACCCTTGCCTGGAGGCCAGCAGTGCCCATCCTCAGCCGGCGGTTCCTCCCGCTCGCGCTCCTCACGGTCGCCGCCACCGCACTCGCGACCACGCTCGCTACCCCCGCTCAGGCGGCCACCGTGACCTACGGTCAGGACGTCTCCGGATACCAGGGCAGCGTCAACTGGTCCGCGCAGTGGAACGCGGGCTCCCGGTTCGCCTACATCAAGGCGACCGAGGGCACGTACTACACCAACCCGTCGTTCGCCCAGCAGTACAACGGGTCGTACAACATCGGCATGATTCGCGGGTCGTATCACTTCGCGATCCCGAACAACTCCGGTGGCGCCACCCAGGCCGACTACTTCGTGGCCCACGGCGGCGGCTGGTCCAAGGACGGCAAGACCCTGCCCGGCGCGCTCGACATCGAGTACAACCCGTACGGCGCCACCTGCTACGGCTTCAGCCAAGCCAGCATGCGGAGCTGGATCGGGGCGTTCATCAACCAATACCACGCGCGCACCGGGCGCTGGGCGGTCATCTACACGACGACCGACTGGTGGACCACGTGCACCGGCAACTACAGCGGCTTCTGGGCAAACTCGCCGCTGTGGCTGGCGCGCTACGCCTCGGCGCCCGGCACGTTGCCGGCCGGCGCCCCGACGTGGTCGTTCTGGCAGTACAGCAGCAGCGGCCCGTTCGCCGGCGACAGCAACCAGTGGCACGGTTCCCTGGACCGGCTCAAGGTGCTGGCCTGCAACGGCCCGTGCTGACAGTTCGCACCGACCCGGCCGGCGTGCGCCCTGCGCCGGCCGGCTCAGGCGTTGCTCGATCGCGGCACCCGCGTTGCCCCCGAGATGGTCGCCCATCTGCGCCGCCACCCGGGCGGGTGCACGTCCTCAGCTGACCTGCTGGACGAGCAGCGCGTGGTTGGCCGCGCACTTGGTCGGCGGGGCCACCCGGTGACCGCGCACGGTGACCGAAGCGCCGTCGTGCAGCGTCTTCGGGGCCGCCCCCAGGTACCAGCGGCCGGACGGGGTGTCCAGGAAGACGCAGGTGCCGCTCATGTGGATCGTGCCGGTCAGGGTCAGGTTGGCCCGCGGGTCGGTCGGGTTCTCCGGGTCGATCGGCCCCTTGGTCGGGTGCCCGGTCGGGTTTCCAGCCGGCGGCGGCGCACCCAAGCTCGGGGTCGGAGACGGGGAAAGGGTCGGCGAAGACGGCGGCACAGCGCTCGGTGACGGTGACGATGCGCTCAGGGACGTGCCATTACTGTCCGCACAGGCACCCATGCCGAGTGTCAGCGTCGCGCCTAGGAGCAGTGTGCCGAGCCGGGATCGCGGAGTCGCCATGATGTGTTGGACGGCGCCGGTCGCCGCCGCGTTCCTTTCCGTCTCCAGATAGCCTGCCACAGTGGATTTGACCACCCTGCGTGACGTCGATGTCGACACCAGCCTGCGGCGCCGCATGGAATACGCCCACGACGCGTCCAACTACCGGATCGCGCCCCTGGCGGTCGCCTTCCCCCGTACCCCCGAAGAAGTCTCGCGAATCGTGACCGCCTGTGCCGAGCAGGGCGTCCCGGTCACCGCCCGCGGCGGCGGGACCAGCATGGCCGGCAATGCGGTCGGCCACGGCGTCATCATCGACCTGTCGCGGCACCTCACCGCGGTCACCATCGACCCGGCCACGAAGACGGCCACCGTGCAGGCCGGCATCGTCCTCGACGCGCTCAGGCGGGCCGCCGCCCGGCACCGGCTGACGTTCGGGCCCGACCCAGCCTCACACAGCCGCTGCACGATCGGCGGGATGATCGGCAACGACGCCTGCGGCAACCACTCGGTCGCGTTCGGGCGGACCGTCGATCATGTCCTCGAACTGTCGGTCGTACTGGCCGACGGCACACCGGCGACGGTGCAACGCAACAAAATCAGCACCGCCGACCACACCATCGAGCAAAGGTTGCGGGAGATCGGCGTACGCCATGCCGGCGAGATCCGGGCCGAGCTCAACCGCTTCGGCCGCCAGGTGTCCGGGTACCCGTTGCACCACCTCCTCCCCGAGTCGATCGACCTGGCCAAGAGCCTCGTCGGCACCGAAGGCACCGGTGCCGTGGTGACCGGGGCGACGCTCAACCTCGTCCCCAGTGCGGCCGCGCCGACCCTCGTCGTGGCCGGCTACGACGACGTGCTCGCCGCCGCCGCCGACGTCCCCGCCGTCCTCAAGCACAGGCCGACCGCGATCGAGGGTATGGACGAGGCGGTCGTCGGGATGCTGCACGGCGACGGGCCGGCCCAGGCGCTGCGCCGGCTGCCGGCCGGGCGGGCCTGGCTGCTCATCGAGGTCGACCGGCCAACTGCGGCGGAGTCGCTTCAGGCGGCTACCGAAATCCAGGAGACGCTGAGCCGGGAAGCCTTGGTCGTCGCCGATCGACAAGACCAGCGTCGACTGTGGGCGATCCGCGAGGACGGCGCCGGCCTCGCCGCGCGGTCGCCCGACGGGCGGGCCTTCTGGCCCGGCTGGGAGGACGCGGCCGTGCCGCCGGACGCGCTGGCCGGCTACCTCGCCGACTTTCTCGACCTACGCCGCGACCACGGGCTGTCGGGCGCCATCTACGGCCACTTCGGGGCCGGATGCATCCACACCCGCATCGACTTCGAACGCACGACCGAGGCCGGTCGCGCGGTCATGGACCGGTTCCTGCACGACGCGGCCCGGCTGGTCGTGCGCCACGGCGGCTCGCTGTCCGGCGAGCACGGCGACGGGCGGGCCCGCAGCGCGCTCCTGCCGCTGATGTATTCGCCGGCCCTGATCGAGGCGTTCGCCGAAGCCAAGGCCGCCTGGGATCCCCGCAAGATCTTGAACCCCCAGATATTGGTACGACCAGAGCCGGTCACCGCCCACCTCGACACGCAGCCGCCATCGGACACCGTGGGCCGGTGCGTCGGCATCGCCAAGTGCCGCAGCGCGATCGGCGGCGTGATGTGCCCGAGCTACCGGGCAACCGGCGACGAGCGCGACTCGACGCGGGGCCGCGCCCGGGTCATGCAGGAGCTGCTCGACGGGTCCGAACCAGGCGCACCGGACGCCATTCTCGACGCGCTCGACCTGTGCCTGAGCTGCAAGGCCTGCTCGACCGACTGCCCGACCGGGGTCGACATGGCCACCTACAAGTCGCAGTTCCTGCACCGGCACTACCGGCGCCGCGTACGACCGGTCAGCCACCTGTCGCTCGGCTGGGCGCCGGTCTGGTTCCGGCTGGCCGCGCGCTGGCCGGGCGCCGCCAAGCTCCTCCTGCGCAGCCGGCTCGGTCTACGGCTGGCCGGGGTCACCGCCGAGCGCGCGATGCCTGCGTTCGCCCGGGCGGCGAGCTGGCCGGCCCCGGACGAGCCGCGATCGGTGGTGCTCGTGGACACGTTCACCGGCTCGTTCCGGCCGAACGTCGTCACCGCGCTGCGGGCCGTACTCGGCGAGGCCGGCCTGGCGCCGGCAGTTGCCCCGCGGACGGCGTGCTGCGCGCTGCCCTGGATCTCGACCGGCCAGCTCGGGATCGCCCGGCGGGTGCTGCGCCGGACCGTCCGGCTCCTCGACGGCTCGGCGCTGCCGATCGTGGTACCCGAGCCGAGCTGCGCATCCGCGCTTCGCGAGGACCTGCCGCGGCTGCTGCCCGGGGCCCCGGCCGAGCGGCTCGCCGGGCGGGTGCACACGCTGGCCGGGGCCCTGGCCGCGCACGCTCCACAGTGGACGCCGCCGGTCGAGCCGTCCGCGGTGGTGCAGCAGGTGCACTGCCACGAGTACGCGACGTGGGGCGGCGACCAGCAGCTGGCCCGCTTCGGTGTCACGGCCGAGCGAGCCGAGGGCTGCTGCGGGCTGGCCGGGAACTTCGGCTTCGAGCGCCGGCACTACGACGTGTCGATGAAGGTCGCCGAGCACGGCTTGGGTCCGCTGCTCGACCGGCAGCCCGACGCGCCACTGCTGGCCGACGGCTTCAGCTGCATGCTGCAGGCGTCCCATATCCGCGACCGCACGTCGATGCACCTCGCCGAGTACCTTCATGGCCATGGCTGACGTCCTCGTGACCCGTGTGTTGCCGGCCGGCAGCGTTGACCGGCTCCGGTCGCACACGATGATCGGACCGAATCCGGATGACCGGCCGCTCAGCCAGGAGGAGTTGGTCGAGCGAGCGGCCGAGGTCGACGCCATCGTGTGCTTGCTGACCGACCGGATCGACCGCGCGGTGCTGGCCGCCGGGGCCGGACGGCTCAAGGTGGTCGCGAATGTCGCGGTCGGCTACGACAACATCGACGTGTCGGCGGCCGCCGAGCACGGCATCGTCGCCTGCAACACCCCCGGCGTGCTCGACGAGACGACCGCCGACACCGCGTTCCTGCTCATCCTGGCGGCGGCTCGCCGGGCCGGCGAAGCCGAGCGCGACCTGCGGGCCGGCCGGTGGGCGGGTTGGGGCGTCAACCAGTACCTGGGGACCGACGTGCACGGGGCGACGCTCGGCGTGGTCGGCTGGGGCCGGATCGGGCGTGCCGTCGCCCGGCGGGCGGCCGGCTTCGGGATGAGCGTGCTGCACCACGCGCGCCGCCCGACCGCGGACGACGGCTACGTTGCCGACCTCGACGAGCTGCTGCAAAGCGCCGACATCGTCAGCCTCCACGTGCCACTGACCGACGCGACGCGGCACCTCATCGACCGGCGCCGGCTGGCGCTGATGAAGCCGGCGGCCGTGCTGGTGAACACCGCGCGGGGGCCGGTCGTCGACGAGGAGGCGCTGGCCGAGGCGCTGCACGCGCGAACGATCTTCGCGGCCGGGCTGGATGTCTTCGAACGGGAGCCCGCGGTGCATCCCCGGCTGCTCGACGCGCCGGGGGCGGTCATCCTGCCGCACATCGGCAGTGCGAGCATCCAGACCCGGACGGCGATGGCTCGGATGGCGGTCGACGCGGTCGTCGCCGTACTGTCCGGCCGCACACCGCCGAACGTCATCGGGGCGAAGCCGTAAGCGCCATCCCGGCCGCGCGGAGCCGGTTCACCAGGGCGTCGCCGATCCCGGTCGCCGGGGTCAGCACGCCGCCCTCGAAGGATGGCGAGTCGAGGGCCAGCGCCAGCGCCGACTCGCTGATCATCACCGCGGTCGCCGCGTAGCCGGGATCGCCGTCCGCCCTGACCCGGGCCGCATACCGTTTCCCGGACTCCGTCGTCGTGAACAGATCGACGGTGAAGTGCCCGGTCCGGCGGGTGCGCTCGCTCGGCCCCTCGCCGGGCTTGGGCAGCAGCCGGTCGGCGACGAACCGGGTCGGCGGCAGCGCAAACGCGAGCACCAGGCCGCCGAGGCCGACCTTGGCGGCGTGGGCCACCAGCGGCCACCCGCCGACCCGCATCGCCTCGCGGTAGCGGAACCGCCGGCCGTAGGCCCAGTCGCGCAGCGCGTTGCTGCGCCGGACGATCCGCGTGTTGTAGGGCGCCATCACGAAGGGGGCCAGCCGCCCGCGCAGGGCCGGGTCAACGTCCGCGCCACGCAGCGTGACCAGGTCCGGCTGCCGGCCGAGGTCGGGCTCCTTCGCGCGGTAGGGGCTCAGCACGTATGGGTCGGCGACCAGTTGGCGCAGCGCCGGGTCCTTCTTCAGAAGATCGACCTGGTTGCGGATCGAGTCGATCGTGCCACCGCTGAGCCCGCCGCGCAGCTTGCTGACGACCAGCGTGGTGTCGGTCAGCGCGCCGGCCCCGTCGGCCTCGGCCTGCGCGTGCAGGAGGTGAACGCCGAGGTCGGAGGGGATCGAGTCGAACCCGCACGAGTGCACGATGCGCGCCCCGGTCGAGCGGGCCAGGTCGTGGTTCTCGGCCGCGCTGTCCCGGACGAACAGCACCTCGCCGGTGAGGTCGACGTAGTCGGTACCGGCGGCCGCGCAGGCGTGGACGAGGTGCCGCCCGTACTTGGCGTACGGCCCGACGGTGCTGAGCACGACCCGTGCCTCCCCGGCCAGCCGCTGCATGGCGGCCGGGTCGCCGGCGTCGGCCACGATCACCGGCCAGTCGCGGTTCAGCCGGGCCCGCACCTCGGCCAGGCGAGAAGCAGACCGCCCGGCCAGCGCGATGCTCGTGCCCGCCGGCGCATGCGCCGCCAGGTGCTCCGCGACCAGCACGCCGACGTATCCAGTGGCGCCGTAGACGACGACATCATTCATGCCGACGATTCTTCCCTAGTCACTTTCGAGCGCTCCTCGGCGATCCGGTGCGGCACCCGCGCCAGGCGCAGAAACGCGACGAGGCACACCCCGCCGATGATGTTGCCCAGCACCGACCAGCCGAGCGCGCCGAGCCAGTCCAGGTATCCGAACGACGCCTTGCCGCTGATCAGCGCGGCGAACATCATGATCGAGTCGAGGACGCAGTGAAACAACTGGGCGACCACGAGCAGCGACCCGAACAGCAGCGCCGGTACCAGTTGAACGCCGAGGCTCTCCGTCGCGTGCTGCATGCGGGTCATCAGCGTGATCACCATGCCGGCGAGGACGGCCATACACAATGAGCGCAGGTTGATGCCGAGATCGGCATAGTGGGTACCGACCTCCACCGCGGTCGCCCGCAACTGGGGAAACGCTTGCATGATCAACCAGGCGACCACCCAGCCGCCGGCCAGGTTGGCGATCAGGCTCACCAGCCACAGCCGCGCGAGCCCGGCCACCGTTCCTCGCCGGGCCACCACCGCCGTGACCGGCACCAGGAAGTTCTCCGTGAACAGCTCGCTGTGCGCCAGGAGCAGGGCGACGAAGCCGATGCTGAACGCGAGGCCGGCCAGGATGCCCGACCCGGTCTCTTGCTTCACGACCAGGTAAGCCAGGACGCCGGTACCGATGTCGATGCCCCCGACGAACGCGGTCACCACGAGCGTCGTCCAGGGGCGGGCGAGCCGCGCCGACCCCTCGTCGACCAGGCGATCGAAGGTGTCGTCGAGCTGCGGCTCGGGAACTTCCGGCGGATCCGTGAAGGTCGAGGTGGAGTTGGTGGAGGTGGAGCTCATGGAGTAAGTACTGCCCATCCAGCGAGCCGGTACGCCATTGACTACCGTGGAGACATGCGCGACGACTCGCACCTGTCCCTCGGCTGGATCCTCGTCATCGCGCTGATCGTGGTCGTGCTCCTGGCCATCCTCATCGGGGCGATCATCCTGCTCATCCGGCTGTTCCGCGTGCGCCGGATGCTCACTGAGCTGGGCGCGGGCGGCAAGTTCGCGTTCTACGGCGCCCTCATCTACACGATCTTCCCGATCGACCTGCTGCCCGACCCGATCTACCTGGACGACGTGGGTGTCCTCACCGGCGCCCTGATCTACCTGTCCAAGCTGGCGGCGAAGCACAAGGCGACCAACAATCAGTGGCTGTACGCGCAGCGGCGTGGCGGCTGAGCACTCTGTCCGGGTTTGTCATATTGTGACTGGGTGATTACGGAGCGTGTCGAGACCGCGCGCGGGCCGGTTGAAGCCCTCCGGTGGGGCCCGCAGACCGGCATCCCGGTCGTCCTGTGCGCCGGCCTGGTCGGGTCCAAGGAGGACTTCGCGCCGATCGCGCCGGCGTTGGCCGCCGCCGGGTACCGTCTCCACGCCTACGACTATCGCGGCCACTACGCGCCGGACGGCCAGCCGCACACGCTCGAGCGGCACGCGACGGACCTGCTGGCCGTGCTCGACGCCGTCGGCCAAGCCCAGCCGGTCCACGTTGTCGGGCACTCCTTCGGCGGCTTCGTGGCGCGCGCCGCGGCCCTCGCGAAGCCGGACCGGTTCCGCTCGGTGACCCTGATCGGCAGCGGCCCGAGCCTCGACGGCGAGCGGCAGCGGGCGGTCCTCGGCGCGTTCGACGCCACGCTGCGCCGCCAGGGCTGCGCGGCCATGTGGCCGGTCATCCGGCGGATCATCCCGTCGACCGACCACGAGCGGCGGCGGTTCTGGCAGCTGCGGCTCGACCGGATGCGGCTGCCGTTCCTGCACGGCGCCCTGCACGCGCTCGGCACCGAACCCGACCGCGGCGACGAGCTACGCGCCAGCAAGACCCCCGTCCTCGTCCTGCACGGCATCCGCGACCGTCGGCTGTGGTCGGCCGGCGACCTCGCCGCGTATGCCGAGCGGGCCGGCGGCGAGGTCGCCGTCGTCGCCGACGCCTCGCACAGCCCGAACCTCGAACAGCCGGCCGCGACCGCCGAGGCGCTGCTGGACTTCTGGCGCCCGGTCGACCGGCGCCGGGCCACCCGGGCCTGTCTCGAGCTGCTCCGGCCGAAGGCCGTCGGCGACCCGTACCCGTCATACCAGACGCTGCCGCCGGTGCTCACTGTCGATCTGCCCGGACGGGCGCCGATGGTGGTGCTGACGCGGTATGCGGACTGCGCGCGGATCCTGCTCGACCCCGCGTTCGTCGGGCCGGGCGAGGCGCCGGACCGGGTCGCCCCGCGCTGGCGCGAGGAGCCGCTGATCCGCTGCCTCTACCGGTCGTTCGGGTTCCGCGAAGGGCCGGCGCACCTCGCGACCCGGCGCGCGGTGGCGCAGCGGCTGACCGCCCGGCGCTGCGAGACCCTGCGGGAGGACATCGAGCACATCGCCGACCACCTCCTCCGCGAGTTGAACGCCCAGTTCGATCTTGTCGAACACCTTGCCATCCCGTTCGCGGCGCTCACCGCGGGAAGGCTGCTCGACCTGCCCGACGCCGAAGCACTGCGGCTGGGAAGGCTGACGCGCGACGTATCGGCCGCCTTCGAGCCGTTCATGACGCCGCGCCAGCGGACCCGGATGGCGGCCTCCGGCGACGCGCTCATCACCTCGCTGCTTCAAGGCGGCGGGCTGCTGGAGTCGGTCCGCGGTGACCGGGACAGCGCCGACGAGGCCTACCACGGCGACCTCGTCCTGCTCTTCGGCGCCGGGTTCGACTCGTCGGCGAGCCTCGTCTCGCTCGGCGTCAAGCTGCTGCTCGAGCACCCTTCGCAGGCGGCGCTCCTGCGCGACGACCCGGGGATCGCCCGCCGGGCGGTCGAGGAGATCCTCCGCTTCGACCCGCCGGTCCAGCTGGCCGTGCGCGTCTCCACGTCGCCCGCCCGCTTCGATGAAGCAGACATCGACATCGAACAAGGCACACCGATCCTCGCGCTGCTCGGGGCGGCCAACCGCGACCCGGACTACGTCGAGGACCCCGACCGGTTCCTCGTCACCCGCCAGCCGAGCCGGCCGTCGCTCGCGTTCGGCCTCGGCCGCCGCTACTGCCCCGGCGCCGCGCTCGCCCGGCTGCAGGCCGAGGTGCTCTTGCCCCGCCTGCTGCGCCGCTTCCCCGGGCTCCGGCCGGCCGGCCCGCCCACCTATCGCGCGCCCGGCACCATGCTGCGCGGTTTAGAAACCTTTCCACTGGTACTGGAGGAGCCGTGCGCATCCTCATCACGGTGAACCCGGCGCCGGGTCACCTGTTCGCGCTCGTGCCGCTCGCCTGGGCACTGCATCTCGACGGGCACCAGGTCCTGGTCGCCGCGCCACAGTCGCTTGCCCAGCAGGTGCGGCGGGCGTCGCTCAGTACGGCGGTCGTCGGCGGCAACGCATCGTTCCTCGAATCCTGGCCGGCCGACCGGCGGCTGGGCGGCAACCCCGAGCTCGACCTGACCGTGTTCGTGGCGATCGCCGAGCAGACGGCTCCGGACGTGCTCCGCCTCGTCCGCGCGTGGCGCCCCGACCTCATCGTGAGCGAGCCGGTCGAATACGCCGGGCCGCTCGCCGCCACGCTCACCGGTACGCCGTGGGTACGCCACCTGTGGGGACTGCCGGTGCCCGGGCACCTCCAGCGGAACGCCGAGGCCGGGATCGCCGACCGGCTCGAACGGCTGCACCTCGCGCACGACCTGTGGCGGCCGGTGGACGCGCCGATCGCCACCGTCGACCCGTCTCCGCCGAGCCTCTCCGCGGACTCCGGGCACCTTGCGATGCGCTACGTCCCGTACAACGGCGCCGGCACGATGCCGGATTGGCTGTTCGAGCCGCCGTCCCGGCCGCGGGTCTGCGTGTCGATGGGGACCGTACCGATCCCGGAAGGCGTCGACGGGCTGGCCGCGGCCGTGGCCGGGCTGGCCGACCTGGACGTCGAGGTGATCGTGTCCGGGGCGGGCGTGCATGGCGTCGGCGAGTTGCCGGCCAACGCGCGCCGGATCGGTTGGATCCCCCATCACCACCTGCTCCCGACGTGCGACCTCTTCGTGCACCACGGCGGCGCGGGCAGCGCGATGGCGGCCATCGTGACCGGCCGTCCGCAACTGGTCCTGCCGCAGATGTGCGACCAGTTCAGCAACGCCGATCGGCTGGCCGACGCCGGGGTTGCCCGCCTTGTCCCGTTCGCGGCTCGCGGTGCGTCAGCGGTCCACGCTGCGGCCGAGGAACTGCTCGGTGACGCCAAGTTCGGGCTGCGTGCGGCGGAGTTGCGCGACGAGGCCTTGGCCTTGCCGTCCCCGCCGGAGGTCGCCGCTGAGCTGGTGCGCATCGGCCGACCGCCTGATTGAGCAGGGGACGAGGGCGGACGAGAGTGAGCCCATGACCGACGCCCTCAGCGTGCTCGAACAGGAACTCAACGCGCTGGCCGACGCGTTCGCCGGCCTGAGCGACGACGACTGGAAGCGGCCGACGAAGCTGCAGCCGATCGACCCGACGCTCACCCCGTGGACGGTTTTCGAACTGGCCGGCCACTTCGACATCTCCATCGGGCTGACCCGGATGCTGGTCGCCGACCCGCAGGACGGCCAGCCGGGCCGGGACCGGACGAGCTTCTTCATCTTCCCGCGCTCCGAGGTCGCGCCGGTTGTATACGACTACGCGTACACGATGGTCGAGGGCAAGACGCCGGCCGACATGCCCGGCGTGCTGCGCGAGACGTTCTCCAAGACGATCTCGGAGGCCCGGGCGGCCGACCCGGACATGGTCGGTCCCGGGTACTACGCGCTGATGCGGCTCGACGAGTTCGTGCCCAGCCGGGTCGTCGAGGCCGTCGTGCACGGAATGGATCTCACCGACGCGCTGGGGCGGGAGCCGATGGCCTCGCCCGAGGCGGTCGAGATCGCGGCGGCGATCCTCGACGACCTGCTGGCCCGGCGCACGGTGGCCGGCCGCCCGGCCGACCTGGCCGACGACCTGGCCTGGGTGCGAGCGGCGTCCGGCCGGGGGCCCCACCCCGACCCACGGTTACCGCTGATCGGCTAGGCCTGTTCAACGTGGGGGTCGGTGCGAGGCTCAGGCATTGGCTAGGGCCGCGCCCGGCGTGGTCCCCGGCGGCGTGATGAAACTGCTCCGGCGTCGCCCGGCCATCCACGTTGATACGAGACCCTAGATCCGCGCCCGGGCGGGGCCGCTCAGGTGCGGCCGAGCAGCCTCCGTCCGGCCGGTCATGAGCAGCAGCAGCGCGCCGATCGGC
>Ga0070683_100000417_pt1 | contig 29450 bp, 24 predicted proteins | sample KBSC713LmetaG_FD_64662 | JGI IMG/M metagenome (GOLD analysis project Ga0070683, IMG submission 64662) | Corn rhizosphere microbial communities from Kellogg Biological Station, Michigan, USA - KBS C7.1-3L metaG | ecosystem: Host-associated > Plants > Roots > Rhizosphere ... | reverse complement strand
CATTTAAATAGTAAAATCTACGTTGCAGGACATAATGGAATGGTTGGCTCCGCTATTGATCGGTTATTAAAGAAAAAAGGCTACACAAATCTCATTAAGAAGACTTCTTCTGAACTCGATCTCAGAAATCAAACAGCGACTGATAATTTTTTCAAAGATCATCAACCCGAATACGTTTTTCTGGCAGCAGCTAAAGTGGGAGGTATCTTAGCCAATAACAATTATAAGGCAGATTTCCTCTACGACAACCTGATGATTGAGGCAAACATCATTCATGCTGCGGTAAATTCAGGTGTCAAAAAGTTACTCTTTCTTGGGAGTTCATGTATTTATCCAAAATTTGCCCCCCAACCTATCAAAGAAGAATATTTATTGACTGGTGAACTGGAGCCGACCAATGATGCATATGCAATTGCTAAAATTACGGGTATAAAACTTTGCGAAGCATACCGGACTCAGTATGGATCTAATTTCGTAAGCATCATGCCGACCAACCTTTACGGGATCGGGGATAATTACCATCCGCAAAACTCTCATGTACTGCCTGCATTGATCAGAAAATTTCACGAAGCTAAATATGGAAATCACGATAAGGTGATCATCTGGGGGACCGGTACACCGCGCCGTGAGTTTCTTTTTGCCGATGACCTTGCGGATGCTTGTCTCTTTTTAATGGAAAATTATGATGAGAAAGAAATAATTAATGTTGGATCCGGAACTGATTACACGATTGCTGAACTCGCGCAAATCATAAAAGATATTATCGGTTATGAAGGTGTAATTGTATATGATCACACCAAACCAGACGGCACACCACGTAAATTACTGGACAGCTCCCGAGTTTACCATCTCGGATGGAAACCAGTTACAGAGCTAAAAGACGGAATTCAACAGGCTTACAATGATTTCTTGAGAAATCAAAAATTGTTGCAAATTGCCTAATAAATCATTTCCTTTATAAATAATTATGAAGACAGCATTGATTACTGGAGTCAACGGCCAGGACGGAGCTTATTTAACCGACCTGCTGCTTGAGAAAGGTTATATGGTACACGGAATTAAAAGACGCTCCTCTCTTATTAATACCAGCCGCATTGATCATTTATATAAGGATCCGCACGAAAAAGATGTTCGATTCAAACTGCACTATGGTGATCTGACCGATGGTCCAAGTCTTATTCGGATCATTCAGCAAACGCAGCCGGATGAGATATATAACCTTGGGGCCATGAGCCATGTAAAAGTGAGTTTTGAAAATCCTGAATATACCGCTAATGCCGACGGCATAGGTACCTTGAGAATCTTGGAAGCCATACGCATCCTGGGATTGGAAAAGAAGACAAAACTCTACCAGGCATCTACCTCGGAGTTGTATGGTTTGGTGCAGGAAATACCCCAAAAAGAAACAACTCCTTTTTATCCACGCAGCCCATACGGTGTAGCAAAGTTATACGCGTATTGGATCATTGTAAATTACAGAGAAGCGTACGATCTCTTTGCATGTAATGGTATTTTATTCAATCACGAAAGCCCCTTGAGAGGCGAGACATTTGTAACCCGCAAGATCACCCGCGCCGTTGCCAAAATTGCTCTGGGGTTGGAAAACAAATTGTTCCTTGGTAACCTGGACGCACAACGCGACTGGGGTCATGCAAAGGATTATGTAGAAGCAATGTGGCTGATACTTCAGCAGGACACTCCTGAAGATTTTGTGATTGCAACAGGTGTTACAACCCGTGTCAGAGATTTTGTAAGACTATCATTTGCTGAAGTGGGTATTGAAATTGCTTTTCGTGGAAATGGTCCTGATGAAAAAGGCTATGTTGTGTCGTGTTCCGATCCCGACTACCAGCTGGAGGAAGGATCTCAAGTAGTGGCCATCGACACGCAATATTATCGCCCTACAGAAGTGGATCTTTTGATCGGCGATCCAACCAAGGCGAAAACAAAACTTGGGTGGGAACCAAGGTACGACCTGCAAATGCTGGTAAAAGAAATGATGGCTGCGGATGTCGAGTTTTTCAAGAAAGAAAAAATTCTTAAGGAGAAAGGATATACACTGAAAAAACATTTTGAATGATCACCAGCTAAGGTGACGTCCATGAACAAATCAATTTGAATTTTTTCCCCAGTCTGCTTAGTGTTGTATCTCGCAAATCCTTTCTGACTCATTCACTTCATTTTTGATTACATTTAATCTAAATTGACCGTCATGCCAGCTACGAATCGTCGCCGCTTTTTACAAAAAGCAGGAACGCTTTCTGCTACTGCTTTTTTTGCTTCTATTGCAAAGCCTGCCTGGAGTCGGAATCTTGAAAGAGCACTGCGAAGTTCAGAAGGTTTATCACCGAACGATCTTGCGGCCGAAGAAGATTTTTGGTATTACATTCAACAATCATTTACAGGTGCACCTGGATTAATTAACCTCAACAATGGCGGAGTATCTCCGGCACCTATTCCTGTACAGGAAGCGGTAAAACGCTTTTACGATTACAGCAATGAGGCGCCTAGTTATAACATGTGGAGGATTCTTGACCAGGGTCGCGAACCTTTACGAAAGAACCTGGCCAGCCTGGCGGGATGTGATGCCGAGGAGATAGCTATTAATCGTAATTCATCTGAAGGATTGGAGACCGTGATCTTTGGTTTGCAGTTGAAACCAGGGCATGAGGTGGTCGCTGCCAAACAAGATTATCCAAATATGGTGAATGCCTACAACCAGCGGCAAAAGAGAGATGGAATAAAAATGGTTTGGGTAAATCTTGAACTGCCCAGTGACGATGAAAATTATTTAGCAGAACAATATATAAAGGCTTTCACTCCACAAACGAAACTCGTTCACATCACGCATATCATTAACTGGAACGGACAGATACTTCCCGTGAGAAAAATTGCTGATGAAGCTCACAAAAGGGGGATTGAAGTTATTGTTGATGGGGCTCACAGTTTCGCACACTTTAGTTTCAAAATTCCTGATCTCGGGTGCGATTATTTTGCCAGTAGTTTGCACAAATGGCTATATGCGCCTATCGGGAGTGGTATGTTGTACGTGAAAAAAGAAAAGATCAAAAATATTTATCCATTGTTTGCGACCAGCGATGATCCATTAAAAGCGGATATCCGCAAATTTGAAAATCTTGGAACACGGCCTTTCTTTATTGAGCAAGCCATCGGCAAGGCACTTGAGTTTCATGAAATGATCGGTAGCGAACGAAAGGAGAAGCGATTATGGTATTTGAAAAATTACTGGATGGAGAAAGTAAAAGAAGTTCCGAAAGTAAAACTAAATACATCTTTGAACCCTAAATGGGGATGCGCGATCGGCAATGTAGCCATCGAAGGAAAAAAATCTGCTGAACTAGAGGCGTTCCTTTTTGATAAATATAAAATTCACACCGTAAGCATCGAATGGGAGAATATCCATGGTGTCCGCATCACTCCCAATGTTTATACAACAACTGGTAATCTGGATCTGTTGGTAGAGGGAATTACGGCTTTCGCAAAAAGTTAATGAGTAAACCCAAACAAAAATTATTTGGCTCTTTCCCGCAAAATAAATTTACTCCAGGCATCAGCTATTAACATGATCGATATGGTGGGTATTGGGCCGTTTGTTGTGATGCCTCTTGTTGTAAGTTATTTTGACAATGGTTTGTTTTTGTGGGCGTGGATATTTGGAGCGTTTACCGCCTGTGTCGATGCAATGATATGGAGTGAATTAGGAGCTGCATATCCATTGGCGGGGGGATCGTATAATTTTCTGCGCATTGGCTATGGAAAGAAATGGGGAAGGCTGATGAGTTTCCTATTTGTGTGGCAAACCTGCATTCAGGCCCCACTGGTGGTAGCCTCAGGGGCAATAGGATTTGCTCAATATTTATCCTATATCATTGAACTAAGTTGGTGGCAGCAAAAATTAGTTTCGGGCGGATTGGTTATCATTGTATTCATTTTATTGTATCGAAAGATCGAAACGATTGGAAAAATTTCAGTTGCACTCTGGGTCGTCGTGATTTTAACGGTTGTGTGGATCATTGTGAGTGGCCTTACACATACACGACACCCGATCCAGTTACTTCCTTCAGGTGAGGTATCTTTTTTTCAATATGCTTTCTGGGCGGCGATAGGACAAGGTTCTGTAAAAACGGTGTACAGTTATCTTGGTTATTACAACGTTTGCCATTTGGGTGGTGAAATAATGCGACCCGAAAAAAACATCCCAAGAAGTATGTTCATATCCATCGCCGGAATAGCTGTACTTTACCTGTTATTGAACATAAGTGTCATGAGCGTTATTTCCTGGCGAGAAATAAAGGCAGGCGAAAAACATTTGGTAAGTATTTTCATGGAACAGATCTATGGCAACTGGGCAGGAATGGTAGTTACCATTTTAATACTTTGGATCGCACTAGCGTCTTTGTTTGCAGTAGTGCTTGGTTATTCCAGGATTCCGTACGCGGCTGCCATGGATGGAAATTTTTTTCAACTGTTTTCAAAACTTCATCCCACGAAAGACTTTCCATACATCTCGCTTATTTTTTTGTGCTCGCTGGGTTTTACGTTCAGCCTGCTGCTGCGGTTGGAAAAGGCAATCGATTCTATCTTGGCCATGCGAATTATCATCCAATTTATTGGCCAGTCAGCGGGCCTTGTCTTATTGAGAAAACGGCTGGGAACAAAAACTCTTCCATTTAAAATGTGGTTATATCCTGTTCCAGTAGTTCTGTCGATCTGCATTTGGTTGTTTCTGTTTCTTTCAACCGGTTGGTTTGCGCTATGGGGCAGCCTAATAGGTGCAGCAGGTGTAATCGTATTCTATGTTAGTCGAAACTGGAAGGGGAGATAATCTTCTCCACTTATTCACATACTTCGTTAAACCATCTTTTCGTTAAACTGTTTTCGATTATTTTTGTCGTTAATCAAACCCGAATGAATGGAGAGTCCTAAAGGAAAACTGATAGCAGTTGGAGGTGCAGAAGACAAAGGAACTGATTTAGAAAGAGGTCAAATATCACGTAACAATCTCAATTTTTTTGAGCTGGGGATTCTTCGTCGCATTGTACAAGAAGCTGGCGGTCCATCGGTACGGATCGAGATCATTACCACTGCTTCGATCATTCCCAATGAAGTCGGAGAAAATTACCTGAACGCTTTCGGAAAAATTTCCTGTACAAATGTTGGCCTGATGCCTATACGCAACCGGCAGGATGCACTAAAAGATGAGTATTTGGAACGTATCCGCCAGTGCGATGCGGTGATGTTCAGTGGAGGCAATCAGTTACGGTTAAGTGCAACGTTTGGGGGTACCAAATTCCTGGATATTCTTTTGGACCGTTATCAGCATGAAAATTTTGTAGTAGCAGGTACGAGTGCAGGTGCAATGGCCATGAGCAATACAATGATCTACGAGGGTAATGCTACACAGGCTCATTTGAAAGGCGAAGTAAAGATCACAACAGGTCTTGGTTTTATTGATGATGTCATTGTCGATTCGCATTTCGAAAAGCGCGGACGCTTCGGAAGACTGGCCCAGGCTATTGCCACGAACCCTCAGTGCATCGGGATCGGGCTCGGGGAAGATACTGGCATGTTAATACTTGAGGGCAATAAGATGGAAGCGATCGGCAGTGGGTTGGTGATCATTATCGATGGACACGAAATTGGTCATAGCAATATTGCCGATATCCCCGACGGGAATCCGATAAGCATTGAAAACTTGAAAGTGCATTTTTGTGAAAAGGGAAATGGGTACTGGCTCCGCGAAAGAAAGTTCCTGATGGAGGTGAGGGAAGGAGCGTTGATCAGGAAACAAGTAAAGGTGGAATGAGCTGGATTACTAACGAATAATTAATAATTTTAAGCATTCACTTTGAATGCTTTTTATTTATAAACGTATGCGTTACCTGATTTTATTTTCTCTTGTTCTACTTACTGCCTTTATGCCACAGAAAAAGAAAAGAGTAATATTTTTTGGAGATTCTATCACCCAACAAGGCGTTGAGCCAGGAGGCTATGTCAATCGCATTGATAGCATGTGCAGGATGGAAAATAGGTCTTCACAATATGAATTTATAGGAGCAGGCATTGGTGGAAACAAGGTGTACGACCTTTATTTAAGAATGGATTCCGATGTGCTTGCAAAGAACCCTGATGTCGTTGTGATCTATATTGGAGTTAACGATGTATGGCACAAAGCATCCTATGGTACAGGTACAGATCCGGACAAGTTCGAAAAGTTTTATAATGCGATCATTAAAAAATTACAGCAGAAACGTATAAGCGTTATCCTTTGCACGCCCGCCGTGATAGGGGAGAAGACAGATTTCACAAATCAACAAGATGGTGATCTTAATAGATATTCGGTGATCATTCGGAACCTTGCTGCGCAAAACAATTTACCGCTGGTTGATCTTCGACAGAAATTTCTTGATTATAACAAACAGTATAATGCTGAGAATAAAGAACAAGGGATCCTTACAAGGGATAGGGTGCATCTGAATGCAAAGGGAAGCCAGTTAGTGGCTGAGGAGATGTGGAAGATTTTAAAGGGACTATAGCTCAAACTAGTTTTACCAGGTGGTAGTTCTTCTTTCCTTTTTGTACCAGGATGTATTTTTCATAAAGAAGTAAGGAACCGTCAATCTTCATTCCTATATTATCCACCTTTTTCCGGTTGATGCTTACTCCTCCACCCTGGATAGTTTTTCTTGCTTCGCCTTTACTTGGAAAAATATTTGTCTCCGCGAGGAAACTGACCACATCAATGCCCACACTAAGTTTTATTTTTTGGAAATCAGTTTTTATAACACCTTCCATTTGTTCCAGGTCGTGTTCAGAAAGGTTTTCTGCGGGAGCTGTTTGGTGAGCAAAAAGGCTTTGAGTTGTTTCAAGAGCCTTCTCTAATTCATCTTTGCCATGAACAAAAGCTGTTATTTCTCCGGCTAGCTTTTTTTGTAAAAAGCGTTTTGAAGGATCTTTCTCATGTTCGTTGGTAGTCTTTTCAATTTCCTCCAATGACAGAAACGTGAATATTCTTATCCATTTTTCAGCATCGCTGTCGCTCGCATTGAGCCAAAATTGATAGAACTGGTAGGGTGAAGTTTTTTGTGGATCAAGCCATATATTTCCTCTTTCTGTCTTTCCAAACTTGCCACCATCGGACTTTGTGATCAACGGGCACGTAAATGCAAAGGATTCGTCGTTCGCTTTACGACGAATTAATTCAGTTCCCGTTACAATATTGCCCCACTGATCGCTGCCACCCATTTGAAGTTTGCAATTCTTATTTGTGAATAACCAATAGAAGTCATAGCCCTGGACCAACTGATAAGTAAATTCTGTAAAGCTCATTCCTGCATCGCCTTCTATTCTTTTTTTCACACTATCCTTTGCCATCATATAGTTTACAGTAATGTGCTTCCCAACATCACGAATAAAATTCAAAAAGCTAAAGTCTTTGAACCAGTCGTAATTGTTTACGATTTCCGCAGAGTTGGGTTTGCCCTTGTTAAAATCTAAAAACTTTTCAAGCTGTTTTCTTACCCCTTCCTGGTTGTGGCGTAGCGTTTCCTCGCTCAGCAAGTTTCTTTCTTCACTCTTACCGCTGGGATCCCCCACCATTCCCGTGGCTCCGCCCACTAAAGCGATTGGTTTGTGCCCGGCTTTTTGCAAATGAACTAACAAAAGAATAGGCACCAGGCTTCCGATATGAAGACTATCAGCCGTTGGATCAAAGCCGATGTATGCCGAAGTCATCTCCTTATTTAATTGTTCTTCGGTCCCGGGCATTATATCCTGGATCATACCTCTCCAACGTAGTTCTTCTATAAGGCTCATTCTTGTGATTTGCGCAAAAGTAAGGCAGAAACTAAACCCTTGAAAAGAGATGCAATATTTTTCTAACTAATTCGTTTACAATCCTTATACTAATCGGGCTTTTACACTATGAATTTCGGGGCCCAAAGAGTATTTTTGGGAATTCATTCCCCATGAAGACCAAATTTAATAATCGCTTATCCGAAAATGGTAATGAAAATAACCAAATGCCACCTGTCCCTGCTATTGACTATTCTTTCACTTTCCTGCTTTGGTCAATTCCGGAAATATTCTAATGAATTTTTAAATATCGGCGCTGGGGCGAGAGGACTTGCAATGGGAAGTGCCCAGGTAGCGTCAGTTGAAGATGGAACGGCTGGTTACTGGAATCCTGCAGGTTTGGTTGGCGTAAAGGATCATCCCAATTTGAATTTAATGCACTCCGAATACTTTGCGGGCATTGGGAAGTATGATTATGCAAGCATCGCCTTCCCGATCCAGGATAACAAACGGGTTATTGGCATTTCGGCTTTACGGTTTGCGGTAGATGACATAATGAACACTTTATTTCTTGTGGAGCCAGATGGCTCGATAAACTATAACAATATTCAATCTTTTTCGTCCGCCGATTACGCATTCATTTTTTCTTTCGCGCAAAAATTAAAAGAAACCGAAACCAAGCACATACAGTTTGGGATGAATGCGAAAGTGATCCATCGAAGCGTGGGGAAATTCGCAAAGGCTTGGGGCTTCGGGTTGGACGGGGGCGTGCAGGTGATCGAAGGAAAGTGGAAATTTGGAATTACAGCCAGGGATATTACAACGACATTTAACTCATGGTCGTTCAGCTTTACTGATAAAGAAAAAGAAGCTCTGTATCTAACCAAAAATGATATTCCCGTAAAATCAACTGAAATGACAGCGCCCCGGTTAATTGTTGGTGCTGCAAGAGACTTTAAAATCAGCAATAAACTTGGCTTGCTTGCGGAGGCAAATTTTGATTTCACTTTCGATGGTAAAAGAAACACTGTTATTAGCAGCGATCCAATTAGTATTGATCCCAAACTGGGGGTTGAGTTAAATATCAATCATGTTTTTTACCTCCGCGGGGGCATCAATAATTTTCAGAAAGCGCTTGCAGACGCCGATACGCTTAACCAGAAAAAAGTGTGGATATATCAGCCCAGTATCGGTGCTGGCTTCAAGATCCAAAACATAACCATTGATTATGCATTTGCTAACCTTGCTAACCAATCGAATCCATTGTTTACTCATGTATTTTCTCTAAAACTTGACCTTATAAACGATAAGAACAAGAAGAAAAAATAAAAGAACCTGTACCTTATAATCCCGGTCCACATGAAAAGAATTTTACTCCTGCCATTATTTATATGCGCTGGCTTCTTCATGAAAGCACAGGTATACAATAATGAATGGATAGACTACAATAAGACTTACTATAAATTTAAGCTTGGGGCAACCGGGCTATATCGCATTTCCCAGGCCGCATTGACTTCAATCGGCCTTGACAATACGCCTGCAGAGAATTTTCAATTGTGGAGAAATGGACGGGAAATCGCTTTGTACACCTCCGTGCCTTCCGGAATACTCGGAGGCAGTGATTACATTGAATTTTGGGGTGAAATGAATGATGGTAAACCTGATAAGGCATTATATCTTGAGTCAGACTATCAATTAAATGACCATTGGAGCCTTGAAACAGATTCTGCTTCTTATTTTCTTACGGTCAATAGCTCAACACCTAATAAAAGACTGGAAAGCACAATAAATAACGTTGCAGGAAACACGCTTTCACCTGAGCCTTACTTCATGCATACGATTGGCAATTATTACAAGAATAAGATCAGCGCAGGCAATGCCCAGAAGGTGCAGGAAAGCTATGTATATTCTTCAGCGTATGACAAGGGCGAAGGCTACACATCGCCTGATATCGCAGCAGGCAACAAGATAAATCCTTCACATGGCACTTTGCGTGTGTATAACGCGGGTCCTGACGCCAGTTTTAGCATCAATGCAGCAGGAAATGCTGTGAATCAAAGATCGTTCAGAGTAACGATCAATGGAACGCAGATAGTTCAACAAACGATGGATTATTATGACTACGTAAAATATCAGACAACTTTCCCGGTTTCAGTGCTCAGTACGAATGCGGCCTTGATAAATATTATTAATGACGGAACAGGAGCTTCGGATAGAATGGTAGTGGCACAATACGAAATGACTTATCCAAGACTATTTAATTTCGATAATCTAAAGAAGTTCTATTTTAAATTGCCTGCCAATACGAACGGAAATTTTATCCAGATCACCAATTTCAACTATGGTGGTATCCCGCCGGTTTTGTATGATCTTACAAATGGCAAGAGGTACGTGGCCGATGTTTCAATTCCAACGTCAATAAAAATTGCACTGGAACCTTCGTCGTTGGATAGAGAGCTTATCCTGGTAAGTCAGGACAACTCAAATATCAGCCTTATTAATTCTTTTGAAATAAAAAACTTCATTAACTACAGTTTGCCTGCGAACCAGGGTGATTATCTGATTATTTCCAATTCACGATTATTCAGCGGATCTAACGGGGGTAATCCCGTGGATGATTACAGGGCATACCGTAGCTCACCCACGGGTGGTGGTTACACGGCAAAAGTTTATGATATAGATCAACTCATTGATCAGTTTGCCTTCGGAATAAAAAAACATCCTTCTTCAATCAAGAATTTTATCCAGTACGCCCTGAATAATTTTTCAAGCCCGCCAAAATTTGTCTTTCTACTTGGTAAGGCCGTCAATTATGTCGATTATCGAAATAATGAAGCTGCTCTGGACCCAACTGTTAAAGCAAACCTTGAAAGACTCGATCTTGTTCCGACATTTGGAGTTCCGGCCTCTGACAATTTATTTAGTTGTTTCCCTACAAACAGCACCCCTAATACAATTCCCACAGTTCCGATTGGCCGCTTGTCGGTTATTTCTGCAGATGAAGTAACCCTCTATTTGAATAAAGTGAGGGACTATGAGGCAACGCAAGCGATCTCTTCACCACTTATCGCCGACAAAGGATGGACAAAAAATGTGATCCATGTCATTGGGGCGGATGATGAATCATTGCAATCAATATTAGGGCAGATTATGGGTTACTATAAAGGCATTATTACAGATACCTTATTCGGTGGTAATGTAACTACGTTTGCAAAAACCAGTACCAATGTTGGGGAACAAATAAAGAGCGATCAAATTAAAACCTTATTCGACCAGGGTCTTAGTATGATACTTTATTTCGGCCATTCATCATCTTCTACTCTTGATTTTAATCTCGACAACCCTTCAGAATATAATAATCCGGGAAAATATCCCATATTCATCGCTCTTGGATGTAATGCCGGAAACTTGTATACTTTTAATCAGCAACGATTATATACCGCGGAAACAATATCAGAAAGATTTGTCTTGGCTCCGGACCGGGGCTCGATAGCTTTCCTCGCCACTACCAGCCTCGGCATAGTTCAATACCTGGATATTTTCAATACTAATAATTACCGGGCAATAGCCTTTACAAAATATGGCAAAACAATTGGCGAAATAATGCAAGAGGCCATTCGACGCAGTTTTGATATTACCACCCAATTCGATTTTTACGCTCGTGTTCACTGCGAGCAAATATCTTTAAATGGAGACCCTGCTCTTAAATACAATGCGCAGCCAAAGCCCGATTATGCGATAGAAGAACCTTTAGTAAGTATCTCTCCTTCGTTTATTTCTGTAGCTCAAAAAAGCTTTAGACTTACAGCCAGGATGATGAACCTCGGAATGGCTATTGACCACAAGATCGTGGTTGAAGTAAAACGTACTTATCCCAACAATGTCACGGAGGTTATCAGGAGAGACACCATTCCTGGTATCCGGTATATGGATTCGATTTCGTTCGACGTACCCATTGTTGCCAACCGGGACAAAGGAATAAACAAGATCACGATCACAGTAGATGCATCCAACGACGTCGATGAATTGTATGAAACTAATAATTCAGTCACGAAGGAGGTTGTCATCTACGATAATGCTGCAAGCCCGGTTTATCCATACGACTTTTCCATCGTCAATCGGCAAGGCATAAAGTTAGTAGCATCAACAGCGAATCCCTTTGCTCAATCGATGCAATACAATCTTGAAATGGATACGACGGAGCTTTTCAACTCTCCATTCAAAGTAGGCAAGTCGCTAACTTCAAAAGGAGGCGTTCTTGAATTTGATCCGGGAGTGACATTTACAGATAGTACCGTTTATTATTGGCGAATTGCACCTTTTACACCGTCCGGAACTGTCAACTGGAGCACTTCGTCATTTATCTATCTTCCAAATGGAGGCACAGGATTTAATCAATCACATTTTTACCAGCATACCAAATCCGACGAACACAGACTTGTTCTGGATTCTTCATCGCGACAGTGGCATTTTGATAGCATCATGAATAGCCTGGTGATCAGAAGTGGAGTCTTCCCGAGTTCATTTACGCAAGCCACAGGGTTTGCCATTACTGTAAACGACCAGGATTATATAAGAAGTGTTTGCGGTCCAGCAGACATTGTGTTTAATGTATTTGATCCAAATACTTTTCAACCCTGGTACAACGCGCCTTCAGGAAGCAATGGCCAATATGGAAGTGACCCAATTTGTGGCCCTGAACGTCAATGGAATTTTCAATTTAATATTCAGGATACAGCTCACCGAAGGAAGATCGTTGAGTTTATGGACCTTATTCCTGATGGGTATTATGTTGTTGTTCGAAACTGTTCTTATTACCAGGATGTAAACCCATACAAAAATACCTATGCCAATACCTGGATGGGCGATACATCATATCTTGGCTCCGGGAACTCCATGTACCATCGATTATTTGCGCAGGGATTTACCACTATTGATTCTTTTTATCGTCCGCGGGCTTTCGTGTTTGCATATAAGAAAAATGGAGCGGGATCTTTTGCACCAAAATCCATCTTTAGCGATGGAATCTATGATCCCATCTCTTTGACAGTAAACCCTCCTACTCCTGATTCAATTGGTACCTTAACGTCTCCCGTATTTGGACCCGCGAAGAGCTGGCAACAGATTCATTGGAGAGGAAATACTGTGGATACTTCTGGTGGAGACAACCCTAAGATCGATGTTTACGGATTAGATCAAAACTACAATGAGACACTTTTGTTTACCGGCATTGATCAATCGGCCCAGGATTTTGACATATCTGGTGTAGATGCGACCACATATCCGTATTTGAAACTGAAAATGCAAAATCTTGATTCGGTCCATTTTACTCCTTATCAATTAAATTACTGGAGGGTTAATTACTTACCCGTGCCGGAAGGAGCCATTGCTCCCAACATTACGTATCAACTTGACACCGCTGCTGACGTGGGTCAGCCAATTAATTTCAGGATCGCATTTAAAAACGTGAGTGATTGGCCATTCGATAGCCTAAAAGTAAGTTTGGTTATAACTGACAGGAATAACGTTCCAAATATTGTCCCAATTCCAAGACAAAGGCCATTGATTTCGGGTGACTCCATAGTCATCAGTACAACTATCGATAGCCGGAAGCTACCAGGTTTGAATAATTTGTATGTAAACTTTAATCCAAACAACGATCAACCTGAGCAGTATCTCTTCAATAATTTCGGATACAAGAACTTTTATGTCAAACCCGATAGCCTTAACCCGTTGCTTGATGTAACTTTTGATGGAGTGCATATTTTAAATAAGGATATTGTTTCTCCCAAACCTCGTATTTTGATCAAATTAAAAGATGAAGCAAAGTGGATGATCTTAAGTGATACTTCGCTCGTTAGTTTGAAGGTCAGATACCCGGATGGTAGCCTGCATAACTTTTATTTTAGCAGTATGGATACGTTGCAGTTTACACCGGCAGGACCCGCTCCCACTAATGATAATACTGCTTCCATTAATTTCTTCCCAAATTTCAAGGATGATGGTGAATATGAACTTATTGTTAGCGGGCAAGATGAAAGCAATAATAAGGCAGGAGCATTTGAATACAGGGTTGCATTTGAAGTCATTAACAAACCAATGATCTCAAATATGCTGAACTATCCAAACCCATTCACTACTTCAACCGCGTTTGTGTTTACGCTTACAGGTAGCGAGGTGCCGCAAAATATGAAGATTGAGATCATGACAGTAACAGGTAAAATAGTACGTGAGATCACCAAAGATGAGCTGGGTCCGCTGCATATTGGAAGAAACATTACTGAATTTAAATGGGATGGCACTGACCAATATGGTCAAAAATTGGCAAACGGTATTTACCTCTACCGTGTGGTTACAAACCTGAACGGTAAGTCACTTGACAAGTACAAGGCTGCCGATGACAACACGGATAAGTACTTTAATAAAGGCTATGGAAAAATGTACCTGATGCGATGATTATTTCTTCAGTACATCGTTGACAAGCACCTTCGGTTGCCAGGATAGAGAATGCAAGAGTCCAAACCATTCCGAAATGTGAAGATCATTCCAGGAATTTCTTAAGACCTAGCTTCAACAAGATTTTCTTTGTAGAATTTTTCAGAAAATCTTTAGTTGGCGTTAGCAATTTCTTAATGGCCGACTCCTCCGGCCTGGGTTTGAAAATAGTATCATGGAATGAAATATCGTTTTTTGCCGGAATAAAGTAATATTGATAATAAGATTTCCGCGTGATATGCTCAGGAACATTGATGCGACTATAGCCATGGTAGGAGATGTTTGAGCACTCAAAGATCACACAACGATTGAACAGGGGTGAGATGCTTTGTATGCAGTTCTGAACTTTCTCGTCCCACAACTCGAGATGCCCGCCCCAGTTGTTCTCCCACTGCTTATTGAAAAACAAAATAAAATTTAGTTTGCGATATTTTTTTTTGACAGGGTGCAGGTTATAGTCAATATGGATATCGAGGAAACTGTTATTTGCGCCCTGGTGCAGCCCATAACCCAGGCGGTCATTGATCGTTTCAAGATCTTTTATAGAAGTTACCTCTGTTAGCCATTCAACGAAATGACTCGAAGAAAGTTCCTCATGTAGTCTCGGGAATGCAATATTCAATTTGCTAAAATCCGAATGTTCCGACTTTTTTTCGTTGATGCCGTGATAATGCGTTTTCATTTCTTTTACGGCGGGAAAATGCAAATAAATTGCCTGGGCAAAATCTAAATCAAGAAAATCATCAATTACTAAATGCCGGATAGGTTTATTTGAATAAAATTCCTGGTGAAGATCATGTTTGGTTTGTGTCAGAAAGAGATCGGGATTAAGCAATTTGTTTTTTTCCATCAATCTTTAATTTACCTGCCAGTTTCTGCAAGGTAGGGGTTGCCAATATATAAATATAAGGAGTGATGCTCAAAAAGAAACGATTATGCCAGTCATCACAGGTTAAGATGACTGTTAACCAATTAACGGCGATCACCGAACTACAATAGAGCAATAGAAATTTATTTTTTTTGATCCAGCTTCGCCAGCTAAGGATCACAAGAATATATAGGGGGAAAAAATAAACACACAGGTAAAAGTTATGCCATAAACTGTAGTAAGATCTTGTCAGTCCAAAAAAAGCCTTTGAACGTAATAAAGCAAGGCGGAGAAATTGGCCAGTGTTATGCGTGAGGTAATACAAAAGACCGAAAACGGAATTGGGGTTGTCGCTCGTTTTGATGTCGATAAATCCAGGTAACGTAGGTACTCCGCAAATGATCCTTTCATCACGAAAAGGCAGCATAAAATCTAAACCGCCCCCGCTGCCCAATGCAGCATTTAGAAAAAAAAGAAAGCAAACAGTTACAACTATAGTAATAATAGACTTTACGAGCGCAGAGAATGGCCTGAAAAATCGAAAGAACAAATACAAAAAGGAACAGGGAATCAGGAGAAACCCTGTAGGCCGCGTAAATGAGATCAGGAGTAAAAATAAAATGACCCCGATCAGGCGTCCGGCCGTCAGAGTTTTCAATCTCAAAAGAAAGCAACTAAACAAAATGGTAAAGCTATAGAATAAGGATTCTGTCTGCAAAGAAGTATTGAATGTCTGAAAAGGATAGTTTACAATCAGCAGTAAAGTAATTATGAAGGCGGTTTGCCTGTTGCTGATGTCAGCGATGAATCTATAAAGTGAATACGTGGCCCACGCGTTGAAAAGTAACTGGACAAAAGCAACAGAGATAAGACCGGTCTTTAATTTCACTGCGGCGGCTATTAAAAAGATTTGCACCGAGTACAGCCAGTAATTAGGGGTGCTCACAATGTGATGTTCTAATAAATAGTTCGCCTCATAGATATATTTTTCTGCTTCAAACTCCGTAACCAAACCAAACCTATAAAAGAGCAACGCTTGCATTATTACCCAAATCGATGCAAGCACGACAAAGGGTAAATAAGGCAAATACCGGGTTCTGTCACTTATTTTTTCACGTTGTGGCAGCTGTGGGTTCATTTCGAACAAAATTAAATGAATATAAAGTCGAATTATTTTTTGAAAACTAGAATGCTGCAGATCATCCTGGCTTGGGTCCACTATTTGGCCGAAGCCGACTTATAAGATGGAAGAAGTTTTTGTCGCAAACGTTTCACGAGATTTTCGGTAGTAAGGATTTCTCTCAGAGCCAGTATCTTCTTTTCAAAAAAGTTATAGCTGATTAGGCTGATAAGTATTGCTAAGGTTGTGGCGGCAACTGAGTTGATAATATTTTCTATCATTCCCACTTTTGCAATACGGTCTGCGACGAAGATATTGAAGAGTACAAAAATTGGCCAGTGGTAAATGTATACTCCATAAGATATCTTTCCAAGACCCTTTATCGACTTGCTCTCAAATAAGAATTTTGTGAGCCTGTTTCTTTTTTCAATAAGGATATTGAGTAAAAACCCAAACGAGACTGCAATCGTTGAATAACCAAATATTGTGAAGTGAGGGATGTTGGGAAATATTGTTTTTGAAAGTAATAATGCGGCAATGTGGAGACTTAGGAATGTAATGCCGAGTCGAAGTAATTTTTTAGATACCGCTTGTGCCGGGCTAGTTCTCCAAACAGCAATTAAGCTGCCAACGCAAAGTCCATCTATCCGTGTCATATACTGTAAAAGGAAATTCGTATTTCCATTTCCAAAATATGTCCAAGTTGAAAAACGAAACAGGATACTTCCAAAGAGAGCGATGTAAATAAAAAATACTAATCTGTTTGTTTTATTGCAGGCAAGTATTATTAAAGGCCACACCAAATAAAATTGTTCTTCCACTGAAAGAGACCAGAAATGGCTAAAGACTGTATGATTGTCGAGTTTCGGCTTTGCGATATACAGCCAATTTTGAAGATAAGTCCACAGCATGCCTTGATTGGCCGAGTAGTAGCTATATTGATCTCTAAATTGACCTATTAGAGGAGCAAATGAGAAAAATAAAATAAGAGATCCGTAATACAGGGGGAAAATGCGAAGTATTCGACGAATGTAAAAATTGGAAAGAAAATTTTTTTGCTCTTTGGTCTGCAACAGGATTTCAGTGATCAGAAATCCGGAGAGTACAAAGAAGAGATCAACACCGACCCATCCGAACTTAGGAACTGGTAAGAAAGAAAAGTTATGCTGCAACAATACACCAAGGATTGCAAATCCCCTGAGGCCATCAAGAGCAGGATAGTACGACCTGGTTAGAGTCGCGGCTTTCATGGACATGGTTATTCTTAGATATTGGTTCTTAGGGTTAAAGATATGTCGACGAACACTTTAATAAAAAGTAAAAAGCCGCTTATTTCGCACGTATTTTTCCTAGTATGTATTTCCCTATCAGGTCAAATTCAATATTTGCAGGGTCACCTTTTTGAACTGTTTTGATGTTCGTGTGTTCGTAGGTGTATGGAATGATGGCAACCCTGAAGCTCTTCTTCTTCACATCAAAGGCAGTAAGACTGATTCCATTTACACAGATGGATCCTTTTTCGATGATCAATTCGGAGAATTTTTTCGGGAAGCGAAATTGATACTCCCAGCTGCCGGTTTTTTCTCTAAGATCGATACAACGGCCGACGGTGTCTACGTGTCCTTGTACGACGTGACCATCGAGGCGCGACTCAAGTTTAAGACTGCGCTCGAGGTTTATTTCATCACCAATTTTCCATTCGGAAACATCAGTTTTTAAGGCCGTTTCTTCAATAGTGGTCACCTTGTGGCTATTGTGATTCATTTCTTCCACGGTAAGGCAAATACCATTATGATTTACGCTTTGATCAACTTTTAATTCCCGTGAAATCGGGGACTCTATCCAGAATGACCGGTTCGTTCCACTAACAGCTATATTTTTTATAATACCGGTTGTTTCTATGATTCCAGTAAACATATCGCAAATCTCTCCAAAGGAGCGCAATCGGACAAATTCGGATTTCGGATTTCGGATTTAACCCTTATCTTTGCCTCCCTTAAAATTACCTGAGGAGGTATTTAAAAATTTATGCTGATCATCGATTCAAAAGATTGCGAAAACATAGATAAAGCACTCAAGAAGTATAAAAAGAAATTTGAAAAGTCCAAAGTGTTACTTCAGCTGCGTGAGCGCCAGAGCTATACCAAGCCTTCGGTAAAACGCCGCAACCAGGTGTTGAGAGCTGTCTATAAGCAAAAGATCGCGAGTGGGAAAATAGAAGGCTGACCAAAATAGATTAAGAGACATTTGATAGCTGCAAAGTTTATAGCTTTGCAGCTATCTTTTTATACACCTGTGAATATGCCTCAACTGTCCCAGGATCCCATTCAATCATTTCTTGATTATCTTAAATATCAAAAAAGATACTCAGCACACACCATTCGCTCGTACCATGATGACTTGACGCAATTTCTTGAATTCTTACAAACACAATTCGACGAGACTTCGTTGACAGGGATCGGGCATAATCATGTGAGGAGTTGGCTGGCTTCGGTTAAGGAAAATGATATTAGCTCGAAAACGATAAATCGTAAGATATCTTCATTAAAATCCTTCTTTAAATACCAGGTGAAGACAGGTGTTGTCGAACAGACGCCGATGACACGAGTGATCAGTCCGCGCAACAACAAACGGCTGCCCGATTTTATACAGGAAAGTGACGCAGAAAAATTAATCGGAGCTCTGAAGAATACTGAAGACTGGAAGGGTCTTAACACTAAAATGTTGATCACCCTTTTTTACACAACGGGAATGCGTTTAAGTGAACTCGTTAACCTCAAAGAAGAGCAGGTTGACTTTGGCAAGAAGCAGATCAAGGTGCTGGGGAAAGGCAATAAGGAACGGATCATTCCGGTAAGCCGGGAAATACTAGTTATGATCAAAGAATATATCCAGCACAAAAAAAGAGAGTTTGAGGCGACTGATAATAGCCTATTAGTGACGGAAAAGGGCAGAAAAATGTACTCAAAATATCCGTATTTGCTGGTAAAGACCTTTTTGAGCAGCGAAGTAAGGACACTCAATAAGAAGAGTCCACATGTTCTAAGGCACAGTTTCGCCACCCATCTTTCAAACAATGGTGCGGATCTGAACGCCATCAAGGAACTCCTTGGTCACAGTAGCCTGGCGGCGACGCAGGTATATACACATAATACAATTGAAAAGTTGAAAAATGTCTATAAAAAGGCACACCCCAAGGCCTGAATTTTGCGCGTAAAAATGATAACAATCATATATAAATCTGGCCCGGTTATTTGGAAAAAAAAGTGATTGGTGGTAACTTCATAACGGACTAAAACCAAGACCTTATGAAAGGAAATTCTAGCTCCTTCGAAGTTCTTTATTTATTGTTTCACTGTTAAAATGCGATTATCATGAACGTTAACATCCAAACAGTACATTTTGATGCGGATAACAAATTGGTAAAACACATTAATCACAAGATGGGAAAGTTAAACACTTTTCATGACCGCATCATTAAGGTAGATGTGTTTCTGAAACTTGACAATGTGGTGCATAAGATCAAAGACAAAATCGCAGAGATCAGGATACAGATACCAAGGCACCAACTGTTTGTAAAATCAACCAGCAAATCATTTGAACAATCATTTGATGATGCATTCGAATCAATCGTAAACCAGATAAAAAGAAAAAAGCAAAAACAAGCCGCGTAGTTTTAGATCAACTTTTTCAAGACCTCTTTGGAGGTCTTTTTCTTTTGATTTTCAGCATAAAAAAATCTTCAAAATATTTTTCAATTCCCAAATTCCTTTACCTTTGCCTTCCCAAAATTTGGGGGTAGTTCTTTATTGTCTCATCCGCTGTAGCTTGAACCAGGAGCGGACATTTAATCGATAAAATGCCACTTTAGCTCAGCTGGTAGAGCAACTGATTTGTAATCAGTAGGTCGTTGGTTCGATTCCGACAAGTGGCTCAGTTGATCTGATCTTAGATTTTCGATTTAATTGAAATCCAAAATCATAAAGCTGAAGTCAGAAAGGGCAAGTAGCCAAGTGGCCAACGGCAGCAGACTGTAAATCTGCCCTCTTACGAGTTCGGTGGTTCGAATCCATCCTTGCCCACAGTTCTTTAAATTTTGAAATTTTGAAAAGGCGGATTGGGAAATTGAGTTAGCAATCTCAATTTCGAAAATTTCTCAATTGAACTTTTCCCAATTATCATGCGGAAGTAGCTCAGTTGGTAGAGCGACAGCCTTCCAAGCTGTAGGTCGCGGGTTCGAACCTCGTCTTCCGCTCAGAATTGTCATTAGTCATTTAAGTCAGTAAGTCAGTGAAAGAATTTTGACCAATGACCAATGATCCACCGACTCAATGACTTTAAAAGCCGTTGTAGCTCAGTGGTAGAGCACTTCCTTGGTAAGGAAGAGGTCGTGAGTTCAATTCTCATCAACGGCTCTAATGCGAATGCCAATTGGCAAAAGTCAAAGGAAAGGAAATAAAGGACCGCGACGCAACAGGAGCTAGATGGTAGTCCCGAAGGTTCGGGATTGCTGATAACATAAATTCAAATTTTGTAAAAACAACCTAAAACGGAATAAAATGGCAACTAAAGAGACCTTTAAAAGGGACAAACCACATCTGAATGTGGGAACGATTGGTCACATTGACCACGGTAAGACAACTTTGACCGCTGCTATTACAACGATACTTGCTAAGAAAGGCCTGGCAGAAGCTAAGAAATATGATGAGATCGATGCTGCGCCTGAGGAAAAAGAACGTGGTATCACCATCAACACAGCTCACGTTGAATACCAGACCGCAAATCGTCACTACGCTCACGTTGACTGTCCGGGTCATGCCGATTATGTAAAGAACATGATCACGGGTGCTGCACAGATGGATGGCGCTATACTTGTGGTAGCTGCTACTGACGGTCCAATGCCCCAGACGAAAGAGCACATTCTGCTTGCCCGCCAGGTAGGTGTTCCGCGCATGGTTGTGTTTATGAATAAGGTTGACCTCGTTGATGATCCGGAATTGCTTGAACTGGTTGAAATGGAAATTCGTGACCTGTTGAACTTTTACGGGTTCGATGGGGACAATACTCCTATCATTAAAGGTTCCGCTACCGGTGCGTTGGCTGGCGAAGAAAAATGGGTAAAAGCAGTTGAAGAATTGATGGCTGCTGTAGATGACTATATTCCGCTGCCACCTCGTCCAATTGATCAACCATTCCTGATGTCTGTTGAAGATGTGTTTTCAATCACAGGTCGTGGTACTGTAGCCACTGGTCGTATTGAGAGAGGAAAAGTAAAAACTGGTGAAGGTGTTGAAATAGTTGGCTTGATCCCTCAGCCGCTAAGTTCTACTGTAACGGGAGTTGAAATGTTCCGTAAGATACTTGACGAGGGTGAAGCTGGTGATAATGCAGGTTTGCTGCTTCGCGGTATTGAAAAGAAAGATATCCGCAGAGGTATGGTAATTTGTAAACCTGGTTCCATTACGCCACACACTGATTTCAAGTGTGAGGTGTATGTGTTAAGTAAAGAAGAAGGTGGGCGTCATACTCCATTCTTTAATAAATATCGTCCCCAATTCTATTTCCGCACGACTGATGTGACCGGCGAAGTAGAATTGCCTGCAGGAACTGAAATGGTGATGCCTGGTGATAATACAGCATTGACTGTAAAATTGATCCAGCCAATAGCCATGGAGAAAGGTCTGAAGTTCGCCATTCGCGAAGGCGGCCGGACTGTGGGTGCCGGGCAGGTAACTGAGATCTTAAAATAAGCTTTGACTATAGCTAAGCTTAGTAAAAGATTTTTATCTTTGTGACATATTTCTAAAAGCTGTTCCAATATACCGGGATAGCTTTTAGCTTTCTTACGGGCATAGTTCAATGGCAGAATAGCGGTCTCCAAAACCGTTGATGGGAGTTCGAATCTCTCTGCCCGTGCTTATAAATCGAAAATCAGAAACATGAATAAGATCTCAACTTATTTTAGAGAGAGCTACAAAGAGCTGATGGAAAAGGTAACCTGGCCTACATGGGCACAATTGCAGCAGTCCACAATGATAGTGCTCGCTGCGACATTGGTGATTACCGCTTTAGTGTGGGTGATGGACTTTGCCACCGGTAATGTTTTAAAACAAGTTTATAAATTCTTTTTTTGAAAATGGAAGGAGCAACAAATACTCAAAATACGGCCGAGCACCAGGAAACCAAATGGTATGTATTGCGTGTGGTTAGCGGCAAAGAGCGCAAGGTAAAAGAGTATCTTGACAAAGAAATTTCGCGTGGTGGTTGGGGTGAAATAGTAAAACAGGTTTTTTTGCCTGTTGAAAAAGTATATAAAGTGCAGAACGGGAAAAAAGTAATGCGTGAAAGAAACTACTATCCCGGTTATGTCATGATAGAAATAGGTGAAGGCAAACTGAACGATGATCTGCGTGATACAATTAAGAATACGACCAATGTTATTCATTTTTTGGGAAAGGAAAACCCGATTGCTTTGCGCAAGGCCGAGGTGAATAAGATGCTCGGTAAAATGGACGAAATGGCTGAAGCGGGCGGTGTAAGCATGAGTGAGCCATTTATCGTGGGAGAAACTATTAAAATCATCGAAGGTCCTTTCAATGATTTTAATGGAGTAATTGAGGAAGTAAATGATGAAAAGAAAAAACTAAAAGTCACTGTAAAAATATTCGGCCGCTCAACGCCGGTCGAACTCAACTACATGCAAGTTGAAAAGATCAGCTAAACAGACTTTGCATATTCGCTTCTTGTAACCATTTAGGTTTATTATTTCGTAACAACCACTTTACATAGTGTTTGATAAGCGGTAACGAAAGAGCTTTCGGGCGAATTTACCTTCGTAACACAGCAAACCATAAACTGGCCTTAGTATAAGCCATGAGAAACAAGCATAGTGCGCAATTGATCGTTGTGATAACGACAGCTATCATCTTTCTTCCTGCTGTTATCTTTTCTCAAACCTCATCTCCAAGAATATTGCCGGCAAAAAGAACCAATCAACGCGTAAGGATCGACGGACTACTTACAGATAGCGCATGGAAAGATGCTTCAATGATGACTGACCTTGTTGAGTTCCGGCCAAAGATCGGGGACAGAGAAGAATACAGCAATCGAACAGAAGCCTGGTTAATGTACGATGATGAAGGGATCTATTTTGGGGGCTATTGTCATGAGAAAACAAAAGACAGTATTGCAAGTGAATTGGTTGGCCGCGATGGCTTTGGAACAAATGACTACGTCGGGATTATTTTCGACACCTACTACGATAAATTGAATGCATTTGAATATTTCGTTACACCTCTAAACGAACAATGGGATGCAAAGATGTCCCCACCGCCGACTCCCAATAGTAATTCAGAAGATTTTACCTGGAATTCTGTGTGGCAAAGTGGTGCAGTGATCCGTAACGATGGATGGAGTTTTGAAATGTTCATTCCATATTCTGCAATTCGTTTTGGAAAAAAAGATGTACAAACATGGGGTTTCAACATTACGCGTAGAAGAAGAAAGACCGAGGAACAGTTTACATGGAATCCTGTTGATCCGAATGTGAACGGTTTTCTGACACAGGAAGGGTTGTGGGAAGGTATTTCACATATTAAGCCGCCACTGCGATTACAGTTCTCTCCTTACTTTTCTGTGTATGCCAACCACTATCCTTACCATATACCTGGAGTAAAGGATTGGACAAGCCAGGTAAATGGGGGGATGGATGTGAAATATGGAATTAACCAAGCCTTTACGCTCGATCTGACATTGATCCCTGATTTTGGCCAGGTGCAGAGTGACAACAGGGTGCTAAATCTTACGCCATATGAAGTGAAGTATGTTGATAACAGGCCATTCTTTATGGAGGGCACTGAACTGTTTAGCAAAGGAAACTTATTTTATTCAAAGAGGATAGGTACGTACCCGGCATTCCTCCATGATCCTGATCCCGCTGCGAGCGAACAGGTGATAAAATATCCGCAGGAGTCAAAACTTATCAATGCCTTTAAGATTTCCGGAAGAACTCAAAAGGGATTGGGCGTTGGCTTTTTGAATGCGATTACGAGTACACGCTATGCTACTTTAGAAGATACAATCTCGCATCAAACGCGAAAATCCCTTGTTGATCCGCTTTCGAACTATAATATTTTTGTTCTTGACCAAACATTAAAACACAACTCGAGCGTTTCATTTGTGAACACAAGTGTAATAAGGAATGGGAGCGACTATGATGCAAACGTGTCGGCCGGATTATTTGATTTTAATGATAAAACGAATACATGGAATCTGGGAGGAAAAGTGTCGATCAGTAATTTGTTAAATTTTTTGCCGAGTGGTAAAACACAAACCGGGTACAGCCACAGCCTCTACTTCGGAAAGACAAGTGGAAATCTTGTGTTCAAAGCAACCCAGGACCTGGCTGACGATAAATACACGAGCAATGATTTTGGATATTTTGCTCTAAAGAATTTTTTGGATCATTCTTTTTGGATGCAATATCACTGGTTAAAACCTACCAGCTGGTATAACAATCTCCGGATTAATGTCAACACGTATTATTCCCGCCTCAGTACTTCAAAGGCGTATCCTGATTCACCCTACTCTAAGCTTCCGATGTATCGCAATGCAAATTTTAATATCAACGCCAATAGTCAATTAAGGAGTCTTTGGTTTGTCGGATTGCTCGTCGGTTACGAACCTGACAATAACAATTTTGACGAGCCACATGCTGATGGACATTACTTCAGGGGATGGGCCGATTGGTTTGTGGACGGTTGGGTACAATCTAACCAGTCTAAAAGATACAATGTTTATACTGAGCTTTTGTTTGCTAAACGGAACATGTTTAAAAGCCAACACTACCTTTTGACTTTCCAGCAGCAATTCCGATTTAATAACAAGTTTTCTATTACGCATAGTCTTTCTGCAGAGCCTCAGTGGGATAATGTCGGCTATGCGACGTTTGACGATACCGAGAAAAAAATAATCTTTGGCCTACGGGATAGGAACACGATAGAAAATATTGTGACCTTCAAATATAATTTCAATGATAAGATGGGGCTCAATACGAGGGTAAGACATTATTGGAGCAAGGTCGATTACAAAGAATTCTTTACGTTACTTTCGAATGGCCGATTAGAGGGCAACTCAACCTTCAATCAAAACGAGGATCAAAATGTAAACTACTTTAATATCGACATGACATATACCTGGCAATTTGCTCCTGGCAGTTTCTTAAATATCGTTTGGAAGAATGCAGTTACTGATGTTACTGACCACATAGAAAACAAGTACATTAAAAATTTCGACACCACAATGGATGCTGATCAGAACAATAATTTCTCACTTAAAGTGATCTATTTTTTAGACTATCTCAGTCTAAGGAAGAAAAAGAAGAACGGATAAGGCCAACATCACCTTTTTGATCAAAAATATTTCTTCGATCAGTTCTTCTATTCAATATTCAACCTTATCTTTGCGGCCCCATAAGTTCTTTCAGGTCCCGACCCCCGTCGGGAGAGGAATTTGGGAGACCAAGTAATCCAGAAGGAAGAAAGGTCGTTTGAACCAATAAATCGTAGAAAATGGCAAAAGAAATCACTGGCTTTGTAAAGCTACAGTGCAAGGGTGGCCAGGCCAACCCCGCACCTCCAATCGGTCCTGCATTGGGTTCCAAGGGTATTAATATCATGGAATTTTGTAAACAGTTCAACGCACGTACCCAGGACAGAATGGGTAAAGTACTTCCCGTTATCATCACCGTTTATTCAGATAAGAGTTTTGAGTTTGTTATCAAAACCCCACCGGCGGCTGTGCAGTTAATGGAAGCCGCAAAGATTCAAAAAGGTTCAAAAGAGAGTAATCGTACCAAGGTTGGTAAAGTAACCTGGTCGCAGGTAGAGGCAATTGCGAAAGACAAAATGCCTGATTTGAATTGCTTCACTGTTGAAAGCGCCATGAAAATGGTAGCTGGTACTGCTCGCAGCATGGGTCTTACTGTTGAAGGTCATGCTCCATGGGAAAATTAATCTCTTACATTTAAAACGAATTGATCATGGCATTCATCGGTAAAAAAAGAAAAGCGGCCGAAGGCAAGCTGGAAAAAAATAAAGCATACTCTCTCAAAGAAGCTTCTTCTTTAGTGAAGCAGGTCAACACCACAAAATTTGATGCTTCTGTTGATCTGCACATTCGCCTGGGTGTTGATCCCAAAAAGGCTGACCAGGCTATTCGCGGTACAGTAACGCTTCCACACGGAACCGGTAAAACAAAAAAAGTATTAGTGCTTTGCCCGCCCGATAAAGAAGCCGATGCAAAATCTGCAGGCGCAGACTTTGTAGGTTTGGACGAATTCATCCAAAAAATAGAAGGTGGATGGGTTGATGTTGATGTGGTGATTGCCACGCCTTCAGTAATGCCGAAGATCGGTAAGCTTGGTAAAGTTCTTGGACCGCGCAACCTGATGCCGAATCCGAAAACAGGTACGGTGACAAACGATGTGGCTGCAGCGGTAAATGAAGTAAAGGGTGGTAAAATTGCTTTTAAAGTAGACAAAGCAGGCATCATTCATGCGTCGATTGGCCGCGTAAGTTTTGCCCCGGAAAAGATTGCCGAGAACAGCCAGGAACTACTGAACGCGATCATTAAAGCAAAACCCTCTTCAGCAAAAGGTCACTATTTGAAAGGCATCAGTATGGCTAGCAGCATGAGCCCGGGTATTTCCATTGACACAAAAGGATTTGTTCACTAAAGCGATCTGATATCTTAGTCTGATCTCAAAAACTCATACGTATGACAAAAGATCAAAAAAATGAAGTGATAGAATTGCTTAAAGGCAAATTCTCCCAGTATAACAATTTCTACGTTACCGATACAGAATCACTGACAGTGGCGCAAGTGGGTAAACTACGTCGTGCCTGTTTTGATAAAAAAGTTGAAATGAAGGTGGCGAAGAACACGCTTATTAAAAAAGCATTGGAGTCATTGGATTCTCAACGTTACACGGGTGTCTATGATGCTTTACACAATGTAACTGCTTTGCTGTTTTCCGAAAATGCAAAAGATCCGGCAATTATCATTAGTTCGTTTCGCAAAGAATTGAATAAGGAAAAGCCCGTGTTAAAAGCTGCTTTTATCGACGGGGACGTATTTTCCGGAGATAACCAATTAAAAACCCTTACTACGCTGAGGAGTAAGCAGGATCTTATTGGAGAAATTATCGGGTTGCTTCAATCACCTGCAAAGAATGTCATTTCAGCATTGAATGCTGGCGGGAAATTAGCAAGCCTTGTAAAGGCACTGGAAGAAAGAGCAGCAAAAGCATGATTTTGGATTTTGCATTGCGGATTTTTGATCTGAAGAGTCCGTAATCAAACGAATCTAAAATCTGAAATCAAAAATCGTAAATCCTACGTCTTCGGGTATAAGTGAAGACATAATAATAAACTTCCGCCGGATCCTGCGGTTGCAGGAAAAGAAGGCGGTTATTTAAAATGTAAAACAATGGCAGATTTAAAAGCATTTGCGGAGCAGTTAGTAGGACTAACTGTAAAAGAAGTAAACGAATTGGCAAAAATTCTGAAAGAAGAGTATGGAATTGAACCTGCAGCTGCTGCCGTAGCTGTTGCTGGTCCTGCGGCTGGTGGCGGAGCCGGTGCTCCCGCTGCTGAAGAAAAAACTTCTTTCAATGTAGTGTTGAAAGCAGCTGGTGCTAACAAACTGAACGTGGTTAAAGTTGTAAAGGATTTGACCGGTTTAGGTTTGAAGGAAGCAAAAGAGCTGGTTGACGGTGCTCCCAAAAACATAAAAGAAGGAGTCGCTAAGGCCGAGGCTGATGAAATCGCGAACAAGTTGAAAGAAGCTGGTGCTGAAGTGGAGATAGCATAAAGAATTTCTTTTTCCAAATAAAGAGGCTGTTTCAAAACTTGTCATTGCGTCCCGATGTATCGGGGCTAGTGAAGCTTGCCTACCGACAGGCGGGCTTCATTCGTTTCTTCTTAGTAATGACGAGCGACGACTTTTGAAACGGCCTCTTTGTTTTTATAGCGCCAGGTAAAATTTGACTTTCTCAAATACCTCTGTTGTGATCAATGAGACCTTTTTCAGATCTTCCAACGATGAAAAATTTCCGTGCTGATTTCTGTATTCAACAATTGCATTCGCCAGGTTCCATTTTATGTACGGATGTAATTTCATTTCATCTTTTGTTGCACTATTGACATTGATTTTTTTTATGAGAATTGTTTCAAGTTTTAAGAATGGTTTTATTTTTTGAAAGGAAGAATCAGGTAAGCCGTAAGTTTCTCCAATTTGATCTGTGGAATAGAATCCCCCCAGCTTCTCTCTGAAGTTCACAATTCTTAGCGCTAGTTTGTTTCCGATCCCTGGTAAGGAAATAAAAGCGGATGTGTCGGCAGTATTAATGTCGACGATGTTATATTTTGGCCTTTTCGGAAAAGTTTCATTTTTAAACTCAGATTTATCGTAAGATGACTCTGCAAGCCTGGTCGCAATTTTTATATAGGGTTCTAACCTTGTATAGTCGTGAGCGTGGATACCATAAATTTTTTTTAGGTCTTCAGCTTTGTAAAAATGACCTCCTTTATGTAGGTAGTTTTGAATTGTGGCAATGGTTTTCTCCGGAATTCCCAATTTCTTCCAACCCTCGAATGCAAGAACATTTGGGTCAAAATCGAACAATTGTTCCCGGGATTCGGAGAAGTGTGCCTTTAAAGGGCTGTCAAAGGCCAGATCAGGGACATGATCGGTGGCTGAATCTTCGACAGTGATCACTAATTTTTTTGCAGCGGTGATCCAGCTTGTATCCGGCGGAATCGTTTTTGGGTTCGCCGGTTTAGAGACGTTAGGAAAAATCCATATACTAATGATGACCAAGATGACTATAAGGAGACCAATCCTTTCCTTGCGGGTGAAGCTAAAGTAATCCCGTAGGAATTCCTTCCATTTCATAAGTAAGGTTTCCCGAATCTACACCAATTTGCGCTTTCTAAAGGTTCTGCTAAAGATTTTATGGCTTAATGTTTGTTAGCAAAGTTTTCTTGTTCGTAAGTCTTTATTCCTTACCTTTGCGTTCCTTTAATTGGCCAAATACATTTTGACGTTACCAATCATGATTTAAATAGTTGATTTCTAAAGGCATTTTTTTAG
>Ga0070683_100000414_pt1 | contig 29540 bp, 70 predicted proteins | sample KBSC713LmetaG_FD_64662 | JGI IMG/M metagenome (GOLD analysis project Ga0070683, IMG submission 64662) | Corn rhizosphere microbial communities from Kellogg Biological Station, Michigan, USA - KBS C7.1-3L metaG | ecosystem: Host-associated > Plants > Roots > Rhizosphere ... | reverse complement strand
CCTTCGGAATCTTCCGCCTCCGGTCTGTATGACTTGCGAGAAGGTCAAGAGCTTGAACCATACGCGGGCTCTCTTCGCTGTGATCGAAGAAGAGAAGATCCAGTGTCATTCTTGCAATGAGAAAGGCTAGTGGACGAACTACTTAAGATTTCTCTTTGTGGTATCGCGGGATCTCTGCTCTTTCTCGCGACCCTACTCGTAGCGATGGTCTTGCCACTAGTGGCTATCGTCTTTTGGTTCCTCGTTACGGTGTTTTTCACTGCTCTCGTGGTGCGTGATATAGTGAAGAACGGACTCGACTTCAATCAATGAAACCTGTCATGTACATCATCGCCAATCGGGGGCTCAAGATGTCTCCGGGCAAGCTCGCTGCTCAAGTGGCTCACGCCGCTGTCGAGGCATTCCGTATTAGCGATCAGAAGTTGATCGATGCTTGGTACCAGGGTGGACATCACACAAAGATCGTCCTCGGGGTTGACGACGAGCTAGCGATCATCAATGCCGATCAGTACCTTCGGGCTCGTGGTTTCAAGGTTGCTGAGATCATTGATGAAGGTCGGACTGAAATCAAGGCATTCAGTCGCACGGCTCTCGGAGTCGAGATCGTCAACAAGGATAACCCTCACGTCGAGGCCACCTTCTCGTCCTTTAAGACGTACAAGGAGATTCCTCCACGGCCAAAGAAGCCGTGGTACCACTTCTGATCTTCTAAAGTCTTCGTGGCCGACGCCTAAAAGGTGACTATGGCCACACGAAGACACGGTTCTCTAACAGCTTTTTGGAACAGCACTAGCGTTACCGCTGGTGGTGCAGGTGGTACCTCCTCAGTTGTAGAAATTGGACGCAATGCTGGAGACATGGTGATTTACGCCATTTCCAGCGGTGCTCTGACTGCAAAGGTTCAGGTTGCTCATTCAGGAGCACTGAACGCTGACGGTACTAGCCCCGATGAAGGGCCAGCGGGTATCACCGCTGAATCTGTAGCAGCGGCTCCTTACGACGCTTGGTTCGATCTCTACTATGCAGGCTCAGCAGCAGCTAACCTGATGCAGATCGTTATCTCAGGTGGTGCAGGTAACGCAGCGCTCATTATCCCCGACTTTGGCCCAGGCTGGATTAGACTCCTCGCTACAACAGCAGCAGGTGTTACGGTCACAGCAGGCTACGAGACAACCTCAGCATAATGTCCAGTAATTACCCAGGCTCAATCGACGCATTCCCCACCAATCACGCCGACGATGTTGGCGAGATCATCCACGCTGCTACGGTCAATGACCTAGCTGATGCTGCTAACAAGATCGAGACCGAGTTAGGAGCTAACCCTAAGGGTGGAGAGGCTACGGTCAAGGCTCGACTCGATGGTGGAGTAAGCCCAGGCGCTGGTAACAGCGGTACAGTCAACGCCAACGCAGCCAACACGTACATCGTTGGACTCCCTGTCACTTACGCTGGTGGTACCTCTCGACTCAAGGCTGGATCTTTCCTTCGTTGGACAGGATCTATGACCAAGACGGCGGCTGGCACGGCTGGCCCGATCTTCACTATCGTAGTTGGTACGGCTGGAACCACAGCCGATACCGCTCGTGTCACCATGACCGGTGTCGCTCAGACCGCAGCTACAGATACAGGGTTCTTCACTCTCGACATCTCCGTGTTCAATGCAGGAGCTTCAGGTGTCCTTCAGGGGACGCTTCGATTCTCTCACGCTAATACCACCACAGGTCTTGCGAACCAGGCTCAGGAGCAGATCCTCCAGAACCAGTCTGCTACGTTCGACCTCACCGTTGCGAACCTCAAGATGGGTCTCTGTGTAAACCCTGGAGCATCCGGTAACTGGACATTCCAGAACGCTACGGTTCACGCCTTCAATCTTAACGTTTAGATGTCAGTTGCACATGTCTCAACTCTCCTCAATGTTCAGACTCAGGAGGGACATGAGGTTACTGTTGACGATCTTGAACGTCTCTGGCTAAACGGTCTCCAGTTCGGAGACAACGTACCAGTGGGTCTCTATCAGCACTCAGCGTTCGTCACTGAGCAGGATGACTCAGATCCCATAGAGGCCCATAATGTGGAATACGTGGACAACACCCATGCCAAGGTGGATGTCTTCCCTTGGTATGGACGAGCGATCTACGGAGGCGATTTCTACGGAGCCCCAGATACTCACTCGCCCACGACTGTAGCTCTACCGCTTCTCGTTGAGCTTTGCCAGCTTCACGTTCTCATCACGAGCGATATCCCGATCCAGATCACCTCAGCGAAGTTCTACGCTTACGATGGAATCACTGATACGACTCCCTATCGAGGAATTGATTTCAAGGCGGTCGAGGGTGGTGTCTCTACTTCATGGACTTCTGCCAATGGATCGAGCCAAGCTCTCGTCTGTCAGAACCATAGTTCGGCTCTCTCACATGAGTACTTCATTGGTGTTTCAGCCTCTCCTACATCTACCGGTGACAAGCAAGGAAAACTCAAGTTCCTCTTCACCTATTCTCAGAGCTAGAGCGGCCATATAACTACTGACTATGAGTGGAGTAGATTTTGTATTCAATATTTCGGTAGGGCGTGTAGCTGAGAAGATTCAGGACGCCGCTGCTAACGTCGGTGTTATTGTTCTCCGAACCACCGCGCTAGAAAGCGATGGAACCCTCGGTGGAGCGGCTGGTCTTCGAGATCGTGTATCTCTAGCAGACATTCTTTCTGTTAGCTCTGAGCCTACGAACACGAACTATGCAAGGAAAACCGGTATAACAGGTACACCTACGATCTCCAACGCGAACGATAGAGTCGATGTTTCGATCCCGAATCAGACGTGGACTGGTGTTCTAGCGGGAGACGTGTGGGCTAAGCTCATCGTCTACTACGAAGAATCAGCATCCGATGCAAACCGCATTCCACTGACCGCTCATACCTTCGATGTAACCCCTAACGGCGCAGACATTACCGCTCAGTTCGCTGCTGCTGGTTTCTTCCGAGCGGCATCCACGACTTAACCCCTTCAATCTTCTCTTTAACGCGAGGTAATATCTGATATGGCTAGATACGCAGTAGGTGGAGTGGCAACAATCGCAGGAACCTCACTAAGGTTTGCGATGTCTCTCTATGCAACAGCAACAGTGGCTCCACGAATCCGTGAGGTTGGAGTCTTTAACACGACCTCCACGGCATGTGCTGTCGCTCTTGGACGAGCCGCTACCGCTGGTACTCAGGGTTCAGGTCTCACCGAGGCAACACTCGATTCGGCAATGAATACTGGTACCGCTGTCGCTACGGCCTTCAATGGTCACACAGCCGATCTTGGTTCAATTGTCCATCTAGGATACAACGCACAGCTAGGAGCCGCAGTTGGTTCTGGTGTCGTTTGGGTCTTCGGAGACAACGGACTCACTGTTGCTCTTGGTACCGGTAATGGTATCGGTGTCTACGTACCAACTGGTACTGGACAGGTCTGCAACATTTATATCGTCTGGGACGAGTAAGCTAGCGGATCAGGGGGTTGGGTTATGCCGCCTGTTCAGTTTGATGCTGGTGTATCAGCCGGAAATGTTACTTCCTGGTCTCATACGGTTGTTGCTCGTCCTAACCGTTACTTGATTGCTCAGTTACAGATCGGATCAGCTACGATTACAGGGACAGGAGTTACTTACGCTGGAGTGGCAATGACCTTTCTTGGTCGCGATGTCCATACACTCCCTGTAACCTGTGAGATGTGGGGTCTTGTTGCCCCAACAGTCGGTACGAATACAATCGCAGTCACTCTATCTGGAGCAAACCCTGGTTGTGATAGCGGGTCTTCTTCGTTCCTCAATGTAGATCAGACGACTCCTACAGATGGTAGTCCTCTAGGTGTTCATTCTACTACGGGGAATCCAGTTGGAGGTGCCAAGACGGGAGTGAGCATTTACGACATGATCGTTACCACAGTGGGCGCGAGTAAAGCTATGACAGAAGCTAGTGGGACTTTGAAGTCTTGGAATAGCGGTGCAAGCGGCGATGCTTGTGGTTATCGTCGTTCATACGATGGTGCTTCTCAGTCTGTTCAGTGGACGGTAGCACTTAACACTTGCTCTTGGGGAAGCCTTACAGTTCTCCTCAAGGGCGTTCAAGACAACGTATATCCAAACCCTAACACCCCGACTGTTCTTCCTGAAAGCACATACTGGCAGGGCTAAGCTAACCGTTAATACGTGATATGGGAGCACAGGGAACCGCCACACTTGACTTTGGAGCCTTTCCAGGAGACTCAGATACCTCGGTAGCTGTGACTGGTCAAGCTTCGATTCTGTCGGGCTCACTCGCGGAAGCGTGGATCTTCCCTGCTGCTACGGCTGATCATTCAGCAGATGAACATCTCGTAGAATCGATTGAGGTTATGGCTGGTAATGTTCAGGCTGGCACTGGCTTTACGATCTATGGTAAAAACATTGGATTCGGGACGATGCTTTACGGTCAGTGGAACGTAGCTTGGGCGTGGAATTAAATGGCTATTCAGATTCAGGGAAATTCAGGCGTTACAGGTGATATCGATGAAGCACGTAATCTTCTCACCTCTGACATCCAGGCCGCAGGTTACCCTTCGGCTGGTGGTTTCTACTCAGTCACAGGATTCACCACCACCGCCGTTGCTGCTTCCCTAGCTACGACCACTACACTCATGAGCTTTCGTCTCTCGACGGGCTCTACGCGCAAGGCGTATATTCATCGAATTCGGGTTATGATGAGCGTTGCAACTGCCGGTGCTGCCGGTGGTGTTCCGACTGTTCTTGGACTTCAGCGTTTTACGGCTGCTACTCCATCCGGTGGTACGGCTCGAACTCCTGATCGTCATTCAGGTACAAAGGGTTCAGCTACAGACGTTACAGATGTTCGAGACTCGAATGCGGCTCTTACTGTTACTTCAGTTACCTTCGGAAACGTCATCGCTTCGACTCTTGTCCCCAACGGTAGTACCAACGTAGCTCCTGCCGAATGGGTGATTGAAGCTGCTCAGGCTACTCCTATTGAATTTGTAGCTGGTGATGGTGTTTGTCTTCGAACGCAGAATGCTGGCCCTGCTACCGCTACCTGGAACTTCCAGTATAACGTCTATTGGTACGAGCGATAATCGCTCGGATGTGTCATGCCGTTATCGGGCAGAGACTATGACGAGTTGCGGGGGCTTTTCGGACTTGGCCCTCTTCCGCAAGTTTCCGGTCAGTTAGCTATTGCTGAAACGATACCGCGCAAACTCGTTTCCAATAATGCAGTAGCCATTGCTACTAGCGGCGCGATGATTTTAGTCGCTATTTATATCCCACAGGGAGTTCCTGTTACGAATATCTCTGTAGTTGGTGGAGGAACAGCGGAGGCTTCAGGGAGTCATATGTGGATGGCTCTCTATACGACAGATTATACAGCAGGAGTCACGGTTGCAGGGCGACTACTGGCGCAGACTACAGATGATACTGGAGCCGCTGCCATTGCAGCTAATACAGTAGTAACTAAGGCTTTAACTGCGCCTCAGATTGCTCCATATTCAGGGTTATATTACCTTGCATTGTCGGTTACAGCTACAACTATGCCTACAGTGGCTGGAATAACTGTGACAACAAATGCAGGGTTCCAAGGATTACTTCCTATTCTTGCTGTGACTTCGGGTGCTTCATTGGCTGGTACTGCCCCGGCGACTGTAGGAATTCCAACGAGCGTAGCGAATATTCCGTATCTATTCGTGAGTTAGGAGGAGGCTTAGATGAGCCTCCTTCTAAGGTTAATCTCCGGGGTAACAGACGCTGTTAAGGCGCAGCGTGTTCAAGGTCACTCCTATCCTTCTCCAGCGAATAGATCGAGGATCTATCAGGTTGCTTCAGCCGCTGCTCCTCAAACGATCTCTGTTGGTCAGGCTCTTGAAGCCGATCTATCACAGGCAGTTACAGTCATCACGACTGACTACCCCGCAGTTCAATCTAAGAGAATCGTCGGTCATTCCTATGACCAGTTGCCTAACAAGTCAAGACTCTACGCTAAGCCAGGACAGACCATTTCGGTCAACCAAGCTCTCGAACAAGATCTGGCACAAGCTATCACTCTTGTTCTCACTGAACATCCGACCATCCAGGCTAAGAGAGTTCAGGGTCACTCGTATGATGCCCTGCCGAACAAGTCACGTCTGTATGCAAAACCAGGCCAAACGATTGCTGTCGGTCAGGCGGTTGAGCAAGACTCGGCACTTTCAGTTTCGAGTGTATCGCCAGTGGCGAAGGTTGTTCGAGCAATCCCCGCTCACTTCTATGCTCCTCTACCGAACACCTCTCGTGTTCTTGCTCACTATGGGCTTACTATCACTGTTGCTCAGGCAATTGAGAATGATCTGGCTCAGTCAGTCACGGTCGTCACTACTGAGCATCCTGTTCCCAAGGTCACCAAGAGCGTCGGATTCACAACATCCGCTCTTCCCAATAAGTCTCGAATCTTTGCCCAACGTAATCAGGCAATCCCTGTCGGTCAGGCAATCGAGATCGATTTGGCTCAAGCAGTCAGTGTTGGTGGGGCTCTCACCTCTAACGCAGTCATTCGAGGAATCAAGGGTCACTCCTATTCACCACTTCCCAACACCTCTCGTGTACTCGCTCACTACGGTCTCACCATTACTATCGGTCAGGCTTTGGAGAACGATTTGGCGCAGCCGGTTACCGTTGTTCTCACTGAGCACCAGGCGATCAAGGCGACCCGAGCCCAGGGGCATACCTATCCACCGCTTGTCAACAAGACACGAATCTACTCTCGTCCTGGATCGATCACTGCGATTGGTCAGGCATTCGAGAACGATTCGGCTCAGCCGGTCACCGTTGTTACTACCTCAACTCAGAGTGTCAGAGCGGTTCGAGGGATTCAAGGACATACCTATGCATCGCTGTCAAATCAGTCTCGAATCTTTGCTCGCTTCGGACGAACGGTTCCAGTTGCTCAGGCAGTCGAGAACGATTTGGCTCAGGCAATTACAGCAATCCTTACAGATCGACCAGCCCGCGTCGTTCGAGCTATTCGAGGATTCACCACTGCTCCTCTCAAGAACATTACGCGGCTCTACTCGCGAAGAGCATCCGATCCACTCACAGTTGCTGTTGGACAGGCTCAGGAGATCGATCAAGCTCAGACTGTCAGTCCGATCCTTGGGGCCGGAAACGCTGCCATTATCATCAGGCCATACAAGCCTCATACACCACAGCAGGTTCCATATTCTAGTCGCCTCTTCGAGATCCTTGCTCCTGACTTCGTTCGAGTTGGAAAGACAGTCGTCAGCGCGGGAGTGCATCCATCAAGGATCTCGGCTGGATTTTCAGAAGAGGTACTTGAAGCTAAGGTCAAGCCTGCAAGAGTCTCTACCAAGGAAGGAGACACCACAATTGAAGCTCGACTCAAGCGCAATAGAATTGACGCTGACTAACACTAATGGCTGATATGGGATATCTATCTGACATCAAAGACTTGTATACGGACGGCGAAGCTGACGCTCATGCCTACGATCTCGAAGATGCTCCAGTGGACAACCTACCTTCTGACGCTCACTCATGGGAAGAGCTAGAGGGTGATAACTCTGTATTAGCTTCCGAACAACCTAAGACGGTGAAGCCCGATGACGCTGATAATCCCGTTTAAGAGAAACATCCGAAAGGGAACTAAGGGCAATGACGTGCTTGCAACCAAGCGAGCACTAGCCAAGGCTCACTATCGCAAGTGGGGAGTCGGGTTCACCAAGCGAGCCGGTGGCCCATGGCGTGACCAGATCATCAAGTTCCAGAAGCAGCACGGACTAAAGGCTGATGGGGTCTATGGCCCTGCCACCCATAAGAAGATGATCAAGTACTTTGATCGTTACGGGGCATATCTCTACAACCACACAAAGATCGCTTCGGGTGGTTCTTATGGATCGCTTCGAGAACACATTGTAGCAAACGCGATCTTCGGCTACAACCATCGAAGCTTCATCCACTACACCCAAGGCCCGTCTCGTATGTACGGAGTAAAGCATCATGTGCATCCTCCGTCGATTCCTTATTGGGAGGACTGCTCTTCGTTTGTGACGTGGTGCTACTACGCCGCTGGCGCTCCTGATCCTAATCATCTCGGTTACAACGGCTATGGCTTCACAGGAACTCTAGGTTCACATGGTGTTCGAACCTCGAACCCGCGACCTGGAGATCTCTGCTTCTATGGTTACTACCCGTACCATCACGTTACGATCTACATCGGTAATGGTCGGGTAATCAGTCACGGTTCTGAGATCGGCCCGCTCCTCACTGTTCCTCGCTATCGTTCAGACTTCTCTCACTTCAGATCATATCTCGCATAATGGAACCTCTCACTCTTGTCTTCGTGATCGTTGTAATGTTGGCGCTCATGAACCTGCCCGAGGCAAGAGAACAGGAGGTTATGCGCTGTTGTCCTGCCTGTGGCGCTGATCCCAATAAGGGAGACAAGCATCACCCCGATTGCCAGTGGCGCTAGATTGTGCTATACTCGTCGTATGGACGAGATCGAAATCGGTCTAGAGCCCGACACGATGTTCATCGTGGAATGCACCTCACCTAGAGGAACTACCTGGGTTGAGTGTCCTGATCCCGAGTCAGCTTACCTGGCTCGTTGGCAGCTTCCGCGTGACCATGCTATCATGGGCACTCGTATTAAGATCACCAACGTCATTTCTGGTAAGGTTGTGTTCAGTACCTAGTTGTGCTATACTAGGTCTGTAAGCGTCGAAGGAGGAAATGAAATGGCACGTGTTCACCCGTCACAGCTTGAAGAGAATCCCTTCCAGCCTCAGGAGTGCCCTGAGTGCGGAAGCCCAGGGGATGCTTGTTATTTCCTCTGCTCTCGGTCGCCTCATTACTACTCGCCTGAGCGCGAGCGCGAGGATTCACTGTTCGAGGATTCACTTCCGCAGTCCACTTGGTTCGCAATGGCCGTTCGTCAATACGAGCAGGTTCATGGGGAGGCATACGTTTCATGAAGCCAGTCGCTAGAGAACTCACCGTCGTCGGTCAGCTTCCTGGTGAGCGGATCGGCCTCAGCATCAATGCTGAGGATCTTCCGCACATCATGGGACTGCTGACCGATCTCTACAACGATCCCGTGCTTGCGATCATTCGCGAGTACTCCACGAATGCTCTCGACGCGCACAGAGAAGTTGGAGAGACGCGGCCCATCGAGGTTACGACTCCTACCACGCTCGCGCCGTTCCTCAAGATCAAGGACTACGGGCCAGGGCTCGACGTGCTCGACATTCGCGAGATCTACTCGCGCTACGGTGCATCCACCAAGCGCAACTCGAATGATGTCGTCGGCATGCTTGGTCTGGGGTGCAAGAGCGCTCTGACCTACACTGATCAGTTCACGATCAGCGCAGTCAAGAACGGATTCAAGATCGAGGTTGCTGTCTCTCGTGATGAGGATGGCGGCGGACACATGAAGCCGGTTGACCAGTATGCAACCGATGAGCCCAACGGCGTCGAGATCATCATCCCTGCCGCTGGTCGGTACTTCTATGACTTCGAAGAGAAGGCTAAGAACTTCTTCAAGTATTGGGATAAGGGCACGGTTCTTCTGAACGGCGAAGAGCCCGAGCGGATCGACGGCTTCTGGGTCGCAGATGATCTCCTCGTTGTCAACGAGCGCAATGCCAACAAGATTGTCATGGGTAACGTCGCGTATCCGATCCCTTCGGATTACTCGATGAGCTATTACAGTTCACTTGTTGCCTTCGTTGACATCGGTGATGTGTACTTCACCCCTTCTCGTGAGTCTCTACAGATGAACAGCCAGACCAAGGCGACCATCGAACGTGTCTTCGAGCGTCTTGCTAACGAGGCGCAGGCCAAGGCTCAGGAGACTGTTGAGACGGCCACCTCTCGCCCTGATGCAATCCTGAAGGCGACCGAGATGGAGAGGATTTTTAATGAGTTCAATCACGTCAAGTTGAACCCTGAGTACAAGGGCGAGAAGATTCCTGACTCGTTCTCCTCTCCTAAGACTCAGCAGTTTGTCACGGTCACTGGTAATAAGGCGTATCGCTCGAAGGGCTGGTCGCGTAACCGCTATCACAACACCGCTCACAGCGATACTCTCTACATCACTGGTTACAACGGAACTGACTTCTCTCCGTACAAGCGCAAGAAGATGAACCAGTGGCTTGCTGAGAAGGGGCTTGAGACTCCACAGTATCTCGTCTTCACCTCAACTCTGCCTGATCGCAAGTGGATCGACAAGACCAAGATTCACCCGTGGGCTGAGATCGATGCTCAGAAGATCGTGCGCGAGAAGACGGTCAATCAGAACGGTCGTCTGTCGGGCTCCTACGAGGCGTACGTCGATGGTGAGTGGGTGCGCGAGCTAGAGGCCAAGGACATTGACTACAAGAAGCCAGTCCTTTGGGTTCGCAAGATCGACGGCTTCTACAACGACTCCAAGAAGATCCTGGAAGAGTTTGCTCCCGAGTACACGGTTGTTCTTCTCGGAGGCAATAGGATCGCCAAGTTTGAGCGTGACTTCCCGATGGCTCAGAACTTCCATGAGTTTGTTAAGGGGCTTGCTAAGACGTGGGCGGACAATCTCAGTGACGACGACAAGCTCACGCTGAAGATTCTCCTTCACGACCTGAGGGATTACCAGTACAACTTGAGCACCTTCAACAAGGTCAAGGTCACCTTCGATGATCCTGCTCTGAACCTGCTTGTCAAAGTGGCTAATGAGAAGGTCAACTCGAAGCTGATGAAGGGCTACAACAAGTTTGGCAACGCTCTCGATCTCTCCGATATCGAGTGGGAAGATCCTCTTCCGAAGTATCCGCTCTTGGCAGAGATCAGCACGTATGGTACAATGAGTGAAGTCATGCAGGAGCACGTCAAGATGTACGCAAACGCGGTGTACGCCGCAGAACAGGAGGATCAGAATGTCTGATCTAGGTGGACTTTACGAAGACGAGTACTTCGTGGACGAAGACGAAGACCCGTACGCTTACCCCGACTACGAGTACGACGATCTCAACGACGGCTTCGATGAGCCTGAGGCTCCGGAGCCCAAGGTGATCCCGTACAACCTCGTAGTCCAGGAAGACGGCACCAAGAGCATCACGGTGTTCGTACCGGGCAAGGGCCAGAAGGGTGCGAACAGCGACCACCCGAACTTCGATCTCATCCAGGAAAGGGCTGAGGCTGGAGACGAGTCTGTTATCGATCTCTTCGATCTCGCGCTTGTCGCTGGCACGAAGTTCGAGAACCTGACTGAGCGCATTGCAGTTGCCAACGGTCGGATCTACTTCGACGGTAGTGAGATCGACAACGTTCTCTCGAATCAGATCGTTGCTTTCATTCGTGAGGGCGAGGATTTCGGGCCGCTCGTTAACTTCTACGAGAAGCTGGCAACCAATCCCAACCCTGGCTCGGTCGAGCACCTGTACAAGTTCATCCAGGTGAACGAAGACAAGGAGACCGGAGCATTCACCGTCACTGACGACGGTGACTTCATCGCCTACAAGGGCGTGAAGAAGGATGCCGAGGGTAATCTCCAGTCTGGGTCTTCCGGTACGGCCATGGTTAACGGCGAAGTGTTTGTGGGTCAGATCCCGAATCCTGTCGGGGCAGTCGTAACGATGCCACGCGAGCAGGTTGTGTTCGATCCTGATAACCACTGCTCGGTCGGGCTCCACGTCGGCACCTTCCCGTACGCTGAGAGTTACGGTCGTAACGGTGCAATGCTCAAGGTACGTATCAACCCGCGTGATGTCGTGTCGGTTCCGAATGACAGCGCTGAGAAGATGCGTGTCTGCCGCTACGAGATCCTTGAGGTGATTGACGCTCCCGAGACCACGCTGGTCGAAAAGACGGAGAATCTCAGCGCCAAGGATGTTACTGAAGCACAGCAGGCTGCTCTCGATGACATTCGGCTAGGCGACGTGTTCGTGGACACTGACAAGCGTCGTCAGTCTGAGAAGAAGGTCATCGAGATCCGCGATAACACAGTACTGGTCGAGTCCAAGAACATGGTCGGGCTCAAGACCAAGCGTGAGATTGGCAAGGCACGTCTCCTATCTCGCAAGTACAAGCGGGTGCGCCGGGGCCGCAAGTCCTAGTGCGTAAGCTTCTCCAGCGGATCAAGGCGGGCCTCAGCAAGATCGAGGCCCGCCTCCGCACGTTCTTCAAGGATGACATGTGGAAGCATCTCCACGAGGATCATGACGCTCTCGACTAACAAACTGCTAGTTGGCACGGGAGTTGTTTCTGTGCTAAGCTTCTTGGTAGGAGTAATCAATCTAAGGAGATGGCAATGACCGTCAGCACAAAGAATCTTACGCTCAGGGTCACCAGGAAGGGTTGGGCGCTAATCAACTTCAAGCGCATGTGGACTCTCGGTGGGGGCTCGAAGGAGTTCCAGGCCAACCTGAGGCGCGAGCTTGGCGCATAAGCACTACCACCTAGACGAGAAGGGGTTGTGGCATCGCTGTTACCACTCCTGCCGCAACCTCCTCGTCAACTGGCAGTTCTGGATGGGGCTCACGCTTGGCTTCCCGGTCGAGCATCTGATCTGGGAGAAGCTGTGGCCCTTCAAACTCGTAACAGAATGGATGGGACTCTAATGAAAATGCTTTTGGTAGTAGGCAAGGCGAAGTACGACGATGGTCTTCTTATCGCTGGAGCTATTGATCGTATCGTCTACGAGAACATCGATATCGAAGAGTGCGACAAGATGATCAATGAGATGAAGCAGTCGGTCAGTCTAGATCCAACCGATTACGACTGGCGGGAAGTCTTCGTCAATGTCGATGAGACAGTTCTTCAGTCTCTTTTCGAACAGCCTGAAATCACAGCAGAGATCGAGGGAACAGCTTGATTAAGCACGCCATGCACTACGTGCAGCGCGGTCAGAAGGTCATCGATGAACTTCCGGCATTGGGCGTCGTGGAGCTTACTCAAGCAAACCGCGAGCTTGTTGCTGCTGAGAAAGCACTGACTGAGGCTTACAGTAAATGGCGCGAGGCAATGCGCCTTGCTGCTAGGGGTGGATCGACGTTGGCCTATCGGTATCTCAATGAGTCAGAGTGGGATCTCACTTAATGGGTAACGAAGTCATTCAAGACGTGAGGCGCGACGAGAACGACTCTGATCGTATCGAGATCAAACGGCTTGTTCGTCGTCCCTCTTCAGGCGACAACTTTGAGGCTGGTGAGCTAGCTGAGATCTTCGAGATTGTCAAGGCTCTAGCTCCGAGTCTCGCCATTCCAGATGAGGAAGTCAACGAGCGCGTCGAGAGACTGATGAAGGAGATGCAGCCGCCGAGCATCTTCATGGTCATCAAGATCAACCGCGTGGTTCGTGGCTTTGTAGTTGCTGAGGTAGGCAACACTGCTAACACCTCGCATGTCGGTTGGCTTCGTCTAGAGGTTCACCCCGACTACCAGAACCGTGGACTCGGTAAGATGCTGCTCACTGCCATCGAAGGACAAGCGCTTATCGAAGGACTCAAACGCTTGGAGATCACGAGCTACAGACCGAACGTCAAGGCTCGTAGTCTCTTCTATTGGGCAGGCTATCGCAATGAGGGCTTCCATCGGTTCGCTCGGCGTGATCCAGCGTCTGGTAAACTGATTGACACGTACACACTAGCCAAGTATCTATGAAACTCGTTCAATACCCCGACCCGATTCTCACCACTCCTACCGAGCCAATGGCATTTGGTAAGGAGGCTTCTGCTCGTGGCTATGATCCACAGACGATCAATCTTCAGTTACGGGCAACCGTCCGGATGGCTGGAGGTAGTCTCATCGGTCTAGCCGCTAATCAGATCGGTCTTCCCTATCGCATGTGTGTCGTAGGAATGGAGAGCGGTGAGTGGATCACGATGGTTAACCCCGAGATTACTGAGAAGGGTGGGCCAATGGTCACTGCAACCGAGGGCTGTGGTTCACTTCAAGAGCCCAAGAGGTTGCTTGTTGATGTCACTCGCCCTGATCAGGTTACAGTGAAGTTTCAGAGTGTGAGCGGTCAGAGATTAGGTATCGCTCTACAAGGTTGGGACGCACGTGTAGCTCAGCATGAGATCGATCACCTCAACGGGATCATGATCCTAGAATATGGAGAACCATTCGTAGATGACAGTCTTTAGGCAGAGCAAGTGCCAGTGGTGTAACGGTGAACTCTACACGTGGTGGGATCGGTTCCTCGATGGTAAGCTTGCAGAGCGGTTCTTCTGGGGCTCGTGGTTCTCACTCCAGTACCTGAGACTACTTCCTTGGTCAGGACGGGTCAGTAAGATGTGGCACCGTCGTTTCCATGAACATCGCGTACGCTATTTCGGATAACTGTTCTTTCTGCGGACAACAGAATGCCACGCCATTCCCTGGCACTGGCATTCTAAGTTGCGGAAAGGCTAGCTGTCTCCAGGAGGCAAAGAATGCACAAGACGACAGTAAAAGAGATCCTATCTAAGTCGGTTACGCTCGCGTGGCTCTGTGGCAACTGCGGAGATACGCACGTAGACGTAGAGGAATTGGTTGGCTATCTTCAGTGGCTGACCGCCAACAACATGCTTCCTGATTTTGGTTTTGGGCTCGAAGAGCCTGACGATTCCGACTCCTAATAGGCGTAATGCCTACTCATGATCAGCTACTAGACGCAGAGATTGCGTTCATCCTCTACAACGGCCAGGTCTACACGTCTCACCCAACGGATCGAGACGTTTCTTTGGTCAAGCTTGTCAAGCAGGTCGAAACGTTAAACCATCTTCCGCCTGATATAACGGCTGGAATCGATGGTTTCCTCAAGGGTGGGCCAGTACCTCCAGGGCTCGAACTCGTAGGTCGCTACAACATGACCAATGGGCGTATGGCTCCCTACGGGCCGGTCAACTCTCCAGAGAACCAAGAGACTGTGCGTCAGTCACTACAGCAAGCACTCTACAATGCCCCTGAGAGGCCACAGGAGCCCGTCTCAGCCCCTGGAAACTCTAACCTGGAGTCTTATGCCTCCCAATGGAAAACGACCCGAGAGTTCATGCCTCTGGTTAGGCGTGTAGGGCAGGACAATTGCCCCTTCTGTAGCCAAAAGCGAACGCTCTATCACATGAAAGACGGCTACATGGCTCAGGCCATGGGTTTGTACGGCCACGGGCTCTGTAGAGACTGTTTGACCACGAGGATGGATCAGCATGAGATCACCACTGGTCAGAGGATCACTCACAAGATTAGCCTCAAGGGATTCAGGCTCGTCTCGGCTGATGTCAACGAGCTAGCTTCTAAGGCATTCCAGCGAGTCTGGCTGAATCAGGTAGCCCCGATCATGAAGAGTGTTGGAGAACAAGAGGAGAAGTGGAAGCAGGAGACTCCTGAACAACGTCTTCGAATGTCAGAGATGCCAGAATGGAAGTTACATCGACATCAGATGCAGCGTAATAGCTGGATCATCAACATGTACAACCTTCTGCTCAAGCGGGCTCCTGAGACATATAAGCTCTTCCCGTGGTTAGCTTCTCGATGGAAGAAGGATCGAGGACAGACCGACATCATGAATAACGATTCGTCCCACGTGAAGGATATTATGCAACAGGCTACGGTTCACCTTGGAAAGTTACGAGATGATCCAAGGTCTGATATCCAGGTTCCTGATGTAAACCAGTTCAAGTCATTCCAGGAGCTTGAGTCATGGGTCTACGAGATGAACTCGAACTATCAGGATGAGGCATCTCAAGCGGCTGAGCACACTGTGTTCGAATGGCCAGATGGCTGGACGATTAAGGAGTTAGGCTCAGACGCTCTAGCCCGAGAGGGAGATCTCATGGGCCACTGCGTGGGAGGCTACTGTGGCCAGGTTGATGCTGGAGACTCGCACATCTACTCACTACGTGATCCGAAGAATCAGCCACATGTGACGTTCGAGGTCGAGGGGCAGCAGCACTATGAACCGATTGGTCATCCAGGATCTCCTGAAGTATCTGAGCATGAGGAACTTGCCAAGGAAAACCCGCTCGACCTTTCCGGAGAGTACTACCATAATCAAGAGGGCACTCAGGTCTATACTCCAGTTCAGAGACCACCACTAACGGCTCCTCCATACCCAGGGTTCTCTGGTACTCATACCTCTCCTGATCCTAGTGAAGGATATCCCGCATGGGAGATCATTCAGATCCAGGGCAAGCAGGATACTGAGCCCATTGATGAGTACAAGAAGCGTATCCAGGAGTTCTTTGTTCACCTTCAGGACAACGAGGGCGTTGAAATGAAGTGGGGCTATGATCCGTATCGTGGAGACATTGAGATTGATGATGCACGAGAACTAGATGAGTGGTATGAGAACCTGAGTAGTGAGCAGAAGCGAGATCACTATGGTCTTCCGAAGAAAGACGATGATCCTTACGTTCGTAATTGGGATGATCTCGTTCATGAGGTTTTGTACGCATGCTCCGATGAGTATGATCGGAGCAAATACCGAGGCAACTGGAAGACTCTAGCCCCTGCTCTCTACGCGCTCATGCTAAAAATGGGAATGAGCAAGGATTTGATTACGTCCGAGATCGAAAAGATGGAAGAGAGTCTTACTGAGTGGGGCCAGAGCCAGTCTGATGCTTATTGGGGTGAGATACAGAAGGGAGCCGAGGAGCGTTTCGAGAAGAAGCTAGAGGCTAAGGGTATTGAAGTCACTCAGAACGAGTATCATCCTTATGGCCCTATCAACATCAATGAGTACAAGGATCAACACGAGGATGATTGGTACGAGTCTATTCAGGAAGAGGAAGAAGAAATGCTTGGCCCCATTTATGAGGGTTCTTGGAAGCTCGTCAACTACATCTACTGGCTCAATGAGAGTGGTCATCGTGAACCCGTGGGGCCAATGCCGTCGTACGAGGAAGTCGGCCCTAAGCCTGTAGAGACTGATCTGCCCGGTGCTCTCTCAGCCTGGGTACCCCTGTAGCGCTTGCTATACTGCGTGCGTGGCCAGATATCTTCAACCCGAAGAAGATGCGTACATAGATAGCTCTGAGCGTTGTGAGGCTTGTAATCATCTTACGGTTCTTCATAACACGCACTGTTGTCTATTCTGCAAGGTACCCGACTGTCCATGTGAATGGGACGAGATGCCTAGAGATGGTGAGGCATGAAACTGACCGAAGCCGAGGTCTCTGCTATTGTTGAACTACTTCGCTACGCTTTGAAGAAGCCACCGGCATCGATGAGGATTGCTAAGACGACCACACTGGAATCAGCCCTGAGAAAGTTGGAGACATGACCAAGGACGAGAGAATCGCTGATCTAGAAGAGAAGAACAAGATCCTCACTGAAATGCTCAGAGGGCTGATGGTTCCACCACCTAGATTGACACTATCAGACAAAGCCATAGAGAACCTCGAAGACGATATGTACGGGTCAGGGAGGCCCGCTATATGACCGCTGAAATCTTCCTTCGTAAGCTTCGTGTCACCGACCTAGACGCTAAGGTCGTGGTCAACACTGGTGCTCCTTACTACAATAAGAAGCATGTGGCCAATGTTCGCACGCTCAAGGACGGTACGATCTCGATTACCCTAGGGAAGTCGGTTAAGTGATCTGTCCCTTCTGTGCAGCGGTAGTCGAGGATTCCAAGATCCACATGAACTGGCACAGGGCTGTTGGAGTCTATCCTCTCGGTATTGGTATCACCTCGATCCCCAAGAATGCAGCCCTTCTCGGTGAGCCCGAGATCGTTTGTTACACTTGTGGTGAACCTGCTACTTGGGATAACAACGAGGATCGCTGTTGTGACTATCACATCTTCGAAAGCGATGGGTACATAGATTGATTGAGATCGGTGAATTGAAGCTTTGGGAAGCCTTCTCTGAACCAGGCAATCCTATTTGTATCGTGGATGCTGGTGGCAATTCAACCAAGGATAAGCCGTTGCTGGCTCGTTCTCTTGAACTGTATCTCAATGACGCTGGCTATATCATCGGCATCAGGGTTACTCGCCATAGTCCTGCTAAGTCAGTGGTCGAAGCTGAGATTGGTGATGTACAACCATTAGCAGAGATCGAAGAAATTGGCTGAAAAGAAACTTCTCAAGTTCTACGATATCTTGAATCACCCGCCTATTGATCTTAAAGTTACTCGCGGAACAGATTACTACGACCGCTACTCCAATGAGGTTGAGCATGCGGTTCCCCCACTCCCCTCTCATTGGAATCTGAAGGCTTATCACGTGGTGGTGGGAGAGCGCTACCAGACGTATAACTACCTGAGGGCTCATGGGATTGATGTGAGACCGAGACATCATCATCCTCAAATTATGGAAGTTTCTCACCCGCTGGATGTAATTGGAACCTCTCCGATGTATGTCCCGTACCCCTTCATTCAGATTCATTTGCTCCACGATTGGGAGGTTTCACTAGGACGCGAAGTGAAACAGAGGATTGAAACCGGCTGGTACACTCAAGCAATTCATTCTCATGTGGTGAATTGTATCCCCGTAAACATCAGAACTGGCTTCCCTGCTATACTTGACGGTGGTATGGACTTTGGTGAATTACAGGCTAAAGAGTACCTCCAGCGTAAGATGGATGCCTATCTAGAGAGGAATATACTGTCTTTAAGTGATCGTCACCAGAGGGTCGATTTTCATTTCGACAAGCATGGCAACATCATCAAGGGGCAAACAGGGTGATCGATTACACTCAGGAGGATAGAGAGAAGGACTTTCAGAAGCTCAAAGACTTTCTCGTTGAGGTTGAGGAAGCTCGTCGGCTCCTGGGCTATGCTCTGTTCAATCTTGCTAAAGGGAACTATTCAGCGGCTGATACACTAATGCTCAAGGCGTATAAACACCTAGCCGGTAAGGAGTGGGACGAGTGAAGAAGAAACCATCAGAGTACGATGAACTAATGTCGGGCCGTCAGGTTCGTTTTCTCGTGGAATGGGATCACGTTATTCGCATTGTCACGGTCACAGTCGGCATGGGACAACAGGATGCAGCAGTCAAGGAAGCATTCGAAACGCACGGGACTCCACCGACTGGCACTGAGGTATTCGTCACGAGGCTTGACGCTCCGCACCGGTTCAAGGTCGAAGCAGCAGACTGGACACTGACAAGAGCATGAGCGACAGATCGGACAAGATTCTAGACTACAGCTTGTCCGTCGCCATTGTCATGTGGTCATTGATCACGCTCATCTGGTCGTTGGTTTTCCTCATTCAGCTAATCACGTCCCTCACATGACCCACGAGCCCTATTCACCTGTTCAAGAGCCCGATGGCCGATGGTACGTCGAGTGCTCCTGTGGTGAAGACGAAATCACCGAGACCTACGAGGATGGAGAGGAATGGCTTGACATTCATACTAGGATCATGGAGGAGGATGTCGCTGTTCACCATGCCACTGACCCTGGGATTTTTCTTAACAACAGTGTGAGCTACAGTGCCTCAAGCAATCATGTCTACATCACGATGAATACGGCAACAACATATACGGCAACAACATGACCGACGAGCCACAGTTCACCCGGTTCGAAGCTGAGTTCATCGCGGGCTACGTCTATGGACGTTGCCTCCCTGATGATCAGGTAATCAGAAAGACGGATTACGTCAAGCTCTATCAGTACATCGATGAGGCGCTAATACTGATTGGTCGCACTACCACGTTTGAGAGACAGGCTATGAAAGAAATCGAAGACCTACTTGGAGGCAAGGATGTACAAGAAGAATCTGGATAAGTTGGGAGTGGCTATCGGAAGTCTGGCGATGGCTGGACAATCAGGCAATGGCTTGTGGTTTTACCTTTGGCTCTCTATGTCGGCCTTCTTCCTCCTCGTCGTACTGGTCGAAGACTTCGTGAACCTCCTCCGTCCCGAGTCGGATGATAAGGTATAGCTGTGGAGAAACCAACAGACGAACAACTAGCGAGAGAGTTAGCTGAGACAGCGACTGCTCTAGCAAAAGTATCGTGGCCTGCTCATCAGATGGAGGTTCAGTACAACAAGGCTCACACACTCGCTTATCTGTCTCACACGTATGCATTACTCGCTATCCTGGACAAGCTGAAGAAATGACATTGGGAGATATTACTCAAGACCGTTCGCTTTGGTACTCGGAAACAATTCCGGAGACCTATTCTAAGGCTGAACAGGAGTCAAGGCGTGAGGTGCTTTGGCATAAGGATGCTAACCTCGTGGGCTCACGGCAGGCTGGTGTTCCAGAAGACGAAGAGGCATATCACTTTCCAGTACTCGATATTGATTTCGAAGCCAACCTTATCCCTTCTTCAACGGAAGGGCATTACCATCTCTACTTAGAGAAAAAGCTCACCTGGAAGCAGTACTCAAAGCTCCTTGAAGCATTAGCTGATGCAGGTATCATCGAAGAGGGCTATCTCGATCAGTCATTACAGAGAGAACAAACCTTCGTTCGGCTTCCCGGTGAGACCAAAGAAGCTGAGAAGAAGAAGCCTAAGAAGGAAAGGTTGAATAGGTACTAATGATCAAGGATTACGCAGAGATGAGCCCCGAGCAGCGCCTCGCATGGAAGGCTGGCTACGCTGAGGGAGTGAAGGATGAGAACAAACTTCGCGGTACTGATCTCGGTAGAGACCTTTCGAGGATTCGTAGGGCAATCGCCGCTCTAGCTACTGAGGTGAGTCTAGATCGGGATCGTCTCTTTCGCGATCCAGCCTTGTATCCCGCTCCCGAGCCACCTCGCATGTCAGCAGAGGAAGTCGTAGAGCGTATCCTTTATCCGGAGCACTTCAATGTCTAGCATCTTCCCTCAAGGAATCCCCGAGCTACCTGACGCAATCAAAGATTCGTGGAGAAACCCCGGTGATCCTGTCCCCGAGGTAGAGCCCGAACCAGAGCCCGAGGTTCCGACCAAGCTCGTGGTGTACACTGTGGTAGTGCGTCAGCCAGTTGGTACTGATCCCGGACGGCTCACCTTCATTGAAGCCGAAGGTGGCTGGTTCGCCAACCTGAATGACTTCGTAGAGCAGGACGTGCTCGACCTGGAGGATGTGACATGAAGGTGGGCAGCAAGGCATGGGATCGTCATGTGGATCTCCTTCTTGTGATGAACCAAATCCATCACAAGCTAGAACAACTTGGTAAGGAAAAGGCTGACGCAATGAGGGAGTTTGACTATCAGATTCACCTACTCACTATTCAGTGGGAAGCTCTACAGCGCGTGCAGAAGTCCAACGAAGAGGATGCAGAATGATCAAGTGGTTCCTACGTTGGTGGCATAGCTATAAGTGTCCACGTTGTGGCAAGACAGGGCAAGCGCATAGTTGTGGTGCCATTCCCGATCCCCCGTGGGGTTATTGATGGCTAAGTACAATCGCATGACCCCTGAACAGATCGACACTGCGATCTTCAGGCATGCAATCTACTTGGTCATTCTCACGTTTTGGAACACCATCCTTACCATGTGGGTCTTGATCGCCCTCTTTCACTCATGAGCCATCACTACGTAGCCCTACTTGAGTGCGGCCATTTCTTCGAGTTGAAGTCAAGCTGGAACCTCGTGCTCGACCATGACTCAACGCCTAACGAGGCATTCTGTCGTAAGTGCTCTGAAGACAAGGCTCATGACATCGACGCACTTGTAGGCTTCAAGCGCGTTCTCAAGTTTGCCAAGGTGGAAGAATGACCCCTAAGCCTGGAGAGATGCATGAGGTCGATAAGGCTTTCTACAAGCTCACTGTTGATCAACGCAATGCAGCATGGGAAACGATCCGTGTTCTTGAAGAGAAGCTAGAGCTTAAGGAGATAGAGCTAGATCGTGCGCTCGAAACAATCGAGATGTTATCAAAGAAGGTTCGTGATGAAGCTTAAGCTACTTGAATGGCTCGACTCGCTCTACCACAAGGTAGGCTTCCCTCGTTGGGCATGTGATGCTTACGACAACATGCTCCTCGATGGCTCGGAGACCGGCGATGAATACCTGGATCATTTTCCTCCCGAGCCGTGAGGTAGAATAGAGAGATGATCACAGATTCGAAACTAGGTATCCTCGCTAAGGCTGGAGACGGCGACACTCAGGATCTGGTCGCTGAAGTTCAGGCATCTCGTAAGCTCTTTCGTACGATGTACGATGAGCTAAGCGGCAACTCCAACTACGTCGAGAAGCGCATGATCGAAGCTCATGCCCAGGAATGTGGTTTCAATCTCAAGCCTGATAGCGCACCTGTTTACGGAAAGCCGTACTAGTGACTGACGCTGAAACTAAGGCTAACGACTTACTTATCAAGTTCTCTGATGATCAGAAGTTCAAGTCAATCCTGATCGCTGCTCGCCGTGATGAGTACGGACTGGCTGAACATATCCAGATCATTGAACAGGTGATCAAGGACTACGAGCAACTACTCGCAGACCTTCGTGTACTTCGGGAAAGGAACTGATGGATAAACAGACCTACAGATGGACACTCAGAGGCATGCTTACCGTTCGCTACTCAGACATGTCTCGTCGTGTACGCGGCAAGCCCTCAGGGGATCGCAAGACGTGTCCATGGCTAGGCATGGAAGTCTGCTCTGTCAAGGAGTTCGTTGCAGCAGCGATGGCTGATGAGAAGCTGAAGCGGCTCCACGCTGATTGGGTAGCCAATGATTTCGCTCGGCGTTACGCTCCCTCAGTCCATCGGATCGACTCGACCAGGGGTTACACGCTCGACAATATCACCTGGGTCACACAGCACGAGAACTCGCTCGAAGCGTTGGCCAAGGGTCAAGAGACCAAGAGAAGGAAGAAGGCTCAGAATGTTTGAGGTAAGACTGCTTAGCGCTCCTCGTAGTTGCGTTTACGAGTGTACGCGCTACAACTTCATCGGTGAGAACTATGAGGTAATGAAGCTCACGCTCACCGATCTCCGTGGCACAGTGTTTATTCACCTACGCAATTGGGATCGCGTAGAAGTGGGCGCAGAGAAGGAAGCGGTCGATGGCTAAGACAGTCCGTGGAGTTGTAGTTTCAGAGAACCAGTTCGGTGGGTACAATCCTCCTAAGTACGAGGTCAAGTTCGGTGAGCGCGTCCTATCGGCTGAACTAAAAAGAGAAAGCGGCAATCAGCTTACGCTCTATCTCACTGTAGAATCTGACGACTACCGTCAGTACCATCGGAGTGAGCGTGGATAGTCGCCTTCGCTGTCGTAGCTTCCGCACTTACACGGGGCAGCGCAAGCCTCGCTGTAACAAGGGCAATCCCTGTGTCGCATGCTCACTGCTACACTTCGTCGTGTGGTTAGACAAGGAATGCGATGGAGACCTACTCGATCAACATCCGACCGAGGCCCGCGACATCGTAGAAGACTATATCAGGAGTAACCCAAGGTAATGCAAGGCACCATTCTTATCAATTGGCTCGATTTGGTTTATCTTCGGAAACCCGATTTCACACAAGTTCAAGGCAAGCTCGTTGTTCAGGACGATGGCTTTGTCAGGTTTGAGCCCAAGGTTTGGGGATCACCACAAGTAGAGAAGGAAGACGATGATCCAGAAGCAGCCTAGGTGTAGCAAGATGATCAGGGGCTTTTGGGCTCTTGACCATGGTCGCTTCGGTGATGCTCCATGCATGAAGCCCTTTGGTCATGAGGGAGCTTGCGATCCTGACTATGAACCATTGTCGGATGGGGAGGCGCTGGCTCAGGATTCCCCCTCCTCATCCGAGAGTGGTTCCCGTTACACAGTGTATGATGATGACATGGAAACCAGACGGGTGATCAACGACGGACTACCAGGGAACATTCCAGTGTTGTCTAATACCGATCTCATTCAAAGGCTTCTGCCAGATCAAGATCCCTATGAAGTACTTAAGGAATTCATCGCTGGTCACGTGTTGGCTATCAAGATGGAGAAGGTACCTCAGCCGAGTAAGTACGAGACCTATCGCCATACGCCTGATGGCTGTAAGCACTGTGAAGCTCTAGCGGCTCTGGATCAGTTGGTCGAGAGCAAGAACAGCGCCATCGCCAAGCTCTGGCGTGAGAACCAGGAACTCAAGAGACTAGAGAATAGTCTGGGACAGCTAGCTGATTCTTACTGCGATGAAGCTAATGAAGCTTGGACAGCGCTCGCTGCCGCTGACTCTGAGGTTAAGCGGTTGAAGGATGAGAACAAGACACGTCGTGATTCACAGCAGAACTTGCTCAACATGATCATCGAGATGGGGCAGGAACTAGACAAGCGTGATCGTGCTCTCAAGCTGGTCATGGATAGTACTGATGTTGCCCCAATGGTCAAGAATAAGGTGAAGAGGGAACTCGATGGGTAGATTGAAATACTTCTTCAGAGGATTCGGAATCACGATGTTGGTGATTTTGATCCTTGCAGGAGTTGTAGCTCTGATTTCAGTTCCGATCTTGACCTTTGCCCACTTTTTCGGTGATGGGAATGCTAGTATTATCTTCATGATTGCTTGGCTAGCAACGTTGTTTAGTGCAGCAGTAGGACTCGGACTAGCGTTGAACGATGGAGAGTGGCAATGACTGAGCGCGAGCAGATCCTAGAGCGGATCGTTAAGGAGATGTACCTCGTGGACGACGATCTTCGCCTGCCCAACAGTCTGTGGAATGCGCTGGCCGATGCAGCGCTGAGGGCTATTGAAACCCCAGGAACTAACCTCCCGACAATCAAGCCGTGCGACTGTGGGCACAATGGCTATGGCAAGCATCACCCTAACTGCTCGATCCTCGTATGAAGCAGGAAGATTACCTAATTAGGACTGAACCCACGAAGTTCAAAATCGTGCGGAAACGCGGAGATTTGTATGTTCGTCGTTCGGATATCGTCAAACATCTCATCTCTCTTCAATACGCAATCACTGATCCTGCTCGTATTTCTAATGAGATTGACTCACTTAGTGCCTTGAATGAGTCGAATGTTGTGCAAGGGATCATCGATATGCTGAAACGACTATGAAGAACTGCGCCGTTCACGACTGCTATCATCTAGGTAAGTACCTGATCGATGGCAAATGGTTCTGCACGTTTCACAAGAAGAAGATCGGTAAACGCGACATGAGTGAGGTGTACGAATGAGAACGACGAAGAAGGATCTAGAGGCACAGCTACAGAGAGAGCAGGATCGGCTCGATGAGATGTACAACGAGAAGCAGGAGCTTGAACGTAAGCTCGCCCTTCAAGAGAAGTACGGCATCCACGTGTGGGAAGCCAACATCGATGGTGATAGCAGGGTTCCGTGCGTTTGCATCGGTGGACTTCCCGAGCCCTTTGGTCTCAACCTCTACACCACCACCGATGATAAGGTCGTCGGCTTCCTCATTACCTACGACACTAAGACTGTAGCCGCTGGTGGACTCATCCCCGGTGCCAAGGTCATGGACGAGATCGAGTACACAAGGGCTTACGGATGAACTCTGAAGCACTGAGGATGATCAGGACAATCATCATGCAAGCTACCGCTGTGGGATTCTTCGTGGCGGTCTTCGCTATCTTCGGAGTCTGGCTCGTCGGACTGGCAGTCGGGCTAGGTCTCATTACGCTTGTTAATATCTACCTATGATCATCGTCTTCCAGAAAACGACCTACACAAGGGACGGCGTTGGTAAGCTTACCTGGGTCGAAGTTGGTCGCTACCAGCCTGGTTATCTAACCACTGCGATTCTCGGTGAACGGCATGGCCCTGGTACTTTCACAATGATCTCTGATGATGATTTCGAGAAGGAAGTTTTCGATCTCGCTGAGAAGAGTTTCTTCGAAGTCACAAATTGGTCAGATGAGTCTTAAACCAATCGTCATCACCGAGTACACGGCCAATGAGATGGCTCAGCTTCTGTCTGAGAACATGTTCAACTACGATGCTTACCCTGGCGTCGAAGAGATCGTTAAGTCTTTGAGAGAAGAGCGGCACACGATCATCGCGGTAGATAGTCAAATCAGCCCGAGGTTTACAACCTGATGGGTTGGGCCACTGGTTATTTCCATCAGCCACCCAAGGTTGAACAAAGAACGTTTTGGGGCTGGCACATTGCCTACCTCATCGTCGGTGCAATCATCCTGGGCCTAGCGTTTACCCTTACCGCTGGTTTCATTTATCTTGCAGCGATCACTTGGCCCTGGTGTTGTCTAGTGGTAGCTTTTGCCATCCCTTCGTATTGGGTGGGCCGTGCTATCATCGAGTCAGCATGATCAAGCGCAAGTGGCGAGTTCAGTACACTGATGACTGTCGCTGTGGATTCAAGGTGAAAAAGTTCTGGACTAAGACTGGAGCCTATTACTTCCAAATCCGTCGTAAGGAGAAGTTTCCTGACTATTACGTCGAGGTGTATCGTGCCCCTGGGCTCTGATGATTTCCCCATCGATGTGGACGAGTATATCCCTGATGATGGGTTCGACCATGACAAAGGAACCACATCTTGCCCGTGCAATCCAGAGACATATGCCATCCCTGGCTTGGGCTCTGGTATCATTCACAAGAGAATGCTTACCGATGCTCAGATCACCGATTGGATGAAGAAAGATCCAGAGGAATTGAAATGAGAAGGATGAGAGATAGGAAGCGGGACAAGACAACGGTCTTCACCGTCCTTTGGAGCGAAGAGAAGGGCTCTTCAAGTTGGGAGATCATCGAGTCTGGAGACAAGCTCTCTGATGAGATGAGGATGAACGTGACCAACACTCTCCTAGAAAAAGTCAAGACCTATCGGATCAGATTGGAGAAGGACTATGGTAGAAGCTAGATACTACCTTAAGGCAGTTCTACAATTCCTGGCTGTTGTAGGAGTGACCACGTTGGTAATCGCAGGGTTAGCAACGCTAATCATGCTTCTTCCAGGAGCGATTTGGCTTGGACTCCTTGGACTTCTGATGCTTGTGATCTTCGGCAGTATCATTCATGATCTTGCTAATGACATCAAGGACAACGAGCATTGGAAGAAGCGGGAGAAGGAAAACCGCCCGCTTTGGTAGGACTTGGTGAACTCATGAGGCGGCTACCTCCAGATAGAAAGAAGCGGATCGAACAACTCAAGAACCTGGAGCAGATGAACGATCTCGCTTCTCGCGTCCGTGATCTCTACGACTGGATCAACGAGAACGCTATCGATCTCATGCCAACCTTCGAAGAGATGATCTTCAATGCTGACGCTCGCCGTCATCACTACCTGATCGTGAACAAGGAAGACCCCGAGTATCCTGACGATGACAAGTATGAGATCATCCACGATCCCGACTGTGGCAAGGTGTGGCACTACGCTCCCGGTGGTGGCATGAATGACTACGAGGAATACACCTGTGCAGTTCAGTATCAGATCGATGCCATTGGCTATGACGATTTCAAGGAGGGCTATCCAGACCTGGAGCCTGGTAAGTACGAGATCAAGTATGTCTTCAACTGGTCGGGATCGATGTTCGATGACTGTGAGCAATATATCGAAGTGGGAGAAAGGATTGAGGAATGAGTGTAGAGCAGGACGAGTTCTGGCTTCTAGCTAACTACTCAGCCTGTCAAGCGCTCAAGGACGCATTCGCTGAAGCGTTGCAGGAATGCTGTGACGAGACTGATTACTGCTACGTCTGTGGTCATCATCCTTCTAGTGGTCATGACACAGCTTGCAAGCTTGGGCCAAGGAAATGATCTATCTCTGGATTCTCGCAGTCCTTGGTCTCTTCGCTTATCTCCTCTACATGGTTTACGATAGAAATGCGTAACACTCGGAATCCCTATGGTTCAGTCCTTCTCGATATCTACGAGGATCGCGTAGATGCGTTCACTAAGGAACTAGAGAACACGCCACGGTGGAGACGGTATAAGCGTCTAAGACTTAAGGCCAGTCGTGACATGTATCCAGCGCTACTACGAAGAATTAGAAGAAAAGCTTAAGATTGTATGAGTAACGAACCTCAAAACCATCGATGGTCACCAAGTGGTCAGTGCGAGGTACTAGGTCATAAGTGGGTACTCGCTTCTCAATACATCATGACTTCCAATCCACCCAAGGCAGAGATGAAATGTACGCGGTGTGGTAAGCAAGAACGACGGGTACTCGGATGAGAAAACCACATCGACCGCACTGGTACTTCATCTCGATCTGGTATTGTCCCACCTGTGGTAGAGATGTGACGATCAGGGAACGGCGCTACGATGAGAAGCCGAAGGATCGCAAGGATCGTGGAGAGTACAAAGAAGTCTATGACTATTGTGATGCCCTCTAAAGCTCCCGAGTCGGATGCTAAACTAGTACCATGAAGAAACTACTCGTAACACTCGCGCTGGTCTTAGGACTGGCAACCGTAGCTACCGTAGCTGCAACAGGCACGGCCCTTGCAGGAACCACCACTCATTACGGCTCTGTCGTGACTGTGGAAGGGCAGGATTGTCTTGGCACTTTCCAGCCGCCCTGTACAGTCTTTATCCGTAGGGGTGATCAGGTGTCTTATACGCCTATTGCCCAGGCCAACAACTGGCAGTTCACATACCCGTGGTGTGGTCGTTCGTACCCCGACTGGCAGTACTCTTGTGAACCGATGCCTGGACTGGCTTGGCTGTTCAGACAGCCAATGACTGATCAGACTACCGGCAATTCTTGGTACGCTTATGCAAGGCGTCCTTGTCCCGTTGGTGGTGGCTACCAGTGGTCGGAGTTGAGGCATAGTGCAGTGCTTCCTTCTGGAGCAAATGCGAATTGGGAAGCGTTCCTATTGCAGGCAGGATGTCAACCCACTGCGCCTTGGTAAACAGGACTAAGTGAAGAAGCTACTCGCACTTGTTACACTGATCTTCGCACTGGCGGTGACGGCGGGGTTCTCTAACGAGAGCCCTGCTCAGGCCGCTACTCCACAGGTAGTCTGTGGTATCAATTGCGATCCAGGTGGACAATTCTACTGTGCCAGTTGGTCAGTAGGAGCCCAGATGACTTACAATGGTTGGCGTTGGCAATGTACATCAGGTCGTGGAGCATATTGGGCATGGGTGTACATTGCAGGTTACGGCTATTTCGTGGGCTACCCTAACGTTCTTGATTGTCCATGTTATTATTGGAGAGCAGTTGGATAGCACCGGCAAGACACCGCTGGAACGTAGGATTCTCAGGTTGGAGTCTGCCCTGCAACGGATCGAGACTGTCGCGGATCATCACCGTAATGATTCAGAGTTGATGCGGGAGATTCTTAACGTTGCTCGACGTGCTTTGGAGAAGAACCGATAGGTCGTAAGGAAACTAATAAAGAAAGGATGCTATGAAAAGTATAAAATATTTTGTGGTTCTTGCAACTCTTCTTCTAGCTCTGGTGACTTCACCAGCGGTTGCATCTACCTCTCAGTCTCAAGCTAGTCCGCCAGATTTCTGGTGCATCAGGTATACCACCCATGGGGACGGCAATAACATGTACGGCTGCTGGTGCCTCATATGGGCACCGAACCACAAGATCTGTCTTGTCATCTCGGGGCATCGGCCCAAGGCTCTAGAGCGGCGTGGCTAGCCCCGACAAGACACCGCCGCTGACCGAGCGCGAGCTAGTGGACGCGAAGCATGGCCTGACCGAGCCAGACCGCCGCGACCTCGCAGTAACTGCGCTCTACTGGTACGACGAAGCTCGGAAATT
>Ga0070683_100000413_pt1 | contig 29591 bp, 27 predicted proteins | sample KBSC713LmetaG_FD_64662 | JGI IMG/M metagenome (GOLD analysis project Ga0070683, IMG submission 64662) | Corn rhizosphere microbial communities from Kellogg Biological Station, Michigan, USA - KBS C7.1-3L metaG | ecosystem: Host-associated > Plants > Roots > Rhizosphere ... | reverse complement strand
CAGTCGACCGTCTCGATCTCCGAGCGCAGCCCCTGCAGTTCACTGAGGGGCGGCGACCATTACCACACAGGTGTAAGATGCGTCGTGTTCGGGACGAGAGTGAGCGCCGAGAACGGCAATCGCGGACTATCTCAATGGCCGAAAACAAAACCAAGGCAACCGACGCCAGCGTCGATGACTACATCGCCTCGAGGGCCAATGCGCCCCAGCAGGCGGACTGCCGTGAGTTGATGGCCCTCCTCAAGAAGGTCACCCGGCAAGCACCTCGAATGTGGGGACCCAGCATCGTGGGTTATGGCTCGTACCGGTATATCTACGACAGCGGGCGATCCGGGGAAGCTCCTTTGACAGGTTTTGCCATCCGCGGTCGAGAACTGGTGGTCTACCTGGTGGCTGACGGACAGGCGCGAAGGTCCTTGCTGTCTAAGCTGGGTAAGCACAAGTTGGGCAAGTCCTGTCTGTACTTCAAACAGCTTGCTGATCTTGATAAGTCGATACTCGAAAAACTTGTCGTCAGTTCAGTCGCGGACGTAAAGCGGCGTTATCAGTAAGATGCGGCGCCCAAAAGTTCTGAATCAGCCGCTAGATCTGCGGGCCCGAATACTGGGCGGTCATTCCCTGACGCAACGCACCGAGAGCGCCCTCTGCTTTTCGCCCTCGGGCTGCCGATAGAGCGCGTGACTGCCTTTGCCGAAGTTGTAGAAGGGTGCGGTGACCGGATCGTTTTCGGATGCCGTCCAGTACACTCCGTGTGCGTCCAGCCGTTCGTACTTTCCATCAAGAGAACGAATGCCACCCAGCACGGCATTGAAGCCTGACCGGCCTCCGCTCACGAGCGCCGCGTACGTTGCTTTCCCCTTCTCGAGCGAATCGTTACCAACGCCACCATACTGGTTCGCCATCTGACGCCATTCATCGTCGGTCGGCAACCGCCATCGATCTCCTAACGATTGACATCCCCGCCGTGCCGATTCCCACGTGTACAAACGGCCGTATCGACGGCAGTTCGGTTCCGCATTGTCGTAACAATAAGACGGCGACACGTTGACGTTCAGATTGGCGGTGGTCCACTCTTTACCGTCCGCCATCCGCTTGGCAGCGATCGTGCCGGACAGGTTCCGGTCTGTCGCCGAACGCTGCGTCGAGCCGGCGGCGCCCACGAATCCGAACGCGATACTCAGCGCCGTTGCCACGGCACTAATTCGACTCGTCGTCATGTCGTTCTCTCGCCGCCATGGTGTGAGTGCGGGACTCGAACGCGACCAGGCAGAGATTACTCGCGCACAGAAAGATCGCTCGCCTCTTCCTCGATTTCTCTCCGGCCCGTCTTGTTCAAGTAACTATAAAAACCGAGATCTTTTCCAGTGAAGCGCTTGGTCAAAAGAATGATCTGATACGTGTGCCCCGAAAAATGTTCGACGACGTGGAAGATGGCCGAGAGCACGGTGGTGTCGTAGCCTTGAATCGAGACGGCTTCGGTCAGCCGCCGGTGTGGCAAAGAGCGAATCAAAACCAGGGCCTCACCCACGGTGCCACTCAGCTTGGCAAATAGCACCGAAGCACTTGCGCCGGTGCGCGCCGAGAATTCAGTGGGGCGATTACGTTCATCCGGCGCTGCGCCAATGCCGGAAAGAATCCACTGTCGGACATTTCCTTCCAGATGCAGCAGCAAGTTCCCGACCGCATTCTCGTTTTCTGAATCACGGGCCCAGAGAGCGGGCGGCGGCAGTTCGGTCAGACAGCTGTCGATGCGCTCCAGATTCTCAGCCAGCTTGTCGGCAGCGCTCGTCAGAAACTCTTCCTCTAACGTCATCTACGCCTCCTCCGTCGAATCCCCGCGCGTCCGGAACCCGCCGACGACGATCTTACGATATCCCTCACTACGACCACTCGCCGCGTAGAAACGCCAGCGATATCTCTACGAAGCGTGGCGCCGCATCAGCGAATACCGGGCCGTGACCACCATTCGGAACCACCCATAAGTGAGCCTGTGGGATCGCCGAGTACAACTCGAACGCCAATGCCACCGGATACAGCGGATCGCGATCGCCAAACACGACCAGTGTGTCTGCCGTGATCATTCCCAGATGTGGCGAGGTGAAACTCACGTCGTCATAGGAGTCGGCAAAGCCGCGGGCGTGCGCCAACAATTGTTGGAGTTGCTCGGGACCGCGAACGTGACGCTTTCGCATCAGATCCAATTCGGCCGGGCCAAACATCGCTTCAGACGCCTGTCGTTGAATCGCTCGCGCTTGCGCCGGAAAGTACGGCGGCGCACTGACGATGACCATCGCGTCGACGACGGCCGGCCGCAGCGTGGCGATGTGAAGCAGCGTGAGGCCGCCGCCGCTGACACCGATCGCGCGAAGGCGATCGATGTGCAACTCATCGAGCAGGCCAAGCACGTCGTGCGCAGCCTGCCGGAAGGAAAACTCGGCGGACGGGTTGGTCGACGCGCCGTGGCCGCGGAGATCGGGAGCAATCACTCGAAAGCCAACCGGCGGCTCGCCGAAGATGTACTGCCAGTCGGTGCCCGCCCCCATGAACCCGTGAAGCCACAGCAGCGGCTCGCCTTCGCCCGCAATCTCGTAGTGAAGATCGATGCCATTGACCGCGACCTGCATGCACTCACCTCTGTCCCGGATTATGCAGGTCACGAACTGATCAAAACCAGTCTGTTCGTGTCGCCTGATATAATTGGGGTGTCGTCGTAATCATCCGTTCTCGTCCAGCGCTCAGCGGCCCTTCGCGGCGGCAATCCTCTTCAATCCGCTCTCCAAGTCGTCCTCAATCACGAAGCCGCCGGTCTGCTCGGCAATCACCCGAAGCGTATTCCTCGTCGTCGCCAAGTATTTCTGCTGCCCAGCGTCGTCGAGCTTTGGGTCGATGGCCGTCGCGCCTGAGAACGCGCGCGGATCGATGGCATAGATCGGCAGGTTCGCGTGCGACGCCCGGGCGCTGAGCTCGGCCACCTCGTCGCGAAGATGTTCGAGGCTGATTGACGACGGCCGGTCGGCGCTTCCCTCGAACTCCTTTCGCGGCAGGCTGAACGGATTCACGCTCCCCATCCGCGTGCCGCCGGCCCAGACATCGATGTAGTAGCCGTTGCTGACGTAGATGAATGCCTGGCGCGGCGACCGCACACTCGTCACCATGTTCATCGCGTCATACGCGGCACGAAATGCGACATGTGCCCGGTAGCGCACTTCCGACGAATTCGCGTCGGGTGCTGCAACGATCTCTGACGGCTTCAGCCCTGCGCCGGAGAACTTGTCGATCGCTATGGCCAGCCGTCTGTGATCACGCGTCGTGTCGATCGCGATCGACGACGGACCGGTCGACACGACGGCGACGAGGTCGCCCTCCTGAACGAGCTGACCAAACACGGTCTTCAACAGGTGCTTCAGGTAACCCGTGGCCGGGAAATTCAGATGCAAGTCATCGATGAAAAACATCCAGACACAGCTCGGCTGCGCGTCCGCGGCGTCCTGCGCAGAAACTGAAGCCACGTAGCGGGATGCGACGAGTAGGGCAAAGACGAGGGCGAACAAATGACGCGAACGAACACCTGTCGCGCGGCTGAGCATCGCTCCTCCGTGTTCGCCAGCTTAGACGTTCGGACTGAAGAAAGAGCCGGGTAGATCGAACAGAGAAGATTCTAATCGCAGGAAGGAGAAATGACGCGCACGGAGCCAACCTTCAGGTCGCGGTTCGTGTGCACGCCCGTCACGGCGACACGTTTGCCGACCTGTTTCTGAAGCGCACTCGGGTCGGCGGCCGCGACGAGATCGACCGCTGTCGAGTGTTTCTTCAGGAAGCCGCTCCGCCAGCTGCGCGCTTTCGGCGCGTCGGCTCCCTCGGTATCGGTCAGGCGGAATCGATCTTTGGTCGCGCCGGGTTCGAGGCAACCCGTAATCGTGACCTGGGACGAGGCGTTCGCCTCCGCAGGCGCTGGAGCTGACGCGGTTACGGGCGCCGTGCCGCTCGTGAAGTGCGGGCCCGCGGACGACGACGGGGCATGCGCTTCGGCGGCGGGCGACGAGGCGGTCGGCTGCGTGTTCTTCACCGATGGTTCGGGACGTGTTGTCGCAGCGGATTTGACGATCGGCGTCGCCGCTGGCGCTGGCGGCCGCACGGCTGATGGCACGGCGACCGCCACTGGCGCCGTTGAATTGGATGCTTCGGGCTTCGGGTTCTCTGTCGGCGAAGGAACGGGTCCCGATCTGCGTGGCGCCGCCAGAACCGCAACAACAAGCGTGGCGATGGCGGCAAGCGCAATCACACGCGAGTACGACATCACGCCGACGCGTCCCGCCGGTGCGGATGACACAGGTTTGACGCGCGGCGCCGAATCCGCAGATCGAGGAGCGCTCGCGACTGCGGACGTTTTCAAGCCGGGCTTCTTGGCACTCGCCAGGGACGATGCTGATGCCCCCTGCCGCCCGTCCGTCTTCGACGCCCGTCGTTTCGTAGGCGATTGTTTCGATCGCTTCGTTGCGCTCGACGTCGATGCAGACTTCTTCTCATCGACATCCGCTGAGACTTCAAATGTCCAGCGAACTCGTCGACCGCTCGTGGGTGGCGGAATCTTGATTGCTCGTTTTGGCACGATGAAATTCGTCCGAGGTTGAACCGAAAGGAGGCAATTCGTGTGCCGGCAGGTTTCCGAACTGGATTGCAGAATCCGGAGGTGAACGCTTACAGGACGGTCGGTTGGGCTTTCAAAGCCGTCTTTCCGGCTTCCCACTTTTGCGCGTCATAGCACTGGCCCGTTTCGCGCTATCCTCTCCCGATGGCACAGACGAACATTGACGTCAGGGACTTGGCGGGTGTCTTCGCGGTACCTCCGCTGCCGAGACACACGGGCGCTCGCCGCACACTCGACTTCGACGCCGCCGAGGCGGTGGCGAAGCACATCGAGGACGGCGGGATCACGCGCTATCTCTATGGCGGCAATGCGTTCCTGTATCACGTCTCGCTCGATGAGTACGAAACGCTGCTCGGCTGGCTGGACGGGTTCGACCCGTCTCGCTGGCCAATTCCGAGCGTCGGACCGTCGTTCGGCCGCGCCATCGATCAGGCAAAGCTGCTCCGCCGGCACTCCTTCCGGACGGTGATGGTGCTGCCGTGCAACGATCCTCGCGACGCGCGCGGGATGGAAGCTGGTCTGCGTGAGATTGCCGACGCGTGTGGCGTGCCGCTGATCCTTTATTTGAAGTCAGAGGACGGCTTCGGCAGCGACAAGGAGGCCGGGCTCGATGCGGTCGGCCGTCTCGTCAACGATGGCGTGGCCATCGCCATCAAGTATGCCGTCGTGCTCGACGAACCGCGCCGCGACCCGTATCTGGACGGACTGCTCCGGCGCGTCGATAGGCACCGCGTCATCAGCGGCATGGGTGAGCGCCCGGCGATCGTCCACATGCGCGATTTCGCGCTCCCGGGTTTCACCACCGGATCGGGATGCATCGCGTCGCGTGCGTGCAGCCTGCTGTTCGATGCATGCGTTCAGAAAGACTGGACACGCGCCGAAGAGATCCGCGCGCAGTTCATGCCGCTCGAAGATCTTCGCGACGCGTGGGGGCCCGCTCGCGTGCTGCATCACGCGACCGAACTCGCCGGCATCGCGACGACTGGTTCCATTCCACCGTATGTGTCGGCATTGGGCGACAAGCAGCTCCACGAACTCGCGCCCGTCGCGCACGCGCTCCGCGAGCGTGACGCGCTTGCTATGCAGGTGCCAGTGCGTTGATATCGGAACTTTCGAGGACGCGCTTCGGCGCGCCTTGACGCGCGACAGCCAACATCGCCCGGCCGAACTGTTCGGTCGTCACGATCTGGCCCGGCATCAGGCGTTTGAAGAGCGGCAGCAGCGGCGTCATCATCGCGTAGAGCACGCGATACGCGGTCGTCCTGGATCGCTCGCCGTGCATCGGCAGCACCGCTCCCGGCCGGAAAACATAAGAGCCTTTGAACGGCATCCGCAGGATCGCGTTCTCGGTCTTTCCTTTTACCCTCGCCCACATCAGCCGGCCCTGCTCGGTGCTGTCGGCGCCGGCGCCGGAAACAAAGACGAACGTCATATCAGGATTCAACCGGCACAGGGTTTCTGCGGCGGCATTCGCAATTCCATGGGTGACTCGCGTGTAGTCCGCTTCCGACATTCCCGCGGACGTGACGCCGAGGCAGAAGAAGCACGCGTCGAACCCGCGCAGCTGATCCTCGATCGGCGCGTAGTTCCACAGGTCGGCGTGAACCAGATCCTGAAGCTTGGCATTCTGGACCCCGGTCGCGCTGCGGCCAATCGTCAGCACCCGATTGACGTCAGCAGCGAGAAGGCACTCGCGCAGAACTCCCTGCCCGATCATGCCGGTCCCGCCGAAGAGGATCACATTCATGGCGCAAGTTTACCGATTCGGTCTGCTCATCGAACTACGAACCGCGAACCGCGAAAACAATTATGTCCCTGTAGTCGCCTCCCCCAGCGGGACGACCTGGATGGCCGCGTCGCGGACCTCTTCGAGGAACCGATTCAACGTCGAACCCTTCATCAGGATTTCCCATCGGCTGCGCGCGCTCTGACCAAAGATGACGTGCGTGATCCCTTCGCGCTGCGCGAACGCAATGAGTCCGTCGGCCGCACGATCCGCTTTCACGCGCACCACGGTCGCACCAAGTTCCTCGGCAAGCGCAACATTACGCTGCAACGCGTCGCGGTCTCCGCTCTTGATCTGACCGGGCGCTTCTCGAGGCGTCTCGACATACACTGCGTACCAACGTGCGCCCAGCCGCCCGGCAATACGGGCGCCGGTGCGAAGCACTCGAGGCGCGTCGGCATTCGAACTCATGCAGACCATGACCCGTTCCGGGATGAGCGCCGGCTCGAGCCCTTCACGCTGCCGGTGCGACGCCGCCTTCTCGCCGACCTCATCGGCTACGGCGCGAAGCGCCAGCTCGCGCAGAGTAGACAGGTTGGTCTCTCTGAAGAAATTCGTGAGCGCCTGTTCCACTTTCTCAGGCTTGTAGATCTTTCCCTGCCGCAAGCGGGTACGAAGCTCCTCCACCGTGACATCGACGTTGACGACCTCGTCCGCCCGATCGAGAAATGTATCTGGCACGGTCTCACGCACGCGAACGCCGCTGACTCGACCGACGGCATCGTTGAGCGTTTCGAGATGCTGGATGTTCACGGCTGTCATCACGCCGATGCCGGCATCGAGGACTTCGAGCACGTCCTGATAGCGCTTTGCGTGGCGGCTGCCGGGGGCATTCGTGTGCGCGAGCTCGTCGATCATGCACAGCGCCGGCTTTCGCGCCAGGATGGCATCGACGTCCATCTCCTCGAGGGTGACCCCGCGATAGTCGATCTTCCGACGAGGAACGACCTCCAGGTCGCCAATCTTGGCTTCGGTCTCGGCGCGTCCGTGCGTCTCGACATACCCGATGACGACGTCGAACCCTTCCCGCCGGAGTGCGTGTGCATCCTCAATCATCGAGTAGGTCTTGCCGACGCCGGGTGCGGCGCCGACGTAGATGCGGAGACGGGCGCGCTGCTCCGTCTGGATCTTGGCGAGCACCTGTTCGCCGGTGGGGCGGCTTCTCTCCTGCACGGTTTCATCCTAGCTCGGCGTCTCGACTCGGATGCGGCTCTTTACGAACTCTTTATGGTTTTTTGGCTACGCGTGGGCGGTCAAACCGCTGGTCGGGAACGCCTTGCGTTATGTGCGATCGACACATGGCCGATTCGCCGGCAAGACGATTGAGGTCCGAACCCGGCACGATCCCGACGGCCGAGGTCACGATCGACGTGCAAGATGACGGCCCCGGGATCCCGCCTGACACGGTCTCGCGATTGTTCAAGCGCGACGGTCTGAATGTCCGCGGCGCCGGTCTGGCGCTGCTCTTCATCCGCGACATCATGGCTGCACATGGCGGGTGTGTCGATGTCCACAGCAGCATCGCTGCAATCGGCCATGGCACGACGATCCGCCTGACGTTTCCTGCCCGCTGAGATCGAGCGAGGGAGCAGTTGTGGAACAGCACGAGTTGACCTTCGTGATTCCAACGTACCGCCTGCTGGACGTGGGCACGACCGTCGAAGAGTACGACCAGCACTTCTGGAGGAACGGCCATTCTGTGCGGATCATGGTGTTCGACGATTCGAGTCCTGCGAATCAGGAGAAGTACCTTCATTTACTCGAGCAGACGCGCACGCACAACCCTGTCTTCTACGTCGGCCCCCGCGAAAAAGAAAAATTCCTCGCGTATCTCAATGAACGGCTCCATGACGCACGGCTCGAGGGACTCGTGAGAAACCTCTTCCGGCCCAGTTATGGAGGCAATCGCAATTGCACGCTGATGTACACGCTCGGTGGGCTGAATGGTCAGCTCCGACGATGACATGCGCCCGTTTGCGTTGATGGAAGACAGTCCCGAGTCCCTGCAAGTCGGCGAAGTTTGCCTTCGGCCGGTTGCATAAGGCCGCCACAGGTCACGCCGTGCACAAGTCGTTCGACATCCTGGAACAACGATCCGCAGCGGACCGCGTGACCGGCAACAGCCATTGCGGAGTTGATTCGGACGGTCAAACGAGTCATCAGGCCGGAGTGTTCATGGTGTTGGTGGAATGATCACGAACCTTGCACTGTTCGTCGTCGCCGCCTTTTTTGAGATCGCTGGCTGCTTCGCCTTCTGGCTCTGGCTGCGACGTGGGGTCTAGCTATTCGCCGGCCGCACCTACGCGGCGTACGGCGGGATCTACATTGCTTCGTCGCTGCTCTGGCTGTGGAACGTCGAGCACCAGTCACCAAGCCCCACCGATCTCATCGGCGCCGCTCTGGCGATTGCGGGCGCGCTCGTGATCACCGGCTTTGCGCAGAGGACGCTGTAGGTCGCTCAGGACCGAACGCGCAGACTGGTTCGCTGCCGGCATCGTAGTCGGAGCGGTCTTCATCTTGCTGTTACTGGGGTTTAGCCGCGGCTTATGACTTCTTTACGAAGTCTTGACCGCCTTCTTACGACGAGCTGTCCTACGCTGAGATTGTCAGAGCAAGGGAGCTTTCCGTGAGATTGAACGACTTGACTCGCACCCTGCTGCCGGCCGCCATGATCGCACTCCTGCCGGTCGCAGCGCAGGCGACGCCGAGCACGACCTACTGGGCGCCCTCGACTGCGTCGTGTCAGGCGCGGGGCGTCCCGCATGTCACCTACGACACGTACTTCTGGAAGGGACCCGCCGCGGGCACTGCCGGTGCACCGGGTTACCCGATTGACACCGGACTGACCGCCGGCTTTCTGCCCTTTAACAAAGTGCAGGGTGAAGTCGGCTTCGACCTCCTGCTGCCCAGCCCGGAGCCGTTCTTCCTCAACGTAAAACTGTGCACGCCAGAATCGTCGTTGTTCAAGGGATCACCAGGCATAAGTTTCGGCATCTACAACTGGGGCTTCAAGGATGACGTCACCAATTACAACGTGCTTCATCTGATGTTCCAGAAAGCGCTGCCCATCGGAGGATATATCGCGGCGGGTGTGTATCACGGTCTGAACAGCACGCTCTTCACCAACAGCAACGGCAACGTCGCCAAGACCGGCGCCCTGATCGGCGCAGGATCGCCCGACATCCAGATCGGGCTGAAAGGCCTCAAGAAGATCAACATCGTTGGTGACGTGCAGACCGGCAAGAACGTGCTTGGGGCGTGGGGCTTCGGCACCAACGTGTATTTTGCCGATAACGTGTCGTTGCTGGTTGGCCCGGTGTTCTTTCTCGACAAGAACCTGCAGCCGGGCGGCAGCAAGTACATGTGGACGGCGCAGCTCGATATCGACATCCCTTTGGGGCGATAGGTGGACGAATTGGCGAATTGGTGAATTAGTGAGTTGGTGACTTGGTGACTTGGTGAATTGAATCCCGATGCTCGCTGAACCCGCAGCTTCAATTCACGAATTCGCCAGTTCACCAATTCACCACTTTTCACGAGGAAGGCAGGCCGACGTGCTCGACTTCATTTTCATCGCGCTATCCATTCTCTTCTTCGCCGTCAACATCGGCTACGTGGTCGCGTGCGACCGACTCATGAAGTGAGGTGACACGTGGGCATCGACTCCGCCATCACTCTATTTGTCAGCATTCTCACGCTGGGATACCTCGTGCTCGCGATGCTGAAACCGGAGAAGTTCTGACATGACTCTCAACGGCTGGCTCCAGATTCTCTTCTTTCTGCTTGCCATCTTTCTCGTCACGCCGGTTCTCGGCGGCTACATGGCCCGGGTGTTCAACCGGCAGCGAACGTTCCTCGATCCGGTGATGCGCCCGGTGGAGCGGCTCGTCTACCGGCTGACCGGGGTCAACGAGGCGCGCGAGATGCGATGGACCGAGTACTCGGTCGCGCTGCTCCTCTTCAGCGTCGTGTCAATGCTGGTGCTGTACGCGATGCAGCGGCTCCAGGCGGTGTTGCCGTGGAACCCGCAGGGGTTTGCCGGCGTCGCGCCGGATCTCGCCTTCAACACCGCCGTGTCATTCACCACCAACACGAACTGGCAGGCGTACAGCGGCGAATCGACGATGAGCTATTTCACGCAGATGGCGGGGCTTGCGTATCACAACTTCGTGTCGGCGGCCGTTGGGCTCTCGGTGGCCATCGCGTTCATTCGTGGCATCTCCCAGAAAGAGAAAGACACCATCGGCAACTTCTGGGTGGATATGTTGCGCGCATCGCTCTGGGTGCTGCTTCCGATCTCGATCGTTGGCGCACTCTTCCTCGTCTCGCAGGGCGTCGTACAGAACCTCAAGCCGTACGACAAGGTAACGGTAGTCGATCCGCAGACCGTGACCACCACCGGCGCGGACGGCAAGGCGCAATCGCAGAGGGTCACCGAACAGACGATCGCGCAGGGACCGGTCGCATCGCAGGAGATCATCAAGCAGTTCGGCACCAACGGCGGCGGCTTTATGAACGCCAACAGCGCGCACCCGTTCGAGAACCCGACGCCGCTCTCGAACTTCCTTGCCATGTTCGGCATCTTCGCGATTTCAGCGGGACTCACCTACACGCTCGGCTCGATGACCGGTTCGAAGCGGCACGGCTGGGCCGTCTGGGGCGCGATGGCGTTCCTCTTTCTCGCCGGTGTCACGGTTGCCTACTGGGCCGAGGCGCGGGGAAACCCGCTGCTGACGGCCGCCGGTGCCGACCAGACGGCGACCGCGATGGCACCTGGCGGCAACATGGAAGGGAAAGAGGTTCGGTTCGGCATCGCCAATACGGCGCTCTTCGCCACCGTGACCACCGACGCGAGCTGCGGCGCCATCAACGGCTGGCACGACTCGTTCACGCCGCTCGGCGGGCTGGTCCCGCTCGCGAATATCGAGCTGAGTGAAGTCGTCTTCGGAGGTGTCGGCGCCGGCATGTACGGCGTGCTGGTCTACATCATTCTGTCGGTGTTCATTGCCGGACTGATGGTCGGCCGAACACCGGAATACCTCGGAAAGAAGATCCAGGCGTTCGAAGTGCAGATGGCGATGTTGACCGTCCTGATCTTCTCGCTGGTGATCCTGGCCTTCACGGCGGCCTCATCGGTCTCGCCGAGCTTCGGCACCTCCAGCATCTTCAACCCCGGCCCGCACGGATTGTCCGAGATGCTCTACGCCTACTCGTCGGCCGCGGCGAACAACGGTTCGGCGTTCGGCGGCATCAGCGTGAATACGCACTGGTACAACACGACACTCGGATTGACGATGCTGTTCGGACGGTTCTTCATGATCATCCCGCCGCTGGCGATCGCGGGAAGCCTGAGCCGAAAGAAGAAGATTCCCGAATCGCTCGGTACGTTCCCGGTGACGACGCCGCTCTTCACGGCGCTGCTCGTGGGCGTCATCGTCATCGTCGGCGCGCTGACGTTCTTCCCGGCGTTGAGCCTGGGTCCAATCGTGGAGCACTTCATGATGAACGCGGGGCAGGTGTTCTAATGGCGGCACAAGCAAAATCCATCTGGGATCCACAAATCGTTCGACGCGCGATCGCCGACTCATTCTGGAAGCTCCATCCCCGCACGATGGCGCGCAATCCGGTGATGTTCGTCGTCGAAATCGGCAGCGTGCTCACCACGATTCGGCTGGTTCGCGACATCGCGACAGGCGGGCCCGGATTGGGCTTCGAGATTCAAATCACGTTTTGGCTGTGGCTGACCGTGCTCTTTGCCAACTTCGCCGAAGCGATGGCCGAGGGACGCGGCAAGGCGCAGGCGGATGCGCTGCGGCGTGCCAAGACCGAGACGGTTGCTCAACGGGAGCGCCCGGACAGGACATACGAGACCGTGCCGGCACCTGCGCTTCGCAAGGGCGATATCGTCCGTGTGACAGCCGGCGAGGTCATCCCCGCCGACGGCGACATCATCGAGGGTGTCGCGTCGGTCGACGAAAGCGCCATCACCGGCGAGTCCGCGCCGGTCATCCGCGAGTCAGGCGGCGATCGCTCCGCCGTCACCGGCGGGACGAAAGTGTTGTCCGACTGGATCCGGGTAAGAGTCACGGTCAATCCAGGCGAGACGTTCCTCGACCGGATGATCGCGCTCGTCGAGGGGGCGGAGCGACAGAAGACGCCGAACGAGATCGCCCTCAACATCCTGCTGGCAGGGCTGACGATCGTCTTCCTGATCGCTGTGGTCACCCTGCAGCCGTTTGCCATTTATTCCGGTGCGCCACAGTCCCTGTTCGTGCTCGTCTCGCTGTTGGTCTGCCTCATCCCGACGACGATCGGCGGGTTGCTGTCGGCGATCGGCATCGCCGGTATGGACCGGCTGGTGCAGCACAACGTCCTGGCGATGTCTGGACGCGCAGTTGAAGCCGCAGGCGACGTCCACACCCTGTTGCTCGACAAGACCGGGACGATCACGCTGGGCAACCGGCAGGCAGCCGAGTTCATTCCGCTGCCAGGCATCAGCGAGGCCGCGCTCGCGGATGCCGCACAGCTGGCCTCGCTCCCGGACGAGACGCCGGAAGGCCGGTCGATCGTCGTCCTGGCGAAGGAAAAGTACGGGCTGCGCGGACGTGAGCTGTCGCCGCAGCAGGCCACGTTCGTCGCGTTCACGGCCCAGACGCGAATGTCGGGGGTCGACTTGCACGTCCAGCGGCCTGCGCTGGTCGCGGCCGGCGGCGGCGGATCGAGGGGCGGTCGAGATAGCGACGTGCGGGAGATCCGGAAGGGTGCCGCGGACGCCATCGAGCAGTGGGTGATTTCGAGGGGCGGCACGGTTCCCGAGCAGCTCGCCGGCATCGTCCAGCGCATCGCGCGCGCCGGGGGCACGCCGCTCGTCGTCGCCGAAGGCCGCCATGCGCTCGGCGTCATCTACCTCAAGGACATCGTCAAAGGAGGCATTCGCGAGCGCTTCGCGCATCTGCGTGCGATGGGAATCAAGACGGTCATGATCACGGGCGACAACCCGCTCACCGCCGCCGCCATCGCGTCCGAGGCCGGCGTGGACGATTTCCTCGCCCAGGCCACACCCGAAGACAAGATGGCGCTCATCAAACGCGAGCAGGGCGACGGCAAGCTGGTGGCCATGACCGGAGACGGCACCAACGACGCCCCGGCGCTGGCACAAGCCGATGTGGGCGTCGCGATGAACACGGGTACTCAGGCCGCGAAGGAAGCCGGTAACATGGTCGATCTCGACTCGAACCCGACGAAGCTGATCGAGGTCGTGGAGATTGGCAAGCAGCTGCTCATTACACGCGGGGCGTTGACTACGTTCTCGATCGCCAACGACGTGGCGAAGTACTTCGCCATCATCCCGGCGATGTTCCTGGCGACGTTCCCGCTGCTCGGCGCGCTCAACATCATGGGACTGCAGACGCCGCAATCGGCGATCCTGTCGGCGGTGATCTTTAACGCGCTGATCATCGTCGCGCTCGTCCCCCTGGCATTGCGGGGAATCAAATACCGACCGGAAGGCGCGGCGGCGCTGCTTCGGCGCAATCTCCTGATCTACGGGGTCGGCGGCGTCATCATCCCGTTCATCGGCATCAAAGCGATCGACGTCGTCATCACCGCGCTGCGGCTTGCATAGAGGGACTCCCATGAACATCACGCGCAACATCATCTCCGCCATCCTGATGACGATCGTGACCACGATAATCCTGGGGCTGATCTATCCCCTGGTGATCACGGGCATCGCTCAGGTGGCGTTCCCGAGCCAGGCCAACGGTCAGTTGATCGAGCGGAACGGGACGGTGATCGGGTCCCGGATCATCGGGCAGGGGTTCTCGTCGCCAGGATACTTTCGTCCCAGGCCATCGGCCGCGGGAACGGGCTACGACGCAGCCAATTCAGCGGGCAGCCAGCTTGGCCCGACGAACAAGAAACTGATAGACGGCGTCAAGGCGAACGTCGAGGCGGCGCGGAAGGAGAATCCGGGCGCGCCGGTCCCCATCGACCTCGTGACGGCGTCGGCCTCCGGATTCGATCCGCACATCACGCCCGCCGCGGCGGACTTCCAGGTGCCGCGCGTGGCCCGCGAGCGCGGTGTCTCCGAGGCGGACGTGAGGCATCTGGTGGATGCCAATTCTCAAGGACGGCAGCTCGGCTTTTTTGGCGAGTCGCGCGTCAACGTCCTGGAGCTCAACCTCGCGCTCGATTCGCAGTATCCGCTCAAGAAATAGTCAGCGCTTGCGGAACACGACGAGCCACCAGAGGTCCTCGTCGCCGGGTCGATCGATGAACCGATCCTCTCGCAGAGCGGTCTGGAATCCTTGCTGATTGATCTGACGTTCGGCCACTGACGGCGGCATCTCGTGATGCTCAGCGATGGCGGCACTGGACTCGCCAGCCGCGCGCGGACCCCGGTCCACAACGACCAATCTGCCACCAGGGCGCAAGGACGTGTAGAGCGCTTTCAGATTTGGCTCCGGGCGGGTCAGCTCATGATAGGTGTTCGCAATCAGCACCGCATCGACCGCCCCCGCAGGCAGCCCGGGGTTGTCCACCTGGCTCCGAATGACGTAGAGGTTCCGGTGTCCGCCGAGCACACCTCGGATCCAGAGAAAGGCCAGCGATTGTCGGCGGAGATCGACCGCGAGGATCCGGCCGTTCGGGGCCACGCGTGGGGCGATCTTCAGCGCGAAGTAGCCCGCGCCTGAGCCCAGGTCTACCACCGTCATCCCGGGATGGAGATCGAGTTGCCGAATGATCTCATCCGATCGCTGCCACGTGTCTCGTTCGCGCTCCACCTTGTCGAGCGTGCCCAGCGTTCGCACGGCTTCTTCGAGCACGAATGCCGCCGGCACGACGACGAAGACCAGCACGAGAACACCCATGACCCGTTTCGTCACGTGGCACCGAACCTGTCATATAGGCCGGGTTAGGAACCGGCCACCGATGAACGTGTCATGCTATCGTCTGCTTCTGTGAGGTTGCAGGCGCCAGTCGCTCGGCCCGCTCGCTCCCATCTCTTGCTCCGCATCCAGGCAGCGACTGGCTGTGTACTGGCGGCTCTCACGATAGGCGCCTCGAGCGGCTGCACCAGCTCACCAGAAACGGCGTTGGAGCGGTTGCTGGAATCGCGCCGGTTGACGGCAGATCTTGTCGTTCAATTCACGAAAGCGAGTGATGCGTCGAATCGCGCCGTCATGGCGGACACCGATGAGGCGTCCGTTGCGTTCGCGCGCGAAGCCGAACAGGCTACTCAGGCGGTCGAGAAGGACGTCGGCGGGCTGGCTCCGATTCTGAGCGGACTTGGCTACTCGACCGAAACGGGACTGCTCGAGGAATTCAAGAGCCGGTTTGCCGAATACAGCGTGCTCGACAAGAACATCCTCGAGCTGGCGGTCGAGAACACCAACCTCAAGGCCCAGCGACTGTCGTTCGGTCCCGCGCAGGAGGCGGCTGACGCCTTCCGAGATTCCTTGGCGGCGATCGCACCTGGGAATCCGGCGAAGGATGCGTGGCGCGTGAAGGCGTTGGTCGCAACTGCCATCGCGGCGCTGCGCGAGATCCAGGTGCTTCAGGCGCCGCATATTGCTGAAGCCGATGAAGCGGCGATGACCCGGATGGAGACCCGGATGGCGGCCGAGGAGGCGACGGCACGAAGCGCGCTCGCGACCCTGGGGACCATGACTGAGCCAGCGTCCCGTCCGAAGCTCGATGCAGCGACAGCGGCTCTGGATCGATTCAAGGATCTCAACGCCCAAATCATCGCGCTGTCTCGCCGCAATACGAATGTTCGCTCACTGGCCCTGGCCCTGGGGCAGAAGCGAACACTCACGGCTGCGTGCGAGGAACGCCTGCATGCGCTGCAGGATGCTCTGGCGAAGCGCGAGTTCACGGCGACTCGATAGATCGTCAGGCATCGACGAATCGGTACCCGACCCACGGCTCGGTCAGGATGTATTTTGGAGAAGCCGGGTTGGGTTCAATCTTCTTTCGCAGCGACCCCACCAGCACTCGCAGGTGCTCAGGTTGATCGACGAAATGCGGTCCCCAAATGGCCTTGAGAATCACGCGGTGCGTCAGCACGCGCCCCGGATGCTGGGCCAGGAAGGTGAGCAGCTCGAACTCCTTCGGAGTCAGACGCACTTCTTCGCCGTTCCTGAGCACACGAAATCGTTCGCGGTCGATCACGAGGTCCCCGCGAACGATCGGATCGGTAGCGGGCGATGGATTCTCGATCCGGCGCAGCGTCGCGCGAATACGGGCGAGCAGCTCATCGGGGCCGAACGGTTTGGTCACGTAGTCGTCGGCGCCCGCATCGAGTGCCGCGACCTTGTCGCCCTCGGCCCCGCGCGCGGAGAGCACCAGAATCGGCACGTTCGATGTTTCTCGCACCAGCCGGCAGACCTCGACGCCATCGATGTCCGGCAAACCCAGATCGAGCACGATGAGATCAGGCTTGTCACGCTCTACGGCCTCGATCGCGGCTCGACCAGTCATCGCCGAGAAGACCTCGTACCCGCGCGCGCGGACGAGTGGCGCCAGCGTGCCCAGGATGTTCGGTTCGTCGTCGACGATGAGGATACGCGCCGCCATGGCTACTGCGGCACCGTGACTGGACGGACCGCGCCGGGCACGACGATCGAAAACCTGGCGCCGGCCCCGGGCACGTTCTCCGCCCAGACGCGCCCTCCCGCAGCCGCCAGTAATCCTCGCGTGATGGACAGCCCCATTCCTGTGCCGAACGTGGCCTGTCGGGCCGCACGGCCACGGTAGAAACGCTCGAAGAGATGATCGAGCTCGCCCGGATCGAGTCCCGGGCCATTATCGGCGACCGAGACGTGCAGTCCCTCATGTTCGACGCGGGCCTGAACCACGATCTCCCTGTCTGGCGGCGAGTACAACGCGGCGTTCTCCAGGAGATGCGACAGCGCGACGGAGGCCAGTCTGGGATCAATCTCCACCGTCATGTCGGTGTCGGCATCGACCCTGAGCGCGTGCCCCTCCAGCGTGTGTCTGACCTGCGCGACAGCCGCATCGACCACGTCGGCGGCGGCAACCCACTGGCGCTCGACGTGAATCGCAGCCGCGTCGATGCGGGCCATATCGAGGATGTCCTGAAACAGACGCGTCAGCCGATCGAGCTCGGCCATCGCTGCGCTCGCCTGGAGGCGGCGGTCCTCGACGGGCAGGTCACCCCGGAGGTTTTCGACAGCGGCTTTGATCGCTGTCAGCGGCGTTCTCAGGTCGTGACTGAGCGAGGCCAGCAGGGTTGCCGCCAGATCCGCCTTCTGTCTCACGAGCTCCGCCGCCTCGCGTTCGCCCAGGAACTGAGCCCGCTCGATGGCGATCGCCACCACTCCGGCCACAGCGTCGAGGGTGCCGATATCCAGTGAGGGGGAGACTGCCGCGAGGAGTCCGACCGCACGTGTCCCGTGTCTCAGTGGAACGATCGACACGTCGTTGTTCTCGCCGACGCGGAGGTGGCCCCCGTACGCGCGTTGATGGGCGTCGAATTCGAGCGTCCCTCGGGCCTTCGCGAGTGCCGTGTTGAGCACGTTGTCCTCGATCGAGACTTCCTCGCTGGCGCCCTGGTGAATCTGCCAGCCACGATCGCCGGGAAGACAAATCGCCACGCGCGACAGTTCGAACCGGCGGGCCACGTGGCGTGCCAGCGCGTCGATCGCACTCGCGGTTTCTGTCGTCAACAGCACGTCCCGCGTCAGATCGAACAGCCGCGTCACTTCGTTCCGCCGCGCGATCGCTTCACGTGCCTTGTCCTGCGCCGCCGCCGACAGGTTGCTGGCAATCACCGCGACGATCAGGAAGGCCAGCAGCGCGATCCAATTCTGGGGATCCGCGATGGTGAAGGCTCCGACCGGGGGGAGAAAGAAGAAGTTGAGCGTCAACATCGCGATGATCGATACGACGATCGCGATGCGAAGACGCGCAAGCGTGGCGGCGCCGAGCACGATCAGGAGCAGGGCGAGCGCAACGGTGGTGGGGCTCACGTCGCGCAGCGTTCGCAGGGCCGCGGTTACGGCGGTAATCGCGATGGCACTTCCGAGCAGGACGACGAGGTCGCGTGTCAGGCTCCGACGAGGCATGGACAACTCAGCGCAATTCTGACATCTCAGGCGGCCTCTGCAGCGTCCTCCCTCAACTTCTTATCGACTCTTTACGGCTTGCTTACGTGGACGGGCGATAACGTGGCGACGTAGGCCGGATATGCAGACGGTAATTTCAGTGCCCGCGTGCACCCGCTCTCCCGAAGAACTGAGCCGCATCCTGGCGGACTACCTCGCGCTCGATCGCGTACGAATCTATCGACGGCTGCTCCTTGCGCGCTTCGGACTTCTTGCAGTGCTGGCTGCTCTCCTGGAGACCTCCTTCCGCGGGTTCTCCCCGTTTGTCCGGTTGTTCACCGTGGCCCTCTGCCTCTTTCCGCCGGCGTGGGCACGGATCGTCGAATTTGCGCACGAGCGGCGGTTGTCGAGACGAATCGAGGCCTGTGACGCAAGGGTTACCCACAACTTTGTGCCTCGATCTTCAGGTGGGCAACCACCGGCATAAGAAAGTCGTAAAAAGTTCATAAGTACGGCCTCCACGCGTGCCGGAAAAGGCCATCTTCCTCGCATAATCACGACAACGCCAAAATCGCCCGCGTCTGCGAAGCGATACGGGGGACCCACTCGAGCATTCCGCTCGGCGGGGCGAATTTCGCCGAAGCCCGAAAGGGCGCAACGGACCTGTTGCGCCGAAGCCCAAGGGCGAAGGCGAATAGAGGATTCCAACCTCGAGCCCGTCAGCTAACCCCGTCGGCCGATTGGAAGGTCCATGCCCGCAGAAGGCCTGCTCTCGCAAGCCAAACGGCTCATCGTCGGAGAGCCGATACCGTCGCATCTCGCACACCACGAACGATTCTCCCGGTTCACCGGCCTCGCGGTTCTCTCCTCCGATGCGCTGTCGTCGGTGGCTTACGCCACGGAAGAAATTCTGCGAGTCCTGGTGCTCGTCAGCGTTGGGGTGCTGAGCTTCGCGACGCCGATCGCGTTCATCATCGCGGCGATCCTCGCCATCGTCGTCTTTTCGTATCGACAGACCATTCACGCGTATCCCGGAGGCGGGGGGGCGTACATTGTTGCGAAAGACAATCTCGGTGAGATGCCAGCGCTCATCGCTGCCGCGTCGTTGCTCATCGACTATGTGCTCACGGTGGCGGTCAGTATCGCGGCCGGCGTCGCGGCGCTCACGTCGGCCTTCCCGCAGTGGCACGTCAACCGCGTGGAAATGACGCTCGGGTTCGTGCTGGTGTTGATGCTCGGGAATCTCCGGGGGATTCGCGAGTCAGGGCGGATCTTTGCGATCCCCACCTACATGTTCGTCGTCAGCCTGCTCGGCTTGATCGCACTCGGCGCCTGGCGCGCGATGAGCGGATCGATCCACCCGATCGCCGCCACCCAATCCATCCAGCCCGCGGGCGACACATTGACACTCTTCCTGCTGTTGACAGCCTTCTCAAACGGCTGCACGGCAATGACGGGCGTCGAAGCGGTTTCCAACGGCGTTCCCGCGTTCAGACCGCCGGAGGCCAAGAACGCGGCTGCCACCATGGTGATGATGGCGGTGCTGTCCATCACGATGTTCGTCGGCATTACGCTGCTGGGGCACGCGTATCACGTCATTCCAAGTGAGCAGGAAACCGTGGTGTCGCAGATCGCACGCGGGGTGTTCGGCGGACGCGGCTGGCCCTACTACACGGTCCAGGGCGCGACGATGTTGATCCTAGTGCTGGCGGCCAATACGGCGTACGCCGACTTTCCGAGGCTGGCGTCCATCCTGGCGCGCGACAAATACGTACCGCGGCAGCTCATGAACCAGGGCGATCGCCTCGCCTTCTCGAACGGCATTATCGGCCTGAGCGCCTTCGCGTCAATTCTTCTCGTGGCATACGCCGGCGATACCCACTCGTTGATTCCGCTCTACATGATTGGCGTCTTCGTGTCGTTCACGCTGTCGCAGGCGGGCATGGTCGTGCATTGGCGAAGACTGAAGGGGGCGGGGTGGAAGACGAGCGCTTTCATTAATGGCCTCGGTGCCCTCGTCACGGGAATCGTGCTGATCGTCGTGGCCGTCACAAAAGTCCGCGAGGGGGCCTGGATCATCATGCTCCTGATCCCGCTCCACGTGTTTCTGTTTCGCTCGACCCGACGCCACTACGACGAAGTCGCACGCCAGCTGTCGCTCGACGGATGGACAAACGGAACGAGACATCGCAACACCGTGCTCGTCCCGATGAGCGGCGTGCACCGGGCCGTGGTGCAGGCGCTCGAGTACGCGAAGACGTTGTCGCCTGACGTGAGAGCGCTGTACGTCAACATCGATCCAGCGGCTACTGATCAGATGTGCGCACAGTGGAAAAAGTGGGGCGATGGTGTGCCGCTGGTCGTGCTCGAGTCGCCGTATCGATCGTTGATGGAGCCGCTGCTCGAGTACATCGATCAAGTCGATGCGTCACAGCCGGACGACTTCGTCACCATCGTGCTGCCCGAATTCGTCCCGGCGCGCTGGTGGCATCACGTCTTCCACAATCAGCGGGCTCTCCTCATCAAGGGGGCCCTTCTCTTTCGGCCAAATGTTGTGGTGACGAGTGTGCCGTTTCATTTGAACCGCTGAAGGCCAGTCGGGATCCGTAGTCCGGGATCCCGGATCCGATCCTGGTGCGATGGGCTAGGCCTTGACGATTCGCTCGAGTCCATTCATGTACGGGCGTAACACCGGCGGGACGACGACCGATCCATCCGCCTGTTGGTAGTTCTCCAGAATCGCAATCAACGTGCGGCCGACGGCAAGCCCTGAGCCGTTCAGCGTATGAACCAATTCGGCCTTGCCCGTTCCTTCGCGGCGGAACTTGATGTTCGCCCGCCGCGCCTGGAAGGCCTCCGTGTTGCTGCAGGAGGAGATCTCGCGGTACGTCTTCTGGCTCGGCAGCCATACCTCGATGTCGTAGGTTTTTGCCGACGCGAAGCCCATGTCTCCCGTCGAGAGCAGCATGGTGCGATACGGAAGCTCCAGACGTTTCAGCACTTCTTCGGCGTCGCGCGTCAGCGCTTCGAGCTCATCGTACGACTGCTCGGGAGTCGTCAACTTCACCAGCTCGACCTTGTCGAACTGATGCTGTCGAATCAGTCCCCTCACGTCGGCGCCATATGAGCCGGCTTCCGATCGGAAGCAGGGCGTATACGCCGTGTAACGCAAGGGCAGCTGACGGCCGTCAAGGATTTCGCCGCGGTGAAGGTTCGTCAGCGGGACCTCCGCGGTGGGAATCAGGTAGAGATCCCAGTCGCCGGCAATCTTGAACAGATCCGCTTCGAACTTCGGCAGCTGTGCGGTCCCCTTCAGGGTTTCCGCGTTGACGAGAAATGGCGGCTCGACCTCGACGTACTGATGTTCGCGCGTATGCAAGTCGAGCATGAAGTTGATCAGCGCCCGTTCCAGCCGCGCGCCGGCGCCCATCAGCACGGAAAACCGCGAGCCCGACATCTTCGTCGCGCGATCGAAGTCGAGAATTCCAAGCGCGGCGCCCAGGTCCCAGTGCGCCCGTGGATCGAAGTCGAAGGCGCGCGGGTCACCATGCCGGCGCACCTCCGTATTATGTTCGGCGTCTGGACCAACCGGAACCGAGGCGTGCGGAAGATTGGGAATCGTCAGCATCAGCGCCGCACGCTGTTGCTCGACCTGATCGAGCTGAATTTCGAGCTGGCGGATCTGCTGGCTGCGGGCTTTGTTCGCGGCAAAAATGTCGGACGCATCCTTGCCCTGCCGCTTGGCTCGCGCAACCTCGTCACCCGCAGCGTTCTGGTCGCGCTTGAGCCCTTCCAGTTCGGGAATCAATCGCCGTCGCCGGGCTTCGAGCGTCGCCACCTGTTCGAGCTCTGCGTCCGGTTGAAGCCCGCGGTTTCGCAGACCCGTCCGCACGTCGTCGAGGTGATCGCGCACGAAAGCCGCATCGAGCATTCGCTGATCGTATACCGTAAACGGCGAGATTCCCTGATACGGCCGGTTTTGAAGTACGATTTCGCCCTCGACAGATGGGGGGCAACCTTTGAGCAGTGTCATTCGCAAAGCTGTATTCCCGGCGGCCGGGCTCGGCACTCGTTTTCTTCCCGCAACCAAAGCCCAGCCCAAGGAAATGCTGCCGCTCGTCGACAAGCCAATCATTCAGTACGGCGTCGAGGAAGCGGTCGCTTCCGGGGTCGACAACATCATTCTGGTCACCGGGCGCGGCAAGAACGCGATTGAGGATCACTTCGACGTTTCGGTCGAACTCGAGACGTTCCTGGAGGCTCGCGGCAAGAAGGACCTGCTCGCGGAAATCCGAAAGATCTCCAACCTGATTAACTTTTCGTACGTGCGGCAAGGGGAACCACTCGGCCTCGGCCACGCGGTCCTGGTCACCGAGCCGCTCGTTGGCAACGAACCGTTCGCTGTCATCCTTGGCGACGATGTCATCGACGCCAATCCGCCGGCGCTGCAGCAGATGATCAACGTCTTTCAGGAAGTGCAGGGTCCTGTCCTGGCGGTAGAGCGCGTCCCAAAGGAGGACGTGAGCTCCTACGGCATCATCGATGGTGAAGAAATCCGTCCCGGCGTCTACAAGATCCGCGACTTGGTCGAGAAGCCGCCGCTCGCCGAGGCGCCATCGGATCTGGCGATTATCGGGCGCTACATCCTGACGCCCGACATTTTCCCGGCGCTCGAAGCCACCCAGTCGGATCGCACCGGTGAGATTCAGCTGACCAACGGCTTGCGCCGCCTGCTGAAATCACGGCCGCTCTTCGCCTGTCGCATCGACGGCACGCGGCACGATACGGGCAACAAGCTGGGATTCCTGAAGGCGGTTGTCTACTTCGCGCTCAGGCGTCAGGATCTGGGGAAAGCGTTCAAAGACTATTTGAAGGGGATTGATCTCAACGCGTAGTTCAGTTTCCGGGTTACGTCTCAGTCTTCGTCGAATTGCCCGCTGACGAGGATGACCCCGACGAGTCCGTTTTCGTGGTCGAATCGCTCTTGTCGCTCGTCCCGCCCTTTTTGTCCTTCTTGTCCGAGCCGCCTGTCGCACCGGCGTCGGTCGACGACTTCTTCGCGTAGTCGGTGATGTACCACCCGGATCCTTTGAACTGAATCGCGGGCGACGAGATCAGCTTCCGCACCGGGCCCTTGCCGCACTTCGGACAGACGTCCACCGGCGGGTCGGAAAATTTTTGAATGCGCTCGAAGCGGTTCTGGCAGGCCTCGCACTCGTATTCGTACAGCGGCATGAAGATTAATCCTGAAAATCCGGTCCGGGATCCAACGCGGCGGGATGTGAACGCTGGCTCATTCCAGCATGTCGCCGTTTTGCTCCCCGAGCATCAGGGCGCGATGGAGCCATACCGGCACCGTGCCGTTGGCGAGCAGCGTGTCGTGGAACCCGCGCAACGAATACTTCGATCCCGTGTGCGCCTTGTAATCCTCTCGCAGCTTCAGCAGCATCAGCTTCCCGGCGCTGTAAAGAATGTACGACGGATCGAACGTGCCTCGCTCGGCTTCACGCCGGGCGCTGGCCTCTTCGAGGAATGCCTCATCGCGAAAGAAGCGAACGCCCTGCTCGACCGACATGTCCTCGCAATGAAGACGGATGCCGACGATGAAGCGGCAGAGGCGGATGAGCGCTTCGGCGAGCTGACCGAGGCGAACAGCGTGATCGTTCTTCCTGAAGCCTTCCTCGACCATCATCTGCTCGCAGTAGTGCGCCCAGCCTTCGACCAGCGCCGTCGAGGAAAACAGAATCGACTTCCGCAGCTTGGCATCGACCTGGCGGAGATGCTGGTAGTGCAGGAAGTGTCCCGGAAACACTTCGTGCATCGAAATCGACCACAGCGCGCCGTAGTTGAAATCGCGAAGATGCTCGTTCTTGCGCTCGGCCGGCCACGAAGGTTCGACGTCGGTGATGTAGTAGAACGCGCGGAGCGGGCGCGATTCGAACGGACCCGGCGTCCACATGCTGGCAAACGTCCAGCGGTAGAACCGCGGCGTCGGCTTGACCTCGACCGGCGCGCCGTTGGGAATCGTGACGATCCGCTGTTTGTTGATGAACTCGACGAGATCGGCGAGCTGCTGCTGTGCGACCGGAATGAGCTGGCCTGCGGGCGGATGATCGTCTTTCGTGCGCGCCCACGCTGCGAGCGGGTCACCGCCGTTGAGCCGTGAGGCCACGCGGCGGAATTCGTCCTGCGTGTGCTGCAGCTCACGGGTGGCGATCGCGAGGAGGCGATCCGCGTCGAGCACGATCCCTTCGTCCAGGCGGAACTTCTGCTCGAACCGATCGCGACCGAGTCTGAACGAGCCCTTGCTGCGCGGCGCAAGATCGCGCTCGAGATAATCGATATACGCGCCGATTGCCGCGGCGGCCTCGGTTGACGCGTCCGCGAGATCGCCGAGCAGGTGCAGGTCGTTGAGATCGCCAAATGCGCGCGGCAGATCTTCGTCGATGAAGCGCAGCGTGCCGCGCATGCTCTCGAGACCGACCTTGATGAAGATGCCGGGCGGATCCTTGATGTTGTCGCGCGCGGCCTGGATGAAGCGCGACACCTGGCGCAGCTTCGACAGCACGCGTCGCGCCCGCTCGGGAAGCGGCGCATAGTCGAACAGCGCCTGGCCGGCGAGGCTGGTCGCGAGAATGTCAGCGTATTGCTGAGGGTTGCGTTCCCAGGGCCGCACCTCCTCGAAATCGAACAATCGTGCCCGGATGCTGGCGTCGAGCGCCGGCCGCTCCAACCGCTCCCTGTCGGTCAGACGCGTCGGATCGATTGCGGCAAGGCGGCGCGCGAAGCCGCCGAGATCGCGGATCTGCGCCTCGATTGACTGCCGACTCCAGTCCTCGAGCAGGTCGTCGTGCAGATGCACGCCGTCGAAGGTGGCGTTGGTCGGATGGACTTCGTAAAGATACGAGAGATACTCGTCGACAAAATGCGGGAGGGGTTCGGCTGAATACATTTGGTACAATCGGCCGGCGGACGACATGCCGGGCACTCTCTATGTGGTGGCAACACCCATAGGCAACCTCGAAGACGTTACGCTACGGGCGCTCCGCGTTCTGCGCGAAGTCTCCCTGATCGCGGCGGAAGACACCCGCCGGACAGCGCGTCTCCTTCAACACTACTCCATCTCGACCCGAACGACGAGCCTGCACGAGCACAACGAGCGAACAAAAACTGCATCGCTCATCAGCCGGCTCGAGTCCGGAGAATCTATCGCGCTCGTATCGGACGCCGGGACGCCCGTCATTTCAGATCCCGGGACTCATCTGGTCGCCGAAGCTCATCGCGCCGGAATCGTCGTGGAACCCGTTCCCGGACCGAATGCCGCCATTGCCGCCCTCTCAGCCTCCGGCCTGGCTGAAGGAGCGTTCGTTTTCGCGGGCTTTCCACCAGCCAGGTCGAAAGCCAGACAAGCTTGGCTCGGCGAATTGGCCGAGGAGCCTCGCATTCTCATCTTCTATGAGGCTCCCCACCGGATACGACTGACCCTGGAGGACATGTTACAGGTACTCGGTGACCGGGTCGTCGCGTTAGGCCGCGAACTCACGAAGATTCACAGCGAATTGGTCGTACAACCAATTTCTGCACACTTGGCGCGCTCGCTGGAAGAGCGGGGCGAGTTCACACTGGTGGTCCAGGGCCGTCACCGCGACCAGTTCGCTAAAGTGGCCGTCCCGACGCCTGACGAGATTCTTTGTGAATTTGGTCTATTAACCAATAATGGCGACGTTACTCGCCGTGAGGCGATCAAGTCGCTGTCAGCACGGTATGGAATGTCTAGCCGGGCCATCTTTGCATCCCTCGAGGCTGCGAAAAATTCCGTTGATTGACCTAATGAAGTCGTTCAATCAGACTGGTCCTTTCATCCGCTTGACCCCTTCGAAGCTGTTTTGTTACTGTCACCGTCGGCCAAAACCGCAGGAGACGCATGGCGAAGCAGCGCCGGTCCACAAAGTCGACCGCCAGGGTCGCCCGTGGGACCAAACGACTTGAAAGCCGGAAGAAAACCGCTCGAAAGGCCGTTTCAGCCAAGGCGAGGCCTCGTACGGCGAGCGCGCGACCAGAAGCGGTGCCTGCGCCGGTTCCCGCGCCGGCACCGCCGCCGCCCCCGCCGGCGCCACGGAAGCCTGGATTCTACGAAGCCGTCGCCATTTACGAGCGCGGCGTCCAGGCACTGCAGCGCCACGATTTCGCGGGAGCTGCCGGTTATTTCCGCACGGTTCTCGAACGTTATCCGGACGAGCGCGAGTTGCTCGAGCGCGCCCGGCTGTACCTCCGGGTCTGCGAGCGAGAGACATCCCGCCAGCCGGCGCCAGACGTGAAAAGTCCCGCGGAACGGGTTTATGCGGCAACCGTCGCGCTCAATTCGGGCGATCACAGCGGGGCGCTCGACCACTTGCAGCGTGCTTTAGGGGAAGACCCAGAAAGCGACCACGCCCACTACATTATGGCCGTCGCGCTCGGTATGCGGAATCGAGCGGACGAAGCGCTCGAGCATTTACAACAGGCAATTGCCCTTAATCCTGAGAACCGTGGGCTCGCCAAACAGGATCCGGACCTGGACAGCATCCGTGATCACAACAGGTTTCGGGACGCCCTGGATACCCCTCCCGCTCCAAATCGTCGCCTCCGCCCGGCGCGTCGTCGCTGACACGTTCCGCCTTACCCGGGTACACTAGCCACCGGATGCCCGATCTCCACGTCGTCGTGCTCGCGGCCGGCAAGGGCACGCGCATGAAGTCCGCGGTCCCCAAGGTGCTGCACGAGGCGGCCGGCCTTTCCCTCATCGAGCGTGTTCTTCGAACGACGGCACCCCTCGAGCCGGCTTCAATCATCGTTGTCGTGGGTTACCAGGCGAGCCAGATTCAGGAAGCGCTGGGAAAACGGCTGGGCCTTGCCTTTGCGCTGCAAGAACCTCAGCTCGGCACGGGCCACGCGCTCCTTCAGGCAGAGCCCATGCTGGCAGACGCGCGGGGAACCCTTGTTCTCCTGTCGGGGGACGTGCCGCTCCTCAGGCCGGAAACAGTGGAGCGATTGATACGAACTCACGAAGAGCGCGCCGCGGCGGCGACAATTCTGACTGCGGTTCTGTCGGATGCCGATGGCTACGGCCGGGTGGTGCGTTCGGCGGGAGAGATCGCGTCGATTGTCGAACACAAGGACGCTTCGCCGGCCGAGCGGGAGATTCGCGAGATCAACAGCGGCATCTACGCGTTCGACCTCGCGCCGCTCTTTGCCGCGTTGCGGACGATTGGTTCATCGAACGCGCAGCGTGAATACTATTTGCCCGATCTGGTGAAGATTTACCGCGGGCGGGGGTTGAAAGTAGAAACCGTCAGGCTGGACGACCCGAGAGAGATTCTCGGCGTGAACAGCCGGAAGGAGCTCGCAGACGTGGCGACGATCCTGAGGTCGGAGAAGAACGATGAGCTGATGGCCGCTGGCGTGACCCTCGTGGATCCCGCGACCGCCTATATCGATCCCGATGTGACGATCGGTCCCGACACGATCATCCACCCGGGAGTGTTTCTGGAAGGCAAGACGACGATCGGGTCGCGGTGCGAAATCCACTCGGGCGTGCGTCTCGTGAACTCCTCGGTGGATGATGGCGCGATCCTTCACAACTTCTGCGTGATTATCGATTCGCACGTTGGCAAGGGGGCGCAGCTCGGTCCGTTCGCGCACCTGCGACCGCAGTCGCACGTCGGCGAAGAGGCCAAGGTCGGCAACTTCGTCGAGTTGAAGAAGACCGTCCTTGGCCGGGGATCTAAAGCCAGCCACCTCACGTATCTCGGGGACACGACCGTCGGCGCAAAGGTCAACATCGGCGCAGGTACGATTACGTGCAACTATGACGGCACAACCAAGAATCCGACCGTGATCGAAGACGGCGCATTCATCGGCAGCGACTCACAGCTCATCGCCCCCGTGCGCATTGGCAAGGACGCCTACGTCGCCGCCGGATCATCGATCACAGAGGACGTCCCGGCCGAAGCGCTTGCGATTGGCCGCGGTAAGCAGGTGAACAAGCCGGGGTGGACCAAATCGCGGCGGAAACACGAGTAGAGAGAGAGAGAGCGAGCTATGTGCGGGATCATCGGGTATATCGGATCGAAGCAGGTCGTGCCCATCCTGATCGATGGACTGCGGCGGCTGGAGTACCGCGGCTACGACTCGGCCGGGGTCGCCGTGGTCAGAGACGGGGCGATCGATCTTCGCCGCAGTGCCGGCAAGCTCGCCCGTCTCGAAGAGGTCATCGCCACCACGCCGATCGAAGGCGAGTACGGCATCGGCCACACCCGCTGGGCCACGCATGGACGCCCCACCGAAGAGAACGCGCATCCGCATCGCGACTGCACCGGGCGGATTGTCGTCGTGCACAACGGCATCATCGAGAACTATCTCGACCTGAAGCAGCAGCTACAAAAAGAAGGGCACACGTTCGTCACCGAAACCGATACCGAGATCGTCGCCCACCTGGTCGAACGCGAGATGAAGGACGACGGCCTCGAGAACGCGGTGCGACGTGCGCTCCTGTACATGCGCGGGCTGTTCGCCCTGGTGCTGATCTCGGCTGACGATCCGAACAAGATTGTCACGGTGCGCAACGGACCGCCGATCGTCGTCGGCCTCGGCGAGGGAGAGTTCTTCGTTGCCTCGGATATTCCGGCGATTCTCAGCCACACTCGCGACGTGGTGTTCCTCGGCGACGAGGAGATGGCGGTGATTACTCCGGCTGGCGTCGAGTTCACCGACTACTCGGGTCGAGCGGTGTCGAAGAGAAGCACGAAGGTGTCGTGGGATCCGGTCATGGCCGAAAAGGCCGGATACAAGCACTTCATGCTGAAGGAGATCTTCGAGCAGCCGTGGGCGGTCAAGGAAACCGTGCTCGGCCGCGCTTCGCAGGAGACCGGCAAGGTCTTCCTTCACGAGATCGAAATCCCCGATGACGTGCTGCGCCAGGTGGAGCGCGTCGTCATCCTCGCGTGCGGTACGTCCTGGCATGCGGCGCTGGTCGCGAAGTTTCTGTTCGAAACGCTGGCACGGGTTCCCGTCGACGTGGATTACGGTTCGGAGTATCGCTATCGCGATC
>Ga0070683_100000411_pt1 | contig 29635 bp, 27 predicted proteins | sample KBSC713LmetaG_FD_64662 | JGI IMG/M metagenome (GOLD analysis project Ga0070683, IMG submission 64662) | Corn rhizosphere microbial communities from Kellogg Biological Station, Michigan, USA - KBS C7.1-3L metaG | ecosystem: Host-associated > Plants > Roots > Rhizosphere ... | reverse complement strand
CTCTCGCTGAGCCGGACCTGCCAGTGCTACTGCAAGTACTGCGCCTTCGCGACGCATCAGGCGCACGTGCATGCGCCGGAGGAGGTGGAAAAGCAGCTGGACGAAGCGGTCAAACGGAACGCCAAGGAGCTGCTGGTGCTGACGGGGGAGCGGCCCGAGGTCAACCCTGTGGTCGCTGAACGTCTGAAGGCGTGGGGGCACGAGGACTTCACGAGTTACGTGGTTTGGGCCTGTGAACGGGCGATGGAGCGGGGGATGCTGCCGCACACCAACATCGGGGTGCTGGACAAGAGGGATCTGGCGAGACTGCGGGAGGTCACCGCGTCGCAGGGGCTGATGCTGGAGAGCACCGCGGAGCGGTTGATGGAGACCGTCCATGCCGGGTCGCCGACGAAGCACCCTGCCGCCCGGCTGGCGACGATTGAGGCAGCGGGGGAACTCAAGATCCCGTTTACGAGCGGCATCTTGGTCGGCATTGGCGAGACCGCAGAGGAGCGGGTCGAGGCGTTGGAAGCGCTCGCCGCGAGTCACGGGCGTCACGGTCATCTTCAGGAGGTGATCATCCAGAACTTTGTGCCGCATCCGCGGTACTACGGGGCGGAGGTGGCGGAGATCGCGGATGAGGCTTCGCGCGAGCGGTGGGGGGAAGGGAGGGGTGGGGCACCCTCCTCTCTCGGATCCTTTGAGGGGCGTGATCGGTCGTCCGTGCAGAGGGGTAGGCAAAGTTCCGCAAAACGTTCGGAGGGTGCCCCACCCCTCCCCTCGTGGGCCTCGCCGGTGGACTTACGGGAGATCGAACGTCTGATCTCAGAGTGCAAACGGCTGATGCCCGACGTAGGTATCCAGGTGCCCCCGAACCTTTCTGAGTTCTGGCCCCAATTGGTTGAGGCTGGGGCTACCGATCTAGGGGGGTTGTCCGCAAACGGGGATCACATCAGCCCGGAGGAGCCGTTTCCTTCGCCGCATCAGGTGCGGAAGGAGCTGGCGCCGCGGGGGTTCGCGCTGACGGAGCGACTTTGCGTCTACCCGCAGTACATGGACCCGGAGTGGATGGAGCAGGGGGTCTTGGATGTGGTCAAGCTGAAGTACTGGAGCTTCATTCCGCGGAGGGGGTCAGGGCGGCGGAGCGAGGAGGTCATCGATCCCGGTCTGGCTCCGAGGGCGATCGAGAAGGGGCGCGAGGGGATGGAGCTTTCCGAGGACGAGCTGACGGCTCTGTTCGCGGAGACGCGGCCGGAGGTGGTCGAGGAGATTCGGGTCGCGGCGGATGAGCTGCGGGCGGAGCTGCATGGGGATCAGGTCACCTTCGTGGTCAACCGGAACATCAACTTCACCAACGTCTGCGTGGTGGGATGCGCGTTCTGCGGGTTCGGGCAGGGGAAGCGGTCGCCGGATGCTTATGAAGTCAGCGAGGGGGACTTCGCGGCTCGGGTGGAGGAGGCGGTGGAGTTCGGCGCCACGGAGCTCTGCATGCAGGGGGGGATCCATCCCGACCTGACCCTGGAGGAGTACGGGCGGTGGTTGCGGCTGGCGAAGGAGACCGCGCCGCAGTTGCACCTGCACGCCTACTCGCCGATGGAGATCAACTGGGCCTGCGAGCGCTCGGGGAAGCAGCCGCAGGAGGTGTTCGAGTACCTGCTCGAATGCGGGCTGGGGTCGACGCCGGGGACGGCGGCGGAGGTGCTCGACGACGGGGTGCGGCAGCGGATCTCGCCGAACAAGCTGCCGGCGGATCGCTGGGTGGAGATCATCGAAGCCTCCCACCGGGCCGGGCTGCGCTCGACCTCGACGGTGATGTTCGGCCACATCGAGGAGCCGCGGGAGCTCGCACGCCACATGCGGGTCGTCCGGGCGCTGCAGGAGCGGACCGGGGGAATCACCGAGTTCGTCCCGCTCAGCTTCATCCCTTTCAACACGATGCTCGGGCGGACGCACGGGATCGAGGAGATCTCGATGGGGGAGAACCTCAAGCACACCGCCGCCTTCCGGCTGGCGCTGGGGCGGACGATCCCGAACCTGCAGGCGAGCTGGGTGAAGATGGGGCTGGAGGGGGCGACCGAGGCGCTGCGCTGGGGCGTCAACGACCTTGGCGGCACCCTGATGGAGGAGAACATCTCCCGCATGGCCGGCTCCCAGCACGGGGTCCGGCTCGAGCCCGAGCAGCTGATCGCGGCGGCGCGGGCCGCCGGGCGCGAACCTGCGCAGCGGACGACGCTGTACGAGATCATCGAGACCTATGCGGGCGATGGTCCTCGAGCAGCAGCGGCAGCCGCTCCGGCAGGCTGAGCTTCCCGAGCCCGCGCCCGGCCCCGGTCAGGTCCAGCTCGAGGTCCGCGCCTGCGGGGTCTGTCGCACCGACCTCCACATCCTCGACGGCGAGCTGGCCGAGCCGAAGCTGCCGCTGGTGATGGGCCACCAGATCGTCGGCATCGTCCGCGAGGCGGGGGAGAGGGCCGAGCGGTTCGCGCCGGGCGACCGCGTCGGCGTCCCCTGGCTCGGCTGGACCTGCGGCGTGTGTCGTTACTGCCGCGCCGGCCGCGAGAACCTCTGCGACCGGGCCAGGTTCACCGGCTATGACCTCGACGGCGGCTACGCCGAGGTCGCGGTTGCGGACGAGCGCTTCTGCTTCCCGATCCCGGAAGGGTATCCCGACCTGCAGGCGGCGCCGCTGCTCTGCGCGGGCCTGATCGGTTACCGGGCGCTGCGCTTGGTCGGCGAGGCGGAGCGGATCGGCTTCTACGGGTTCGGCGCCGCCGCCCACATCCTCTGTCAGGTCGCGGTTCACAAAGGGCGACGCGTCTTCGCCTTCACCCGCGAGGGCGACACCGAGACGCAGGCGTTCGCGCGGCAGCTCGGCGCCGAGTGGGCCGGCGGCTCGGAGGAGCCGCCGCCGGAGGAGCTCGACGGCGCAATCGTCTTCGCCCCGGTCGGGGGGCTGATGACGGCGGCGCTGCGGGCCAGCGCCAAGGGCGCCCGGATCATCAGCGCCGGCATCCACATGAGCGACATCCCCTCCTTTCCCTACGCCGAGCTGTGGGGGGAGCGCGTGCTCGGCTCGGTCGCCAACCTGACCCGGCGCGACGGCGAGGAGTTCGTCGCCCTGGCGCCGCAGGTGCCGGTGCGGACCGAGGTCGAGACCTATCCGCTGGAGGGGGCGAACCAGGCGCTCGAGGATCTACGCGCCGGTCGCCTGCGGGGCGCCGCGGTTCTCAACCTGGCCGGGTCGGGTAGCTGAAAGGCGTCAGCTAGCCAAGGAGGGATGCATGAGCGACGAGATCCGCAACAAGGACGACGCCAAGGGGCGCGTCAAGGAGGCCGCCGGGAGCCTGACCGGCGACGACGAGCTGAAGAACGAAGGCAAGGTCGACAGGGCGACCGGCGCCGTCAAGGACGGTCTCGACAAGGCCACCGACAAGGTCAAGGACACCGTCGGCAAGGACCGCGACCGGGACTAGCGGAACAAGTCCTCACTGCGGGGGCGGCGGAGGGCGGCGGCGCCGGGGCCGTCCTCCGCCATCACGTAGCGATCCAGGCCGCGGACGATCGCCGCGGGGACGCCGGAGTCCTTGACGCGGACGAGGTCGGCGGCGGCCGCGACCTCGTCGGCGATCGCGATCGCGGTTGCCGTCAGCTCACGGCCGTTGGCGTCGGCGCGGCCGCGCCAGTCGTCGATCGGGGCGAGCCCGGCGCAGCCGATCGCGACCTCGGCTTGGCCGAGGCGCCAGGGGCGGCCGAAGCTGTCGGTGATGACGACTGCGGGGAGGGATCGGGGGTGGGGGTCGGCGGGCAACAGCGGGGAGGGCCCGGCGACCCCCACCCCCGATCCCTCGGACTCGGTCGTTAGTTCTTTGCGGATGGTTCGGGCGGAGGCGTCGGGATCCGTTGGCAGGAGGCAGACGGTGCCGTCCTCCGGGAGGTTCGAGGCGTCGATCCCGGCGTTGGCGCAGACGAAGCCGTGGTGGGTTTCGGTGATCAGGACGCCGTGCTCGGCTCGCAGCACTTCGCGGCTCTCGGAGAGCGCCAGCTCCACGAGCTCCGCCTCCTTACCCAGCTTCTTTGCCAGTTCGAGTGCCTTCTCGGACGGCTCGACGTCAGCCAGCCGCCGCACCCGTCCCTCGGCCTTGGAGACGATCTTCTGCGAGATCACCACCACATCGCCGTTCTGCAGCTCGGCTCGCGCGGCGATCAGCTCGCCGAGGTTCATCCCCTCCTCGACCTCGGGAAGTCCCTCGACGGGGAGGACCCGAAGTTCGTGGCTCATATCCCCAGGGCCTTGGCGGTGCGGCGGGCTCGCCTCGGGTTTTGCGCGAGCTCGCGGGTCAGCGCGATCACGTCGGCGGGGGTGTCGAGGTCGAGTTCGATCGACGGCAGCTCCTCGATCCCGAAGGGGACGCCGGCGGCGCGGGCGGCCTCGACGTGGCGGGCGCGGCTGCCCCCGCCGAAGGCGGGGACGATCGCGTCCGGCGGGCTGAGGAGGAGGGCGTTGGTGCCGGTTCCGTGGCGGTCGGGGACGATGCCGACGTAGCGGCTGGGGGTGCCGGTCAGCAGCCGGTCGAGCTCACGCGGGTCGAGAAGGGGGCAGTCGCCGGCCAGCAGGACGACCCGCTCGACGCCCTCGACTTCTGCCCTGGCGATGCCCGCTTGGGCGGCCTCGACGTGGCCGGCGTCCTCGGGGTCGGGCACAACCTCGGCGCCGGCTTCGGCCGCCAGCTCCTGGGCGAGGGGGTCGCCGGTGACGACGATCAGGCGCTCGATCGCCCGGGCGCCGTCGATCGCCTCGAGGACGTCGGCGACCATCGCCCCGGCCAGCTCGCGGCGGCGGTCCTCGTCGATCCCCGCGGCGAGCCGCTGCTTGGCGGCGTCGAAGCGCTTGACGGGGAGGACCGCGGTCGCTTTCAAGAGGAAGCGAGCGTAGCGGCGTAGTCGAGGACGATCCGGGCTACGCGGACCCGGCCGGCGGCGCCCTCCATCAAGGTCCGCGTGGCGAGGGTCGGGATCTCGGCCGGCGGCGGGTCGGGGTCGGCCTCGTCGACGACCATCGCGTCGATCAGCCCGGCGTAGAGGGAGGCCACGCCGGCGGCGGTGGTGGGGCGGCCGATCCCTTCCATGAAGCGGTCGGTCGGCCCCTTGACGACCTCGCCGGCGACGTAGGGGCTGACGGCGACCACGGGGGCGGGCGAGGCGGCGATCGCCTCGCGCATGCCCGGCACCGCGAGGATCGGGCCGGTGCTGATCACCGGATTGGAGGGACCGAGGACGATCGCCTCGGCGTCGGCGATCGCCGCCAGCGCCTCCGGCGTCGGCTCGGCCGCCTCGATCCCCTCCAGCTGCACCCCTTCGACTGGCGGCTGGCCGCCGTCGAGGATCAAGTACTCCTGCAGTGCACGGGAGCCGGCGGGGGTGACGACCTGGGTGCGGACCGGGGTGTCGGCCATCGGCAGCACCCGCGCTTCGACCCCGAGTCCGCGGGCGATCTGCGCCTGGGCGTCGGTCGGGCGCCCGCCCTCGGCGATGAACTCGCGCCGGTAGAGGCAGGCGGCGAGGTCGCGGTCGGAGAGGCCGAACCAGCTCGGGGCGCCGAGCCGCTTCAGGCGCTCGAAGACCGTGAAGCTGTCGTCGCGGATCCCCCAGCCGCGCTCGGCGTCGATTTCGCCGCTGAGCCAGTAGGTGACGAGGTCGGGGTCGGGGGAGACGTGGACGCCGAGCGCCTCGATGTCGTCGCCGGTGTTGGCGATCACTGCGAGGTCGGAGCCGATCTCCTCCTGCATCCCGGCGGCGAGTTTGGCGCCGCCGGTGCCGCCGGCGAGAAGCGCGACCCTCATCGGGCTAGGCCCAGTGGTCGGTGTCGGGCAGGCCGGTGAGAAGGATCCCCGCGTGCACCTTGTAGCGGGTGTTGACGGAGATCAGCATCGGCGTCAGCTGCTCGACGATCCGGGCCATCTCCAGGGCCCCGGCGTTGACCGCGCGCAGGCCGGGGATCAGCTCGATCAGCCGTGCCACCCGCGCCTTGTCGGCCTTCTTGTCGCCGCAGACGAGGATGTCCTCGCCGAGCTCGGCGTCGAGGTCGGCGAGGGTGGGGGCGCCGACGGTGTGCAGGGCGGAGACGACGGTCACGCCCTCGGGGACCATCTCCTGCGCCTGCTGGGCGGCCGAGCCTTGCCAGACGCCGAGCGAGCGGGTCGCCTTGCCGCTGACCGCGGCGGCGAGGGGGACGGTGCAGTCGACGAGGATCTGGCCCGGCCGCAGCGCCTCGCGCAGGTTGTTGAGGTTCTCCGACTGGGCGCGGAACGGGACGGTGAGGAAGACGATCTCCCCCTTGGTCGCCGCCTCGGCGTTCTCGAGGCCGGTGACGTCGGCGTCGGGAACGTCGGCGCGGACCTTCGCCGCCGCCTCCTCGGCGCGACCGGCGTCGCGTGAGCCGAGCACGACCGGCACGCCCGCCTTCGCCCAGCGCCGCGCCAGACCGGCGCCGAGGGCGCCGGTGCCGCCGATGATCGGGATCGGTTCGCTGCCCGGGGTCACGGCCGCGCAGTCTATGCTGCGGGCCTCATGAGGCTCGAGGGACGGAAGGCGCTGGTGACGGGCGGGGCGAGCGGCATCGGCGCCGCGACCGCGGCCCGGCTGGCGGCCGAGGGGGCCGAGGTCTGGATCGGCGACCTCAACGTCGAGGGCGCGCAGCAGGTGGCAGGCGAGGTCAATGGCCACGCGGTCGAGCTCGACGTCACCGACCTCGAGGCGGCCCGCGCCGCCGTCGCCGCGATCGGCGAGCTCGACGTCCTCGTCAACAACGCCGGCATGGACAACTTCGGCTTCTTCGTCTACGTCAGCCAGGAGCAGTGGCGGCAGGTTCTGGACATCAACCTCGGCGGGACGATGAACTGCACCCACGCGGCGCTGCCGGGGATGCAGGAGCGCGGCTACGGCCGCATCGTCAACATCTCCTCCGAGGCGGGCCGGGTCGGCTCCAAGGGCTCGGCCGCCTACAGCGCCGCCAAGGCCGGCGTCATCGGCTTCACCAAGGCGATCGCCCGCGAGGCCGCCCGCTACGGCGTCACCGCCAACGCGATCGCCCCCGGCCCGATCGAGACCCCCCTGCTGATGGGCGCCAAAGAGTTCGGCGAGATCGGCGAAAAGGTGATCGAGACGATGAAGTCGTCCACCCAGATGGGCCGCCTCGGCCAGCCCGACGAGGTCGCGGCCGCCGCGGCGTTCCTGGCCTCCGACGACGCCTCGTATGTCACCGGCGAGACGCTCGGCGTCTCCGGCGGCCTCGGCATGGTCTAAGCGCCCTAAACTGCACGAACAGCAGCGGGGTAGGGGGGCGAGTCGAGGGCGGTTGGTGACTTAGCCCGGTTATAGGCGGGACAACTCACCAATCACGTGAAGCATGGGCACTTGTGCGCCGCCAGCACGGCGTTGTGACGCGGGATCAGCTCCGGGAGCTTGGGTTTAGTCGACATGCGATCGACCATCGCATCGCGAAAGGACTTCTACATCCCGTTTGCCGGGGCATTTTCGCGGTGGGAAGGCCCGAAGTCAGCGACAAAGGGCGCTGGATGGCAGCGGTGCTCGCTTGCGGTGAAGGCGCCGCCCTAAGCCACTCCAGCGCCGCTGCTCTCTGGCGCATTGGATCCGAGCAGCGTGGCGTCGTGGAGATCTCCTTACCCAGCTCTTCTCGTCGGCGTCGCCCGGGCATCCGGATTTACCGGCGACCCTCGCTCACCGAGCGTGACCTGACTCGCGAGCACGGGATTCCCGTCACCGGCCCGATCCAGACCCTGATCGACATGTCCCTCCGCCTCGACCGGCCTGGCGTGGAGCGGATGATCAACGAGGCGGACAAATACAACCTCACGAACCCGCCCCGGCTCCGAGAGGCGCTCGATGCCCGGGCGGGCGAGCCGGGCGTCGCTCCTCTTTGCCGCCTCCTCGACCGGCGGACGTTCCGGCTCACCAAGGAGGAGCTCGAACGGCGGTTCCTGCCGCTTGCGCGGAAGGCGGATCTCCCCGTGCCGCTCACGGGCCAGTTCGTCAACGAGTTCGAAGTCGACTTCTACTGGCCGGACCTGGGGCTGGTGGTCGAGACCGACGGGCTTCGCTATCACCGGACGCCCGCTGAGCAGGCGCGGGACCGGCTGCGGGATCAGGCGCACACGGCCGCCGGGCTCACCCAGCTCCGCTTCACGCACGAGCAGGTGCGCTACGAACCCGAGTACGTGACGCGGATCCTCGCTCAGACGGCGAGGCGCTTGGCCATCGCAACGAAGTAGTCGAGCGCGGCCGGGTTCGCCAGGGAGTCGCGGCTCGCGACCTTCTCCACCGGCGCGCCCATCAGGATCCGCTTCACCGGCACCTCCAGCACCTTGCCGCTGAGGGTGCGGGGGACCTCGTCGATCTGGAAGACCTCGTCGGGGACGTGTCGGGGCGAGCACTGCTCGCGGACTCGCCGCGCGATCTCCCGCGGCAGCTCCTCGTCCAGGTCCGCGCCCTCGCGCATCACCACGAAGAGCGGCATCCAGCCGTCGGTCCCCGGCCGCGGCACGTCCACCACCAGCGCGTCGACGATCTCCTCGGTGCCGAGGACCGCGCGGTAGATCTCGCTCGTCCCCATGCGGATCCCGCCGCGGTTGATCGTCGAGTCCGAGCGTCCGTAGATCACCGCGGTCCCGCGCCGAGTCAGTTCGAGCCAGTCGCCGTGGCGCCAGACGCCGGGGAACATCTCGAAGTAGCTCTCGCGGTAGCGGCTGCCGTCCTCGTCGCCCCAGAACCGGACCGGCATCGAGGGCATCGGCTCGGTCACGACCAGCTCGCCGACCTCCTCGACCACCGGCTCGCCGTCTTCGCTCCAGGCCTCGACCGCGGCGCCCAGCGCCCGCGCCTGGATCTCGCCGCGGTAGACGGGCAGCGTCGCGACCCCGCCTACGAAGGCGGTGCAGAGGTCGGTGCCGCCGCTGGTCGAGAAGAGCCAGATGTCCTCCCCGAGGTGCTCGTAGATCCAGTCGAAGCCCTCGGGGGAGAGGGGGGAGCCGGTCGAGCCGACCGCCTTCAGGGCGCCGAGGTCTCGGCCGGCCCCGGGCTCCACCCCCGCCTTCATGCAGGCGCCGATGTAGGCGGCGCTGGTCCCGAACATCGTCACCCCGGCGCGCTCGGCCAGGTCCCAAAGCGTGCCCATGTCCGGATGGCCGGGGTTGCCGTCGTAGAGGACGATCGCCGCCCGCGTCAGCAGCCCGGAGACAAGGAAGTTCCACATCATCCAGCCGGTCGTCGTGAACCAGAAGAGGCGGTCGCCGGGGTGGGCGTCGACGTGGAGGTTCAGCTTCTTCAGGTGCTCGAGCAGGATCCCGCCCTGGCCCTGGACGATCGCCTTCGGCAGGCCGGTGGTGCCGGAGGAGTAGAGGACCCAGAGCGGGTGGTCGAAGGGGACGCGGTCGAAGCTCAGCTGGGCGCCGTCGCCCGCGGCGAGCAGCTCCTCCCAGCGCATCGCGTCCCGCAGCGGCGAGAGGTCGGGGTCCTCGTCGAGGTAGGGGAGGACGACGGTGCGCTCCAGGCTCGGCATCGCCTCCTGCAGCCGCGCCACCGTTTCGAGGCGGTCGAAGTCCTTGCCGCCGTAGCGGTAGCCGTCGACGGCGAAGAGGACCTTGGGCTCGATCTGGGCGAAACGGTCGACGACGCTGCCGGGACCGAAGTCCGGCGAGCAGCTCGACCAGACCGCGCCGATCGAGGCGGTGGCGAGGAAGGCGACGATCGCCTCGGGGATGTTCGGCACGTACGCGACCACCCGGTCGCCGCGCTCGACCCCGAGCCCGCGCAGCCCCGCCGCGGTAGCCGCGACCTGTCGCCGCAGCTCGCCCCAGGTCAACTCGCCAAGCTCGCGCAGCTCGGAGGCGTGGAGGATCGCCGTCTCGCCGTCGTCCTTGCCGGCGAAGACGTGCTCGGCGTAGTTCAGCCGCGCGTTCGGGAACCACTGGGCGCCGGGCATCTCCCGCGAGGCGAGGACGGGGGAGGGGTCGCCGTCCGCCCGGACCTCGAAGAACTCCCAGATCGCCGACCAGAACCCGTCGAGGTCGTCGACCGACCACTGCCACAGCTCCGCGTAGCCGTCGAAGGCGAGGCTGCGCTCGCGCTCCAGCCAGCGCATGAACTCGGTCAGCCGCGAGCGCTCGACCAGCTCGGCCGACGGCTCCCACAGCAGCTCCCCCGTCGCGGCGTTCACCGCCTCAGCCTATTGGCCACCTGGCCAGGATGCAGATGCCGGAGGTGGGATTCGAACCCACAAGCCCGCAAGGGCAATCGATTTTGAGTCGATCGCGTATGCCAGTTCCGCCACTCCGGCGCTGCCGGAAAGATAGAGCGAGGGAAGGGAGCGAACTAGGCCGGCTGCGGAGAGGCGCCGGCGCCGTAGTCCTCGCCGGAGCCAATCGGGCGCTCCTCCTCGACGTGCCACTCCTGGTTGAAGGCGTAGAGCGCGGCGGCGATGAGGACGATCTGCAGCAGGCCGAGGATCACCACCAGGACGCCGATCAGCGAGGAGCTGAAGGCCGCTTCGTCGAAGCCGGCGCGGTCGCGGTTGAACCAGCTTTCGGCGCCGACCGCGCAGAAGATCGCGAGGATCATCGAGAGCGCCGCCGCCACCGGCAGGATGCCGCGGCTCCAGCGGGCGACGAGGAAGGCGAAGAAGGCGTAGAGGATCGCGTAGATCATGCAGACGATTCCCATCCCGCCGCCGCCCTTCAGCAGCGACCAGCCGCCGAGGGTGATCAGCGCCGCGAGAACCGCCGTCGCGGCCAGCAGCAGCACGACGACGAACTTGGTCGTGACCGAGCTCGCTTTTTCCCGATTCGGCCGCCACAGTTCGTAGCCGGGCCTGACCTCTCCTACCGCCACGCCTCCGATCATAGAATCTGTTGGCGACGCGGAGGCATTGCCGCCGCGTTAAGGGCCAGCCGGCCCGGCCACGCGGGCGTGGCGGAATTTGGCAGACGCGCCAGGTTTAGGTCCTGGTGATCGAAAGATCGTGGGGGTTCAAGTCCCTCCGCCCGCACTGCTCGTCTACGATCCACCCCCTGGGGCACTGGCCAAACTGGCTAAGGCACCGGTCTCCAAAACCGGCGATTCTAGGTTCGAGTCCTAGGTGCCCCGTAGTTAAGGCGGCGCACCGGCGGCCTCGTCGAGGCTTCTAGCGGGGCTAGCTCTCGACCGCCGCCGGCCGCGAGGCGGCCGGGCAGATCTCGAGGCCGTCGGCGAGGGCGAAGAAGGCGACGGCGAAGGGGCTGGAGGCGGTCGCCTCGCGCAGGTGCTCCCAGTCGATCTGCTCGCGCAGGGAGCGGGTGATGAGGATCAGGTCGCCGTAATCGACGCTGTGCTCGTCGAGGGCGAGCAGCTTGGTGACGAGCAGGTCGTTGAGGTCCATCACGTGGACGTTCATCGCCATCACGCTGAGGTCCTCGCCGCGGGCGATCACCTCGTCGTCGATCGTCATCCCCGAGGGTTCGAAGATCAGGTCGACGAGGATCTCGCCGTCGAAGGCCTTCAGCAGCCACTGCTCGGGCGGGGTCTCCGGCCGCAACCCGGCCTCGGCCAGCGCTTCCTGGGCGCGCTCGGCGTCCTCGGGCTTGATCATCAGGTCGATGTCGTTGCTCGAAGGCGGCCCGCCGCGCGCCCAGCAGCCGAGCCCGCCGCCCAGCAGGTAGGGGATGCCCTGCTCCTCGAGGGCCGCGACCGACCGCTTCAGGCTCGCCGTCAGCTCCTCGGCCACCTCGCTCTTGCCCAGGTTCTCCGCCACGCCCCTTCGGTGCCCCGTCCACGCCTCCGATAAACGCGGGGCGGGGCGGGTAGGGGAGCGGGGTGACTTCTTCATCCGGGAGCGAGCGGCTGCGGATCGCGGCCACCGGGGACATCCACTGCCGCGACTCCAACCGGGAGGCGACCGTCTCCTCCTTCGCGGCGCTCGGCGACGACGTCGACCTCGTCCTCGTCGCCGGCGACCTGACCAGCCACGGACGCCTCGAGGAGGCGGAAATCCTCTGCGCGGCGGCGGCGGAGACGGAGGCGCCGGTCTATGCGGTGCTCGGCAACCACGACTGGCACGCCGACGAAGCCGGGGCGATCCTCGAGCGCCTGGAGGCGGGCGGCGTCCAGATGCTCGACCGGCGGGCCGCCGTCTGCGAGGTCGAGGGGGTCGAGGTCGGGATCGTCGGCGTCAAGGGCTTCGTCGGCGGCTTCGCGCCGCGCCACCTGCCGGACTTTGGCGAGCCCTCGCTGCGCGCCGTCTACGCCGAGGCGACGGCGGAAGTCGAAGCGCTCGACGAGGGGCTGCGCGAGGTGGCGATCTGCCCGCTGCGGATCGTCCTCCTCCACTACTCGCCGGCCGAAGAAACGCTGGAGGGGGAGCCGCGGGAGATCTGGGTCTTCCTCGGCAGCGACCGGCTGGCGGCGCCGATCCTCGAGCACGGTCCCGACCTGGTGCTTCACGGGCACGCGCACGCGGGCTCGCCGGACGGGACGATCGGGGAGACCCCGGTCCACAACGTCTCCCAGCCGGTGCTCGGGACCGACTTCCGCATCTTCGAGCTCGACGCCAGCCGCGCCCACAGCCCGATCCCCTAACCCATCGGAGTTTTGACACAGCGGGGTGGGGCGAACATCGGCTGCGCTACTTCGGTTCGAGCCCGACCAGGTCGTAGTAGCCGATCAGGTAGAGGCGCTTGCCGTCGGAGACCATCGGCGTGTAGCCGGCCTCCTTCATGTGGAAGGTGCGCTTGTGGGTGCGGACGTCGAAGCCGCTGGTTTCCTGGGTCTTGAAGCTGGAGGTGTAGACGGTGTGGCCGATAACCGTGGCGGTGCCGGGGATCGGGCCGCCGACGTCGCGCTGCCAGCGCACCTTGCCCGTGCGGGCATCGAGGGCGAAGAAGCGGCCGTTTTCGGCCCCGATGTAGACGGTCGGCGGGGTGCCGGGCACCTGGGCGACCGCGGGGGACCCGTAGACCTGGCCACCGGCGTCGAAGTGCCAGGCGACCTTGCCGCTCGCCTCGTCGAAGGCGTAGACGGTGCCGTCGTCGCGGGCGGCGTAGACGCGGCCGAAGGCGACGGCGGGGGAGGAGAAGAAGCCGCCGCGGCCGAAGGGCGGGATCTTGCTCGTGTTGCTGCGCCAGGCCAGCTTGCCGCTCTTCGCGTCGAGGGCGAACATGCTGCTCTCGTAGTCGGCGAAGAAGACCTTGCCGTCGTCGTAGCTCGGACTGGCTTTGATCGCCCCGGGCGCGTTGAAGCTCCAGAGCGTGCTGCCGTCGGAGGCGCGCAGGGCGAGCAAATTCGCCGTATCGGTGCCGAGGTAGAGCCTGCCGTCGACCGCAAGGGGCGAGGATTCGAGGTGCCCGCCGAGCTTGCGGACCCACAGTTTCTTCCCCGTCTTCGCGTCGCCGGCGGCGAGGTTCCCGGTCAGGAACGCTCCGTAGATGACGCCGTCGTAATAGACGGGGGCAGTGACGAAGTTCGGCTTCCCCCTGTCGCTCGGCCGCACGTTGAGTTCCCACAGCACCTTGCGATCCCGCAGCTGCACCGCTTTCCCGTTCCCATACTTGTTGATCACGTAGGCGACCCCGTCGTGGATCGCCGGCGGGAACTCGATCAGCGCGTGCGTGTTGACCGACCACGCCTCCTTCAAAGGCGGATCCAGAGCCTTCTCCTCCGCGGGCAGATAGTGCGTCCGCTCCGGCACCCGCCCGAACAGCGGCCAATCGACATAGGAGCCCCCGGTAGCGGCCGAGCCGCCCGCGCCCGAGGCGGAGTCGCCGCCTGAGTCGCCGCAGCCGGCAACTCCCAGAGCGAGGGCAAGAGCGGCGAGCATCGAGAGGACAACGCGCATCGCCCCTCTCATCGGCAGAGGTGCGAGGCACTTTAAAGGGAAGCGGCGGACGGGACTTGAACCCGCGTCATCGCCTTGGAAGGGCGAGGCTCTACCGTTGAGCTACCGCCGCGCGCGGTGGAAGCCGCCCCGCTTCGCGGTGCGACGCCGGTGACAGTTTGCACAAACCACCTCGCACTTTGCAATCTCGTCGAGGACGTCCTGCCACCGCCGGCCTTGAATTCCAGCTGAGATCGAGAACTTCTTGTCCCTGAGGTGGTCGAACTCGAGGACGATCGGATCCCCCTCGCCGCAGTCGACGCAGGGATGCTCGCGGAGAAAGGCGACCAGGTACTGCGTCCGTTCTTCAACCAGCGCTTTCTTGCGCTGCCGAGCCTGGGCGATGTAGCGCTGTTTGTTGGCCAGGTAGTGCTCCCGGTGATACTCGACCCGGCAGGACCGGCAGTAGTTGTCCCGCTGCCCCCGAGCCCGACGCCGCCAAGCGAATTCCTCCACCGGCTTCTCCTGTTCGCAGCGTCCACATCGCCTCATAAATCGCAACCTACAAGACAGACAAGACGTTCCCCCAAGCACCGCGCCCGCCGATCCGTCAAAATGAAGGCCCCACGGGGAGTGGCGCAGTCTGGTAGCGCACTCGGCTGGGGGCCGAGCGGTCGCAGGTTCAAATCCTGTCTCCCCGATGCAGACCTTCGCCCCGCGTGGCTTCGCATGCCACGCACTGCGGCCGATCAGGATTCGCTCGCGAGGCAATGCGGGGACGTGCGGGGGCATCCGTGATATGAGAGTGATACGAGGCGCAGTGCGAGGGTGATACGGACGGTGGATCAGCTGGGTGCCGCCAGCTTACGCAGAGGCCTGCGTTCTCAGTGAAAAGCGCCGAGGATTGTCTTTTCGCACGCTCGTACTCTCGTCCTTCGGCTTCTTCCAATCTGATTTCCAGCCCGGCAATCTGGCCGGGCATCCGATCAAGGAGGGCTCGCTGGAAAGACAGGCCATCGTCGCCGCTGAGAGGGTTGACCTCGATGAAGTCAAACACTTGGGAGGGGAGATCCTGAGATCGCACTCCGCCGCCGATCGCCGGTGGTTCGGTGAAGACCAAACCCCCGACTCCGGAGGCTTGGATTGCGCGGTCGGCCCTGACGGAGTTCGCCTGAATCGCCCGCCTGCGTCTCTCGAACTCCTCGGTGGGCCACCGTTCCCTTCCTTCTCTGCGGTAGTCCTCCAGAGCGCCGATGAACTCTCGGTATTCGATCTCGAACGAGGAGAGGGTCTCGATGTGTTTTCGGATTTGTTCGCGCTTTCTCCCACGCGAGAAGCCTAGGCCGGCGACCAGCCGGATCCAGCCATGCGCGGGTCACAGCCAGAGGCACCACGATGTAAAGCGGCGCTCCGATTTGGTCACTGCGGCTGTCGGCCTCCGGCAGGCGCTACTCGGTCAGCCAAAAACTGGCTGGGTGCGAGTTTGGAAACCCGAAAAGTTTTCTAAATCAATATGGTTCCGCTGCTGCCAGTGGGGGAACAATGATTGGACAGGGATTGACACGGCTTGTCGCTGCAACGCTCTGCGGGCTGGTACTCGCCTGCTCGCTGTTGGCACCGCCGGCTGTAGCCCTCGCGGCCCAATCCAATTTCCACCGCGAGCTCTTACAGGACACGCGGATCCACGACCTCCGCAAGGATGTCGACGAGCACGAAAAGATCATCAATTACCTGCTATTCCCAGTCACCGTGCTGGTCGGGATTCTCTCGCTCGGAGGAGCGATCGGGGTCGTCTTCAGCATCCGGGACCAACGGCGAGTCAGCCAGTTGCACGAGCTCAACGTTGCCGGCGAGATGTCTTCGCAGCGCCGCACCGAGCAGAGCTACGGGTCGTTCTTCGAGCAGAGCCAGACGACGCTCTCACTTGTCAACGAAACCCTTCAGCTCGCCAAGGAAGCCACCGCCCAGGCCGCCAAAAGCATGGACGAGAAAGCGCAGGTGCGGGTCGACGCAATCGAGGAGCAAGCCCAGAAGCTGATGCTGGAGCTGTTCAACAGGCACGAGTTCGATGTCGTGGTGGTCAATGCGGGGCGGCGGCGGGAACTGCAGGAAATCGCCAAGGAGCTGCGCGCGCTAGAGGGTTACCTAAGCCTCCAGAACATCAAGCTGGGCCACTACACGAAATTCATTAAAGCCATCGACCATTTCATCGAGGGCGAGACGGAGGCAGCCCTTTCGGAACTGCAGATGGCCTCACAGGACCCGATCGTCGGGGATCTGCAGAAGTTCATCGAGTACTGGGTCGGTTACATCCTCACGACCGTCGGCCAGTACGGCGAGGCGATCGAACGGTTTAAGCACGACGAGCTCGACCTGCCCGAAACCAGCTCGCAGTACTTCCAACTCGAGCGGATCATCATTGAAACGGAATTCTTCCTGATCGCCAAGCCGAAGCCCCAGGCCGAGCGAGACGAGGAGTCGGAGCTCGCCGATCCGCGTTCCCCAAGGGATCGGTTCAGAGCGGTCCATTCTCTGCTCGATCGCTTGGAAAAGCTGAGCCGGAAGCTGGAGGAAAGCGGGACGAAAGACGAAGAGGTCCATACGCGCCTGGAAGTCGCCCGTACCCAAGCCGACATCTACGAGTGGGTGGCATACGACCGTAAGCACCTTGACGACCCGATCGACGCAGAATTGGTGAAAGAAGCTAAGCGGATCATCGAATCCGCCTCGAAGGAGGAATTCGAGCAAGTCCGCACGGCCACGGAGGCTCCGTCCGGGAAGGCTAAGAAATTCATCGACTCACCCGTCTGGGTGAGGCTGGAGGAGGCGGAGTCGGCAGAGGCGGAAGGGGATCTGTTTCGCTGCTGGGCTTTGCTCCAGGCCCAGAAAATCTGCTCCGTCTGGGAGAAGAGCAGTGCTGAGGTTGCCTTTGCGCTGGCAGAGTGCCACTTCAAGCTGCGGGATCCAAGGGCAGCGAAAGAGTTCAACAAAGCCGATGACGAACTGCACGAGGAGATGGGGGAGCATCGCGAGCAGCGGCACGAGGCGTCGGTGCTTCAAAGCCTGTTGATCTGCCACTGCCGGCTGCTGAAACTGCAGGAAATAAAAGAGAAGGAAGAAAAGAAAGAGGCCGAAAAGCAAGGAACGGTTCCGGAGGAGCACCAGGAGGAGAACAAAGAATTCCGGCAGAAGGAGACGGGAGCGATCCGCGCCACTCAGCGCGAGGTGCTCGACGCGGTGAGGAAAATGGGTCGCGGCCGGGTGACCATTTTCAGTGAGATCCAGCGCCGCAACCTCACCCAGGAGGAATTCCGGGTCGAGGTGAACGACATCTTCAACGAAATGCACCTCGGCGAGGGCGAGAAGACCGGGTCCGGCGACGAGGAGGCAGTTGGTGCGTCGGAAGTTTCGTAGGCTCCTCTCCCGTCTCAGGCCCCGACCGATCCTCCTCTTCCGACGCTGGCGCTGGCGCCGGGCGGAGCTCAGAAGGGTTGCTCGGTTGGCCGGCTATCGCACCCCGGTTCAGGTTTGTCCGCGCGGTTGCGAGTTTCGTGAACTGGCGCGCCGCGAACTGTTGGCGAAGACCCGGTTGACCGGCAAGGCGATAGTTCACGCCTCCTTCACCTTCGAGACGACGAACTGCCCAATCTGCGGCGCTGGGCTGACTCGCAGGTGCGGTCGTTGCGGACATGAGATCTTCGCCCCGGTCGTCGAGCGCTGCCAGTTCTGCGGGCTGCCGCAGCCCTGGGCGATCGAGCGCCGCGCCGGAGCCGAGCGAGCCGACCTCAGGGCCTGGTCGCGCGAGGCGAAGGAGTCGGGTGAGTCGAAGGGGCACGCGAATGATCCAGCCCTCCCCCTCTACGAGTTCGAGAAGCGCGGTTCACTCTGGATCATTGAGGGGGACGTCGCCCATCTCGAGGTGGACGCTGTCGTCAGCAACGACGACATCGACGGGCGGATGTGGTCGCAGGTAGCGCGGGCGATCAAGAATGGCGCCGGGGAAGGTGTCGAGCGGCTCGCCCAGGAGGGGAAGCCGTTTCCGCTCGGCCACGCCTGGTGGACCACCGCGGGCGGTCTGCAGCAGATGAAGGGGATCATTCACGTCGCTTCGATGAGCCGACGGGGGAAAGCGGATCTGAAGGTCGTCCGCCAGTCGCTCGCCGCCGCCCTCCGGCTCGCCACCGAGCAGGGGTGCCATTCGGTCGGGGTCGCCGCGATCGGCAGCAGCCCGACCACGATCGAGCCTACTGTCTGGTACCGCATGTTCGCCGAGGTCGTCGTTGAGTATCTGAGCGGCAGGGAATCCTCGGAGGGGGACGGACCGCCCGAGTTGGCGATCGTCCTCGCCCTTTTCGAACCCGCTGATTTCCAGGCCGAGGTGGAGCGGGTAGGGAAGGCTGTTCGTCACGCTTGGCGGTGGGCGGGTCGGCCCCCGAAGGGGAGGGTGGAATGGACTCCACCGCCCTACTGGCGGCGGGTGGCGCGCTGGCTCCGCCGCCCCTGACTTAAACCGCTCGCGCAGCTTTTCACTTCACTCTCCGCGGGTTAGCACCAGACCACTTCGTGCGGCGCGGCGCTCGTCATGGCGAGGCTACCCGGCAGCGCCGCGGAGGCGAGTCCAAACTCCGCCGGCAAGGGCGCCGCAGCCCTTCCTCCAGTTTTCGCCGAAGTCGGTTAATGCCAGCGCAGCCGCCAACAGGATCGCAGCGGCGCCGCCGCCGGTGACTACGATGAGCGCGGTAGCGAGGCCAAGCTTCGCACCGCTCAGCGCGCACCGCGCGGGCGGTGACATATCGCCGGGCTGAAACTCACCCTCTGCCAACCGCCGCCGCTTCTCCACGACTGCATCGATCTCCTTTGGGAGTTGCGATTCGAGGAATGAGCAGGCCTCGATCGCGGCACCGCGCACGCTGTACTCCTCGAGCAGATCGGCCAATGACTCACGAGCGCTGCCGTATAACTCCGGGTACTCGCTCTCAACTCGGCTCAGAGCGAACCCGAACTCATCTTCGCTGATCGCTTCCAACATGCCTCGGAGGCGCTCTACCCCTCCACGCGCCTTCTCGAGTTCATCGATCATCCTGCTCGCGAGCTGATCAAGCTCCTGCCCCTGGCTCGCGACGTCATCAGCGGTCGCCTGGGCGAGGTATGCGGTCCACAGGTCATCGACCGCGCTGAGGCGATCGAGGTGCTCTTTGACACCCGTCATGGCCATGCCTTCGCGCTGACGGAAGACGGTTGGGAATTGGGGATACGAGGGTGATACGGACGCCGTTCTAAGTCTTTCCCGGAGCCAAACTGATCCTGTCTCCCCGATTCAAACCTTCACCCGCATGGCTTCGATCAAGGCGCCCTTGCCTCTTGGCCCGGTTCAAATACCGTCCGCGTACGGCGATGCAGCACTGCGCCGCCCGGTTGAGCGCCCAAAGCGCTCCGCGCCTCTGTCGCCCGTCAGCGCTTGACGATGTTGTGGATCTCCACGATTTCCGGCTCGCCGGGGTCGATGCCGACCTCGGCGAGGACGGGCATCAGTCGCGCTCCGAATGCGTCGAGCTGCTGCCGGGAATCCCAGATCTCGCTGACGCGAAGGCTTCCCTCGGTGCCGAAACAGACGTGGTAGTCCATCCCGTCGGGGGGAAAGTCACCGGCGGCTTCGAGTTTGCGGACGGACTCGTCGTACTGGGCGGTCGTCAGGGCAGAGGGGGCAAAGCGGATCAGGACACTCATCGAGCTCCTCCTTCGTCGGGTCTTACGACCCTACCCGCCGAGTTGCGATTCGACGAGGGCTGCCGAACACCTAGCACCACTCCCGGCGGATCAGGTGGAAAAAAGTTCTATATTTGGCGGATTCCCTCCCGGGCGGGGAGATGAGGCGTACGATCGCACCATTCAGCTGCGACGCGCGGCTCAACTAGACCGAGATCGGGAGTGAGGCATGCGAATCCCTAGGTACCGACTGCCGTGCCTTGTCGTCTGCATCGTCTCCGCGCTGGTGCTGCTGCCCGCACAGGCGCTGGCGGCCGGTTCCAACGCCGTGCAGAGCCTCGCTGGTTGCACGGACCATGCGATCGCCGCCAACGACGACGGGTCCGAAGCGGATGTGGCGCTGCCGTTCGTGGTCAACTTCTTCGGCAACGAATTCAGCACCGTCAACATCAACAACAACGGCAACGTGACCTTTGCCCAGGCGAGGGGCGAATACACGCCATACGACTTCAGGGTCACCGGCGAAGCGATCATCGCTCCCTTCCTCGCCGACGTCGATACCCGTGTCGGATCGCTGGTCACCTACGGGACGACGACGGTGAACGGCCATACCGCCTTCTGCGTCGACTATGTCGACGTCGGCTACTACGACGAACACGCCGACAAGACGAACAGCTTCCAGATGCTGCTGATCGACGAAGGCCCCACGGCGGGTGACTTCGTGATCCGGCTGAACTACGACCGGATCGCGTGGGAGACCGGTGACGCCAGCGGCGGACACGAAGGCTTCGGCGGCACGTCGGCGGCCGCCGGCTTCTCGAGCGGAGATGGCGACGCGGCCCACAGCCTCGTCCTCCCCGGATCGTTTGCCAACGGCGCTCTGCTCGATGGCGGTTCGAGCGCCCTCTCGGCGGGCACCTCCAACGCCGGCGGTCAGCTCGGGCGCTACAACTTTCCGGTCGTCAACTCTCCACCTACCGGTGCGACGCTCGAAGGGCTGGTGAAAGCTCCGGGCGGCGACCCCCTCGTCGACGCTCCGGTCGAAATCTGCGGCCCGTTGCCGGCGGCGACCTGCATCGCCAGGTTCACCAACAACCTCGGCCGCTACCGCGCGCTCAACCTCGGCGCAGGCCAATACGAGGTGACGGCGCGCGCCCCGGCAGACGGCCCGGCCTATGGGCAGGCCAGCGCCGGGCCGAAAGCGGTCAATGGCCTCGGCGCGTTCACTCAGGACGTCATTCTCAAACCGCCGCCTGGCGCGCCGCCGCCCGGGACCGGGATTACCCACGTCGGCGAATCCGCCGACGGGGTTCCGACCGTCTACTGGGAGGAACCGCTGACCCTCAGCACCGAAGGGTGCATTGGCGCCACCGTCAGCTACAAGATCGTGCTGGAAGGCGCCGCGGTGAGTACCGGTGGATTGACGGAAGCGCCGGCAGGGTCCGGCGCCTACAGCGGCGTGGTTCCCGAGCTCTACCCACACCTCGGCGACGGACGCGTGGTGATCACGTTCGACTGTCCGTCGAGCCCAGGCGAAACGATCGAATTCGGCATCTACATCGACCCCAGCGGGATGGTCGTCGATGCGGGGACCGGGGCCCCGATCGCCGGGGCAACGGTGACCCTCCTGCGGGCGTCCGCCGAAAACGGGCCGTTCTCAGCGGTGCCCAGCGGCAGCGCGGTGATGTCGGCCGCGAACCGCAGCAATCCCGACCTCACCGACTCCGAGGGGCATTTCGGCTGGGACGTGATCGCCGGCTATTACAAAGTGGTCGCCACGGCGGACAGCTGCGATTCCGCAGAAACCGGCGTGCTCAGCATTCCACCCGCGGTTACCGATCTTCGCATCGGCTTGACCTGTGCCGCCGAAGGCGGTTCCCCCGGTTCGGGATCCTCGCAACCCCCCGTCGCCGTGCCTCCGAGCGGGCAGCAGGTGCCGAGGAAACATCGCAACAAACACGCCCACAGACGTTGTGCCAAGCACTCCAAACACAAGAAAAAGAAATGTCGCCACAAAAAGAGAAAGCACCACAGGGCATTGCGATTGGGAGCCAACGGCGGGCGGCTCTAGGCGCTCGAAGCTGCGAGCTTCAGACTGGGCTCGACCCGATCTTCGAGGATCTGCCGGGCCGGCCTTCACCGAGCGGGGATCGATACTCGCGCCACTAGCTCGCCGCTTGCGGTGGCTACCGTTGTTCTGTGCTCCGTCCCACCGACATGCTGTCGCTGATCCCCGGGCTTGCGCCGGAGCGGGCGCCGACGGCCGAGGAGGTCGATGGGTTCTTTGCGGCCGACTCGATGGTCCGGCGGTTGCACCGGGAGCGGCTGGTGCTGTTCTCGGGGGTGCGGGCGCTGTTGATGCAGGCCTGCGATCCGCTGGCCGTGGTCGGGTTCCAGCGGCACTCGATCATCTTCGACGACCCGCAGGCGCGGCTGCTGCGGACCGACGAGTGGATGTCGCGGATCTACTTCGGGACCGAGGAGGAGGCGGAGAAGACCGGCCGCGTGGTGCAGGCGATGCACCGACGGGTGAAGGGGAAGACGCCGGCCGACTACGGGCCGGTCCCGAAGGGGACGCCCTACGACGCCACCGACCCCGAGCTCGGGGTCTGGGTCCTCGTGACCCTGGCCGACTCGGCGCTCGTCTACTACGAGCGGATCTTCGGCTCGCTCGACCGCGACGAGCGCGAGCGCTACTGGTGCGAATACCGCCAGGTCGGAGAGCTGCTGGGATTGCCTTCGGACTCGATGCCGGCCACCTACGCCGGGCTGAAGGAATACGTCGACGGGCGCCTCAACGACGGCAGCCTCTGGATCTCCGACGAGCGCCGCGAGCAGGCCGAGGCGATGCTCCTCGAGCCGCCCTACTCGGGCTGGCAGAAGGCGGCCGTGATTCCGCTGACCGAGACGATCAGGCTGATCTCGGTCGGGCTGTTGCCGCCGGAGATCCGGCGACTCTTCGGCTTTGGCTGGGACCCCGGCCGTGAGGCGCTGCTGCGCTCGGCCCTGCTGCAGCTGCGGCTCGGCTCCCGCTTCTGGCTCGACGCGGTGCGCCTTCACCCCGCGGCTCGCCTCCCCGCCGGCGAGCGCTACGGCGCCCTCGTGAAGTAGGCCGCTCGGCTCTCACCAAGGCGCCTGCGGGCGGCTCACCGCCTGGCGACGCCCCGGCCGACGAGGCTGACGCCGAGGTTCGGCTGGGCCCCGTCGTCGCGGGCGATTTCCAGCATCGCCGCCTGTTCGCCGGCGGCGGTGGGCCGGAACGTGACCTTGAAGGCCCGCTTCTGCCCGGGGGCGAGGACGAAGTGGATGCCGCCGGCGGGGGCGCCGTCGAGGCTGAACGCGGGCGAGCCGAAGAGCCGGGCCGTCGCCGCCACCGGTTCGGCGCCGCCGCGGCGAACGTTGCGGACGAAAACGGTTCGCGTCGCCTGCTTGCCCACCGCAACCTGGCCGAAGGCGCGTTCGAGCGGCGAGACTTCGAGTATGCCGGTGCTGGGCGGCGGCGGGGGCGCTTCGACCGTGATCGTGCCCGCCCAGGCGCGCCCCTCCTGGCCGATGTCGTCCTGAACCACGACTTCGACCAGGTATTCGGCGGCCAGCGGGCCGAGGTTGGCCGGGACTTCGTAGCTGCCTTCGAAGCGGTTGGAGCTGACCCCGCCCAGCCCGACTTCGGTGGTGGTGCCGCCGCTGACCGGGGTGATCGTCGCGTAGACCGCGGAGAGGCCGCGATTGTCGCCGGCCTCGGCGGAGATCGTCACCGTGCCCCCTTCGGCGGGCAGGAACTGCGGCCAGAGTTCGGTCGTCGAGATCCAGGGCGCTTCGTCGAACTGCGGCTGGCCTTCGACCTGGACGTCGCCGATCGAGCTGGCGTTGTAGTTGTTGAAGAGGTCGTAGGCCTGGACTTCGACGCTGTAGCTGACCGTGCCTTCGGAGTAGTTGGCGGGGGCTTCGAGGGTGCCGTAGTAGGTGTCGCCGGAGCCCTGGTAGAGGTTGATCGCCTGGTAGCTGCCGTCGGAGCCGTAGACCTGGGCGGTGGTGTTCTGGATGCCGCTTTCGTCGATGATGTCGACGCTGATTTGGGCGTTGCCGCCGGACGAGGGCAGGGTGCTGGGACTGAGCACGCCGTTGGTGATCACCGGCGGGGTGGTGTCTTCCTCCGCGGCGCTGGCGGTACCGACAACCGCCAGCGACAGGATTGCCGTCAGCGCTATCAACTTCCGGATCATCGGCCGACCCTATTCAACCGCCGGGACCCCTGCGCGTACTCAGGTGAATATCGTGCCCTCAGTGCCCGACGCGCTTGCCCAGTACCGGGTCGCCACCGAGGCCAACGACGTCGCCGGGATCATGGCGACGCTGGCGCCCGACGCCGAGCTCGTCTCGCCGATCTCGGGGCGGATGGTCTTCCGCGGCAGCGACGACGTCGAGCACCTGCTTGCCGCCGTCTACGGCACTCTCAAGGAGCTGCGCTGGATCGACGAGATCGGCGACGGCAAACGCCGCGTCCTCTTCGGCGAAGCGCGGTTGCTGGGCGTTCGGATGACCGACGCGATGGTCTTCGACCTCGACGCCGAGGGCCGCATCCGCCGCATCGGCCCGCACCTGCGCCCGTGGTTGGCGCTGACCCTCTTCGCTCTCGTCTTGGGCCCCAAGGTTGGCAGGCGGCCGGGCATGGTCTTCCGCGCTCTGCGGAGCTGATCGCTGCAGGCAGGCAGCAATTGTCCGCAACTGGGTAGAGGTAACCCGTGGCCGCGACGATCGGCATCGGGGAGCTGCTGAAGGACCGCTACCGGCTCGAGCGCACGCTCGGGCGCGGCGGCATGGCCGCGGTCTGGCTCGGGCACGACGAGGTGCTGGAGCGGCCGGTGGCGGTGAAGGTCCTGGCCGACACGATCGCCGCCGACCCCGGCTTCGTCGCCCGCTTCCGCCGCGAGGCCCAGACGGCGGCCGGGCTCTCGCACCCCAACCTGGTCGGCGTCTACGACTTCTCCGAAGAAGGCGAACGGCCCTACCTGGTGATGCAGTTCGTGCCGGGGGAGAGCCTGGCGGCGCTGCTGGAGCGGGGGGAGGAGGTCGACTGCGACAAGCTGGCGCGGGAAATGCTCGACGCGCTGGTCCACATCCACGGGGCCGGCATCCTCCACCGTGACGTCAAGCCCGGCAACATCGTCGTCGAACCGGACGGGACCTCGAAGCTGATCGACTTCGGGATCGCGCGGCCGCTGGACGCGACGGCGATGACCCGCACCGGTCTGATCATGGCGACCGAGCGCTTCGCCGCGCCCGAGGTGATGGAGGGCCGGCCGGCGAGCGAGAGGTCGGACCTCTACTCGCTGGGGGTCGTCCTGCGCGCCTGCGGGGGCCACTGCTCGCGGGCGCTGGGCGCGCTGGTCGGTGAGCTGACCGAAGCGGACCCGGGGGCGCGTCCCAGCTCCGCCCGGCAGGCACTCGCCCGGCTCGAACGAGCCGAGCCGGGGCTGGAACAGCCGACCCAGGCGTTCGAGCCGACGCCGCTGCCCGAGCCTGCCTCACCGCCTCCGCCGCCCGGTTACGGGCGCAAGCCCGCTTCGCGGCGCAGCCGCTGGGGCGCGCTCGTGGCGCTGCTCGCCTTCCTCGCCGCCATCGGGGCGATCGCCGCCGTGGCTCTCACCGGCGGCGGCAGCGACGGCGGGCAGCCGCGGCAGGCGAAGGCGGCCAAGGACAAGAAGGCAAAGCAGGCGAAGCAGAAGGGCTCCGGCGCGGCTGCGACCAGCGAGCCGACCGCCTCGTCACCGGCGCCGGTCGAAGAACCGAGCGAAAGCGAAGCGACCGAAGAACCCACTCCCGCTCCCGAAAGCGGCGTCTCCGCCGATGGCGCCTCGCTGAACGAACAGGGCTACGCGCTGATCCAGGCCGGCGAATACGAAGCCGCGGTGCCGGTGCTCGAAGAAGCGGTGGCCGCCTATCCGGAAGGCAGCGAAGACCTCGACTACGCCTACGCGCTCTTCAACCTCGGCAACGCGCTGCGGCTCAGCGGCCGCCCCGAAGAGGCGATCCCGGTGCTGGAAAAACGGCTGGAAATCCCGAACCAGACGGGCACGGTGGAAGCGGAGCTGCAGCGGGCGCGTGAAGAAGCCGGCTGATCTGCCCTATTAATCCGTTCGCCCGTATGCGAACATACGTTCGTGTTCGCTACCGCGAGAGACCGCCCCCCTGAAACGGGTCCTCGCCTGCGACGCCGCGGTGAACGGTTGAGCCTGCCTCTATGGACGCGGGGGCGGGAGGCAAATTCCCTTCCTTAGATGCCGCGTCAGGAAGAACCCCAGATCGGTCTCAGCAAGGCGATCCGCCAGCTCCGCCACGAGGTGAAGTTGAGCCAGGAAGCGCTGGGGCTGAACGTCGGCATCCACCCGACCTGGATCTCCCACATCGAGTCGGGCAGGGTCAACCCGACCTGGGGCAACGTCCGCCGCATCGCCCACGGCCTGCAGGTCCCGCTGCCCGAGCTCGCCGCCCTGGCCGAGGACCTCGAGGCCAAACACGGAAGCGGCCGGCCAAGGAGATAGGGTTTCGCATCCTGCCGCCGTGGTCCCCGCTCCGATGAAGAAGCCCCTCCTCGCACTCGTTCTGTTCGCCTTCCTGGTCCTGGCCGGCTGCGGGAGCAGCTCGGACACGACCGACACCGGCGCCGCGACCGCCGCCAGCTGCAAGCCGGGCCAGCTGCCGACCCAGCAGCAGGGCGTGCTGACGATCGCCACCGACAAGCCCGCCTACCCGCCCTACTTCGAAGACGACGACCCGACCAACGGGGAAGGCTTCGAGAGCGCGGTCGCCTATGCGATCGCCGACCAGCTCGGCTACCCGAAGGCGAAGGTGAAGTGGACGGTGGAGCCCTTCAACAACTCCTTCGCGCCCGGGCCGAAGGACTTCGACTTCGACGTCAACCAGATCTCGATCACGCCGCCGCGCGAAAAAGCGGTCGACTTCTCTGCCCCCTACTACACCGCCAATCAGGCGGTGGTGGCGCTGAAGGACTCCGAAGCGGCCAGGGCCACCTCGCTGGAAGACCTGCAGGACGCGAACCTCGGCGTCCAGATCGGGACCACCAGCCTCGAAGCCGCCGAAGCGGAGATCGAACCGAGCAGCCGGCCGGAAGTCTTCAACAACTCCAACGACGTCGTCCAGGCGCTGAAGAACGAACAGATCGACGCGGTCGTCGTCGACCTGCCGACGGCGCTCTACCTGACCGCGGTCCAGGTCCCCGAGGCCACCGTGGTCGGCCAATTCAGCGCCCCCGGCGGCGACCAGTGGGGTGCTCTGCTGGAAAAGGAATCCGAGCTGACCGGCTGCGTCTCGCAGGCGGTCGAAGCGCTGGAAGACTCCGGCGAGCTGGAAAAGATCACCCAGCGCTGGATGAGCCAGGCCGCCGGCGCTCCTGAATTGAGCTGATGCCTAGCAGTCGTCGCCTCGAACGAGAGGCGGCGAAGCGCCGCCGCCATCGCCGCGGCCAGGCGATCGCGGCGATCTCCAGCATCGTCGTCCTCGGCGGTCTCGCGGTATTGATCCTCACCAGCCCCGGCTGGCCGGAAGTTCGCGAAACCTTCTTCAACTGGGCCGTCTTCAAGGAATCCTTCCCCGATGTCCTCCGTGCCTTCTGGCTCGACGTCAAGCTCTTCGTCTTGATCGAGCTGGCCGTCCTCGCCGCGGGGCTCCTCGTCGCCCTGGTGCGGATAGCGCGCTCCCCGGCGTTCTTTCCGCTGCGGCTGCTCGCGGTCGCCTTCGTCGACCTCTTCCGCGGAATTCCGACGATCCTGCTGATCTTCCTGATCGGGTTCGGCGTCCCCGCCCTGCGCCTGGAGGGGGTGCCGACCGACCCGATCGTCCTCGGCGCCATCGCCCTCGGGCTCTCCTACAGCGCCTACGTTGCCGAGGTCTACCGCGCCGGGGTGAACTCGGTCCACCGCAGCCAGCGCGACGCGGCGCTCGCGGTCGGGCTGACCGAGGGCCAGGCGATGCGGCACGTGATCCTGCCCCAGGCGGTGCGGCGAGTTGCTCCGCCGCTGCTGAACGACTTCGTCGCCCTGCAGAAGGACGTCGCCCTGATCTCGATCCTCGGCCCGCTGGAGGCCTTCCGCGAAGCGCAGATCATCGAGTCCCAGCTGTTCAACTTCACGCCGCTGGTCGCCGCGGCGCTGCTGTACCTGGCGGTGACGATCCCGACCGCCCGCATCGTCGATCGCATGGGCGGCCCCGAGGGGGCGGTGCGGTGAGCGCCGGCGCCGGCGAGCCGGTGCTGGAGGTGCGCGAGGTCACCAAGGCCTTCGGCGAGCGCGAGGTCCTGCGCGGGATCGACCTGACCGTGCGCGAACACGAAGCGGTGGCGTTGATCGGCGCCTCCGGCTCGGGCAAGTCGACCTTGCTCCGCTGCGTCGACCTGCTCGAGGAGATCGACGACGGCGACGTCTTCCTCGACGGCGAGCCGATCACCGACCCTTCCGTCGAGCCCGTCTCGGTCCGCCGCCGCCTCGGGCTCGTCTTCCAGGCCTACAACCTCTTCCCCCACATGACCGCGCTGGAGAACGTGATGCTGGGCGAGCGCCGCGCCCACGGCGCCTCCCGCGCCGAGGCCGAGGAGCGCGGCCGGGCCCTCCTCGCCCGCTTCGGCCTCGCCGGCCGCGAGGACGATCGCCCCGACAACCTCTCCGGCGGCCAGCAGCAGCGGGTCGCAATCGCCCGCACCTTCGCCGGCCGACCCCGCGTCCTCCTCCTCGACGAGATCACCAGCGCCCTGGATCCCGAGCTGGTCGGCGAGGTCCTGGAGGCCGTGCGGGACCTGAAGAGCGAGGGGATGACGATGCTGATCGCCACCCACGAGATGAGCTTCGCCCGCGAGGTAGCCGACCAAGTCGCCTTCCTCCACGACGGCCGGATCCTCGAGCAGGGAACTCCAACTCAAGTTCTGGAGTCTCCCGAGCGCGAGGAGACCCGCCGCTTTCTCAGCCGCCTGCTGGAGGCGGGGCGGGCGTAGGTGGTGGAGGGAGGGGGTCGGCACCCCTCCTCCGGAATTGACCTCCCCTCCGCTTCGCTCTGGGGAGAACATGCTGCGCGCTTCGCGCGCAAACACCAGATTGCATTTCGCCGAACATTCCTGCGGAGGGGTGCCGACCCCTCTTCAACCCGCTCGTCAAGACAGCTCTACTCGCGAGTCTGCGAAAAACCGTGCTCTACAAGGTTTTTAGCGGACTCGTGGAAGAGCGTCAGCCAGAAGCTGTCGCTAGGAGGGTGGGGTGCCCCTCTCGCGACCGGCGTCCTGTTCCTCGCACAGACCACTCAGCGAGAGACGGCGAGTTAAAGGCGAGGAACCCAGGGAGCGAGAGGGGCACCCCACCCTCCCTTGACCCATCAGCTTTGTCCCTTTGGAGAGAGCAGCATCGCTTGCTTCTGAGGGATTTCCAGCCAATTAATCAAATAATTTGACTTAGACAAGCATCCATGGTTATGCTGCCGCTGCGCTTGAGCAATCAGGGTTTGCTCTCGGGCAGGGAAACATAGCTAGCACCTGTGCCTTAATCGGTTAAAGGGTCGGCGTTGTAAGCCGAAGATCCGGGTTCGAGCCCCGGCGGGTGCATTTCGAACAAACCAATTCGAAGGCAGAAAGTTCGGAATCACAGCTATGGGCGAGAACATCTTCAACAGGTTCGACGAGGTCGCGGCAGGCGAGAGCGGCACGGCGCTGTGGGCGGCGCGGGCGCCCTACCGGCCGGAGCCGGACTTCGACCTGATGCTGATCCCGCGGCTGCCGAAGGGCAGCGACTGGCGCCAGGACGAGGGCGCTGTTGCGGCACTCGACCGGATCGAGGCCGAGCCTTGGGTCGCCTCGATCGACCGCGAGGGTAAGCAGCCGACCGCGAAGCTGAGCGACGAGTGGATCGAGTCGCAAGGGGAGGCGATCAGCTCCGGCTCCCAGGGAGAGGCCGACCTCGCCGACATGGCGGCCGAGAACCGCTACGCCGTCTACTTCTGGGGCGCCAACACGACCAAGGCGCTGCACATCGGCCACCTCCGCAACCTCGCCGTCGGCGCCGCGATCGCCGGGGCGCTGAAGCAGGCCGG
>Ga0070683_100000409_pt1 | contig 29689 bp, 28 predicted proteins | sample KBSC713LmetaG_FD_64662 | JGI IMG/M metagenome (GOLD analysis project Ga0070683, IMG submission 64662) | Corn rhizosphere microbial communities from Kellogg Biological Station, Michigan, USA - KBS C7.1-3L metaG | ecosystem: Host-associated > Plants > Roots > Rhizosphere ... | reverse complement strand
CTCGAGCGGATGGCCGACCAGTGCGTCAACATCGCCAAGATGCTGCGAAACATCCAGCCGGCCGGCCTGCCGGACGAGCTGATCGAGGAGTTCGAGCCGATGGGCGTACGCGCCGAGCAGATGATCCGGGTGGCGATGGACAGCTTCAGCGCCCGCGACGTCGAGCGGGCGGAATCCCTCGTCGACCTCGACAACCTGATCGACGACCGCAACCGCCTGATGGCCAAGCGGATCATCGAACTGGGCGGCGACGAGCAGCAGCGCGAGGCCGGCCTGATGGCGATCCTGATGTCGCGCTGCATCGAGCGGATCGGCGACAACGCGGTCGACATCGGCGAACAGACCGCCTTTCTGGTCACCGGCAGCTTCCGGGAGTTCCAGGACGCCTCCCACGGCGCCGGCGCCTGACCGCCCACACCGCCACGCGCCCGCCACATCGCCCGTGCCCGGCACGGACCCCGGCGCCGAGCCCGGCACGGTGCCAGGCGCGGTGCCGGGGCCCTCTTCTGCCGGGACGCCGCGGTGACGCTTTCGCGACTGGTTGGCGAGCCGATCGTGACACCGCAGTCGCCAGAGCGTCACGGAAAGGCACCTACGCGGCGCCAATCCCGCTCCCGACGCGTGGCACCGGCGCTCTCCGGGGTGCCCGGCACGGTGCCGGGCTCCGTGCCAGGCGCGGTGCCGGGCACCCCCCGCCCGCCGAGGCGGTCAGGCCGGAGCCGCGGCCTGGTCGACCAGCCAGTCGGCGTCGCGGACGAGGCCGGCCGGCAGGGGCTCACCGGCCCGGATCCGCGCCAGGGCTTCGCGCTTGGAGTCACCGCAGACCATGAACAGCGTACGCCGGGCGGCGTCGAGCGCCGGCAGAGTGAGCGTCAGCCGGGCCATGCCCTTGACCACGTCCGGCGGTTCGATCGCCCACCGCTCATCCTCCTGGAGCGACACCGAGCCGGGAAACAGCGACGCCGTATGACCGTCCTCGCCCATCCCCAGCAGCAGCATGTCGAAGCGCGGGGCCTCGCCGAAGAAGCTCCGCAGCAGGCCCTCGTACTGGTCGGCGTTCGTGAACGGGTGGATCTGGCCGCTCGGAATCGGCACGTGGTCGAGCAACGCATCGGCAGCGGCCCGGAAGTTGGACTCCGGGTGGTCGAGCGGCACCTGGCGCTCGTCGCCGAGGAAGACGTGCCAGCGCGACCAGTCCACGCGATCGGCGTACGCCGGTCCCGCCAGCAGCCGGTAGGTGGCCCGCGGCGTCGAGCCGCCGGTCAGCGCGATGGCGAAGCGGCCCGGCGTCGCCTCTGCGGCCTCCACGATACGGTCGGCCGCGGTCCGGGCCACCGCGTCGCAGTCAGGCAGCCGCTCCAGCCTCACGCCAGCGCCCCCAGCGCCTCGTCGAATACCCGCTCAGCCCCGATGTGGTCGAGTTCCGCTGCCACCAGCCGCACCGGCTCGACGATCGGCAACAGCACCACGTGCTCGGCCAGCCCCGGACCGGTCGCCACGCCGTGGTCGTTGCGGCGCAGCCGGCGGACGACGAACTCCTTGTCACCGCAGTGGAGCTCGACGCTGTTCAGGTGCTTCGTCTTGCTCACCAGGTCGAGACCGACCTGGCGGCCGAGCCGCGACCGCAGCCAACCGGCGAGCAGCTCACCCTCGTTGGCCGGCCCCCGCACCTCGACGCCGATCATGTGCTCGAGCGCCGCCCGCTGGCCGCGGCCGTCGAACAGTGAGGCGATGGCCTCGCGCCAGGGCGCCAGCCGCCGCCAGGCGAGATCGGCCACACAGGGCAGCCGGGGACGGTAGCGGCGAACGGCGTCGAGCCCGACCTCACTGGAGTCGACGATCAGGCGGGTGGCACCGAAGGCGAGCTGGTAGAGCAGCCGGTCGTCCGGCACCGGCCCCTGCCACCACACGAACACCGGCAGGTCGGGAACCAGCAGCGACTCGACGGCGCTGGGCAGCGCATCGGCCTCCCCGGTGATCACGATCCGCTCGGTGCAGATCTCGCCACCGGCGCCGGCCCAGCACGCGCTCGACACATCGGCCACCGGGCCACCGTCGCCGGCCTGCACGACGATCGCCCGCAGCGGCCGGCTGCGGCCGACGCTCTCGAGCACCTCGAGCGTCTCCGCCACGTCCGCCTCGCCGGCGGCGTGCACGACCAGGTTGAGGGTGGTGGCCCGCACGCTGCCGGCGCGATCGCCGCCGCGCAGCTCCGACAGCGCCCCCTCGACGTCCGGCAGCGAGACTCCCAGCGCCCGCTCCTGCCTCACGGTCTGCGCCATCGCCGCCCATCCCGTGCCAGCAGGTCGTCGGCCGCGTCGGGCCCCCACGAGCCGGAGTCGTACAGCTGCGGCTGGCCGCTCTGCCACTGGTCGAGCAGTGGGTCGACCAGCTCCCACGAGCGCTCTACGCCGTCCTGCCGGGTGAACAGCGTGGCGTCGCCGCGGATCACGTCCAGGATCAGCGTCTCGTAGGCCTCCGGCACATCGCTCAGAAACGACGAGCCGTAGAGGAAGTCCATGTTGACCGTGCGGATCGAAAGTGCGGTGGTGGGAGCCTTGGCCCCAAACCGCAGCGAGATGCCCTCGTCAGGCTGGATCCGCAGCACCAGCGAGTTGGCCTCCAGGTGCTCCGCCGCGTCCTGCGGGAACGGCAGGTGGGGCGGGCGCCGGAACTGGACGGCGATCTCGCTCACCCGCTTGGCCAGCCGCTTGCCGGTGCGGATGTAGAACGGCGTGCCTGCCCACCGCCAGTTGTCGACCTCGAGCCGCGAGGCCATGTAGGTGGCCGTGTTCGAGTCCGGCGGCACCTCCGGCTCCTCGCGGTACCCGGGCACCAGCTGGCCGGCCACATACCCGGGCCGGTACTGACCGCGCACGCTCGTCTCGAACGCGAGCGGCTTGGTCGCCCTCAGCACCTTCGTCTTCTCGTCGCGCACCGAGTCGGCATCGAAGGCCGCGGGCGGCTCCATCGCCACCAGCGCGAACACCTGCAGCAGGTGGTTCTGGACGATGTCGCGCACCACGCCGGTCTCCTCGTAGAACGCCGCCCGGTGCTCGACGCCCAGCTGTTCGGCAACCGTGATCTGCACGTGGTCGACGTAGCGGTTGTTCCACAGCGGCTCGAAGATCGCGTTGGCAAACCGGAACGCGAAGATGTTCTGCACCGTCTCCTTGCCCAGGTAATGGTCGATCCGAAAGATCTGGCGTTCGCGGAACGAGCGGTGGGCGATATCGGCCAGCTCCTGGGCCGAGGCAAGGTCGTGGCCGAACGGCTTCTCGACCACGACCCGCACCTGTGCGGTCGGCCGGTTCAGCTTGGCGGTCCCCAGGTGCTGGATGATGGTGGGGAAGAAGCTGGACGGGGTGGACAGGTAGAAGACCCGGTTGGTGCCGCCGCCCAGCCGCCGGTCGAGATCCTGGATCGTCCCGCTCAGCTCGTGGAAATGGCGGGCGTCGTCGAAGCCGCCGGCGTGGTAATGGAGCATGGAGGCGAACGCCGGCCAGAACTTCTCATCGACCGGCGTCCGCGAGTGCGACTCGATGGCCGCACGGGCGAAGCGGCGGAACGCCTCGTCCGACATGTCCGTCCGCGCGTACCCGACCAGCGCGAACTGGGCCGGCAGGAGACCGCGGACGGCCAGGTTGTAGATCCCCGGCAGCAGCTTGCGCTGGGCCAGATCGCCGGTGGCGCCGAAGATCGTGAACACGGTCGGCTCGCTGGCGCCGCCCACCCGCAGGCCGACCCGCAGCGGATTGTCCGCCGGCCGCGGGGGGACGGCATGCAGCGCCGTCTCCCGCCGGGCGGGGTTACGCGGCACCGCGCTCTCCGACGCCGGAAAGCCGACCGGAGATCGTCTGGATCAGCGAATCGAACGAGTCCGAGAACGACTTGACACCCTCGACCTCGAGCTTGTGGGTGACGTCGTCGAGATCGATGCCGGCGTCCTTCAGCTGCCGGAGCACGTCCTTGGCCTCGTCGAGGTCACGGTCGACCGTGCGCTCCACCTTGCCGTGATCCTGGAACGCCTCGACGGTCTGATCCGGCATCGTGTTGACCGTCTCCGGCCCGATCAGCGACTCGACGTAGAGCACGTCGGAGTACTCCGGGTTCTTGGTGCCTGTGGAGGCCCACAACGGCCGCTGGCGCGTGGCGCCGTGGGACTCGAGCGCCTTCCACCGGGGATCGTCGACGATCTCGAGATACCGCTGGTAGGCCATCTTCGCGTTCGCCACCGCGGCCTTGCCGCGAAGCGGCGAGCCCTCCGGCAAGAGCTTGTCGACGGCGGTGTCGACCCGGGAGACGAAGAAGCTCGCCACCGAGTGGATGTCGTCGATCGGCTCGCCCTGCTCGACCCGCCGCTCGAGGCCGCGGATGTACGCCCAGTGGATCTCATCGTAGCGCTGCAGGGAGAACAGCAGGGTCACGTTCACGTTGATGCCACTGGCGATCGACTCTTCGATCGCCGGCAGCCCCTCCGACGTGCCGGGGATCTTGATGAAGATGTTGGGCCTGCCGATCCGCTCCCAGAACATCGGCGCCCCGTCGATGCTGGCCTGGGTGTTGTTGGCCATCCCCGGCGGCAGCTCGAAGGACACGAAGCCGTCGACGTGGTCGGTCGCCTCGTACACCCCGTTGATCTGGTCGGCCGCCTCCCGGACATCCCAGATGGCCAGGTCGAAGAACACCTCCTCCGGACTCGTGCCGGATCCCGCCAGCTCCGCGACCGCCTCGTCGTAGTCGGAGGAGTCGGCGATCGCCTTCTGGAAGATTGTCGGGTTCGACGTCACCCCCAGGATGCCGTCGTCCAGCATCCGCCGGAACTCGCCGGAGCCCAGCCAGCTGCGGCGGATGTTGTCGATCCACGGGCTGGTGCCCGCGGCTGCCAGGTTCTTCAGTCGCTCGGACATTGTCTGTCGCTTCCTCTCGTGGTGATCTCTCCGTCAGGCGTGCGTCCGGCCGAGCACGCGCTCGGCCTCGTCGGCGACGCGCTCTGGGGTGAAGCCGAGGTTCTCGAACACGTCCTTGGCAGGTGCAGAGGCGCCGAATCGGTCGAGGGCGATGATCGCCCCTCCGTCACCGGCGTAGCGCTCCCAGCCGATCGGCGACGCGGCCTCAACACACACCCTGGCCGCGATCGACGGCGGCAGCACCTCGTCGCGATAGCTCTCCGACTGCTCCTCGAACAGCTCCCAGCTGGGCAGCGAGACGACCCGGCTGCGGACGCCTCGCTCCGTCAGCACCTCCCGGGCGCCACGGGCGACGTGCACCTCCGACCCGGTGGCGATCAGCAGCACCTGGGGATCCTCGTCGGACTCCAGCACGTAGCCGCCCCGCACCGCCTCGGCCACCGGCACGACCGACGGATCGAGCACCGGCAGCGCCTGCCGGGACAGGCACAGGGCGGTGGGATTCCGCCGCTCCAGCGCAATCCGCCACCCGGCGGCCGCCTCGTTCGCGTCGGCCGGCCGGAACACGGTCATGTTCGGCGTGGCGCGCAGCGTCGCCAGCTGCTCGATCGGCTGGTGGGTCGGGCCATCCTCGCCCAGGCCGACGGAATCGTGGGTGTAGACCCAGATCGCCGGGATGTTCATCAGCGCCGACAGCCGCACAGCCGGCTTCATGTAGTCCAGGAAGTTGAAGAACGTGCCGGCGTAGGCCCGCAGCCCGCTCAGCACCAGGCCGCTGGTGATCGCCCCCATCCCGTGCTCGCGGACGCCGAACCGGAGGTAGCGCCCGTCGTAGCCGCCCCGCTCGAGATCGCTCCAGTCGGGCGGCTTGGTGTTGTTCGAGGGCGTCAGATCGGCGGAGCCGCCGACCAGCTCGGGGATCAGCGGTGCCAGCGCCGCGATCACCTTGCCCGACCCGGCGCGGGTCGCCAGCGGGCCGTCGTCGGGGACGAACGAGGGGTACTCGATCCCGGGCGGCAGGGTGCCGGCTGCGATCCGCCGCAGCTCCTCGGCGTGCGGGTTCGCGTCGAGCGCCGTCTCCCACTCGGCGGCCAGCTGCTTGCCGCGGTCGACCGCCTCCCGGTAGCGGGCGAGCGCCTGCTCGGGGATGACGAAGAACTTCTCGGGGTCGAAGCCGAGCGCCCGCTTGGTCTCGGCCTGCTGCTCGGCACCGCGGGCGTCCGAGTGCGCCTTGGAGGTGCCGGCGTCGCGGCTGCCGAAGCCGATGATCGTCTTGACCGAGATCAGGCACGGCTGGCCCTGGTGGTGGATGGCGTCGGTCAGCGCCTGGTCGATCCGCAGCAGGTCGTTGCCGTCGGACACCTCGCTGACCCGCCAGCCCAGAGCCTCGTAGCGGTCTGCCCGGTGCTCGGTGAAGGCGAGACTGGTGTCGCCGTCGATGGTGACGTGATTGTCGTCGTAGAGGACGACCAGGTTGTCGAGCCCCAGGTGGCCGGCCAGGGAGCTGGCCTCGTTGGAGACGCCTTCCATCAGGTCGCCATCGGAGGCGATCACAAACACCCGGAATCCGGCATCGGCGCCGAACCTGGCCTCCAGGTGCTTGCCGGCGATCGCCATCCCGATCGCCGTCGAGATGCCCTGGCCCAGCGGCCCCGTCGTCGTCTCGACGCCGGGGGTGTGCCCGTACTCGGGGTGCCCGGGGGTCATGCTGCCCCACTGCCGGAACCGCTTCAACTCGTCGAGCGGCAGGTCGTACCCGGTCAGGTGCAGCAGGGAGTAGAGAAGCATGCAGCCGTGGCCGGCCGAGAGCACGAAGCGGTCACGGCCGGGCCATGCAGGATCCTCCGGGCTGTAGCGCAGGTGCCGAGTCCACAGCACGTGGGCCATCGGCGCCGCGCCAAGCGGCAGCCCCGGGTGCCCGGATTTAGCCTGCTCCACAGCGTCCAGGGAAAGCGTGCGGACGGTGTTGATGCAGAGGAGGTCGATCTCGTCGAACGGGTGGGACAAAGTGACTCCTCGGATGGGCCGTCGATTCCTGGTGACGTTAGCACCGAAGGGGCGCGCATCAGTGCCAAAGGACTGGCGCAACCGGCCGCGGGCGGCGAGACTCCCATCCCATGGAACTGCTGCGTGGTGGAGTCGATCTGGGGGGCACCAAGATCCAGGCCGTGGTGGTCGACGGCGGGCACCGGGTGCTGGGTGAGGCCCGTCGCCCGACGCCGAAGGACCGTGGCCCACAGGGCGTGGCCGCGGAGATCGCTGCAACGCTCGCGGAGGCGGCTGCCGCCGCAGGCACAGCTGTCTCCGATCTGGCCGCGATCGGCGTCGGCTCGCCGGGCGCGATCGACGACGCCGAGGGCACCGTCACCCAGGCGCCGAACGTGACGCCGGAGTGGACGGGCACGTTCGCCCTGGCGGCCGCCGTCTCGGAGCTGGCGGACGGGCGCCGGGTACGGCTCGGCAACGACGTCGACGTCGGTACCTGGGCGGAGTTCGAGCTTGGCGCCGCTCGTGAGTTCGATTCCCTGCTGGGCGTGTTCTGGGGCACCGGCGTGGGCGGCGGCGTGATCCTCGAAGGCGCGCAGTGGAACGGGCGGGGCGCCGCGGGCGAGATCGGCCACCTGGTCGTGCGGGTGGGCGGTGCCCGCTGCGGATGTGGCCGACGCGGCTGCATGGAGGCCTACGCCGGCCGCCAGTCGATGGAGGCCCACGCCCGGCGGCTGGTCGACAAGGGGCAGCAGACGGCGCTGTTCGAGATCATGGAGAAGCGCGGTCGGACGAACCTGTCGAGCGGGGTCTGGTCACGGGCGCTCGACCGCGCTGACCCGATGGCGACGCACCTGATCGATCGAGCGATCGGCGCGCTGGCGGCGGCCATCGCCTCGGCGGTCAACCTGCTCGACGTCGAGGCGGTGGTGATCGGCGGCGGCCTGGGCACCCGGCTGGGCGAGCCCTACGTCGACCGCATCTCCGAGCGCATGCAGCGGCATCTGTTCCGCAACGACCGCCCGCCCGCGGTCCGGGTGGCCGCGCTCGGCGACATCGGGGGCGCGCTCGGCGCAGCCCTTCTGGTCGCCGATCAGGCTCCCGCTACGCCAGCGTGATCGAGTCGTCCAGGTAGACGTCCTGGATGGCGTTCAGCAGCGCCACCCCATCCGGCAGCGGCCGCTGGAACGCCTTGCGGCCGACGATCAGACCGGCGCCGCCGGCCCGCTTGTTGATCACGGCCGTGCGCACCGCCTGCGACAGGTCGGTGTCCCCCTTCGACTCGCCGCCGGAGTTGATCAGCGGCACGCGGCCCATGTAGCAGTTGGCCACCTGCCACCGCGTCCACTCGATCGGGTTGTCGTGCACCAGCTCGTCGTAGACCAGCTTGTCGGTCTTGCCGTAGCCCTTGAACGCCAGGTAGCCGCCGTTCAGCTCCGGCTGCTTCTGCTTGATGATGTCGGCCTCGATGGTGACGCCGAGGTGGTTGGCCTGGCCGGTCAGGTCGGCGGACAGGTGCATGTCGCCGTTCTCGGTCTTGAAGGCCGAGTTGCGCAGGTAGCACCAGAGCACTGTGAACATCCCCAGCGCGTGCGCCTCCTCGAAGGCCTCGCTGACCTCCTGGATCTGACGGGTGGCGTTGTCCGAGCCGAAGTAGATCGTCGCGCCCACGCCGGACGCGCCCAGCTCGAACGCCTGGCGCACGGACCCGAACATGACCTGGTCGAACTGGTTGGGGTAGGTCAGGAGCTCGTTGTGGTTGATCTTGACGATGAATGGGATCCGGTGGGCGTAGCGCCGGGAGACCATCCCCAGCACCCCGAAGGTGGTGGCGACGGCGTTGCAGCCGCCCTCGATCGCCAGCTCGAGCAGGTTCTGCGGGTCAAAGTAGGCCGGGTTCTTGGCGAACGATGCCGCGGCCGAGTGCTCGATCCCTTGATCGACGGGCAGGATCGAGATGTAGCCGCTGCCGGACAGCCTGCCGTGCCGGTACAGCGTGCCCAGGCTCCGCAGCACCTGGGGGTTGCGGTCGGTCTGAAGCACCACCCGGTCGATGAAATCCGGGCCGGGGGCGACCAGCTGTTCGCGCGAGATGCCACTGGCCTCATACCCGAGGAGCGACTCGGCCTCGTCGCCGAGAAGCTGCTCGACGCTCGCGCCGCTAGTGACTGCCATCGTCTCCACCACCCTTTGTCGCTCTGCCGTTGCCAGACATTCTACGCCGCGCCAGCTCGGCACCGGCACGCTCGAGGTCGCCCTGCTCGAGCAGCTGCGCCGGAGCCGCCAGCCGGGCGACCGTCACCTGCCCGCCGACCGCGGCCAGCGGGACGCCCAGCCCGGCGCACAGGTCGGCGACGGCGCTGACCAGCTTCCCGTGAAGCGTCTGCTCGTCGATCCGCCCCTCCGCCGTGATGCACAGCCCGGCACCGGCGAGCCGGTCGGGCAGCCCGACCTCCGCGATCACCAGTCCCGCCCCCGGCACCGCCGTTGCCCCCAGCGCCATGAGCATGCCGCCGATGCCGCCGCCGGCGCCGGCGCCCGGCCGAGAGGCCGTCGGCAGCCCGAGCGAGGCAAGCTGGCGCTCCAGCTGCTCGACCTCAGCCGGCGAGGCGCCCTTCTGGGGCCCGTAGACCGCGGCGGCGCCCTGCGGTCCGAGCAACGGGTTGTCGACGTCGAGCGCCGCCACCAGCTCGACCTCGGCCGGCAGCGGGCCGAGCCCGTCGCGCAGCCCGGCGCCGCCGTCCGTCGACGCCGTCCCGCCCACGCCCACGATCACGCGTCTGGCCCCGCCCTCGATGGCATGGCGGATCAGCTCGCCGGCGCCGAACGAGCTGGCGGCCAGCGCGTCGGGCGCCAGGTCGGCCACCCGCCACATGCCGCAGGCGTCGGCCACGTCGAGCGCAGCATCCCCGTCCGGCAGCACGGCGTAGGCGGCCGTCACCGGTCGACCGCGGGCGTCGTGAACGGCCGCCTGCCGCCATTCGCCCCCGCGCGCGGCCAGCAGCGACGCGGCGGTTCCCTCCCCGCCGTCGGCCAGTGGCACCAGCGCCAGCTCGTCGCCGGCGCGCTCGCGGCGCCAGCCCCGGGCCAGCGCCTCCGCCGCCTCCACCGCCGAGTAGCTGCCCTTCAGCTTGTCCGGGGCGATGACGACGCGCACTAGGCGACCGCGGGCCCGTAGGCGATGAACTCGAGCAGCGTGCCGTCGGGGTCGCGGAAGTACACGCTCGTCCCCGGGCCGCGGCTTCCCTCCCGCTCGACCGGGCCCAGCTCGACATCGACGCCGCACGCCTCGAGGTGACGCATCGCGGTCTCGATCGGCCCCTGCCACTCGATGCAGAGGTCGCTGTTGCCGGGAACGACCGGCCGGCTGGCCACCGGGTCGGGCTCGAGGCCTGGGCCGTGCACGTTCAGCCGCTGGTCGCCGATCCGGTAGGCGAAGCCGGAGTCCCGCGCCTCGACGGCGGCGCCGACCACGTCGGCGTAGAACGCGTTGGAGCGCGCCCAGTCGGATACCGCGATGACGACGTGGTCGATGCGCGCGGGGCCGCTCATGCGGCTTCCAGTCTAGAGTCAGGCTCGGGGCACGGTGCGGGAGGCCGTGGCCTTCCAGGTGGCCACCACCGGCGCACCCGGGCGCAGTTCCATGCGGGCTGCCGACTCCGGCGTCACCTCGGCCGTCAGGCCGTCCAGGGCCACCCGCACCCGGTTCCCGAGCGGTACCACCCGCCGCACGGTGACCTGCAGATGGTTCAGCGACGAGACGCCCTCCGGCAGCGCCGGGGACAGCGACACCTCCCACGGCGCCACCAGCACCGCCACCGGCCCGTGGGCCGGGTCGGCCACCCGCACCTCGACTCCCGAATCGAGCCGCACCGTGGTGCCGGAGGCCACGCCGGTCAGCCTGTTCATCCCTGCGAACTCGGCCACGAACGCGGTCGCCGGACGCGAGAGCAGCTCCGCCGCCGGGCCGTCCTGCACGATCTGGCCGCGCTCCATCACCAGCACCCGCTCGGAGAGGGAAGCCGCCTCATCGAAGGAGTGGGTCACCACCAGCGCCGGAAGCCCCGTCTCCTGGAGCACCCCCGCCAGCTCGGCGGCGACCGCGCCCCGGGTGGCCGGGTCGAGCGCCGACAACGGCTCGTCCAGCAGCATCAGGCGAGGCCGGCGGGCCAGCGCCCGGGCCACCGCCACCCGCTGCCGCTCGCCACCCGACAGCGTGCCCGGGCGGGCGTCGGCCAGGTGATCGATGCCCAGCCGGCGCAGCAGCGGCCCGACGTCGCGGCCCTCAGACCCGAAGGCGACGTTGGCCCGTGCGCTGAGGTGGGGGAAGAGCGCATAGTGCTGGAACACGAAGCCCACCCGCCGCCGCTCCGGCGGCACGTCGGCGCCGTCCCCAAACCAGCGCTCGCCGCCGCACTCGACCAGGCCGGCGGACGGCCGCACCAGGCCGGCGATCAGGCGCAGCAGCGATGACTTGCCGGCGCCTGACGGGCCGACGATGGCGACGGTGCCCTCGGCCTCCAGGTCGACATCGAGGGTGAACCCGCGGAGCGGGCGGGTCACACGGGCCCGAAGCGTCTCGCACCTCCCCTGACCAGCAGCTTGACCGAGAGCAGCACGAGCGCGCTGGCCGCGATCAGCACGGCGGCGACGGCGAAGGCGGCGTCCGGATCGGAGTCGAAGCCGATGTAGATGGCGATCGGCGCCGTCTGGGTGACGCCCTGGAGGCTGCCCGCGAAGATGATGGTGGCGCCGAACTCTCCCAGCGCCCGCGCCCAGCCCAGGGCGGCGCCCGCCCCCAGGCCCTGAGCGGCCACCGGAACAGCCACCCGCAGGAAGGTGCGGGTTTCACCGGCGCCCAGGGTGCGGGCGGCGGCCAGCAGGTCGTCGTCGACGGCCGCGAAGGCCGACTGTGCCTGGCGGACGTAGAGCGGGGAGGCGACGAAGGTCATCGCCAGCACCACGGCCAGGCGGGTGAACGGGATCTCGAGACCGAGCGCCGACAGCTCGCCGCCCAGCAGGCCGCGACGGCCGAAGGCGAACAGCAGGCCGAGGCCGGCCACGGCCGGCGGCAGAACGAGCGGCAGCTCGAACGCGGTCACCACCACGCTCTTGCCGGGAAAGTCGCGGGTGCCCAGCATGTAGGCGATCGGGGTGCCCACGACCACCATCACCGCCAGCGCCGTGAGGCTGGTCTCGAGCGACAGCCGCAGGGCATCGCGGGCAACCGGCGAGTCGAGGCCGGCCACGATGTCGCCCTCCGAGAACACCGCCGCCAGCGGCAGCAGCAGGAACCCCAGGGCGAGCAGCCCCAGGGCCGCCGTGACTAACCCGAAGGGGCGGGGCCGAAACCGTGCGAGGTGAGCACGTCCTGTCCCTGCGAGCTCATCACCAGATCGATCCACCGCTGCGCGGCCTCCTTGTTGCCAGACGCCGTCACGATCCCCATCGGGTACACGGCCGTCGCCTGGGCCGTCGCCGGCAGCTCGATCACGTTCACCGAGTCGCCCAGCGCGTTTGCGTCGGAGGTGTAGACGAATCCGGCGTCGGCCTCGCCCAGGCTGACCTTGGTGGCGATGCCCTTGACCTTGTCCTCCTTGCTGACGATGTCGAGCGACGAGGGGTCGATGCCGAGGTTCGCGAGCACCGTCTCCGTGTAGGAGCCGATAGGCACGGCCGGGTCGCCGACCACCAGCTTGGCTCCCTTGGTCAGGTCCTGCACCGAGTGGATGCCGGCCGGATTGTCCTTCGGCGTGATCAGGACGAGGGTGTTGGTGGCGAAATCGGTGGTGTCGCCGAGCAGCTTCTCCTGCTGGAGCTGTTCGGGGTACTTCGCGCTCGCGGCCGCGTAGACATCGGCATCGATGCCCTGCTCGATCTGGGCCGCCAGCTCGTCGGAGCCGAGGAAGTTGAGCCGCACCTTCCAGCCGGGGTTCTGCGATTCGAAGGTCGGCCCCAGCTCGGTGAAGGCCTCGGTCAGCGACGACGCGGCGAACACGTTCAGCGTTCCGCCCTCGGCGCCCGACGAGCCGCTGTCCGAACTGGAGGAGCCGCAGCCGGCGGCCAGCACCGCCAGCAGCACGATGATGGCGGCGGCCCTCATCGCCGGGCGCGCGGCCGGGCCACCATCACTGAGGTGGCCTTGACGGTCGCCACCGCGCGGACGCCGGGACGCAGCCCCAGCTCCTCCACGGCATCGCGGGTGATCACCGAGACGATGTGGTGCGGGCCGGCCTCGATCTCGATCTGGGCGATCACGCCGGTCACCTCGACCGACGTGACGACGCCCTCGAACCGGTTGCGCGCCGAGAAGCTCGTGTCCACCTCGGCCGCAACGTGGCCTCCCAGCCGGGAGACCTCCTCCTCCGCGACGACGCGGCGGTTGGCCCCATCGCGGTGCGTGACCAGCCGCCCGCTGCGCTCCCACCGCCGCAGGGTGTCCACGCTGACGTTGAGCGCCCGGGCCGCTTCACCGATCGGTAGCATCCGCTGCATCGCGCACGACGGTAGTGCATAGGCAGTACATAGGCAAGTGTCCGAACATCCATTCATCTGGGAGCCGGACGCGGCCACGCTGGAGCGGGCCCGGGTCACCGCGTTCATGCGCGAGCAGGGGATCGCCGACTGGCGGGAGCTTCATCGCCGCGCGCAGGACGACATCGGCTGGTTCTGGGACGCCGTTGTGCGGCACCTGGACATCGAGTTCTTCTCGCGCTACGAGCGCGTCTATGACGACTCGGCCGGGCCGCAGTGGACGCGCTGGTTCACCGGCGGCACGGTCAACCTGACGCACTGCTGCGTCGACCGGCATGCCCGCGACAGCCCGCAGCGCATCGCCGTCGTCTGCGAGCGCGAGGACGGCGACGTCGACCGCGTCACCTACGGCGAGCTCGAGGCGCGCGTGAACCGGCTGGCCAACGGGCTGCTCGAGCTGGGCATCCGCCCGGGGGATGCCGTCGGCATCTTCCTGCCGATGTCGGTCGAGGTGGTGACAGCGTTCTACGCCGTCTGCAAGATCGGTGCGATCGCCGTGCCCATCTTCTCGGGCTTCGGGGCACCCGCCGTGGCGGCCAGGCTGGCCGACGCCGGGGCGGTCGGCCTGATCACCGCAGACGGGGTGCCGCGAAAGGGCCGGCCGGTGTCGATGAAGGCAACAGTGGACGAGGCCCTGGGGGCAGCGCCGAGCGTGCAACACGTGATCGTGTGGGGGCGGCTGGGGACACAGCCGCCGATGACCGCCGGCCGCGACCACCGCTGGGCCGACCTGGTCGACCGCCAGAGCAGCAGGCTGGACGCGCCTCCACTCGATCCGGAGACGCCGATGATGATCATCTACACCTCCGGCACCACCGGCCGCCCCAAGGGCGCGGTGCACGTGCACGGCGGGTTCCTGGTCAAGATCGCCGAGGAGTGCGCCTTCCAGAGCGACGTCCACCCCGACGACGTGTTCACCTGGATCAGCGACATGGGCTGGATCATGGGGCCGAAGATCGTGGTCGGCGCCGGAGCTCTGGGCGCGACGCTGTTCGTATCGGAGGGCGCGCCCGACTACCCCGATGCGGGCCGCATGTGGGCGATGGTCGAACGGCACGGCATCTCCGTGCTTGGCGTGTCGCCGACCCTGATCCGCGCTCTTCGCGGCCACGGTGACGAGCCGGTGCTGGCCCGCGACCGATCGTCGCTTCGGATCATCGGGTCGACCGGGGAGCCCTGGAACCCCGAGCCCTACCGCTGGCTGTTCGAGGTCGGCGGTGAGGGCCGATGCCCGATCATCAACCTGTCCGGCGGCACCGAGGTGGGCGCCTGCTTCCTGTCGCCGATGCCGGTGATGCCGCTCAAGGAGTGCACACTGGGAGTGCCCTCACTGGGCATGGCGATGGCGGTGCTGGACGCAAGCGGCGAGCCGGTCGGTACCGGGGACGTGGGCGAGCTGGTCTGCACCAAACCGTGGCCGTCGATGACGCGCGGAATCTGGGGCGATCCGCAGCGGTTCATCGACACGTACTGGTCGCGGTGGCCGGGAATCTGGGTGCACGGCGACTGGGCGTCGGTCGACGAGGACGGGTACTGGTATCTGCACGGCCGCAGCGACGACACGCTGAACATCGCCGGCAAGCGGATCGGGCCGGCGGAGTTCGAGTCCGCAGCCGTCGGCCATCGTGCCGTCGCCGAGGCGTGTGCCGTCGGCATGCCGCACGACGTGAAGGGCGAGGTGGCATGGCTGTTCGTCGTCCCGGCGCCGGGCGTCGAGGCCACCGACGACCTGGCGGCCGAGGTGCGAGCCCACGTCAGCCACGAGCTGGGCAAAGCCTTCGCGCCGGCCCGCGTTGCCTGGGTGGACGCGCTACCCAAGACACGCTCCGCCAAGATCGTCCGTCGCGCCGTCCGCGCCGCAGCGCTGGGCGAAGACCCGGGCGACCTCTCCTCCCTCGAGAACCCCCAGGTGCTCGAGCAGTTCGCGCCCGCCCGGTAGGCGTACCGGGTACCCAACCCGGTACGGAACCGGGTACGGCACCCGGTTCATCCCGCCCTGCGAGCGGCCTTCCGGCCGGATAGCCGTCGATCGAACCCGGTTCGGTACCGGGTTCGAATACGACGAATGGCACGCCGGCAGGTCGAAGTTGGCGCGGAAATGCGCAGACAGGTGACGGTGAACGGCGGCACGCTCTCTCCATGTCGAAGAAGCCACGCCCCCAGTACAAGGACGCGATCTATCACGTCACCTGCAGAGGCAACGCGCGCCAGACCATCCATCTCACCGACATGGACCGGGAGCTCCTGGTGTCACTGATCGGCGGAGCGGTGAAGCGGTGCGATTGGCAGCTCTACGCCTACTGCCTGATGAACAACCACTACCACCTGCTCGTCCGCACGCCGGAGGCGAACATCGCCAAGGGCATGCACTACATCAACATGATGTACGCCCGGATCTTCAACCAGCGCCACGAGCTCAGCGGCCATCTCTTCGAGCGGCGGTACTTCTCGGTGCTTGTGGAATCGCAGGCGCACATGGTGGAGCTGTTTCGCTACATCGCCCTCAACCCGGTGCGCGGTGGGCTCTGCCTCCGCCCCGAGGCATGGCGCTGGTCGAGCTACCCGGCGGTGCTGGGCGAGGTTCCGCTGCCGAAGTTTCTCGACCCCGGTGCGATCCGAGCGGAGTTCAGCTCCCGGGCCGCGCTGACGCGTTTCGTCGACGACGGGATCACCGCGCTCCGCCAGCCCGGAGCCCCGCGCTGAACCGGGTACCCAACCCGGTACGGAACCGGGTACGGCACCCGGTTCCCCTGGCCCGGGGCGGCCGTGGCGCGCCCGCCAGAGCCAGGTTCGGCGGTCGTGGGCGGCGGGGGCGCGGCGCATGCCGAGCCGATGCTGCCGTGCTACCGTCTCGGCGTCCAGCAGGAGGGAACGAGTGAGCGAAGGGATCCTCGAGGGCAAGCTGGCTCTCGTGGCGGGCGTGGCGAACAAGCGGTCGATCGCGTGGGCGATCGCCCAGTCGCTGCACGGTGCCGGCGCGAAGCTCGCGTTCACCTACCAGGGCGACCGCCTCGAGGACTCCGTCCGCAAGCTCGCGGCGACGGTTGATTCCGACGTCGTGATCCCCTGCGACGTCAGCGACGATGCCAGCATCGACAACGCGTTCGAGCAGCTGAACCAGCAGCTGGGAGGGCTGGACGTGATGGCCCACTCGATCGCCTTCGCGCCGGTGGAGACGTTCGAGAACCGGTTCGTCGACACCTCTCGCCAGGCATTCCTGACCGCGCTCGACGTCTCGGCGTACTCGATGATCGCGATGGCCCGCCGGGCCGAGCCGCTGATGGCCGCCCGCGGCGGCGGCTCGATGGTGTCGCTCACGTACATGGCCAGCGAGCGCGTGTTCCCGAAGTACAACGTCATGGCGACCGCGAAGGCCGCGCTCGAGTGCTCCATCCGCTACCTGGCGTACGAGCTGGGGGAAAGCCACATCCGGGTCAACGCGATCTCCGCCGGCCCGGTGCGCACCCTGGCCGCCAAGGGGATCCCCGGGTTCTCGGAGATGGAGGAAGTGATCGAGCAGCGCTCGCCGCTGCGGCAGAACATCGACTCCTCTGACGTCGGCAACGCCGCGCTCTATCTCTGCAGCCCGCTGGCCGCCATGGTGACCGGAACCACGCTCTACGTGGACTCCGGCTATCACGCCATGGGGATGTAGCCGGTGGACTTCACCGTCCTGGGCGGAAGCCCGGCCTGGCCCAACCCCGGCCAGCCCGCCAGCGGATACCTCCTCGAGAGCGGGGATCGGCGGGTGCTGATCGACTGCGGCTCGGGCATCGCCGGCGCCCTGCGGGCGGAGGACCCCGGCCCGCTCACCGACATCTTCATCAGCCACTTCCACGCCGACCACTGGTTCGACCTGGTGCCGCTGCATTTCCTGCACCTGTACGGGATCTGGAAGACCCGACCGCGACCGTCCGTCTACCTGCCTCCCGGGGGGCGGGAACTGGTCGACCGCGTGGCCTCGGTCTGGAACGGCACGATCGAGAGCTTCGACCGGGCGTTCGACGTCAGCGAGTTCGAGTCGGACGGGGCGATCGAGCTCGACGAGCTGCGGTTCACGTTCACGCCCACGACCCACTACTGCCCGTGCCACGCGATCCGGATCGAGGGGCCCGAGGCCTCGATCGCCTACACGGCGGACACGGCGCCCGACGAGCGGGTGACCCGCCTCGTCCATGACGCCGACCTGCTCGTCGCCGAGGCGGCTCTGCCCACTGCCAGCGCAGACAACGAAGGTGAGCGAGGGCACATGGCACCCGACGAGGCGGCCGCGCTGGCGACCCGGGCCGGCGCAGCGCGGCTGCTGCTGACGCACGTTCCGGTCGAGAACGATCTGGGCTCGGTGCTGGCCAGGGCGCAGACGGAGTTCACCGGGCCGGTCGAGGTGGCGCGGCCCGGTTTGCGCTACCGCTTCACCTGACGGCGACCGCTGTTTCGGCCCTCGAGACTCGGGGCAGAAGGCACAGCGCGTGGGCATTCGAAGCGCCTCCCAGCGGGTTCGCAGCTGGCCGGTGATCCGGCAGGCAACCGGGCCTGACCGCGATGGTCTGGGCCGGGCCGCGCAGTCGGAAAAGAGCGCGCGGCTGCGGCCGCGGATCGCCGGCGCCGAGCGGGTCGTCGACTCGGTCTGCCCGTTCTGTGCGGTGGGTTGCGCGCAGCAGGTGTACGTCAAGGACGGCAGGGTCACCCAGATCGAGGGCGACCCCCGGTCACCGGTCTCACGCGGAAAGCTGTGCCCGAAGGGCGCCGCCACCCGTACGCTGGTGGACGGCACCCTGCGCGAGTACACGGTCAAGTACCGCCGCCCCCACTCCTCCGGCTGGGAGGAGCTCGACCTGGACACGGCGATGGACATGATCGCCGATCGCGTGATCAAGGCCCGCGCGGACACGTGGGAGGAACAGGACGACCAGGGCCGCACGCTCCGCCGCTCGCTGGGAGTGGCCAACCTCGGCGGTGCCACGCTGGACAACGAGGAGAACTACACGATCAAGAAACTCATGTCGTCGCTCGGCTTCGTCCAGGTCGAGAACCAGGCCCGCATATGACACTCCTCCACCGTGCCCGGTCTGGGCGCGTCGTTCGGACGAGGAGGCGCCACCACCTTCCAGCAGGATCTGGCCAACTCCGACTGCATCGTGATCATGGGATCCAACGCCGCAGAGTGCCACCCGGTCGGCTTCCAGTTCGTGATGGAGGCGCGCGAGAAGGGCGCCGAGGTGATCCACATCGACCCCCGGTACACGCGGACGAGCGCCATGTCGACGCACTTCCTGCGGCTGCGAGCCGGATCCGACATCGCCCTGCTGGGCGGCGTGATCAACCACATCCTCCAGAACGGCCTGGAGTTCCGGGAGTACGTCGAGCACTACACCAACGCGTCGGTGATCATCGACGACCGGTTCCTCGACACCGAGGACCTGGACGGCCTCTTCTCGGGCTGGGATCCCGGCGAGCGCCAGTACGACACCACCAGCTGGAGCTACGAGGACATGCGGGTCTCGGCATCCGCCGGTGAGCGCGAGCAGGGCGGCACGATGGGCGAGCAGGCCGGTCACGGCGGGCAGGGCGCAGCGCTGTCCCACGGCGAGCCCCCGCACGAAGACCCCGCTCTCGAGCACCCGCGCTGCGTGTTCCAGATCCTCAAGCGCCACTTCAGCCGCTACACGCCCGAGATGGTCGAGCAGTTGACCGGCGTCCCCGCCGCCCAGGTGGTCTGGCTGGCCGAGACGCTGGCCCGAAACTCCGGCCGCGAGCGCACCTCGGCGTTCGTCTACGCCGTCGGCTGGACGCAGCACACGGTCGGCGTCCAGTACATCCGCTCCGCCTCGATCATCCAGCTGCTGCTGGGCAACGTGGGCCGGCCAGGTGGCGGAGTGATGGCGCTGCGCGGCCACGCCACCATCCAGGGCTCGACCGACATCCCCACGCTCTACAACATCCTGCCCGGCTACATCCCGATGCCGCACGTGCACGAGGACAACTCGCTCGAGCGGTTCCTGGACGTTTACTCCAGCTACGCCGGGTTCTGGGGCCGCATGCCGTCGTACTTCATCAGCCTGCTGAAGGCCTGGTGGGGGGAGGCGGCCACGCCCGAGAACGGATACTGCTTCGACCGGCTGCCGCGGATCAGCGACGACCACTCGATGTACCAGATCGCCCTCGGGATGCGGGAGAAGACGGTCAAGGGGCTGATCTGCGCCGGCCAGAACCCGGCCGTGGGCTCAGCCAACGCCGGGCTCTACCGTCGCGCCATGGCCGACCTCGACTGGCTGGTGGTGCGCGACTTCGTCGAGTCCGAGACCGCCGCCTTCTGGTACGACTCGCAGGAGATCGAGGACGGCGACCTGCGCACCGAGGACATCGGTACCGAGGTGTTCTTCCTGCCGGCGGCCGCGCAGACCGAGAAGAGCGGGTCATACACCAACACCCAGCGGCTGGTGCAGTGGCACCACAAGGCGGTCGAGCCGCGCGGCGACTGCCGCTCGGAGCTGTGGTTCTACTACCACCTGGGGCGGATCATCCGCGAGAAGCTGAGCGGATCGGGCGAGGCTCGCGACCGCGGCGTGCTCGACCTCACCTGGGCCTACCCGACCGAGGGTGAGATCCGCGAGCCGAGCGCCGAGGCGGTGCTCGCCGAGATCAACGGCTTCGGCCCCGACGGCAGGCCGATCGGCGCCTACACCGAGCTGAAGGACGACGGGTCGACCAGCTGCGGCTGCTGGATCTACTGCGGCGTCTACGCCGGTGGTCAGAACATGGCGGCGCGGCGGAAGCCGTGGACCGAGCAGCCGGCCGCCGCTCCGGAATGGGGCTGGGCCTGGCCTGCCAACCGGCGCATCCTCTACAACCGGGCTTCGGCCGACCGGCATGGCAAGCCATGGTCGGAGCGCAAGCGGTGGGTGTGGTGGGACGCCGACGAGGGCAAGTGGACGGGCGAGGACGTGCCCGACTTCGTCGTCGACATGCCACCAGATTACGAGCCGCCGGATGGCGCCCGGGCCGAGAAGGCGCTGCGCGGGGACAAGCCGTTCATCATGCAGGGCGACGGCCGGGGCTGGCTGTTCGCCCCCTCGGGGCTGGTCGACGGCCCGATGCCGGTGCACTACGAGCCGGACGAGTCGCCGATCGAGAACCTGCTCTACGGTCAGCGCTCCAACCCGGTGCGCCAGCAGCTCCGCCGGCCGCGCAACCCGCACAACCCGGCCGAGGGCGAGCAGGGCGCCGATCGCTTCCCCTACGTGCTGACCACCTACCGGCTGACGGAGCACCATACCGGCGGCGGGATGAGCCGCTACGTCGAGCACCTCGCGGAGCTCCAGCCGGCCCTCTTCTGCGAGGTCTCACCCCAACTGGCGGCCGAGCGCGGCCTGGCCAACGGCGGCTGGGCGACGATCTCGACCAGCCGCGCTGAGATCGAGGCGCGGGTGCTGGTCACCAACCGGATGCACCCGGTCACCGTCGACGGCCGCACCCTGCACCAGGTGGGCATGCCGTTCCACTACGGGCCGCGGGGGTTCGCCCGCGGCGACACGCCCAACGACCTGCTGGCGATGGTGATGGATCCCAACGTCCACATCCAGGAGAGCAAGGCGGCGACCTGCACCATCCGGCCGGGCCGCCGCGCCGCCCGCCGCCAGCGGCGGGGCCCGGAGCCGGGAGCCGGCTGATGGCGCGGTTCGAGACCGAGAGCAGGCCGGCCGGCTACGACGGCGCCGCCCGCGAGCGGGTCGGCTTCTTCACCGACACCAGCGTCTGCATCGGCTGCAAGGCCTGCGAGGTGGCCTGCAAGGAGTGGAACCTGCTGCCGGAGGACGGCTTCGTCTTCACCGCCGAGTCGTACGACAACACCGGCGCCCTGGGTTCCGAGACCTGGCGCCACGTGGCGTTCATCGAACAGGATGTGCCGCTGATCCAGACCGCCGGGGACGGCGACGACGGCAACCCGATGCGGTGGCTGATGAGCTCCGATGTCTGCAAGCACTGCACCTCGGCGGCGTGCCTGAACGTGTGCCCGACCGGCGCCCTCTTTCGCACCGAGCTGGGTACCGTGGTGGTTCAGGACGACATCTGCAACGGCTGCGGGATGTGTGTCCCCGCCTGCCCGTTCGGCGTCATCGCCCGCCGCGAGCGCGACGGCGACGGCCGGGCATGGAAGTGCACGCTCTGCTACGACCGCACGAAGGACGGCCTCACCCCCGCCTGCGCTGCGGCATGCCCCACGGAGTCGATCCAGTACGGGCCGCTGGACGAGCTGCGGGGGCGGGCGGCCCAACGGTTGGAGAGCGTGCAGCAACAGGGCTTCGCCGGCGCCCGGCTGTACGGCGAGGATCCTGAGGACGGCGTCGACGGCTTCGGCGCCTTCTTCCTGCTGCTGGACGAGCCGCAGGTCTACGGCCTGCCGCCCGACCCGGTCGACCCCACCAAGCGGCTGGGTGAGATGTGGGGCGCCGCGGCGGCCGCCGGCGCAGCGCTCGCGCTGGGCGTGGCGGCCTCACTGCTGGGGCGGCGCGGATGAGCGACCACCGTCCCGACTACTACGGACGGCCCGTGATCAAGCAGCCGGTGTGGAAGGCCGAAATCGGCTGGTACTTCTTCAGCGGCGGGCTGGGCGGCGCCGCGGCCACGCTGGCTCTGGTCTCCCGGCTGGCCGGCCGCCGCGACCTGGCCCGGCGGGCCACGCTGGTGTCGGCGCTGGCGCTGTCCGCCAGCCCGCCGCTGCTGATCAAGGATCTGGGCCGACCGAAGCGGTTCCTGTACATGTTTCGGGTGCTCCGGCCGACCTCGCCCATGAGCCTCGGCTCGTGGGTGCTGGGCGCCGCCGGCACGGCGGCCGGCGCAGCCGCCGGCAGCGATCTGCTCGATGTCGCCCCCGTGGCCGGCGAGACCGCACGGGCCGTGGCCGGGCTGCTGGGCCCGGCGATCTCGACCTACACCGCGGTGCTGATCTCCGACACCAGCGTCCCGGCCTGGCACGAGGCCCGCAGAGACCTGCCGCTGGTGTTCGCGGCCGGCTCGGCGGCCAGCGCCGGCGCCGCGGTCTGGCTGGCGGCTCCGGCCGGGGAGCGGGGGCCGCCCCGCAGACTGGCGATCGCCGGTGCCGCGGGCGAGCTGCTGGCAGCCCACCGGATGGAGACGGCGCTGGGGGAGCTGGGCGAGCCCTATCGCCGCGGCCGGCCGGGACGCTATGCCCGGGCGGCCCGCCGGGCACTGGCCGGGGGCGCCGCGCTGATGACCGCCGGCCGCCGCCGGCCACTGCTGGGCCGGGTCGGCGCGGGCCTGATCCTGGCCGGCACGGTCTGCGAGCGGTTCGCCATCCTGCGGGCCGGCAACCTGTCGGCCGACGATCCCCGCTACACCGTTGATCCACAGCGCGAGCGGATCGCCGGCCGGGTCACGAGCTGAGCGTCACCCGCGAGATGCCCAGCATGCCCTCGGCGGCCTTCTCCGCCGTGCGCTGCAGGCTCTCGGACATCGACGGGTTGACGGCGGCGGTCTCGGCCAGCGCCTGCACGTTCAGCTGGGCGTGCACGGCCAGCGCCACCGTTGTGATCACCTCGGACGCCCGCAGGCCCACCATCGCACCGCCCAGCACCGTGCCGCTGTCCGGATCCGACAGCAGCTTGATGATGCCGTCGGTCTCGCTCTCCATCACCGCCCGCGGGTTGGCCCGGATCAGATGCTTGGTGACGCGCACCGGCGTGCCGTCCAGCCGCGCCTGGCGCTCCGACAGCCCGGCCTTGGCGATCTCCGGCCGGGTGAAGACGCACCAGGCGACGCCTGTGTAGGCAACCGGGTCGACCGGCACGCCGAGGGCGTGCATGGCCGCCGAGCGGCCGTGCATGGCGGCCGTGTTGGCCAGCATGATCGTGCCGGTGACGTCGCCGCAGGCGTAGACGTGATCGACGTTGGTCCGGCAGAACTCGTCGATCGGCAGCGTGCCGCGCTCGCCGAACTCGACTCCCGCCGCCTCCAGGCCGAGGTCCTGGGTGTTGGGCCGCATGCCGATGCAGAGCAGCACGTGCGAGGCCTCGAGCTCCCGGCCGTCCTCCAGCATCACGCGCACCGTCGTCGGATCCTCGGTGTCGATGGCGGAGGCGCGGCCGTTCTTGAGGATGTCCATCCCGCGCTTGAGGAACACCTCCTCCAGCACCTCGGCCAGGTCGGGATCGTCGTTGGGGAGGATCTGGTCGCGGGCAGAGATCAGCGTCACCGCGGATCCGCAGCGCGAGAAGAAATCGGCGAACTCGCAGCCGGTGGGGCCGGCGCCCAGGACGATCAGGTGCTCGGGCAGGTCGCGCAGGTCGAACACCTGCCGTGTCGTCAGCACCCGGTTGCCGTCCGGATGAGCGAACGGCGGCACGAACGGCGAGGCTCCGGTGCAGACCAGCAGGGCGTCGAACTCCAGCACGTGGTCGCGGCCCTCGACGTCGACGGTCATCGAGTTGGAACCGGTCACCCGTCCCCGGCCGGGCAGCACGTTCACGCTCATGCCGTCCATCCGCTCCCGCACGCCACGGCTCTGGTGCAGCGCCACGGCACGGGCACGGGCCAGCGTGCGCCGCAGGTTGACGCTGGGGAAACCCTTCATGAAGTCGACGCCGTCGGACTCCGCGCGGCTGATCTCGAGCATCGCGTCGGCCGTCGTCAGCAGCGTCTTGGACGGCACAGCATCGGTCATCGTGCAGTTCCCGCCCAGCTGGTTGTCCTCCACCAGCGTGACGTCGGCGCCCAGGTGTGCGGCGGTCGCGGCAGCGGCGTAGCCGGCGGGCCCGCCACCAAGAATGGCAAGTTTCATGCGCGGGATCGTAGACTCATCGGATGAGCACAACGAGCCCCACCTTCGACGTCGCCGCCACGCGCGCCGGCTTCCCCTCCCTCACACCCGGCCGGATCTACCTCGACAACCCGGGCGGTACCCAGGTGCACGGATCGGTGATCGACGCGGTCACCGAGTACTACCACCGCTTCAACGCCAACCTCGGCGGCCCGTTCGAGACCTCGCTGGAGAGCGACCGAGTGCTTGCCTCGGCGCGCGGCGACGTCGCCGCGCTGCTGGGCGCCGACCCGGCCGAGATCGTCTTCGGCGCAAACATGACAACGCTCACGTTCCACGTGTCGCGGGCGCTGACCCGGGGGCTGCGACCGGCCGACGAGATCCTGCTCACCCGGGTCGACCACGACGGCAACGTGGCGCCCTGGCTGCTGGCCGCCGAGGACCGCGGGCTGACCGTCCGGTTCGCCGACATCGATCCCGACAGCTGCACCATCGACGTCGACGACTTCGCCGCCCAGCTCTCGCCGCGCACCCGGATCGCCGCCTTCAACTGGGCCTCGAACGGCGCCGGGACGATCTCCGAGGCCGGACGCCTCTGCAAGCTGGCCCGGGAGGCGGGAGCGATCAGCTACGTCGACGCCGTCCAGTACGCACCCCATGGACCGGCCGACGTCCACGCGCTGGGCTGCGACTTCCTGGCCTGCTCGGCGTACAAGTTCTTCGGGCCGCACGTCGGCGTGCTCTACGGGCGGGGCGAGCTGCTGGCGTCGATCGAGCCCTACCGCGTGCGTCCGGCCGACTATCCGCCGCCCCAGAACTGGGAGACCGGAACCGTCAACCTGGAGGGCATTGCCGGGACGGCCGCGGCCGCCCGCTATCTGACGAGCCTCGGCTGGGACGCGGTTTCGACCCACGAGCGCTCGCTGACCAAGCGGATCATCGACGGCCTGGACGCCATCCCCGGCGTCACCCAGTACGGCACCCGCGACCTCGACCGGCGGGTGGCCACAGTGGTCTTCACCGTCGAGGGCCGATCGCCCCGCGAGATCACCGAGGCGCTGGCAGCTGACGGCATCTTCGTCTGGGACGGCAACTACTACGCCCTCGAGCTGATGCGGCGCCTGGGTCTGGAGGAGGCCGGCGGCGCCGTGCGGGTGGGCGCCGTCCACTACAACACCGCCCAGGAGGTCGACGCCTTCCTGGAGCGACTGGAGGCCGTCGCCCGCCGGTGAGGAGCTACCAGAGGGTCAGCTCTGGAGCGACCTCACCCTTCAGCACCTCGTAGTCGATCTCGACGTAGCCGAAGCCCCGGGCCTCGCACATGACGCGTGCCTGGGGAGCGATCGCCGGCGCCACCAGGATGCCGCGGCAGGGCTTGTGCGCCGGATCGAGGTCGACCCGCTCACAGTAGCGCTGCAGCTGCTCGACGTGGGCGGCCACGGCCCGGACGCGCTTGACCTCGACAACCACCGTCCGGCCCTCCACGTCGCGGCAGAACAGGTCGATCGGCCCGGTGTCGGTCGCCCGCTCGCGCTCGAGCACGATCAGGCCGGCCTCGATCGCCTCCGGCGCCCGCTCCAGCAGCACGTGCATCTGCCGCTCGGCCCCGTCCCGCTCGAGCGAGGCGTCGTCATCAAGGTTGAAGCTGGAGTCCTCCAGCACCTGCTGGACGACGATCACGAGCGTCTCGTCCGAGGCCGGCCGGTAGACGCGGATCACATCGCCGTCCTCGCTGACGCTGGTCGGGCCGGCCATGTAGTTGAGCGGTTTGAATCCGCGATCGGCATGCACGCACAGTGAGCCGTCGTCCTTGAACACGATCAGCCGATCGCCGGCGCCCAGCCGGGTCACGGCGCGGCCGTGGTAGGCGATCTCGCAGCGGGCGACCAGAACTCGCATCCCCGGAGCCTACTGAGGCGGGTGCTCGCTCGCCCTCTAGGATCCCGGCATGTCGTTCGAGACCGAGCTGAGTGACCGCCTGGAGCTGATCCTCGGTACTCCGCCGCCCGACGCGGAGTTAGGCTCCGACCCGCTGCTGACCACCCGCCAGTGGCTGGCCGAGCGCAACCTCGGGCTCGTCCCGGTCGCCGACCCCGCCGGCTTCGACTGGCCGGGCCACTGGATCGCGCGCGTGCGCACCGACGGCGGCGACCACGCCGTCGTCATGTTCGGTTCACCGTCCGGGCCGCTGTACGACCCGCATCGCGCACTGGCAGGGAACGGCACGGTCGTCGAAGGCTGGCTGCTGGCGCGGCTGGACGTACATCTGCCAATCGACGAGCCGTACGGCGACGCGCGCAGCACCGGCCTGGTCGCAGCGATCCTCATCGCGCCGACGGCTGAGGCTCCCCTCGTCCGGCGCGAGTCGGCCAATGCGATCGCCGGCCGCGGACTGGAGGGCGACCGCTATCACGACGGCCACGGCACTTTCAGCGGCCCGGGTCGCGGTTATCAGCTGACGCTGGTGGAGGCGGAGGTGCTGGACGAGCTGGGGCTGCCCTGGGAGGAGGCGCGCCGCAACATCGCCACCCGCGGCATCGACCTCAACGCCCTGGTCGGCCGCCGCTTCACGGTCGGCGCCGTCGAGTGCATCGGCCGCCGGCTCGCCGAGCCGTGCGCGCACCTGGAGCGGGTGTCGCGGCCCGGCCTGCTGCGCCCGCTCGTGCACCGTGCGGGACTGCGGGCTGACATCCTCAGCGGCGGCACGATCTCGCTTGACGATCACATTGCGGCCATCGGCTGAGGCTACGGCCGGAGGCCGTCGTCACGTCCGTGGCGGGACGGTCTGACTCCAGTGCGTGAAAGAATCTGCACGGCACCGCGGAGGCAGGTATGACGTACCGGAACGAGCGAAAGGTGAGGGCACAGGACGGTCGCGTGCTTGGCGTCTGCGAATGGGGCGTGACCGACGGAACCCCGGTACTCAGCCTGCACGGCACGCCCGGCTCCCGGCTCGCCCGCCATCATGATCCGGCCGTCTACGAACGCGCGGGCGTGCGGGTGATCACCTACGACCGGCCCGGCTACGGTGTCTCGGAGCGGAAGCTCGACCGGCGAGTCGCGGACGTGGTCGAGGACGTCGCCGCCATCGCGGATGCCCTCGAGCTCGACCGGTTCTCTGTCATGGGCGGATCGGGCGGCGGTCCGCATGCGCTGGCCTGCGGCGCGCGGCTCGGCGACCGGGTGGAGGCTGTGGCGGCCGTCGTCTGCCCGGCGCCCTGGGATGCGCCGGGCATCGATCAGATGGCGGGCCAGTCGCCGGGCAACCGGGAGGAGTTCGGGGCGGCGCTGGCGGGCCGCGAGGCGCTCGAGCAGCTGCTGGGCGAACAGGCGGCTGCGATCGCGGCCGACCCCTGGTCGCTGATCACCGGCCGCGACGACCAGCTACCGCCGGAGGATCTGGAGAACCTGGAGCGACCGGCGCGGTTCCATGTGTTCGCGGAGGCCCTGCTGGAGTCGGTCGCCCAGGGGCCGGCCGGATGGGCAGACGACGATCTCGCATTCGTCCTGCCCTGGGGGTTCGACCTTGCCGAGATCGATGTCCCGGTCAGCCTCTGGCAGGGACGCAACGACTCGCTGATCCCGGTCGAGCACGGCGAGTACCTGGCAAGGACGATCCCCAACGTCCGGGTGCACTGGATCGAGACCGGCCATCTGGCGATGTCCGATCACCTCGACGCCATCCTGGCCGAGCTCACTGCCCGCCGAACCGGCTGAGCGCCCCCGGCCGCTGCCTCCGCACGCAGGTTCTGTGGACAACCTGTCGATTTCGCTGGCCGCCGTGTGTCTAAGAGGCGACCATACGCAAAGGAGGACGCGATGAAGTACATGCTGCTGATCCACCAGGGCTCCACCCCGCTGCCCGGCTCCCCGGAGTGGGACAGGCTGTCCGAGGACGAGCGGAACGCGGTCTACGCCGCATACCAGTCGATCAACGAGACGCCGGGGCTGACCCCCGGGCTGCACATGCAGCCGCCGGAGATGGCCACCACCGTGCAGGTCAAGGATGGCCGGACGCTGACCACCGACGGGCCGTTCGCGGAGGTGAAGGAGGCCGTCGGCGGCTACTGCTTCTTCGAGGCCGACGATCTCGACGCCGCGATCGAGGTGGCGTCGCGGATCCCGGCGGCCAGCATGGGCGGCGCCGTCGAGGTGCGACCGATCGTGGAGTACTAGGCGATTCTGGAGCAGGTCTTCCGGGATCAGTGGGGACGAGTCCTCGCTGTGCTGATCGGCTTCCTCGGCGACTTCGACCTTGCCGAGGAAGCCACCCAGGAGGCATTCGCGATCGCGGCGGAGCGCTGGCCGCGGGACGGGGCTCCTGACAACCCCACCGCCTGGCTGGTGACGACGGCACGTAACCGGGCCCTCAACCGGCTGCGTCGCGATCGCACGCTGGCGGCGAAGACCCGGCTGCTCGAGCCGCGGGAGGCAGCCATGGACACCGACGACGAGACGGGCTTTCCCGACGAGCGGCTGGAGCTGCTCTTCACCTGCTGCCATCCCGCCCTCGCCCTCGACGCCCAGGTCGCCCTCACCCTGCGGACGCTGGGCGGGCTGGCGACGGATCAGATCGCCCGCGCCTTCCTGGTGTCGGAGCCGACCATGGCCCAGCGGCTGGTCCGCGCCAAGGCCAAGATCAAGGCCGCTGGGATCCCGTTTCGGGTGCCCTCCGACCACCTGCTACCCGAGCGCCTGGCCGCAGTGCTGGCCGTGGTCTACCTGATCTTCAACGAGGGCTACAGCGGCCATCCCGAGCTGGCCGACGAGGCGTTGCGGCTGGGCAGGGCGCTCGCCGAGCTGATGCCCGATGAGCCTGAGGTGCATGGCCTGCTGGCGCTGATGACCCTGCACGACGCCCGCCGGGAGGCGCGGTTTCGGGGCGGCGAGCTGGTGCTGCTGGCCGACCAGGACAGCTCGCTGTGGAACCAGGCGCAGATCACCGCCGGACGGGCGTCGCTCGACCGGGCTCTCGCCCTGCACGGGCGCGGCCCCTACGTCGTCCAGGCCGCGATCGCGTCGCTGCATGCGGACGAGCCGCGCGACTGGCGCCAGATCGCGGCCCTCTACGGGGAGCTCAGGCGGCTGACCGGCTCACCGGTCGTCGAGCTGAACCGGGCGGTGGCCGTGGCCGAGACCGACGGCCCGCAGGCCGCTCTGGAGATCGTGGACGGGCTGGAGCTGGAGGACTATCGCTACCTGCACGCGGCCCGGGGAGAGCTGCTTCGCCGGCTGGGCCGCATCGCCGAGGCCCGCCTGGCCTACGAGCGTGCGCTGGCGCTCGCCCACGACGATGCCGAGCGCAGGCTGCTCGAGCGGCAGCTGGCAGATGTAACGCCGGCCGAGCCCGGCGGCATATAGAGGTATGACGACCCACCGGACGCCACCCGCGAGCGCCGACGCCAGGTTCCGGCACATCTTCTGCCACCTCGACGCCATCGCCCGCTACGCCGCCCGCCGCGGCAGCAGAGATCCCGAGGGG
>Ga0070683_100000408_pt1 | contig 29693 bp, 31 predicted proteins | sample KBSC713LmetaG_FD_64662 | JGI IMG/M metagenome (GOLD analysis project Ga0070683, IMG submission 64662) | Corn rhizosphere microbial communities from Kellogg Biological Station, Michigan, USA - KBS C7.1-3L metaG | ecosystem: Host-associated > Plants > Roots > Rhizosphere ... | reverse complement strand
TAACAAAGCTCGATCCGACGGATGCCGTGATCGGGGCCGCGACGGCCCCGATCACAAGCTCCGAGTCATGCGTCTACGAGAACGGCTTGGTCACCATGTCTGCGACCACGAGCAGGAGCACGGCGACGTCGAAGCGCGCAATCAGCATGATCCGCTTGATCAGCGCTGTCGTCTCCGGGTGCAACGGCCCCTTCGACTCGACCGACTCGTGGATCTTCTTGCCGAGCGGCGCGAGCACCGTGATGCCGGTGATGAACGTCGACGCGTAGCCGACGAGGCCGGCGACGATCCAGAACTTCCCCCAGCCCCAGTCGGTGTTGAGCATCATCGCGACGCCCATCAGGAAGACGACGAGCCCCGCCGGCGCGAAGAGCTTCTCGCCGACGAGCGCCGCCTGGCGGGCGACCCCCGCGATCTGCATGGGGTCGTTCGAACGCTCTGCGACGATCGCGAAGATCGTCAGCAGCGTGCCGCCTCCGACCCAGACGACCGCGAAGAGGACGTGCACGGCACGGAAGATCGCGTACCAGTTGGAATAGAAGCCCGACGAGACGGCGAAGATCGCGGTGACGACCAGCACGACCCCGAGGAGCCCGAACGTGAGGGCGCCGGACCGTGAGTCGGCCGGCACCGTCGTTTCAGCAGGTGTGTCCATCCCCCGATTCAGCCAGGTCCGGCGTCGGGTTTCAAGGCCCGGCACGCCGCGATCCACTCCTCGGGATCCGGGACGTCGCCGGTCTCGTAGTCCCACGCGCTCCGGACCAGCCCCTCGCCGTCGACGAGGAAGGCGCAGCGCCCCGCGACGTCGCGAAACCCGCGGAACTCGATGTTGATCCCGAACGCGCGCACGACGTCGCCGTTGAAGTCCGAGAGCAGGCCGAAGTTGAGGTCGAGCGCCTGCCGCCATGCGATGTGCGTCCACGGGGAGTCGCGCGAGATCCCGATCGGCTGGACACCCGCTTCGTCGAACGCCGCTCTCCTGTCACGCAGGAGCTCCATCTCGCTCGTTCAGGTGGAGGACCAGTCGAACAGGTAGAAGACGAGCAGCTTCGGGCCGTCGTCGAGCAGCTGGCGCATCGTCAGCGGCTCGTTCGGTCCGAGGAAGAGCTGCGCATCCGGAATGCGGTCGCCGACCTTGAGCACGGGCGAGACGTTAGCTACAGCACCAGCGGTCGGCGAGCCGGAGGCGCGGGCCGATCCCGTCCGCCCGCGGGAACTGCTCTTCGATGTTGGCGACCGCACGCACGCGCGCCCCGTGGAGGAAGACCCACTGGTTCGCGGTCGGCCAGGAGACGAGGAGCCACCGGGCATCAGGCGACCAGGCGACGTCGCCGAAGACCCCGGGGCCGGCGAAGAGGAGCTTCGCGCGGCCCGGCCGGTCGACGTCCACGAGGCGCACCTCGCTCGATGCTGCGCGCCGGACGGCGACGGCAAGGCGGTGCGAGCGCGGCTGGAACGCAGCCTGGACGAGGGCGGCGCCGAGCATCGACACGGTCCGCTCGACGCGGCCGCGGGCGTCGAGGACGAGGACGTCTTTCGCCGCGACCACCGCGAGCTCGCGGCCGTCGTCCGACCACTGCAGGCTCGTCGGCAGCGCGCCCACCGGGCTGCGCCACACCACGCGTCCGCTGTCCGCATTGCGCAGCACGATCGCCCCGCCCGAGTAGTAGGCGAGCGTGTGCGGCCGCGCCGGGTCCCACGCAACCGGAACCTCGCCCGCCCGGCGGTCGAGCAGCCTGTCGCCCGTCCCGTCTCCGGCCACGACCCGCAGCCCGCCTCTCGCGAAGTACGCGATCCGCGTATCGGTACGCGTGCCCTCCCAGCGCGGCCAGCGCGGGTCGCGGCGCGTCAGCGTCCAGCGGACGGAGCCGTCGGCGGCGAGCGCGACGAGCTCGTTGTGCTTCGTTGCGACGAGGAAGAGGCCGTGGGGAGACCACTCCGCGTCGTCGTAGGAACCGATGCGACGCTTGAGGCCGTTGTCGTGGACGAGCCAGACGCCGCCGTGCTCGGCCGAGACGACGAGCAGTCGCCCGCGCGCCGGCAGCGAGAACAGCGCCGGGTCGGCGTGCTCGACGCCGACCGCCTCGCGGACGCGCTCGAACACCGCCCGGCCGGGCGGCGAGAGCACGGCGGCGACGACCGCGACGAGCACGGCAAGTAACAGACTGTTACTTGCGAGGCGGCGCTTGCGCGGCGGCGGGCGCTCCTCGTACGCACGCCGCACGACCTGCCAGGCACGCTCCTCGGGCTTCGTCACGCCTCGAGCTCCTTCATGCGGTCGAGCCCGCGCCGCAGGCGAGAGTTGACGGTCCCGCGCGGCAGATCGAGCAGCTCGGCGATCTCGCCGGGCGTGTACTCGAGCACGTAGCGCAGGACGACGACGGCGCGGTGCTCGGGGGCGAGGTCGGCGATGTGACCGAGCGTCGTGCCGTCGAGCTCGGGTGCCGGCGGCCCGGGAAGGTAGTCGCCGAGCTCGACCTCGGCGCGCAGCCTGCGCGCTCGCGTCCAGTCGATCGCGCGGTTGACGACGATGCGGTGCAGCCACGGTGCGAAGGGCCGGCGGCGGTCGAAACGATCGAGATTCCGGACGGCTGCGAGGAAGGCCTCCTGTGCGATGTCCTCGGCGGCCGCGGCGTCGCCGGTGACGAGCAGCGCCGCCCTGTGGGCGCGCGGCCAGTGCTCGCGGAAGAGCCGCTCGAGATCGGCGACCGACCCGCGCTGGGCACCCCTGATCCAGGCGCGCTCAGACACCCCTCGACTCTACGCCGGGAATCGTGCACGAGGTCCATACGCGCCGGGGACCTCTCCGGGTCCCGCCGCCGTACTCATCTCGTATGCAGCGTCTCACGGTCGCCCTCGTCCTCGTCGCCACCGTCGTCGCCGTTGCCCTGCCCGCTGCCGCGCGCGGGGCAGCCTGCTCGCCGCTCAACTGCGCCGCGAGCCAGTTCACCCTCGCCCACGGCACCCTGCTCGGGTTCCGCACGGCGGTGAACAAGCCCGTCACCGTCGTCGATCTGAAGACGGGCGATGCGCGCTTCGTGCTCCCCGCCGGGCTCACCGGCGGCAACCTGCTCGTGCACCAGGACGGCCGGTCGCTGGCCTGGTACGACGCGAGTCGCGGCGCGAGGCTCTACACGGCCGCGCTGCCGGACGTCGAGTACAGCCTCGCCGGCGTCTCGCAGAACGGCACGCGCGCCGTCGCGCTGAACACGGTCGGCGACGGGACGAGGGTGGCGATCGTCTCGGGCTCCGACCGCCGGACGATCTCGCTCCCCGGCAAGCAGTGGCAGTTCGACGCGCTCCGCGGCGACAACCTGTTCCTGATCAAGTTCCTCGCGGTCGGCGGCTACCAGGTGCGGCTCGTGCACGTCGGCTCGGGGCGGCTCGACGCAAAGCCGCTCAAGGACCCGCACGAGTCCGGCACGATCTGGGGCTCGCCGTTCTCGCGCCTCTCCTCGCCGGACGGCCGCTACCTCTTCACGCTGTACATCGGCTCGAACGGCGGCTCGATGATCCACGAGCTCGACCTGAAGGCCGCGAAGGCGCGCTGCATCGACCTGCCGGGGACGGGCGACTACGGCTCGGCGACGAGCTACGCGCTCGTGCTCTCGCCGGATGCGCGAACCCTCTGGGCGGTCAGCCCGGGGTACGGCCGGGCCGTCGCGATCGACGTGCGCACGCGCAGCGTCTCGACCGCGTTCCGGTTCGAGCTGCCGTACTGGAACCTCGGCAACGGAACGAGCGCGGCACTCGCGCCCGACGGTGAGCGCGTCGCGCTCGCAGACGGCGAGACGGTCGCGGTGATCGGGCTCGCCCAGCGCAAGATCGTCGCACGCAACCCGGGCAAGGCCATCGCGCTCGGCTGGTCGCCCGACGGCAGGCTCTGGAAGCTGGCCTAGCCTCTACTCAGTCGGCGGCGACCGCCCCGACCCCTTCCTCGGTCGCGTTCGAGATCTCGCGTACCACCTCGACGATGTCGCGGTTCGCGTTCCAGACGCGCAACTGGCGGTCGGAGCCGTTTCCGCGCGCGAGGATCTCGCGCACGCCCTCGAGCTCGCGCTCCGATCCGAGCTCTCGTGCGTGCGGCTCGATGTCGCGGAGAGTGCGTCGAATCAGCTGGGCGACCGGCACGCGGTTCCGGCGGCCCGTTGCGAGGTCCATGACGGGTGCCTCCAGCCCGTAGCGGGCGGCGAGCCACTTGTTCTCCGTCGTCAGCAGCCGGTGCCAGGTCGGGATCTCCTTGCCGGCCTCGTAGAGCTCGCAGTAGTGCTTCACGAGCGCCTGGAAGTACGCGGCGATCGCGACCACGTCCTCGAGCCGGGTGACCGCGTCGCAGACGCGCATCTCGATCGTGCCGAGACGTGGATGTGGCCGGATGTCCCACCAGATGTGCGTGTAGTCGGCGATACAACCGGTGCGCTCGAGCTGGCCGACGACCTCCGCATAGTCGCCGTAGTCCTTGAAGCGGGGCGGCGGGCCCGAGCGCGGGAACGCTGCGAAGACCATCTGCCTGCTGGAGGAGAGGCCCGTCGGCTCGCCGCGCCAGAATGGGGAGGAGGCGGACAGTGCGAGCATCTGCGGGAGGTGCACGAGGAGCCCGTTCATCACCTGGATCGCCTTCTCCGGGTCGTCGACGGCGACGTGCATGTGCATCCCGAAGATCAGCTCGCGCCGCGCGATGTACTGCAGCTGGTCGACGAGTTGGCGGTAGCGGTCGCGCGCGGTGATGCGCTGCCGCTCGAAGAGGCTGAACGGATGCGTGCCGGCCGACCCGAAGCGACAGCCTTCGTCGCGTGCGATCTCGGCGACGTAGGCGCGGAGCTGTGCCAGCTGGCGCATCACGTCGGCGGGGGTGCGGCAGACGGGTGTCGTCACCTCGAGCACCGACTGCATCAGCTCGGCGTGGATCCGGTCCTGGTGCTCGCCGTCCTCGACGGCCGCGAGCACCGAGTCGATGTGCTGCACGAGATCCCAGGTCTCGGGATCGAGCAGCATGTACTCCTCCTCGACGCCGAGTGTGTACGGGTCGCTGTGCCCGAAGGAGTGCTCGAGCACGCTCGCACCGCCGCCCGCCGCGCCGGCGGCGCCCTTGCCCGTGATCGACGGCGGGAAGATCTGCTTCACGAGGGCAGTATCACCGCCTCGGCCTCGATCTCCACGAGCCAGCGCGGGTCGAGGAGGCCGGTGACGACGCCCGTCGTCGCCGGACGGGCCGTCGCGAACGCCTCGCCGTGGGCTCGTCCCACCTCGTCGATGTGTCGCGGGTCGCTGACGTAGATGCGGGTGCGAACGACGTCGTCGAGCGACGAGCCGAGCCGGGTGAGCGCCTCCTCGACGATCGCGAGACACACCCGTGCCTGCTCGTAGGCTCCGGCGGGCGGGTCGGCGTCGTCGGGCATGATCGGGGCGCAGCCCGAGACCCAGATGCGGTCGCCCGCCCGGACTGCCCGGGAATAGCCCACCCGGTCCTCGAAGGCGGTGCCCGAGGAGATCCGCTCGCGCTCCACCCCGCTAGTCTCGCCGTTCGTGGACGCCCTACGCCAGGTCGACGGTTGGCCGTGCGCGCACGTCGCGGTCGGCGTCTGCGGCGCGGCCGAGGCGACCCGCGGCGACGCGGAGCTCCGGTTCGCCTGGGCGTCCGTGACGAAGCTCGCCACGGCCGTCGCGATGCTCGTGGCCGCCGAGGAAGGGGTCGTCGATCTCGACGAGCCGGCAGGACCGCCCGGCGCGACGTTCCGGCACCTGCTTGCCCACGCCGCCGGGCTTCCGTTCGAGGCCGGCCCGCCGATTGCTCGACCCGGCGTGCATCGCATCTACTCGAACTACGGCTTCGAGGTCGCCGCTGCCTTCGTCGAGACGCGTGCCGAGATGCCGTTCGCCGAGTACTTCGCGCACGTGTGGTCCGGCACCGGGATGGTGCTGCACGGCTCGGCGGGCTCGGGTGTCGAGGGGACGCTCGCCGACCTGCTCGCGCTCGCGCGGGAGCTGCAAGCGCCGACGCGCGTTGCGTCGGAGACCCTTGCCGAGGCCTCGTCCGTCCAGTTTCCCGGCCTCGCCGGTGTGCTGCCCGGGTTCGGGCGACAGGAGCGAAACGACTGGGGCCTCGGGCTCGAGCTCCGCGACGGGAAGGCGCCGCACTGGACGGGCAGCCTCAACGCGCCCTCGACCTTCGGCCACTTCGGCCGCAGCGGCACGTTCCTCTGGGTCGATCCGGCTGCGGGCATCGCCCTCGGCTGCCTCACCGACCTCGACTTCGGCGACTGGGCCAAGGACGCCTGGCCCCGGCTAGCCGATGCCGTGCTCCAGGAAGTCCTGTAGCAGCGCGTTCAGCTCCTCGGGCTGGTCGAGCCCGACGAGGTGGCCGGCGCCGGCCACGACGGCGAGGTCGGCGTTCGGGATCTCCTCCGCGAGGTGCTGGGCGATCGCCCGGAAGTCCGCCTTGTCGTCCTCGCCGATCACGACGAGCGTCGGCACCTCGAGTGACGAGAGCGGCGCCGGCTCGGGCCACCGCACCTCGGGCTCCTCGTGCGCCGTCTGCAGCTCGAGCGCGCGCCGCTGCTGCGGTCGCACCTCGTCGCGGTGCGCAGGCGCGACCCAGAACTCGAGGTTGACCTCGGTGGCAGCGTCCAGATCGCCCGCCTCGACCGCCGCCTCCTCCGCTGCGAAGTAGCCCTTCATCTCGTCCGTCCAGTCCCAGGCAGGCAGCCCGGCCCCGACGAGAGCGAGCTTCGAGACGCGGTCCGGGTGTGCCAGCGCGGTCCGCAGGGCGAGCGTCCCGCCGAACGAGTTGCCGACGAGCGCCGCCGGCAAGAGCGCGTCGACGAACTCGACGAAGGAGAACGGCTCGGCGGGGAGCGGGGCGGCGCCCCAGCCGGGAAGGTCGGGTGCGACGACCTCGTAGCGGGAGAGCGCCTCGACCTGCCGGCACCAGAGCCGGGAGTCGCCGAGGGCGGAGTGGAGGAGGACGACCTTCTGCATCGGGGCGCGGATTCTCCATGATTGGCGGGTGGGCGCGCTCGACGAGTGGCGGTTCTGCCCCCGCTGCCGCGGAGGACTCCTCCCGGCCGGGGACCATCTCCGCTGCGAGGAGTGCGGCGCGCAGTACTGGGCGAACTCGATCCCGGGCGTGCAGGGGATCTTCGAACGGGAGGGCAAGGTGCTGCTCGCGCGGCGCGGGCGCGAGCCGCGCCGTGGCTGCTGGGATCTCCCCGGCGGCTTTCTCGGCGAGACCGAGGCGGCGGTGGACGGCCTGCGCCGCGAGTTTCGCGAGGAGACAGGGCTCGAGGTCGAGCCGGTCAGGCTGCTGCGGATCGACGTCGAGCCGTACGCGGGTCGGCATGTCTTCTCGGTGACGTGGAGCGTCCGCGGCGAGGGCGAGCCGGTCGCGGCCGACGACGTCGACGAGCTGCGCTTCTTCGGTCCCGACGAGCTGCCCGAGATGGCGTTCCCGGGGCAGGACCTGGTGCTAGCCGACTGGGCGGCGCGGCAGCAGCACGCGTAGCGCTCCCGGCTCGATCCGGAACTCGATCGGCGTCTCGAGCAGCTCCGGCTCGCCGTCGACGGCGGCGCGGATCCGCCCGGCCCGCGCGTCGATCGTGAAGCGCTCGCCGACGCGCTCCTCCCAGCCCGAGCGGACGAGCCCGGTCGGTGCGTAGACGTGCAGGCGCCCCTCGTCCAGCCGCTCGCGCTCGCCGATCGAGAGCACCGTCAGCTCGTAGGCGTTGTTCGAGACGAGCACCACATGCGCGTCCAGCGGCGCGCCGTCGAGGCGCAGCACGGGCGCGTCGCGGTTGCCCGCCACGGTCGCGAGCGCGCGCAGGCGGGCGAACGCGTTGCTGCGCCGGCGATGGTGCTCGCGACGGTGCACGAGATGGGCGTAGACGCCGAGCGAGACGTTGTTCAGGAAGAGGCGGCCGTTCGCGAAGCCGACGTCGATCCGCCGCTCGACGCCGTCGACGAGCGCGTCGAGTGCGGCGACCGGGTCGTCCCGGTCGAGGCCGATGTCGCGGGCGAAGTGGTTCCTCGTGCCGAACGGAACACAGCCGAACGGGAGCCCGCGGTCGAGGGAGACCTGAGCCACGGCGGCGAGCGAGCCGTCTCCGCCCGCCATCGCGAGCGCGTCCGCCTGAGCGTCGCGCGCGAGCGCGGACGGGTCGTCGCCGTCGGCTAGCGTGTGTGCGCGGATGCCCCGTTCGGCGGCGGCCGTGACGAGCTCCTCGACGGCGCCGTCGCCCGAACGGGGGTTCACGATCAGGAAGGTGGTGATGGCTGTGGGCTTCCCGGCCTCGAAAGATGGGCCGAACGGCTCATGCGACCGTCCGGCGCACATTCGATCATGCCCTTGATGGACGAACGCGGCACGCTTCACCAAATCCAGGACGACCTCTCCGAGACGTGGGTCGAGGAGTGGGCCGAGGACGGCGTCGGTGCGATCGAGGGATACCTCGCGAAGCACCTGGCGTTTCTGAGCTTCCTCGACGAGTCGTAGGGCCGTTTCGCGGCCCGCCCCGGGGGAATGGACCTCCCGTGGCTGAGTTCAAGGCGAGGTATCTCGTGCGTGGCCTACCCGGCCACCCGTTGCACCCGCCGTTGACGGACGCGACGATCGGCGCCTACACCTTCGCGACCGTGGCCGCCGTCCTCAGCAAGCTCGGCGTGGCCGAGCACGGGTTCGCGCAGGCGTGGTGGCTCGCGCTCGTCGTCGCGCTCGTCACCACCGTCGCGACGGCTCTCACCGGTTTCCTCGACTGGGTGACGATCTCCTGGGGCAGCGAGCTCTGGAGGACTGCGACGCTCCACCTGACCGCCATGGTCAGCGCCGCCGTGTTCTTCCTCGTCGCCGCGATCGTCGGCCACGGCGGCTACACCGACCAGGCGGTCACGACCGGCGCCTTCGTCCTGACGCTCGTCGGCTTCTGCCTGCTGACCGCCGGGGGCTGGCTCGGCGGCGCGATCACCTACGTGCACGGCATGCGCGTCCTCAGCCTCGTCGACGAACCGGCGGCCAAGGCGGTCGCGCCGGTTCCGACGGACGAGAAGGTCGAGGCGGGGGCCTAGGACTCCGCCAGCCCGAGCGCCTTCTCCAGCGAGCCCTTCGGCATCGCGCCGACCGCGGAGGCCTGCGGCTCGCCGTTCTCGAACAGGACCATGAAGGGGATCGACGCGACGCCGTAGCGCTGTGCGAGGTCCTGCTCGTTGTCGATGTTCACCTTGACGAGCTTCACCTGGTGCTCGTCGGCGATCCGGTCGAGGACCGGGGAGACCGCGTGACACGGGCCACACCACTCCGCCCAGAAGTCGACGATCACCTTGCCGTCCGACTTGAGGACTTCGGTGTCGAACGTGTCGGTTGTCGCATTGGTTGCCATTCGTTACCTTTCTCGGTTTCCTTCGATTGCGTTAACGCGGGGCGGGGACCTTTTCTTCCCGGAAGCTACGATCGAAACATGTTCAACCCGCTGTCGGACAAGCCCGATCATCCTGCGCTCGAGCTCGAGATTCTCGCGCTCTGGGAGCAGGAGCAGACGTTCGAGCAGCTGCGCGACCGGAACCGGGGCAACCCGCACTGGTCGTTCGTCGACGGGCCGGTGACGGCCAACAAGTCGCTCGGCGTCCACACGGCGTGGGGGCGGACGTTGAAGGACGTCTTCCAGCGCTACAAGGGCCTGCGCGGCTTCGACCAGCGCTACCAGAACGGCTTCGACTGCCAGGGCCTCTGGATCGAGGTGGGCGTGGAGCGCGAGCTCGGCCTGAACTCGAAGCGCGAGATCGAGGAGTACGGCCTGGAGGCGTTCGCGCGACGCTGCCGCGACGTCGTCGTCCGGTCGTCCGACGACCTGACCCGCGGGTGCAAGCGGCTCGGCCAGTGGATGGACTGGGGCAACGACTACTTCACGTTCAGCGACACGAACATCGAGTACATCTGGAAGTTCCTCAAGCACGCGAACGAGCGCGGCTGGCTCTACGCCGGCCACCGCTCGACCGAGTGGTGCCCCCGCTGCGGCACCTCGATCTCCCAGCACGAGCTCACCGGAAGCTACGTCGACCGCGCGGACCCGTCGCTCTACGTGCGCTTCCCGCTCAAGGACCGCCCGGGCGAGTCGATCGTGATCTGGACGACGACACCGTGGACGCTGCCCGCGAACGTCGCTGCCGCCGTCAACCCGGACGAGGACTACGGCCGGCGCCTGAACGGCGAGTGGGTGGCTGCGCCCCGCTACCCCGATGAGCGGTTCACCGAGACCCTGCGCGGCTCGGAGCTCGTGGGCTGGCGCTACGAGGGGCCGTTCGACGATCTCGCCCCCGGTGCGGCCGTCGAGCACCGCGTGATCCCGTGGGACGACGTGGCGATGACCGAGGGAACGGGTGTCGTGCACATCGCGCCGGGCTGCGGCGGCGAGGACTTCGAGCTCGCACGCGTGCACGACCTCCCGGTGCTGACGCCGGTCGACGAAGCGGGTCGCTTCTACGACGAATACGGCTGGCTGCACGGGAGCTCCACCGCCGAGGCGGCGGAGCAGATCATCGGGCGCCTCGAGGAGACCGGGCGCCTCGTGGAGGCCGGGCTCTACGAGCACCGGTATCCCGAGTGCTGGCGTTGCCACACGCCGCTCATCTTCCGGATCGCCGACGACTGGTTCATCTCCGTCGACGAGCTGCGGCCCAAGCTGATCGAGGCGAACGCGACGATCGAATGGGTGCCGGCGTACTTCGAGAAGCGCATGGAGGACTGGCTCCGCAACATGGGCGACTGGAACATCTCGCGCCGCCGTTACTACGGACTGCCCCTCCCGATCTACCCATGCTCGTGTGGGCACACGACCCTCGTCGGCTCGAAGGCCGAGCTCGCGGAGCGGGCACTCGGGGGGATGGAGCAGCTCGAGGAGCTCCGCCGTCCGTGGATCGACCGCGTGCCGATCCGCTGCGAGGCCTGCGACGAGCCGGTGACGCGCATCCCGGAGGTCGGCGACGTGTGGCTCGACGCGGGCATCGTCCCGTTCTCGACGCTCGGCTGGCAGAACGCCGACTGGATCGAGGGCGGCTACGCAACCGGGGCGGCACACGGACTGACGCGCGCCGACCTGCCGGACCATGCGTACTGGGAGAAGTGGTTCCCGGCCGACTGGGTGACCGAGATGCGCGAGCAGATCCGGCTCTGGTTCTACTCGCAGCTCTTCATGTCGGTTGCGCTGATCGGACGCGCGCCGTTCAAGCGAGTGCTCGGCTACGAGAAGATGTTCGACGAGAACGGACGCGAGATGCACGGCTCGTGGGGGAACATGATCGACGCCGAGGATGCGTTCGCGCAGATGGGTGCCGACGTGATGCGCTGGCAGTACTGCCGGCAGCCGCCGAACCAGGATCTCTGGTTCGGCTTCGGGCCGGCGCACGAGGTCAAGCGCAAGCTGCTCACGTTCTGGAACTCGGTGAAGTTCCTCGTCGACTATGGCAACATCGAGGGCTTCGCACCGTCATGGGGCGAGCTCGAGCCGGATCTCGAGCTGCGCCCGCTCGATCGCTGGCTCGTCGAGCGCACGAAGCAGCTCGTCGCGGAGGCGACCGCCGGCTACGAGGCGACGCTCACGATGGACGTCGTACGCGCCTTCGACGAGTTCGTCGACGACGTCTCGAACTGGTACATCCGCCGCTCGCGCCGGCGCTTTTACTCCTTCGACGAGGCGGCATTCCGCACGCTCTGGTTCGCGCTCGTGCAGTCGCTGCGCGTGATCGCGCCGGTGATGCCGTTCCTCGCCGACCACCTGTGGCGGAACCTCGTCCAGGACGGGCCTCGCTCGGTGCACCTCGCCGGCTGGCCCGAGCCCGGCGAGCCGGACGGCGCGTTGCTCGCCGAGATCGCGACGGTGCGGCGTGTCGTCGAGCTCGGACGCCAGGCGCGCTCGGCGTCGCAGCTGAAGCTGCGCCAGCCGCTCCGCCGCCTCGTCGTCGCGGGGGCGGGCCTCGCGCGGGAGCACGCGGACGAGATCGCCGACGAGCTTCGGGTGAAATCGGTCGAGTTCGGCGAGGTCGAGGCGTCGGAGCTGCGGGTCAAGCCGAACCTGCCCGTCCTCGGGCCGAAGCTCGGCGGCGCGCTGCGCCAGGTCGGCGAGCAGCTGCGAAACGGGGCGTTCGAGGAGCTCGACGGCGGCCGCTTCCAGGTCGACGGGCACGTGCTCGAACCGGACGAGGTGCTCGTCGAGCGTGTCGGCCGCGAGGGGTGGGCCGTCGCGAGCGACGACGGCGTCACGGTCGCGCTCGACACGGCGCTCGACGACGAGCTCCGTCTGGAGGCGAAGCTGCTCGACCGCGTGCACGAGGTGAACGTGCTGCGCAAGGAATCGGGCCTCGCGATCACCGACCGGATCAGGTTGTGGGTGCCGGACGAGGACGTCCTCGCCCGGCACGAGGAGCGCCTCGCGGCCGAGACGCTCGCCGTCGAGGTCGAGCTCGGCCCCGTGCGGATCGAGAAGGTCGAGAGCTAGCTTCTAAGGCCCGCCGCCGCCGCCCCCGCCGCCCCCGCTCGTCGTGCCGGCGACGGCCGCGACGTAGGCGGCGACCGCCTCGATCTGGGCCTGCGAGAGACGGCCGCGGAACGCCGGCATGCCGTTTCCGCCGTGCGTCACCTGGGCCGCGACACGCGCCTTGCCGGGCTTCAGGTCGTCGAGGTTCGGCCCGATGCTGCCGTGCGCGTTCGCGTCGGCGAGCGTGTGGCAGGTCGCGCAATTGGCCGAGAAGACCGTCTTCCCGGCGGCGTTCGCGGTGCCGCCGTTCCCGCCCGGCTTCTGCGCCTGGCCGCCGGCGTTCCCGCCGCCGTTGCCGTTTCCACCCTGGCCCTCGCCGCTTCCGATCGTCTGCGTCGGGCCGGTCGTGACCCTGGCCGGCTTGCCGTGCGCGTCGATGCGGTAGGCGATCAGCTGCGCCTGCTGCTGCGCCCCCAGCGGGAAGCTCGCCGCGGTGACGAGCGTGTCGCCGGCGATCGCGATCGGCGCGTTCGTTCCGGCCGGGAGCTTGGCCTTCCAGACAACCGATCCGTTCTCGCGGTCGAGCGCCCAGATCGTCCCGTCGAACGTCGTCGTGAAGACGAGGTCGTGGCTGACCGTTGCGGCGCCGTAGGCCGGCGAGCTGAAGCGATGCGTCCAGAGGTTCGTGCCGCCGGCCGTGCCGAGCGCGACGAGCTCTCCCTTGCCTGCCTTCAGGTCGAGCTTCGTCTTCGTCTGGGTCTGGTAGACGACGGGCAGGTCGACGATCGGCGCGTAGATCACGCCGTCCGCAACCGCGAGTTGCGTCTCGACGCCGCCGAGCGGGCCGGGCTCCACGCGGACCGGCAGCTTCGGCAGCGCCGCCACGTCCTGCGAGAGTGCCTTGTAGTTGTCCAGGTCGCGCCCGTTGTGCACGCCGACCGATCGGCGCCACACGAGCCGGCCGGTCGACGCGTCGGTCGCGTAGACCCAGCCCATCTTCCCGGCCGAGATCAGGAGCTCCCGGCCGTCGGCATGCGTGACGACGGGAGGCAGCTGGAGATCCCAGTCGTAGACGTCGTGCGGCAGCATCTGCCGATACCAGATGAGCTTGCCGGTCTTGCGGTTCAGGCGCACGAGGCTGTTCGAGTAGAGGTTCGGCCCGGGACGCGACGAGCCCCACGGGTGGGCGTCCGTCCCCGGCCACGGGGCCGGGTTCGCGACGTCGATGAACATCCGGCCGGAGCCGTCGAACGCGGGCGGGTGCCACAGCCCGCCGCCGCTGTTGATGTGCTTGAGCTTCGGGTTCCAGAGGTCGCGCGGCACGGTGTCGAAGGTCCAGCGCGCCTCTCCCGAGTAGGCGTCGAGCGCCCAGACGACGCCGACGCCGTTGCCCGCGTAGAACGCCTTGCTGTTGCCTGGCACCGTCGAGACGTACACCAGCCCGTCGAAGACGGCCGGTGCGATGTCGATGCCCTCGTGGTCGTTGCGTGTCAGCTTCTCGGAGCGCCAGATCTCGCGGCCCGTTGCCTTGTCGAGCGCGAACGCGAAGTCGGAGGTTGCGCCGTAGACGTAGCCGTAGCCGACGGTGACGCCGTTCGGTCCCTCGTCGGGCGCGTTGAACAGGTGCCGCCACATCACCTTGCCCGTCTTCAGGTCGACGGCCTCGACGTTCGACGCCATGTCCTGCGTGTAGACGACACCGTCCGAGATGACCGGTGTCGCGGACATCGCGCCGAAGGTTCCCGAGACGTTCAGTGGCACGGCCCACGCGATCCCGAGGCGCTTCACGTTGCCGGAGTCGAGGGAGCTCGAGGCGACACGCGTATTTCCGAGGTCGCCGTTCGGCGCCGGCCAGGACGAATGCCAGTCGTGCGCCTCGGGTACGGCGCCGCCCGGAACGTCGGGCCCGTTGCCGCCGCACCCCGCGAGCACGGTGAGTGAGAGCACGAGCAGTGCGATCCGACGGAGGGAAGAGCGGCACGTCACCTCGTTGGCTCATACCGGCGGGCCGCGCTTTCGAAACGCCCCCGCGGGCGACGCGGTGAATCAGCCTTGCGTCTCCGCGAGCGCGAGCTCGCGGCGAAGCTCCGTCGGCAGCCTGAACTCGACGCCCTCGTCGACCAGCCTGTACGGCTCGATCGTGAGGACGCCGTGGGCGCGGAACCAGTCGCAGACACGGATGACGAGCCGTTCGGGCGCCGAGGCACCCGACGTGATGCCGACGATCTCGACGCCGTCGAGCCAGCCCTCGTCGATCTCGATCTCGTCGTCGATCAGGTGCGCGGCGATCCCCGCCGCGTGCGCGGTCTCGACGAGCCGGTTCGAGTTCGACGAGTTCCGCGAGCCGATCACGAGCAGCAGGTCGATCTCCGAGAGCATCTCCTTGACCGCCCACTGCCGGTTCGACGTCGCGTAACAGATGTCTTCCTTCTTCGGCGCGTGGATGTCGGGGTACCGGTCCCGGAGCGCAGTGATGATCTCCGCCGTCTCGTCGACCGAGAGCGTGGTCTGCGTGACGTAGGCGAGTCTCGAGCCCGTCGCGAAGGTGAGCGCATGGACGTCCTCGACCGACTGGACGAGCACGATCGAGCCCGGCGCTTCGCCCATCGTCCCGACCACTTCCTCGTGACCTTCGTGGCCGATCAGCAGCACGGTGTATCCGTCCGCTGCGTAGCGGCGAGCCTGCACGTGCACCTTCGTGACGAGCGGGCAGGTCGCGTCGATCGTGTTCAGCTTGCGATGCTCGGCGTTCGCGTGCACCGAGGGCGCGACGCCGTGTGCCGAGAAGACGACGGTCTCGCCCTCGGGTACCTCGGTCTCCTCGTCGACGAAGATCGCGCCGCTCGCCTCGAGATCGCGAACGACGTGCAGGTTGTGGACGATCTGCTTGCGGACGTAGATCGGCCGTCCGTACAGCGCGAGCGCCTTCTCGACGGTCTCGACGGCCCGCTCGACCCCGGCGCAGTAGCCGCGGGGGGACGCGAGGAGCACCTTCTTGACCACGGCGGCCATGGTAGCCCCAGCCGGGCGTCGTAAAATCGAGGCCCGCCGCGTCGGGGGGTCGTCGCGGCGGGCCTCGTCGTGACTGCTCGCCGCGACGTGGCCAGGAGCACCGCCGCGGTTCGCATCGCCCAGTGCGACGGACGCTAGCGGGCCGGGTCGTCGCCCGGAATGGGCCGGAAGGCCCATCTTTGCAACCCGGGCGCGTATTCATCCCGCGGCGTACCATTTGCGGGCTCGTGAGCGAGTCGACCCAAGCAGTCGTCTTCAACGGCCTGCCGTTGCTCCTGCTCGCCGCCGCCTACGCGGCCGTGGCGGGCGCGTTGCTGCCGCTCGTCTGGCGAGACCGAGGGAGCGCCCATCCGCTCGACTGGGCCGTGGTCTTCGTGTTCCCCGGGGTCGCGATCGCCGCCGCGATCCTCGGCGTGCTCGTGTTGGAGGAGGGCCGCCCGTTCGGCGGGCACACGTGGCCGTCGTTTGCGGCCGTGCTCGTCGCGCTCGCGCCCGCGGTCGCGCTGCTCACCCGCTGGCACGACCGTGCATTCGTCGTCGGCGGCATCGGTCGCGCACGCGCGGCGGAGGAGCGCGTCACGACCCGGGAGCGCGAGCTCGAGACGGTTGCGGAGATCTCGAGCGCCCTCGGTCGTGCGCGGACGGCGGTCGGCGCGGCGCAGCCGCTCGTGCGGCATGTCACGGCGTTGCTCGACGTCGGCTTCGCCGGCGTGGTGGTGGTGACCGCGGACGGCGCAGAGGCGACCGGGGTGTACGCCGAGCTCGACGGCGAGCCTGCCGACTGGTGGGCGGAGCTGCGCGTCGACCTGCGAAACGAGCCGTCGGGGATCGCGAGCGCGGTGTTCGACGCAGCGCCGGTGACGGTGTACGACGTTTCGAGCTCGCCGCGCATCAGCCCGCGCCTGGCTGCTCAGGTCGGCGCGGCGAGCGGCGCCTGGATCCCGATGATCGCGGAGGAACGGGTGCTCGGCGTCCTCGTCGTCGCCTCGACGACCACGAAGCGGACGTTCCCGTCGGGTGAGCTCGCGGTGCTGCAGGCGATCGCCGCCGAGGCGGCGCTCGCCCTGTCCGGCCTCGACTCCGCCGCTGCCCTCTCCGACGCGCTCGAGCGCGAGCAGCGCGTGACCGAGATCGTGCGGCACATTCGCGCGCAGCTCGATGCGGAGGGCATTGCCGCCGTGGCGTGCGACGAGCTGCGCAGCGCGCTCGCCGCGCGCGAGGTTCACGTCAGCATGGACGACGGCGTGAAGGTGGCCGTCGAGCGCGACGTGCCGCTCGTGCTCGGCGAGCGGTTCCTCGTCGAGACGGTCGAGCGCGAGATCGGAGCCGCGCTCCAGACGGCCTATCTGCTCAGCGAGAATGCGCGCCGCCTCGAGCAGCAGGCGGCGCTCCTGCACGCCGCGCAGGTCGTGACGAGCGAGCTCGAGCTGCAGCCGGTGCTCGAGCGGCTCGTCCACGAGGTGACGAAGCTCTTGCAGGCGGACGCCGCCGACTGCTACCTGCTCGACCGCGAACGCGGCGTCCTGCGCTGCGCCGCGGTGCACGGCTTCGACGCCTCGCTCGTCGGGTTCGAGTTCAAGCCCGAGCGCGGAGTGGCCGGCGCCGCGATCAGCAGCGAGCGCCCGGTCTCGGTGGACGACTACACCTCGCTCGCCGCACCGGTGCCGAACCCGGCGTACGACGGATTCGCGCGTGCGCTCGTCGCGCCGATGATGTGGGCCGGCGAGATGCGAGGCGTGCTCGGCGTCGGCATCCGCGACGGCGAGCGGTCGTTTGCGCCGAACGACGTCGAGCTGCTCGAGGCGTTCGCCTCGCTTGCTTCGCTCGCTCTGCGGAACGCGGAGAGCTTCGCCGAGAGCTCGCGGCAGGCTCGCGTGCAGCGCGGCTTCTACCGCATCGCCTCGCTGCTCGGCGAGCCGCTGTCCCTCGACGAGACCTACGACGCCGCGGCGCACGCGGCGGCGGACGCGCTCGGGGGCGACTTCGCGGCGGTGCTCGTGCGCACGCCGTCGGGGCTCGAGTTCGTCGGAGGGCACGAGCTGCCGGACGAGGTGCGGCGGCTGCCCGTTCCACGGGCCCTCGTCGACTCCGCCACGGACGGGCAGGTGCTGGCCGCGACGCGGATCGCCGACGACGAGCGGTTCGACCGGGGCTGGCGAGCGGCGCCGTTCGCGTCGCTCCTCGCGATCCCGGTGCCCGGTGAGGTGTCGGGCCTCGTCGTCGTGCTGTTCCGCGAGGAGCGGCTGTTCACCAGGGACGATCTGGAGCTCGCCCAGCAGGTCGCCGCGGCGGCGCGCGGTGCCTTCGACCGCGGCCGCCTCTTCGATGCGGAGCGCACGTCGCGCTCGCTCTCGCAGCAGCTCGCGCGCACCGGCAGCCTGCTCGCGACCGAGCTCGACCCCGCGGCCGTGCTCGAGGCGGTGGTCGGCGAGGCGATGGCGCTCCTCGACGCAGATGCGTCCGCCCTCGCAGCCTTCGACGGAGACGAGCTCGTGATCACGGCGGCTGCGGGTGACGGAACCGACGAGCTTGTGGGCACGCGCGTGCCTGCTACCGGCGGTGCGGCCGGCGACGCGATCCAGTCACGGGCTCCCGTGGCGTATGCGGACGCGGCCTTGAACGACGGCCTCGCCGGGTCGGATGCGCTGCTCGCGCTCGGGCTGCGGGCGTACCTGGGCGTGCCGCTCGCGGCGCGCGAGGGCGCTCTGCACGGCGTCCTCTCGGTCTATGCGCGCGAGCCGCGCCTCTGGCGCGACGAAGAGATCCAGGCGCTCGTGGCGCTCGCGGCCAATGCCTCGGTTGCCCTGTCGAACGCCGAGCTGTACCAGAGCGTCGCCGTCGAGCGAGAGCAGAGTGTCGCCATCCTCGCGAACATCGCCGACGGCATCGTCGCCGTCGACCGCGAGGGCCGGGTCGTCCTCTGGAACCGCGCCGCCGAGGAGATCACCGACGTACCGGCGTCCGAGGCGATCGGGCGAACGCCGATGCAGGTCCTCCAGCGCGACCTCGAGTCGGCAGCCGGCGGCACGAACCGGCAGATCGCGATTCCTCGCGGTGACCGGGAGGTGTGGCTGTCGCTCTCCGAGGCGTTGATGCGCGACCCGGCCGGCGCGGTCGCCGGGCGCATCTTCGCGTTCCGCGACATCTCGGACGAGCATGCAGTCGAGCAGATGAAGTCCGACTTCGTCTCGACGGTCTCGGTCGAGCTGCGGACTCCTATGACCTCGATCTACGGATTCGCGCAGACGCTTCTGCGGGAGGACGTCGCGTTCGGCGAGGCAGAGCGCAGAACCTTTCTCGAGTTCATCGCGCGTGAATCGGAGCGGCTGACGACGATCGTCGACGCGCTTCTGAACGTCGCCCGCCTCGACACGGGCGACGTGTCCGTCTCGCTGGAGCCGACCGACGTCGCGTCGGTCGTCAACGAGGTCGTCTCGACTGCAGGCGGGGCGGCGAACGGACGCACCTTCGTGGCGGACCTCGAGGCCGACGATGTTGCCGCCCAGGCGGATCCGGAGAAGCTCAGGCAGGTGCTCGACCAACTCGTGTCGAACGCAGTCAAGTACTCGCCCGGCGGCGGCACCGTGACGGTCTCTGCGCGCCGGCGTGAGGATGCGGTCGAGGTTGCGGTCGCCGACGAAGGCGTAGGCATCCCTGCCTCGGAGCGCGAACGGATCTTCTCGAAGTTCTACAAGGCAGGTGGTGGGCAGGGCACGGGACTCGGGCTCTTCATCGCACAGGGCCTCGTGCGCGAGATGGGCGGCCGCATGTGGGTCGACTCGGAGGAGGGGCGAGGCTCGCGCTTTGCATTCGAGCTGCCGCTGGCCGAGAACGGTTTGGGCGTACCGATCAGGAAGGGATAAGGGAGCTCGATGGCGACACGTGTGCTGGTGATCGACGACGAGGCGCCGATCCGGCTGCTCTGCCGGGTCAACCTCGAAGCCGAGGGGATGGAGGTGCTCGAGGCCGCCGACGGCCCGAGCGGGCTCGAGAAGGCGCGCGCCGAGGTCCCGGACGTCGTCCTGCTCGACGTGATGATGCCGGGGCTCGACGGTTGGCGGGTCGCCGAGGAGTTGCTCGACGACGAGCGAACCGAGGCGATCCCGATCGTGTTCCTGACCGCGCGGGCCGAGCTCCGTGACCGCGCACGCGGCATCGACCTCGGCGGTGTCGACTACGTGACGAAGCCCTTCAATCCGGTCGACCTGGCTCCGCTCGTGACCGACCTGCTCGGGCGTGTCGAGCGCGGCGAGCGGGACGACCTGCGCCGCGAGAAGCTGACCGAGCTCCGGTTGCTGCTCGAGCGCGAGTGAAGCTCGGCGGGTCGGTCAGCCCGCGAAGTCGGCGGTGACGACGCGCGCGCCGCTCGTGCCCTGGAACGCGCCCACGAGCGCGCCGACGCCCACGCGGTGGAAGCCCGGCCGCAGGAGGTTCGCGCGATGCTCGGGGCTTCCGAGCCAGCCGGCGACGACCGCCTGGGGAGTGCTGTAGCTGCCGGTGCCCCAGGCGAGGTTCTCGCCGGCGAGATTGGCCTTGACGTCGAAATGCAGCATGCGGGTCCCGAACGCGCCGTGCGTGAACACGTTGTCGGCGAGCATCTCCCGGCTGTGCGAGCGCGCGGCGCGCTCGAGGTGCGCGTCGACGCGAAGCGGTGCGAGCCCGTGGTCGGCGCGCGCCTTGTTCATCTCCCTCAGGAGCGAGGTCTCGGAGCTCGACATGCCGGCGAGCGAGGTCTGGGAGCTCGACATGCGCGCGAGTGCCGTCGCGGGGAGGAGGAGAACGGCAACGACGGCTGTGATGAGAAGACGTTTGAGCACAGTGGTCGGAACCGTGGCAGAGATATCGCCCTCGAGCGCCCCCCGGTTGGGGGATCCTACGTGATTCAAACCTGTAAAAATCTGTTGTTCAGCGGGCTGTCTGGGCGAGGCCGATTGCCGCGAGGACGACCCCGGCACCGGCCAGCTGGACGCCGCCGAGCGACTCGGCAAGCCAGGCCCAGCCGACGAGCGCGCCTACCACCGGCTCCAGCATCGCGACGATCCCGACGGTGGTCGCCGGCAGGTGGCGGAGCGCGCTCACGAGCAGGAAGAAGGGCGCGATCGTCCCGAGCGCGATCATCCAGGCGGCGAGCAGCCACACGGGCAGCTCGTGGGCCTGCAGGTTGCCGCCGAGCGGCGTGCTGGCCGTGAGCAGGTGCCCCGGGAACGACCACCAGGGGACGAGGACGGCCCAGAAGACCGACGCGAACAGGAACCCCCAGGCGAGCAGCGACACCGGGTCGCGGTCGCCCACCACGTGCTCGGCGAGGAGGACGTACAGCGCGTAGGCGAACGCCCCACCGAGCGCGAACATCATCCCGGCGGTGGAGAGGGAGGCGCCGCCGCCGAAGACGTTGACGATCAGGCCGAGGCCCATCAGCGCGAGCGCGAGCGCGACCCAGATGCGCCGGCGCACATGGTCGCGGTTCACGAACCGCGCCCACAGCGCGACGAGGAGAGGAGCGAGGTACTCGATCAGGAGCGCGACGCCGATCGCGAGCCGGTGGATCGCGAGGAAGTAGAACCACTGCACGAACGCAAGCCCGCCGACGCCGAAGGCGACCACGTAGGGCAGCTCGCGGCGACTCAGTCGGAGCCGTCCCGGCGCGGTGACCGCGACGATCGCGACGAGCCCGAGCGCGGCGCCGAGCGAGCGAACCTGGGCGAGTCGCTCCGAGGAGAGCCCGCTCGCGAGGATCGTCTTCGAGACGCCGCCGTTGAGCCCCCAGAGGATCGCGGCGACGGCCGCCATCCCGTAGCCGAGCCGCGGGCGCCGTCGCCGCGCCGGCGTGACGGGAAAAGGGGCTTCGCTCACCTCGCTCTGAACCTACCCTGTGCCGATGGATGCCCGGCGCGATGTCGGCGTCGTCCTCTCCGGGGGCGGCGTGAACGGCGTGATGATGGAGCTCGGCTTCCTGCAGCGGCTGCGGGTGAGCCCGCTCTGGCCGCGGATCGGGGCGATCTTCGGCACGTCGTCGGGTGCCCTCAGCGGTGCGCTCGCCGCGCTCGACCGGCTCGACGACCTGGAGGCGTTCCTGCTCAGCCTGCAGCCCGAGCAGACGTTCCGGCCGAACCGGCTCTGGCGCCTCCCGTTCCTCGGCCTGCACGACTACGCGCTGCCGCGGACGATCGACGAGTGGTTCGGCGGCCTCGACGAGCTCGCGTCGGACCTTGCGTCGTCGCCGGTAGAGCTCGTCGTGCTCGCGACCGACCTCACGGACGACTACGCCCACGACGAGGACGAGTTCGAGCTGCGGTACTCGTCACGGTCGACCGACCCGGCGGTGTTCGCCCAGGCCGTGCTCGCCTCCGCCGCGGTGTCGGCGCTCGTCTTGCCGCTGCGGGTGGGCGACCGGATCGCGACCGACGGGGCGTGGGTGCGGAACTTCCCGCTCGGCGTCGCGTACGAGCATCCGGCCGTCAGCATGATCGTGGCGTTCCGGTACCTCCCGCAGTACCCGCGGCTCGGCGTCGCCGCGCTGCAGCCGATGAAGCGCCGGCTCCAGCGCTTGCAGCGGATTCCGCCGATCCGCGCGTTCCTCGCCGAGATCGAGGACGCCGAGGCACGCGCCGCCCGCGGCGAGCCGGCACACCTCGCCGACATGATGGTGCGGCTCGCCCGGGTGTCGATTCTCCGCAACACGCACCGCGAGGAGCGGCTGGCGATCGAGACGGATCTGTCGCTGCGCGAGTTGCGCGCTCTGCGGCGAGATGTGCTCGAGCTCGTCGACGACGACGAACGGCGTCGCGCGATCGCCGACCGGTTCGACGCCGCGGGCTTTCCATTCCGGCACGACCGGATCGTCCCGCGCATCGTCGTCCGCGGGTCGGTCGAGGGAGCCGGGCTCGATCCCGGGTTCCGGACGCAGCGTCGCTGGTCGGACGAGGAGAAGCAGATCCTGATCCGCCGCGGCTGGGAGCTCGCGGACGCGGAGCTCGGCGCGATCGAGGTCGACCCGGCGCCCGCCTACACTGACGGCAACGGGACGTAGCTCAGCCTGGTCAGAGCGCCGCCTTTGGGAGGCGGAAGCCGTCGGTTCGAATCCGACCGTCCCGATCGAGAGTGCTTACAGGAGCCAGTCGCCGTGGCGGAGGATCGCGACGGCCTCGCCGGCCGTGCTGACCCCGTCGATCTCGAGCTCGTTCGAGCCGATCATGAAGTCGGTGTGAATCGAGGAGTGGTTGACCCCGCGCTCGTGGCGGTCCTCCGCGGAGAGCTCCGCCGCCCACGGCAGCGCCTGCACGATCGAGGCGCCGAAGGCGATGTGCGACGAGGCGTTCTCGTCGAAGAGCGTGTCGTAGAAGACGAGGCCGGTGTTGCCGACGGCCGAGTGGCCGTCGACGAGCGCCACCTCGCCCAGGCGCGTCGACCCGTCGTCGGTCGCGACATGGGCGCGCATGACGTCCTCGCCGGATGCTGCACGCACCTCGACGGCGCGGCCGTTCGCGAAGCGCACCTCGAGGTCGCGCACGATGTTGCCCTGGATCTGCAGCGGCAGCGTCGAGCGGACCGTCCCGTCGACCCGTCGCGCGTCGGGGGTCGTGAAGACCTCCTCGGTCGGCATGTTCGCGACGTGCTTGATGCCGCGCGACTCGTCGAGCGCGGCGAGCCAGTCGCCGTCGGGATGGAGGCCGACCGTGAGGTCGGTGCCGGGGCCGCGGTAGCGCAGGTGGTCGAACCGGCGCTCGTTCAGGGTCGCGGCGCGCTGCTGGAGGCGTGCGAGGTGCTCGCGCCACGCAGCGATCGGGTCGGGCTGGTCGAGACGGACGGCGCGGCCGACGGCCTCCCAGAGGCGTTCCACGTCGGGCTCGCCGAGCACGGTCTGCGCCCACCCCTCGTTCGGATAGGCGACGATCGTCCAGTTGCAGAGGCCGTCGGTCAGCTTCAGCGACTCCTCGGCCACCTCGCGCATCCGTACGCGCCCGACCCGGTCGCCGTCCAGGTCGGCGAAGAGCTCCGGCTCCGGGTTGCCGGTGATCGCGCAGAGCGCGCCCCCGACCTCCCCGAGGTGCCGCAACCGGGCGACGAGCCAGGCCGGGGAGTGCCCGAGCTCGGCGTCCGCGGCGAGCTCGATGTGCGCCCGCCGTACGTGCTGGTCGGTGTAGAGGACGTCGACGTAGCGCGCGCCGGCCTCGTAGGCCTCGCGGGCGATCGCACGCGCGAGCGGTGCGTGCTCGATCAGCGCGTTGATGCCGAGAATCTGGCCCGGCTGGAGGTTCAACCCCACCTGGACGGCAAGCCGTGCGTACCGCTCGAGGCGCTCCTGGGCTCCGGACATGGCGGCCAACGATAGCTATACGCCGTTCGCATCCGTACACTGACCCGCCGTGACGCGGACACTCCTTCTGCTGGTTCTGCTCTGCGTGCTGGCGGGCTGCGGAGGCGGCGGCTCGACACGTCTCTACACGCTGCAGAAGACGAAGAGCTGCCTCTCGGCGCAGAAGATCAGGATCGCCCGCCCGGCCGACTTCGTCGCGACGACCGCGACCGGCGGCGCGTTCCGCGCGCTCTTCCCGGACAACTCGGTCACGGTGGTCTTCGGACTGACCCAGGCCGACGCCGACAACATCGCCGACGCCTACCGGCGGTTCCGCGCGAAGAACGTCGGCATCGACGACGTGCTCCGGGTCGACCACAACGCCGTGATGCTCTGGCACCTCCATCCCGCCGACGCCGACGCAGCGCAGGTCGGCTCCTGCCTCACATAGCCCCCTCCTCGGCGAGGAACCGCCGGAACCAGTAGAGGAAGACCGCGAAGAGGACGAGCGCCTGCTCGCTCGCCATCGTCACGCCGGCGATCTCCTGGTCGGCGAGCGCGCTCAGCCCCCAGAGCCGGGGCGCGTGCTCGTAGAAGTCGTACACGGGACGTGGCAGGAGCGTGAGCAGCAGCCCGAGCGGCGCGGCGAAGACGAACGCGGCGAACGCGTAGCCGGCGCGCGCGCCGGAGGCGAGCCGCCGCGGGACGTCGTGCACGAGCGGCCACCACATCAGCAGCCCCGTGCCGAAGTAGCACGCATGCTCGACGTGGATCAGCCACGCCTGATGGTGGAGCGCGGCGTCGTAGACCGGCGGCGCGTGCCAGAGGAAGTAGTTCGCGAGCCAGACCGGCAGCGCGAAGGCGGGATGCACGATCGCCCGCCAGAACGCGCTTCGCGCGAGACCCTGCGCCATCGCCCGGGACAGGCCGAGCACGGCGAGCAGCGGCGCCCACTCCGCGAGGATCACGTTCTGCAGCAGGTGCGCCGTCAGCAGGTAGTGCAGCGCGAGGTGGTGGAGCGGCGTCCAGAACGCGACGGCGAGGAGCGCCATGGAGCCGGCGAAGCAGGCGATCTGCCTGCGCGAGGCTCCGAGCCGGCCGACCGCGAACAGGTAGAGGAGCGAGAGCGCCGGGATGACGACGGTGGTGTCGACGTCCGCCTGCCACGCGTACGGCGAATGCGTGTGGGCAAGCATCGTCAGTCGAGCCACTGAGGCCGCTCGAATCCTCCAAATTCCTGGATCGAACCGAAGATCGTCTGCACGATCTGCGTGCTGTGGACTCTCAGCTTGCAGGTGCCGTACGGCAACTTGTTCGTGCGCTTCTTCCGAGTGTACTTCGAGTACGAGTTGAGGATCGTCTTTCTTAGGCAGGTGGGCGGAAGATCGAGGGCTCGCAACCAGTGCTCCTCGATGTCTCGCTGTTCACCCGCGTGGTCCGGAAAGAGATGAAGGTGAACTCGCATCGACTCCGGTCGAACTGCAAAATGCTGCCGAAGGAACGCGGCGAAGAAACGCATCAGTTCGACATCGGAGTTCGAGATCGAGACGCTCCAGCGCGACTTTTCGCCTTCCGCCCAGTAGAGCATGCAGCCCGCCATGTACGAGTCGTCGCTGGAGCGGGCGCGTTCGCGTCCATGTTCCTGGTAGGTCGCGCGGATACGTCGCGCCGCCTCAGCCTTCTGTGCGGCTGCCCGGAGTCGTCCTTCGCCGCTGCGAGCCTCGAGCGCGAGCCGGTGCACGTCTGTCAGCTCGATATCGCGCACCCACCGGCTGACCGACGAGCGGGCGACGTTGATGGAGCGTTCGATCTCCTTGATCGACCAACCGGCTGCGCGCAGCTCGCGGGCTCGCTCCCGTTCCTCCGTTTTCACTCAAGACAACGTACCGGACGGTCGGGACGTGGTGGCCGACGGTACGTGCTATGACGAACCGTTCGTCGATCTCCCAAAGCGCCCGGCCGGGGTCGAACCGGCGATTAGACCTTGGAAGGGTCCCGTGATACCGCTTCACTACGGGCGCGCGGCGACAGCGTATCGCGACCGCCGAGCGTGAGCAGGGTGCCTGTTCCCTGTCGAACCGCTCCAACGGGCTGATCGGGGAACGTGTCGTCGTGCAGATTCGCCGCGTGAGAAAGGACGAAGGGGCATGCGCTCCGAGCTATCCGGCTAGGCCCGCTCGCCGAGACGCCCGACGCGTTCGAGACGCACTAAGACGAGGCTGTGCGTCGCCCTGACGGGTGATGGGTGGACTTGACCGCGCCCCCTTCGGCGGGGAGGACGCAGGCGATGGTTCCCGCCTGGGACGGGGAAGGAGGCCGTCGGGTGCCGCCGGCGCCTAGCGCAGCTCGTCTGCGAACGCTTCGAGCTCGTGCGCGTGGAGGCCGATCGTCCCGGCTTCGAGCGCGGCCTTCACCTCGCGCGCAAGCGCGAGAGCGCCCTCCTCGTGTGTCGGGTCGAGCACCGTCGAGATCGAGGCGACGACCGCGTTTCCCTCGTGGAGCTGAAGGTCGACGGTCTTCAGCGCGGTCTTGTCGGTGATGTACGGGTCGTCCGGCACGCCCACCCAGACGACGACCGAACCGCCTCCCGGGAGTGCCGCGTGCTCGACGATCGGCGAGGTTCGCAGGCTCATGCGCGGGACGGTACAACGTCCGACCTCGGCGCGATGCTGGTTGGGTGAGGGCCGATCAGCGCCAGGTCGACTTCCGGCCGCGCACGATCATGCGCGTGCTGCTGATCGTGATCGGCGTGGCCGTGACCCTCGAGGTGATCTGGATCGCGCGGCACGTGCTCGCCTGGGTCGTGATCGCACTCTTCCTCGCGCTCGCGCTCGCTCCGCTCGTCGGGTGGATCGAACGGCGGACGCACCTCGGTCGTGCCCCGTCGATCGCGATCGCCTACGTCCTCGTGCTGATCGTGGTCGTCGCGGTCGGGGCCTCGTTCCTGCCGAAGCTGATCGACGAGGTGAATGGGTTCGTGCAGGCGCTGCCCGACTACGTCCACGACCTGACCCACGGTCGCGGACGGCTCGGATTCCTCGAGCGGAAGTATCACGTCGTCGAGAAGGTGCGCCAGCAGGTGAAGGAAGGCGGCGCGACGAAGGTCCTCGGGCTCTCCGGCGCCGCGCTGTCGGTGACGAAGAGCATCATCACGATCATCGCCGCGACCGTGACGATCGTGTTCCTGACGTTCTTCATGCTGCTCGAGGGCAGGATGTGGGTCGAGCGGATCTACTCCCTCTTCCCCGAGCATTCGCAGGCGCGGTGGCGGAAGGTCGGCGACGACATCTACAAGACCGTCGGCGGCTACGTCACCGGGAACATCGTGATCAGCTTGATCGCCGGGACGTCCGCGACGGTCGTGCTCCTGATCATGGGTGTTCCCTACGCGGTCGCGCTCGGCCTGCTCGTCGCTGTGCTCGACCTGATTCCGCTGGCGGGGGCGACCGTGGCCGGCATCATCGTCGTCCTCGTTGCGTTCCTGCACTCGGTGCAGGCCGGAATCGTGCTCGCGATCTTCGTGATCGTCTACCAGCAAGTCGAGAATCACTTCCTGCAGCCGGTGATCTACGGTCGCACCGTCCAGCTCTCACCGCTCGCGGTGCTCGTCTCCGTGCTCGTCGGCGCGGAGCTCGCCGGGATTCTCGGTGCGCTCGCAGCGATTCCCGTCGCGGGCTCGCTGCAGGTGATCGTCCGCGACCAGTTCGCCGCGCGACGCGGCCGGGTGCTCGAGGTTGGCCCGGCTCCCTAGCGCCTCCCGTAGCCGGGGACTGCTGCGGTCGCACTTGCCTTCGGGCCCGCCGCAGCCGATGCTTGACGACATGAGAGCCCGGCTCGCCGTACTCGCCGCGATCGCCGCGGCGCTCTGCCTCGTCGTCGCACCCGCCGCAGTTCCGGCACGCAGCGGGCACGCGGTCGCCCTCAGCGCGCTCGACGTCGGCGTCCTCGACCGGCTGAACGAGATCCGCGCGGCGCACGGGCTGCGGACGCTCAGGTTGAGCGCCGAGCTGACCGAAGCAGCCGCGGAGCATTCGGAGGAGATGGGCCTCGACGGCTACTTCGAGCACGACTCGCAGGACGGCACGGCATTCTGGCGTCGCATCGCCCGCCTCTACGGCTCGGACGGCTTCGGGTTCTGGTCGGTCGGCGAGAACCTGCTCTGGTCGTCGCCCTCCGTCGCGCCGGGCAAGGCGTTCGAGCTCTGGATGAACTCCCCAGAGCATCGCGCGAACATCCTCACCGCCCGGTGGCGCGAGGTCGGCGTCGCAGCCGTGCACGTCCGCGGCGCCCAGGGCATCTATCACGGCCTCGACGTGACGATCATCACCACGGACTTCGGCGTCCGCCGCTAGCGGTTTGCCGCAGTACCCTGCGAGCACGCGCCCGTAGCTCAGTGGAAGAGCGGCGGCCTTCTAAGCCGTTGGTCGGAGGTTCGAATCCTCCCGGGCGCACTGACCTGTGGCAGAGCCGTCTCGCGCCCTTTGGCCTGCAAGCAAGCCGATAAGCGCGACCCCAGACAGGAAGCCCGGAAAGCCGCTGGACGCACCTGCACAGCGCCTTGTAGGCGTGCCGCCGGTGCGGGCGGACGGGATGGCGGTTCTAGGCCCGCGATTTGGCAGGCTTGGGCGAGATGAGGGCGTCCGAGGTCGAACGTGCGGTGCGCGCAACCACCGGACTCGCTTCGGCATTGAACTTGGCAGTTGATGACGCACGGATCGTTTGCAACTCGAACAAGCTCGGATTACGGCTACTGCCATGCGACGTCTTTGCCCGAGTGGCGTACGCGGGGCAAGAGGCCTTCCACTCCGAGATCGAGATTGCGCAGCGCCTCGCTCAGAACCAAAGCCCCGTGGCGAGCCTCGAAGCCCGAGTCGAGCCGCGTGCCTATGAGCGGGACGGGTTCGCCGTCACGCTCTGGCGGTACTACGAGGAGTCTTCTGACGAGGTCTCCGCAGGTGACTATGCGAAGGCGCTCGAGCGGTTGCACGCGGGTATGGCGCGACTCGATGTCTCTGTCCCGCATTTCACCCACCGCGTCACGGAAGCTCAGCGCATTGTTTCGAGCCACGATAGAACTCCGCGCCTTGACGACTCCGACCGAGAGCTTCTCGGGAGAACGCTAGGAAGCTGTAGCCGAAGGATCAGCGAGCGCTCCTCTCCCGAGCAGCTGTTGCATGGCGAACCGCACCCAGGCAATCTGCTCAACACGACGCGCGGGCTGGTGTTCATCGATCTCGAAACGTGTTGCCGTGGGCCTGTCGAGTTCGACCTCGCCCATGTGCCGGAAAGCGTCACCGAGTGGTATCCCAGAGCGGACGCTCAACTGATTCGCGAGTGCCGCCGCCTCGTTCTGGCAATGGTCGCGGCGTGGCGCTGGGATCCCGATGACCAGTTCCCGGACGGCGAAAGAGCAGGGCGAGCGATACTCAGCGCGCTGCGTGCCGGCCCACCGTGGCCGACCCTCGACGTCTTGGTCTGAATCAGAACGAGCCGAGTCGTCTCCGACGCGACGGCGGAACGAGAATCGAGATGAGAGCCCCGCCCGGCGCGCGCCGCACACGCGCCGAGCAGGGCTCAGGCGCTCGGCTCGCCCTCCACGACCGCGCCCAAGCCGTCGTCCTCGCCTACGAAAGCGGACTCGTCCAACCCGGCGAAACCCCTACCAAGCCTGACTGAGCCGCGTCCACGCCGGCACCCGAGACACACAAGACCCGGGCCAGTGATTTACCTGCCGCAGGCAAGCTCGCTCCTCGCGAATAACGAACGAGCAGGCGTGCGCACAGACTCTGGACCAGTCTCATCAGCTGTTCTTGCCGTAGTAGGACCGAATAAGCCCACTGCTCGGAACGCCTTGGCTCGCCGGTCTCGAAGACGCCTCCCGTTGTGAGCTGCGTGTGTTGGTTACGGGCGGGTCTCGTGTCCGTCGA
>Ga0070683_100000404_pt1 | contig 29752 bp, 30 predicted proteins | sample KBSC713LmetaG_FD_64662 | JGI IMG/M metagenome (GOLD analysis project Ga0070683, IMG submission 64662) | Corn rhizosphere microbial communities from Kellogg Biological Station, Michigan, USA - KBS C7.1-3L metaG | ecosystem: Host-associated > Plants > Roots > Rhizosphere ... | reverse complement strand
GGGCCGACGCCCTCGACGAGGAAGTCGAGGCGGACGCCGTCTTTCGCCGGGGCGGTCTCGGCGACTGAGATCGCTCTCGGGAGGAAGGGACGGCCTCCCCCCTCTCCCCAGCTCTTCTCGCTGGCGAGCATGTAGAACTGGCCCGGCTCGGGCGCGGGGCCCTCGCGGTCGATCAGGGAGAAGATCCGGTAGCCGCCGGAGACCTGGTTCTCCGCTACCTCGCAGAGCCGGCGGCCGAACGGCGCGGTCATCGCGCCTCCGCGGCCTTCACCTGTCCGGCGTGGATCTCCTGCAGCGAGCGGACCTCGGCATCGCCCTGCTGGCCGGCGGCGATCGCGCGGGCGGCGGCGGTGGCGCCGGTCATCGTCGTCACGCAGGGGATCCCCTGGCGGACGGCGGCGGTGCGGATCTCGTAGCCGTCGGTGCGGGCGCCGGAGCCGGTCGGGGTGTTGATGACGAGGTCGCATTCGGACTTGCGGATCAGGTCGAGGACGTGGGGCGAGCCTTCCTGGAGCTTGTTGATCCGCGTCACCGGAACCCCCATCCGCTCGATTGCCTGGGCGGTTCCGTGGGTAGCGATGACCTCGAAGCCCAAGTCGTGGAAACGGGTGGCGAGCTGGGTGGCGGCGGCCTTGTCGGTATCGGTGACGGTTATGAACACCGACCCCGACTCCGGCAGCCGCACCCCGGCCGCCGCCTGGGCCTTGCCGAAGGCGGTCGGGAAGTCCTCGGCGATGCCCATCACCTCGCCGGTGCTCTTCATCTCCGGACCGAGAACCGAGTCGGCGCCGGCGAAGCGGGCGAAGGGCAGGACGGCCTCCTTGACGCTGACGTGCTCGGGCAGGCCCTCGGGCAGCTCCTGGTCGGCCAGCTTCTCCCCCAGCATCAGCCGCGCCGCGATCTTCGCCAGCGGCACCCCGATCGCCTTGGAGACGAAGGGAACGGTGCGGGAGGCGCGCGGGTTGGCCTCGATCACGTAGAGCTCGCCGCCGGCGACCCCGTACTGGATGTTGATCAGGCCGATCACCCCGAGCTCGAGCGCGATCCGCTCGCTGGTGGCGCGGATCTTCTCCAGCATCTCCTCGCCGAGGCTGAGCGGCGGGATCACGCAGGCCGAGTCGCCGGAGTGGACCCCTGCCTCCTCGACGTGCTGCATGATCCCGGCGACGTAGACCTCCTCCCCGTCGCCGAGGGCGTCGACGTCGACCTCGATCGCGTTCTCGAGGAAGCGGTCGAGCAGCAGCGGGTGCTCCTGGTCGGCCTTGACGTGCTTGGCGAGGTAGGCCTGGAGGTCCTCGGTCGAGTAACAGATCTCCATCGCCCGGCCGCCGAGCACGTAGGAGGGCCGGACGAGGAGAGGGAAGCCGACCCGTTCGGCGACCGCGGTCGCTTCCTCGGCCGAGAAGGCGGTGCCGTAGGGCGGCGCCTCGACGCCGAGCCGCTCCAGCAGCTCGCCGAAGCGGCCGCGGTCCTCGGCGAGGTCGATCGCGTCGACCGGCGTCCCCAGCAGCGGCACCCCCGCTTCTTCCAGCTTGCGCGCCAGCTTCAGCGGCGTCTGGCCGCCGAACTGGACGATCACGCCCTCCGGCCGCTCCTGCTCGCAGACCGCGAGCACGTCCTCTGCCGTCAGCGGCTCGAAGTAGAGGCGGTTGGAGGTGTCGTAGTCGGTCGAGACCGTCTCCGGGTTGCAGTTGACCATCACCGCGTCGCGGCCCAGCTCCCGCGCGGTCATCGCTGCGTGGACGCAGCAGTAGTCGAACTCGATCCCCTGGCCGATCCGATTCGGGCCGGCGCCGAGGATGACGACCGAGTCGTTGTCGCCGCGACGGATCTCGCTGGCGGGCGGGGTGCCGTCGTGGCGCGGGCGCTCGTGGCCGGAGTAGTAGTAGGGCGTCGCCGCCTCGAACTCGGCGGCGCAGGTGTCGACCGCCTTGTAGGTGCGGGCGAGGCCGTCGGTGCCGTCCCCTTTGCTGGCGAGCGCCTGCAGCTCGCGCAGAAACCAGCGGTCGACCATGCAGGCCTCGTGGACCGCCTCGACCTCGAGGCCGCGCTTGAAGGCGGCGAGGACGAGGTCGAAGCGCTCGGCGCTCGGGATCGCGATCTTCGCCAGCAGCTCCTCGTCTGAGGTGGGGATCTCCGGGGCGCTGTCGAGCTCCCGCGAGCGCATCGCCTTGGAGAAGGACTCGCGGAAGGTGCGGCCGATCGCCATCGCCTCCCCCACGCTCTGCATGTAGGTCGAGAGGCGACCCTCGGAGCCCGGGAACTTCTCGAAGGCGAAGCGGGGGATCTTGGTGACGACGTAGTCGATCGTCGGCTCGAAGGAGGCCGGGGTTGCGCGGGTGATGTCGTTGGGGATCTCCTCCAGCGCGTAGCCGACCGCCAGCTTCGCCGCCATCTTCGCGATCGGGAACCCGGTCGCCTTCGATGCCAGGGCCGAGGAGCGGGAGACGCGCGGGTTCATCTCGATGACGACGATCTCGCCGGACTCGGGGTCGACCGCGAACTGGACGTTGGAGCCGCCGGTCTCCACCCCGATCGCCCGGATCACCTTGATCGCCTGGTCGCGGAGGTCCTGGTAGAGCGGGTCGGTCAAGGTCTGCGCCGGGGCGACGGTGACCGAGTCGCCGGTGTGGACGCCCATCGGGTCGACGTTCTCGATCGAGCAGATGATCACGACGTTGTCGTTGCGGTCACGCATCACCTCGAGCTCGAACTCGCCCCAGCCGATCACCGACTCCTCGACCAGGACCTGGTTGATCGGGCTCGCCGCGAGGCCCTCGGAGACGACCTGGCGCAGCTCGGTCTCGGTGCGGCCGATGCCGCCGCCTTGGCCGCCCATCGTGAAGGCGGGCCGGACGATCGCCGGCAGGGTGATGTCGCCGTCGGCCAGGCGGGCCTCCATCTCCCCCAGGCTTTCTACGGTGACCGACCAGGGGATGCGGATGCCGGCGGCGGTCATCGTCTGGCGGAACTTCTCGCGGTCCTCGGCGCGGCTGATCGACTCGGCGTTGGCGCCGATCAGCTCGACCCCGAGCCGCTCCAGGGTCCCGTCCTCGTCGAGCGCCATCGCGATGTTGAGCGCGGTCTGGCCGCCGAGGGTCGGCAGCAGCGCGTCGGGCTGCTCCTTTTCGATGATCTTCGTCACCGGCCCGGGCAGCAGCGGCTCGATGTAGGTGCGGGTGGCGAACTCGGGGTCGGTCATGATCGTCGCGGGGTTGGAGTTGACGAGGACGACCTCGTAGCCCTCCTCGAGCAGGACCTTGCAGGCCTGGACGCCGGAGTAATCGAACTCGGCCGCCTGGCCGATCACGATCGGCCCCGAGCCGATCAGAAGGATCTTCTGGATGTCCTCACGTTTGGGCATAGCAAACCTCCAATTCAGGGCCGGGGGCGCGAAAACCGAGCCTGCCAAGGACGCAGGGAGCGTGGCGTGCTCTGCACGCGAGCGACCGAGGACGTAGGCAGGCGATGGTTTGCAGCGTCATCCGGCGAGGGCGAGGAAGCGGTCGAAGAGGTGGCGGGCGTCGTGCGGGCCGGGGCCGGCCTCGGGGTGGTACTGGACGGTGGCGCCGGCGACGTCGCGCAGTACCAGCCCCTCGACCGTGCGGTCGTAGAGGTTCAGCTGCGAGAGCTCGGCGACGCCGAAGTCGGTCTCCCAGCGGACCGGCTCGTCGCCCTCGATCTTCGGCTCGCCGCCGGGGCCGACGACGGCGAAGCCGTGGTTCTGCGAGGTGATGTCGATCCGCCCCGTCCCCAGGTCCTTGACCGGGTGGTTGGCGCCGCGGTGGCCGAAGGGCAGCTTGTAGGTCTCGAGGCCGACGGCGCGGCAGAGCAGCTGGTGGCCGAGGCAGATCCCGAAGACCGGCTTCTGCCCGAGGACGCCGCGGACGGTCTCGACGACGTAGTCGAGGGCGGCGGGGTCGCCGGGGCCGTTGGCGAGGAAGACGACGTCGGGCTCCTCGGCGAGGACCTCCTCGGGGCTGCTGCTGCAGGGCAGCAGCGTCAGCCGGCAGCCGTGCTCGCGCAGCTGGCGGACGATGCTGAGCTTGACGCCGGTGTCGATTCCGACCACGTGGGGCCCGTCGCCCTCGAAGCGGATCGCTTCGCCGGGAGTGACGGTGCGGGCGAGGTCGGCGCCGGCCATCGCGGGCTCGGCGACGATCCGTTCGCGCGCCTCGGCCTCCGGCGTCGCCGCCGGGAAGATGCCGCCGCGCATCGAGCCCTTGTCGCGCAGGTGGCGGACCAGGGCCCGGGTGTCGACGCCGGAGACGGCGGGGACCCCGCAGTCGCCGAGCCAGTCGAGCCAGCCGCCCTCGGCGGTGGCGACGTCTTCGCCGTTCTTGGCGTCGCGCATGACGACGCCGCGGGCGTGGATGCGGTCGGACTCCATCGCCGCCGCCGAGACCCCGTAGTTGCCGATCAGGGGGTAGGTGAAGACGATGATCTGGCCGGCGTAGGACGGATCGGTGACCGACTCCTGGTAGCCGGTCATCGCCGTGTTGAAGACGACCTCGCCAGTGACGGCGCCGTCGTGGCCGCAGGCGAGCCCGTCGAGGCGGGTTCCGTCCTCCAGCAGCAGGAAGGCGCTCACGAGGCGACCCCGAGGGAGAAGCTGCGCAGGCGGAAGGCGACCTGGCCGGCGGCGACGGTCATCAGGACCCGGCCGGTGAGGGTCTGGCCGGCGCACCAGGAGTTGGCGGAGCGGCTCTCGTAGCCGTCCTCTCCCACCGTCCACTCGGCGCCGAGGTCGCAGAGGACGACGTTGGCCTCCGAGCCGGGCGTCAGGGTCGGGCGCTCGAGGTCGAAGGGCTCGGCGCCGCCGGCCATCCGCTCGACCAGCAGGCCGAGGTCGATGACGCCGGGCAGGACCAGCTCCGTGTGCAGGGCCGCGAAGGCGGTCTCGAGACCGGTCACCCCCATCGCCGCCTGCTCGAAGGGCACGTCCTTTTCCTCCGGCTGGTGGGGGGCATGGTCGGTGGCGATGCACTCGATCGTGCCGTCGCGCAGGCCTTCGACCAGCGCCTGGCGGTCGCGCTCTTCGCGCAGCGGCGGGTTCATCTTCGCCCGGTGGGGGTCGAGACCGCGGACGGCCTCGTCGGTGAGGCAGAGGTGGTGCGGGCTCGCCTCGGCGCTGATCCGCACCCCGGCTGCCTTGGCGGCACGGACGACGTCGACCGACTCGGCGGCGGAGAGGTGCTGGACGTGGATGCGGGCGCGCTCGTAGGCGGCGAGCCCGGCGTCGCGGGCGACCATCGTCGACTCCGAGACCGAGGGGATGCCGGCGAGGCCGAGCACGGCGGAGACAGGCCCCTCGTGCATGACGCCGTCGCGGGAGAGCGCCGGGTCCTCCTCGTGCAGGGCGATGTTGCCGCCGCAGAGGTGCTGGTACTGGAGGGCGCGGCGCATCAGGCCGGCGTCGACGATCGGCAGGCCGTCGTCGGAGAAGCCGAGGGCGCCGGCTTCGCGCAGCTCGACCATCTCGGTCAACTCCTCCCCCTTCATGCCTTTGCTGACCGTGGCGAGGACGCCGACGGGGACCGAGGCGCCGGCGCGAGCCTGCTCGCGCAGGGCGGCGACGTCGGCGGCGGTGGAGACCGGCGGCGAGGTGTTGGCCATCGCGATGACCCCGCAGTAGCCGCCGGCAGCGGCGGCCCGGGTTCCGGTTTCGACGTCCTCCTTGTGCTCCTGGCCGGGGGTGCGGAGGTGGACGTGGGGGTCGAAGAAGGCGGGGAAGGCGTGCAGGCCCTCGGCCTCGACCACCTCGGCCCCGTCAGTGTCCGCCTCGCCGGGGTTGGCGAGGGTTGCGATCTCACCGTCGCGTATCACGACGTCATGGATCGCGTTGATGTTTGCGACCGGGTCGAGCACCGTCGCCCGCTGCAGGACCAGGTGCGCGCTCTCGCCCGGGCGCACGTCGAGGAGGTCGGTGAGGCTCATGCGGGGGTCCCGATCGGGGTCGGCCTGCTGCCTTCGCCCTCGCCGCTGGGGGCGCCTTCGGCGCCGGCGAGGAGCTCGTAGAGGATCGCCATCCGCACCACCAGGCCGGCGGCGACCTGCTCGGTGATCAGCGACTGCGGCGAGTCGATCGCCTCGCCGGAGAGCTCGACGCCGCGGTTGACCGGTCCCGGGTGCATCAGCAGCTGGCGCGGCTCGAGGCGGCGGCTGTCGATCTGGAAGCTCGCCGCGTACTCGCGCAGGGAGGGGACGAAGCTCTCGCTCATCCGCTCCTTCTGCATCCGCAGCGCGTAGACGACGTCGGCCCCCTCGACCCCGTCGAGGCTGTAGGAGACCTCGCAGCCGAGCTCCTCGATCCCGCGCGGGATCAGGGTCGGCGGCCCACAGACGGTGACCTCGGCGCCCATCCGGGTGAAGGCGATCAGGTTGGAGCGGGCGACGCGGCTGTGGAGGACGTCGCCGACGATCCAGATCCGGATCCCCTCCAGGGAGCCGAGCTTGCGGCGCAGGGTGTAGACGTCGAGCAGTGCCTGGCTCGGGTGCTCGTGCTTGCCGTCGCCGGCGTTGACGACCGCGGCCGCGGTCCAGCCGGCGACCATCTGGGCGGCGCCGGCGTAGGGGTGGCGGATCACGATCGCGGCGGGGTCGTAGGCGGAGAGGGTGGCGACCGTGTCCTTCAGCGACTCCCCCTTCTCGACCGAGGAGCCGGCGGCCTTGACCGAGACGACGTCGGCGGAGAGGCGCTTGGCGGCGAGGTCGAAGGAGCTGGAGGTGCGGGTGCTCGACTCGTAGAAGAGCGAGACGACGGTGCGGCCGCGCAGGGTCGGCACCTTCTTGATGTCGCGGCGGCCGACCTCGGCGAAGCTCTCGGCGCGATCGAGGATCCCCTCGATCTCCTCGCGTGAGAGCTGCTCGATCGAGAGCAGGTGCTTCATCAGGCCACCTCCACGGGATCGGGTTCGGAGATCGTGACGCCGTCTGTGCCGTCGACCTCCTCGAGTCGGACGTTGACCCGCTCCTCGCGCGCGGTCGGCAGGTTTTTGCCGACGTAGTCGGGGCGGATCGGCAGCTCGCGGTGCCCGCGGTCGCAGAGGACTGCGAGCTGGACGCGTTGGGGGCGGCCGTAGTCGAAGAGGGCCTCGATCGCGGCGCGGACGGTGCGGCCGGTGTAAAGGACGTCGTCGACGAGGACGACCGTGCGGTCGGAGAGATCGAAGTCGATGTGGGAGGCGTGGACGACCGGCTGGGCCGCGGGCGCCTTGGCGCCGACGTCGTCGCGGTAGAAGGAGATGTCGAGGTCGCCGATCGGCAGCTCGGAGCCGGTCAGCTCGCCGAGGAAGACGTGGAGGCGGCGGGCCAGCACGGCGCCGCGGGTGTGGATGCCGACGACCGCCAGTCGATCCGAATCCGGGTTCTTCTCGGCGATCTCGTGGGCGATCCGCCGCAGCGTCCGCCTCAGATCGTCGTGCTCCAGCACGACCTTCTCGTTCACTCGGTTGCTTCCTTCCTGGCCTCACGGGACCTGGTTAAAGGACGGCCTCAGAGTAGCAGCGCTCGCGGCGGCGGGCCCGGGTAAGCCCCTCCCTGGGCAACAGCTGGGGAGGGCCCCGGGAGGGGCTTACCCGGGCCCCTCCCGGTCGGCAGCTCCGTTCGGGATGAGATGGGGTTCGCCTCGCTCCGGAAATGGCAGCTCGATTACGTCGAAGTCTTTGGGGGCGACGGTGGGCTCGAAGACCTCCTTCGCCTCCTCGATCACCTTGCCGACGTGGTAGCGGGAGGAGATGTGGACGAGGGCGAGCAGCTTCACGTGGGCCTCGGCGGCGATGGCGGCGGCCTGGCCGACGGTCGAGTGGCCGGTCTCGGCGGCGCGCTGGGTCTCCTCCTCGGCGAAGGAGGCGTCGTGGATCAGTAGGTCGGCGTCGGCCGCGGCGGAGACGGTGGCGGCGCTGGGCGCGGTATCGCCGGTGATCGCGATCGTGCGGCCGGGCCGGCTCTCCCCCATCACCCGGTCGGGGGTCACCGGTCCGGCCTCGCCCTCCACGGTCTCACCCCGCTGGAGCGCCGCATACGCGGGCCCTTCCGGCACGCCCGCGGCGGCCGCGGCGGCAGGGTCGAAGCGCCCGGGCCGCTCCGCCTCGACCAGCGCATAGCCGTTGGCGCGCGTGGTCCGGTGAGAGGCTTCGAACGGCCGCACTTCGTAACCATCGTGCTCGATCGTGTCCCCCGGTCCGACCTCGATCAGGTCGAGGCTGAAGCCCAGGCGACCGATCAGCGGCGAGAAGACCTGGAACAGCTCCGTCAGGCCCGGTGGCCCGTAAACCTTCAGCGGCGCCTGCCGGTCGGTCAGGTCATAGGTCTTCAGCAGCCCTGGCAGTCCCATCACGTGGTCGGCGTGGAAGTGCGTCAGGTAGATCTCGTCGGCCTGCACCAGCCCCAGCGACCGCTGCATCTGCCGCTGCGTCCCTTCCCCGCAGTCGAACAGCAACCGCTCCCCCCCGCGCGCCACCAGCACGCTGGCCGTAGAGCGCCGCGCCGAAGGCACCGAGCCCCCGGTCCCGAGAAAAGTCACCGCCAGATCCATCGACGGCGAGCCTACGCGAAGTTCAGCTGAGGCTCCGGCTTGAACGATGCCGCTTCGTGAACTCCACGAAGAGCATCGAAGTCCCAGCGCTCGATCTCGAAATCAGAAGCGAAGTTGATCTTGCGCTTCTGGTTGTTACGAGCAGGCTCAAGCCGTAGATAGGCCCGGAAGCTGCCCACGGCGTCAAGAGGCACCAGATAAACGGACTTCAAGGGAGGAAAGTAGACCCCGAAGATGTGGGCGAGCCCCGCGTAGGAGCGCCTTCCCTGGCCATGGTCGGTGGATCGGGTGTTGAAGGTGATGCAGGACTTTTCCGACCAGCCGGTCTTGCACTGGACCTTCAAGAGATCTGATCCACCCAGATCGACGCCAAGGTCATAGGGCTGCCCTCCACCCCATGGAACAAGGACATTGAAGCCCTTTGCCACAAGCGCAGCCATGATCATCGCCTCGGCCTCATTACCTTTGGTTGCAGTCTTCACGCTGCGTAATGTTATGTCTGTAATCGGACGAAAGGACAGGAGCGGCCCGCCCGTTCCGGCAGCGGTTAAGCTGCGAACACGCGCCCGTAGCTCAGCTGGATAGAGCGACAGCCTCCGGAGCTGTAGGCCACAGGTTCGAATCCTGTCGGGCGCGTCTCTTGCTGCGCTAGTTTTCGGCGGCCTTGAAGCGGGCTCGCCACTCGCCGGCGTCGAACTCGGCCGGCTCGGTTTCGGCGAGAAAGCGTTCGAGGACGGCGATGAAGCGGCCGGGGCGCTCGAGTTGGGGGACGTGGCCGGTGTCCTCGAAGATCTCGAGGTGGGTGTCGGGAAGCTGGGCGTGGAGCTCGCGGGCGTGGTCGACGGGGATGATCGGGTCGTTCTCGCCCCAGACGACGAGGAGGGGCAGGGTTTCGGCGAGGTAGAGCTTGTCGAGGGCGCCGACGCGCTGGCCCTCCATACCGACGACCGAGCGCAGGGTGGCGACGAAGGCCTTGCGACGGTCGGGGTCGGTGAGGGTCGCGTAGCCGCGCGTGACCTCGGCGAGGTCGGCGTTCGGGCGCAGGCCGAGCAGGCCGAAGCCGCGGCCGAGGACCGAGCCGACCCTGCTCCCCACCCCCGCCGTCGCCGAGATGAAGAGCTCGGCGCCGGGGAGTGCCGCCGCCCGCAGGATCGGGCTGACGTCGGGGCCGAGGCCGCCGCTGGAGACGAGGACGAGGCGCTCGACCATCTCCGGGAACTGGTAGGTGAACTGCATCGCCACACCGCCGCCGAGCGAGTGGCCGACCAGGGTCGCCCGCTCGTGGCCGAGCGTCAGCATCAGGTCGCGCAGGGCGCTGGCGAGGGCGCCGAGCGAGTAGTCGCCGCCGCCGGGCGCCGAGGAGCCGTGGCCGGGGAAGTCGGGGGCGATCACGGTGTGGTTGATCGCCAGCGGCTCGATCACCGCTTCCCAGTTGGCGCAGGTCCCCGCCATCCCGTGGATCAGCAGCAGGACCGGGCCGGAGCCGGCTTCGATGAAGTTCATCGGCCGCCCGTGGACCTCGACCGCCCGGGGCCGCATCTCGGTCATCTTCAGGCGCGTGACTTTCCCTGCCACGGGGGGAACGTACCCCGAAAGGCGGTCGAGGTATCCCAGGCGGGCGATTCCGTGACCGATTCCAATACTGTCGCGCTGTGAGCGCCGCCCCCCAAGGGACCTCCGCCGACGACTCCCGGCCGCCCCGCGGGGCCCTGGTCGTGGTCGCGATCGGACTGGTCGCCTGCCTCGTCGCCGCCCTCGCCAGCACCGGCAAGGGCGACGGCGAAGCCGCCAGCCTCGAATGGGTGCAGTCGGCGAAGGGCCCGGACTCCAGCGCCGTCGCCGTGCCCGGCGGCAAGGGCGAGATGCAGCTGACCGACACCAACATCCGCGCCACCGGCACCAACGTCAGCGGCTACTCGCTCTACATCGTCTCCACGGTTTTCAACGTCTCCGCCGGGGCGCCGATCGCCGACAGCACCGTCGTCTGCGCGATCAAGGCGCCGAAGGGCACCGAAGTCGCCCAGAGCGGCGGCGACCTGCGGGCGACCTACCCGCGCTCCTCCGAAAGCGGCATCTACAGCCAGGAAGTGCCGGAAACGGTGCTGATGGACTTCAGCTCCCACGGCGGCGAACTCGCCTCGCTGGAAGTGCCGGACCGGCCGCAGCGCTTCACCACCGAAAAGGGCGTCAAGGTCGAATGGCCGGAGTTCAAGATCGGCGAAGAGCGGATCGAATACGCGATCGCCGGCAAGCCGAAGCAGGACCTCGCCCTCCCCTTCTTCACCGTCTGGCGGAGCACCGACGTCCCCTCGGCGAAGTTCCGCTGCACCCTGAAGACCCGCGGCGGCGAAGAAGCGACGGTGGAGACCCATGCGGCGCTGGCGGAACGCTCGCCGCCAATCGACGAAGAAGCCGAAGAACTGAAAGCCGAAGAACGCGAAGAAGCCGAAGAAGAATCCGGCTCCGGCGGCGAAGCTGAATAGCTAGGCGTCGAGCGTAGTCTGCGGCGCCACCAGCAGCTCCGGTCCCTCCGCCGCCGTCCCTTTGCCGACCTTGTTGAGGGCGGAATTCGCCGGCGCGCCCGACATCCGCCCCGCGTCGAGCGGCCCGCACATCGCCACCGCGTCCTCGGCGCTCAGCTTCGGGTCCAGCCACGCCGCCTCGGCCTCGGGACTGGGCAGGATCGCCGGCATCCGGTTGTGAACTGGGGCGACGACCTCGTTCGGGGTCGTCGTCACCAGCGTGCAGGTGTAGAGGTAGCCGTCGTCGTAGCCGCGCTCCTCGGGGTCGGGCCACTCCTTGCGGGTGCAGAGGCCGGCGAAGGCAAAGGGCTCGCCCCCGTCCACTTGGAAGTGCCAGGGCTGGCGCGGCTGCTTGGGGTCCTCGGCCTTCATCCACTCGTAGAAGCCGTCGGCGACGATCAGGCAGCGGTGGCGGTACTTGCCGAGCAGCGGCCCGTAGGCGCGGCTCTTGATCAGGTTCTCTTTTTTCGCGTTGATCATCCGGTAGCCGACCTTGAGGTCCTTGGCCCAGACCGGGACCAGGCCCCAGCGCATCAGCCGCGCCTCCCGCGCCCCCTGCTCGGCCTCCTCAGGCTCGGACGAGGCGCGGACGACCAGCACCTCCTGGGTCGGGGCGACGTTGAAGCGGCCGAACCCAGGCGGCGCTTTCGCCTCTCCCCCGTCCTTGGCGCTCTCTTTCGCCCCCGCCCCCGCCCCGCTTCGCTCCAGCGCTTTTTCCAGCTCGACCTCGAAGCGGTCGGCGATCTTCTTCGTGTCCTTGGTGGTGTTGGTGAAGCGCCCGCACATGGGGCTTCACCCTAGCCGGCTGCTGCGGTCGCCTCCGGGCGCAGCTTGGCGTGATCGCGGTACCAGTCGAGGGTCCGAATCAGGCCGTCGCGCAGCTCGACCTCGGGTGCCCAACCGGTCGCCTCGCACAGCTTCGTCGAGTCGACGAACTGGCGGTCGATCTCGCCGTCGGGGTTGCCGGTGCCGAGGTATTCAGGGCTGAGGTCGGTCCCCGAGACCGCGACGATCGTCTCCAGCACCTCGGCGACGGAGAACGGCCGCTCGCCGCCGGCGTTGAAGGCCTCCCCCGCGCCCGGGCCGCCGGCGCCGACCGCGCTCTCGACCGCGAGATAGGCGGCGACGGCGTCGGCGACGTAGAGGAAGTCCCGTTCGGGGCTGCCGTCGGAGCGGATCTGCGGCCGGCGGCCGTCGAGCACGGCCGCGATCGCCTCCGGGATCAGGCGCGAGAAGTTGGGGTCGCCGCCGCCGTAGATGTTGGCGAAGCGGGTGACCGCGACCGGCAGGCCGTAGGCGGGCCGGTAGCTGAGGGCGATCGCGTCGGCGGCCGCCTTGCTCGCCTCGTAGGGAGAGGCGGGGTTGAGGCGCATGTCCTCGCGGTAGGGCAGCACCTCGCTGGGGCCGTAGGCCTTGTCGGAGGAGGCGACGATCACCGCCGGGACGTCGGCTCGGCGGCAGGCCTCGAGCAGGCTCCAGGTGCCGCGGACGTTGACTTCGAAGGTCTGGGTCGGGTCGGCCATCGCCGGCCCGACCAGGGTCTGGGCGGCGAGGTGGAAGACGACGTCGAACTCGCCGGCGACGATCGCCGCGTCGACCGCGGCGGCGTCGCGCAGGTCCGCTTCCAGCAGCTGCACGTCGGAGGCGACCCCCTGCAGGACGAGCCCGGAGCTGGGCGGCGCCGCCAGGTCGAGGACGGTGACCGCGTCGCCGCGTTCGAGCAGGGCCCGGGCCAGGTTGGAGGCGACGAAGCCGTGGCCGCCGGTGACCAGCGAGCGCTTCACGCCTGCACCGCCGCCTCGTCCCAGATCCGCCAGGGCGCGCGGCCGGCGGTCCAGAGGTCGTTGAGGACGACTGCGTCCTTGTAGGTGTCCATGCAGTCCCAGAAGCCCTCGTGGCGGAAGGCGCGGAGCTGATCGTCGGTCGCCAGACGCGAGAGCGGCTCGCGCTCCAGCACGCTCTCGGCGTCGAGGTAGTCGAGCACGCCCGGCTCGAAGCAGAAGAAGCCGCCGTTGATCCAGTGCTCGCTGCGCGGCTTCTCGACGAAGCCGGTCACCGCCTCGCCCTCGAGTTCGGCGACGCCCCACTGCAGGTCGGGGCGGACGACGGTGACGCTGGCGAGGGCGCCGTGCCGATCGTGGAACTCGAGCAGCGCGTTGAGGTCGACGTCGGCGACGCCGTCGGCGTAGGTGGCGCAGAAGCGCTGCCCCCGCACCCCGTCGGCCAGCGCCGCGATCCGCCCGCCCGTCGGCGTGTCGAGGCCGGTGTCGACGCAGTCGACCAGGACCCCGCCCGGCCAGCGTTCGGCGGCGGCGAACTCGGCCACCGCCTCCCCCATGTACCCGGTCGCCAGCAGGAAGCGGCTGAACCCCTGGGCGGCGTAGATCTGGATCACGTGCCAGAGGATCGGCCGACCGCCGATCTCGACCAGCGCCTTCGGCACCGACTCGGTCCGCTCGCGCAGCCGCGTCCCGCGGCCGCCGCAGAGGATGACGACGGGTGGCTTCACGATTCCGAGATTGTGGCCCCTATAGGGGACCAAAGGTCGTAACGACGATCAGCCGCCGGCTACCGCGGGCAAGATGGTTACCTCGTCGCCGTCGTTGATCGAGGTCTCAAGGCCCTGCTGGAAGCGGATGTCCTCGCCGGAGACGTAGACGTTGACGAAGCGGCGCAGGTCGCCGTCCTGGGTGATCCGGTCGCGGAGGCCGCCGTGGGCGTCGAAGACGGCGTCGAGCACCTCGCCGACGGTCCCGCCCTCGACCTCGAGCTCGGCCTGGCCGCCGGTGGCGGCGCGCAGCTGGGTCGGGATCTTCACGGTGACTGACATCTAGACGGCTACCTCCTGCGGGAACTCGGCCTCGAAGCTCTCGAGGGCGGGGTCGATCTCGTGCATCTGGAACGTATCGCGGGTGGCGTCGAGCGTCTTCAGCCCCTCGCCGGTGATGTAGACGACGACGCGCTCGCCGGCGGCGATCTCGCCGCGTTCGGCCAGCTTGCGGAGGACGCCGACGGTGACGCCGCCGGCGGTCTCGGTGAAGATCCCGGTCGTCTCGGCCAGCAGCTTGATCCCCTCGCGGATCTCCTGGTCGGTGACCGAGTCGACGCCGCCGCCGCTGCGGCGGGCCTGCTCGACCGCGTAGGGGCCGTCGGCCGGGTCGCCGATCGCCAGGCTCTTCGCGATCGTGTCGGGGCGCTGCGGCTTGCAGACCTCCCAGCCTTCGGCGAACGCCGTCGCCACCGGGCTGCAGCCCTCGGCCTGGGCGCCGTTGAAGGTCGGCTGCTCGCCGGAGACGAGGCCGAGGTCGAGCCACTCCTGGAAGCCGCGGCCGAGCTTGGTGAAGAGCGAGCCGGAGGCGATCGGGGAGACGACCCGGTCCGGCAGCTTCCAGCCGAGCTGCTCGACCGTCTCGTAGGCGAGCGTCTTCGAGCCCTCGGCGTAGTAGGGCCGCAGGTTGACGTTGACGAAGGCCCAGGGGTGGGTCTCGGCGAGCTGGGTGCAGAGGCGGTTGACGTCGTCGTAGTTGCCGCGGACGCCGACCAGGTTGGTCCCGTAGACGCCGGTCGCGAGCAGCTTCTGCTCCTCCAGGTTGGCGGGGACGAAGACGTAGGAGTCGAGGCCGGCGGCAGCGGCGTGGGCGGCGACGGCGTTGGCGAGGTTGCCGGTCGAGGCGCAGGCGACGGTGTCGAAGCCGAGCTCCTTCGCTTTCGCGACGGCGACGGCGACGACCCGGTCCTTGAAGGAGTGGGTCGGGTTGGCGGCGTCGTTCTTGATGTAGATCTCGGCGTCCACGCCCAGCCGCTCGGCGAGGCGGCTCGCCTTCAGCAGCGGGGTGAACCCCGGCTCCAGCGGGTCGCTGGCGTTGCCCTTGAAGGGCAGGAAGTCGCGGTAGCGCCAGATCCCCTGCGATCCGGCCTGGATCCGCCGCTTCACCTCGGCCGCGTCGAGCCCGCTGAAGTCGTAGGCGACCTCCAGCGGTCCGAAGCAGTTCTCGCAGACGTAGCGGGCGTCCAGCTCGTAGGCCGTCCCGCACTCCTTGCACTTCAGGCTCTCTACTGACATCCGATCCTCTTTTCCACTTACGAACCAGCTCATAAAAAAAACCTCGCCATCTGTGGGGCGAGGTCCGGATCGGACATCCCCCACATCTTCCAGGCTCTACCTCGAACCTGCTGGAGTTGGCACCTGCCTCGGTCCTTGCGGTCCGAGATGGTTGCCGGGGCTTCAATGGGCCAGTCCCTCCACCCCTCTAGATGTGGCGCTTATGTCCGGGTGACGATACAGCAAAAGGATGACGCCCGGCAACCATTGCACGCTGCAATCCACGCTTTTTTCTGCGCCCGTCTAACCTAGGCGCCACGATGACTCTGCCGCACGAGATATTGAGGGGGTTGGGCGATGCCGAACCTTCCGAAACCGAGGCTGCCCCGGCCTCGCAGCCGGCGCGGCGCGCTCGTCTCTCAGCCCGCTGCGCCTGAGCCGCAGCAGCCCAACGTCGAGCAGATCGACTCCAACGGCCTGCGCTGGGTCAACATCGAGTGGCCAGGGTCGATGGAGCGGAGCTGGCTGGAGGAGCATTTCGCCTTCCACGCGCTCGACCTCGAGGACGTGCTCTCGCGCAACCAGCGCCCGAAGATCGACGTCTACGACGACTACCTCTTCATCGTCCTCCACCTGCCCGTCTTTGACCCCCAGGCGGGCCGGCTCGGCGCCGGCGAGCTCGACGTCTTCGTCGGGCCCGACTACGTGGTGACGATCCCGAACATGCCGCTGCAGCCGGTCGAGTACCTGTTCGAGCGCTGCCGGGCCAAAGAGGAGCTGCGCGAGCAGCTGTTCTCGCGCGGCTCGGGCTACCTGCTCTACCGGCTCGTCGACGACAGCTTCGACTACTGCTTCCCGATGCTGCGCAAGATCGGCAACAAGCTCGACGCGCTCGAGGACCAGATCTTCGAAGAGCGGGCCGAGGAAGTCGTCCGCGACATCTCCAACGTCAAGCAGGAGATCATCAACTTCCGCAAAGTGGTGCGGCCGCAGCGGCCGGTCCTGCGCGAACTGGAGAAAGTCAAGCAGCGCTACCTCGCCACCGACCTCGACCTGGAGATCTACTTCGACGACATCGTCGACGCCCACGAGCGGATCTGGGACATGCTCGAGAACTACAAGGAGGTCGCCGAGGCGCTCGAGGAGACCAACGAGTCGGTGATCTCCCACCGCCTCAACGACATCCTCCGGGTCCTGACCGCGATCAGCGTGGTGATCCTGCCGCTGACCCTGATCGCGAGCGTGATGGGGATGAACACCTGGGTCCCCAGCGAACACCACGAGGCCGGCTTCTTCACCGTGCTCGGGCTGATGCTGATCGTCCTGATCGTGATGGTCGCCTACTTCCGCCGCCGCAAGTGGCTCTAGCGGCCGGCGTCCTCGGAGCCGGGCGCCCGCTTCCATAGGATGCGCCGCCCGTGGCAAATTTCCGCATCTGGGCGCCCTGGCGCCTCGCTTACGTGAAGGACGCGTCCAAGGACATCGAGGAGGAGTGCATCTTCTGCGCCAAGCCGGCGGCGGACGACGACGAGGCGAACCTGATCGTCCACCGCGGTGAGCGCTGCTTCCTGATCCTCAACCTCTTCCCGTACACGAACGGGCACTTGATGGTGGCGCCGTACGACCACGTCGGGCGGCTGCAGGAGATCCCCGGGGAGACGCTTGCCGAGATGATGGAGCTGGCGCAGCGGGCGATGGACCGCCTCGAGCAGGTCTACGAGCCGCACGGCTACAACGTCGGCTTCAACCAGGGCCGGGTCGCCGGCGCCGGGGTCGAGCACCACATCCACATGCACGTCGTCCCGCGCTGGGCCGGCGACAACAACTTCATGCCGGTGATCGCCGACACGAAAGTGATGCCGCAATCGATCGAGCAGAGCTACGAGGCGCTGAAAGGAGCGTTTTGAGCGACCAGTCCCCCCTCGCCCCTCCGGGGATCTTCAAGGCCTATGACATCCGCGGCCTGTACGGCACCGAGATGGACGAGAGCACCGCCGAGGCGATCGGGCGCGCCTTCGCGCGGGTGCTGGGGCGGCTGCGCGGCAAGGAGCCGCGCGAGCTGCGGGTCGGGCTCGGGCGCGACATGCGGTTGACCGCGCCGGCGATGGCGGGCGCGGTGCGCGACGGGCTCGTGGCGGAGGGCGCGACCGTGGTCGACGCCGGCCAGGTCGCGACGGAGATGCTCTACCACCTGGTCGGCTCGCGGGATCTCGACGGGGGCGCGATGGTCACCGCCTCGCACAACCCGAAGGCCTACACCGGGGTCAAGCTCGTCCGCGAGGGGGCGCTGCCGCTCTCCGGCGACGCCGGGATCGGCGACGTCAAGGCCGAGATCGAAGGTGGTTTGGGCGAGGCCCCGGGCGGCGGCAGTGTCGAGGAGGTCGACGTCTGGGACGAGTACCACTCCCACGCCCTCTCCTTCATCGACCCCTCGAAGGTGAAGCCGATGAGGGTGGTGGTCGACGGCGGCAACGGGATGGGCGGACCGATGGTCGGGCCGATCCTCGAGAAGCTGCCGCTGGAGCTGGAGGAGATGTACTTCGTGCCGAACGGCGAGTTCCCGGACCACGAGCCGAACCCGCTGCTGGAGGAGAACCGGCGGATGATCATCGACCGGGTCAAGTCGACCGGCGCCGACCTCGGGATCGCCTGGGACGGCGACGCCGACCGCTGCTTCTTCATCGACGGAAACGGCAGCTTCTGCGACGGCGACTTCATCTGCGCCTTGCTGGCGCGCTCGGTCCTACAGAAGAACCCGGGGGCGACGATCCTCTACGACCCGCGCTCGAGCCGGGCGGTGCCGGATCTGGTCGCCGCCGAAGGCGGCCGCTCCGACCTCTCCCGGGTCGGCCATGCCTTCTTCAAGGCCCGGATGCGCGAAGAGGGGGCGGCCTTCGGGGGCGAGGTCTCCGGCCACTACTACTTCCGCGACTTCTGGAACGCCGACTCGGGAACGATCCCGGCGCTGCTGGTCCTGGAGCTGCTCTCGCTCGACGGCCGCACCCTGGCCGAGCTGATGGAGGAGTTCCGCTCCCGGTACTTCATCTCCGGCGAGATCAACTCCGAGGTCGAGGACCAGGAGGCGAAGATGCGGGAGATCGAGGAGCGCTACGGCGAGGGCGCCGAGGTGACCCACCTCGACGGCGTCTCGATCGACTTTCCGGACTGGCACTTCAACGTCCGCCCCTCCAACACCGAGCCGCTGCTGCGGCTGAACCTCGAGTCGCTGGTCTCGCGCGAGGACATGGAACGCCGGCGCGACGAGCTCTTGGGCCTGATCCGGGCGTGACCGCGACCCCGGAGCAGGCGCTCGAGCAGGCGGCGCTTGCCGGGATTCACCGCTTCGCGATCCCGACCCCGTTCGCGGTCGGCCGGGTCAACTGCTACCTGATCGAGGACGAGCCGCTGACGCTCGTCGACACCGGGCCGAACTCGGGCAAGGCGCTCGACGAGCTGACGGCGCGGCTGGTCGAGCGCGGCCACGACCTCGCCGACCTCGAACTGATCGTCGTCACCCACCAGCACATCGACCACCTCGGCCTGGTCGAGATCCTGGTCGAGCACTCCGGTGCAGAAGTGGCGGCGCTGGGGGCGGCGGCGCGGCGGCTCGGATCCTTCGAGGAGGACGCCGAGCTCGAGGACGAGTTCGCGGTCGAGGTGATGCTGCGCAACGGCATCCCCGAGGACGTGACGGTGGCGCTGCGCAGCGTTTCCCGCAGCTTCCGCGGCTGGGGCTCCCATGTGGCGGTGACGCGGCCGCTGGAGGACGGCGGCACGCTGGAGCTGGGCGACCGGCGGCTGCAGGTCCTGCATCGGCCCGGCCACAGCCCCTCCGACACGGTCTTCTGGGACGAGGAGCGGAAGATCCTCCTCGCCGCCGACCATCTGCTGCCGAAGATCTCCTCCAACCCGCTGCTGGCGCGTCCGCTCGATGGCTCGGGCGAGCGCCCGCAGGCGCTCGTCACCTACATCGAGTCGCTGAAGAAGACCCGGGAGATGCCAGCCGAGATCGTCCTGCCGGGCCATGGCGAGCCAATCACCGACCACGCCGAGCTGATCGACTCCCGCTTTGCTGGTTATGAGCGACGCAAGGAGAAGCTCCACCGCCTGATCGCCGAGCGGCCGCGGAACGCCTACGAGCTGGCGCAGGCGCTGTGGGGCAACGTCGCCGTCACCCAGGCCTTCCTCACCCTCTCCGAGGTGATCGGCCACACCGACCTGCTCGTCAACGAGGGGCGGGTGCGGGAAGTCGAGGACGGCTCGGTGATCCGCTACGAGGCGACGTAATGTCGCTTTCGTTACCTACAGGGGAACAAAAGCGACACGCCTAGAGCTGCAGGCCGATCCAGCGGCCGAGGGCGGCGGCGGCCAGACCGAGGGCGATGCTGAGTCCGACGTTGACGAGCGCCAGCCTGCGTTTCCCCGCCTCGCCGATCCGCTGCGTCTCGATCATCCAGGTCGAGAAGGTGGTGTAGGCGCCGAGCAGGCCGGCCCCGAAGAGGAGCCGCGCGTCCCCTTCGACCGAGGCCCCCGCCAGCAGGCCGAGCAGGAAGGCGCCGCTGAGGTTGACCGCGAGGGTGCCCACCGGCAGGTGCGGGTGCAGGCGGTCGGCGACGAGCAGGGTCAGCCCGAAGCGGGCGAGCGCCCCGCAGCCGCCGAGGAAGGCGACGCCGACCCAGACCAGCCAGCTCACGCGGCACCTTCCCTGCGCCCGAAGGCCGTCGCCGCCTGCACGCCCGCGAGGCCGGCGGCGAGGCTGACCCCGAGGTAGAGGACCGCCAGCCCGGTCCGCCCGGCGTCGATCATCTCCACCAGCTCCACCTGCACGGTCGAGAAGGTCGTCAGCGCCCCGCAGAAGCCGGTGGTCAGCAGCGGGCGGCGATAGCTCGCGTGCGAGAGGGTCGTGAACCAGTAGCCGAGCAGAGCGGCGCCGAGGACGTTGACCGCGAACGTAGCCCAGGGCCAGGCCGCATCCCCGGCGGGGAAAGCTTCCGCGAGCCCGGCCCGCAGCAGCGCCCCGAGGGCGCCGCCGAGGAAGATCGCGCCCAGCTCCCGTCGGTCGATCATCGGCGGCAGCCTAGGCGAAGCGCTGCCGCATTAGGCTGCACCGTCCGTGTCTGCGCAGCTTCGCTCCCTCCGCCGCCGCAAGCCGCACAAGAAGCGGATGCTGCTGATCGTCAACCCGTACGCGACGACGGTCTCGGACCGGCTGAAAAACCTCGTGGTCTACGCGCTGCAGGGGCGGTTCGACGTCGAAGCGGTGACGACGCAGGCGCAGAACCATGCGACCGAGATCGGGCGCGAGGCGAAGGACGGCGGCTATGACGTGGTCGTCGCCTTCGGCGGCGACGGGACGCTGAACGAGGTCGCCAACGGGCTTGCCGGTTCCGATCTGCCGGTGGCGATCCTGCCGGGCGGCTCGACCAACGTGGTCTGCCGGACGCTGGGGATGCCGAACGACGTCGTCGACGCGACCGAGCATTTGCTGACGCTCGCCGACGACTGGCAGCCTCGAAAGATCGACCTGGGGATGGTCGACGGGCGCTACTTCGTCTTCTCCTGCGGGGTCGGGATCGACGCCAGCGTCGTCAAGCGGGTCGACCGCAACCCGACCCTGAAGGGGAACGCCGGCCCCTACTACTACAGCTGGGCCGGTGTCTCCAGCTTCTACCGCAAGTACCTGCTCAACCCGGTGCGGGTGCGGACGACGGTCGACGGCGCCGAGCCGGTCGAGGGGATCACCACGATCGTCCAGAACTCCGATCCCTTCACCTACTTCACCACCCACCCGATCCGGGTCTGCGAGGGGATCGAGATCGACGACGGCACGCTCTCGATCGCGGTCCTGAAGCGGGCAGCGCAGCGCGACATGCCGACGCTGATCACCCGCCTCTTCAGCGAAACCAAACCGGCGGCCCGGCACAAGCAGGTCGTCCACTTCGACGACGTCACCCACGCCGTGGTCGAGACCGCCTCGGTCACGAAGGACGGCAGGGTGCGTCCCTTCCCGCTCCAGGTCGATGGCGACTACATCGGCGAGCGCGAGCGGATCGAGCTGCGGGTGGCGCCGAGCGCGCTGACGATCGTCGCCTGAGCTTCCGCCGGTGGTGGGGGCGGCGCCGCGAGCGGGGGCTCCTCTTTGAGCACCGTCTCGAGGGCGGCGCGGGCGGCCGCGCGCCGCGCGCGGAGGGCGTAGCGCAGGACCATCGCCAGCCGGTAGGGGGCGACGCGAACGAAGTGCTTGCGGGCGAACTGGAGGCGGGCGTAGGCGGACTGCGCCTCCATCGGCGGGGTGGCCGAGCGCTCGCTCTCGTAGTGGCGGATCGTCAGTTGGGGCAGGTGGGCGACCTCCCAGCCGGCCGCCTTGAGGCGCCAGCAGAGGTCGGTCTCCTCGGAGAAGAGGAAGAAGCGCTCGTCGAAGCCGCCGCAGGCGCGCAGTGCCTCGGCCCGGGCGAGCATGAAGGAGCCGGAGGTCCAGTCGCAGCGGCTTTCGCGGTCGTAGCGGCCGGGGGCGAGGATCCGCTCGCCGAGGAAGCGTCGCAGCAGCGGGACCCGCTCGACGGCGAGCGCTTCGGCGAGCATGTTGAGGGTCGAGGGGAAGCGCCGCATGCTCGGCGCCAACGCTCCCTCCTCCCCCACCTGCCGGACGCCGGCGAGGCCGATGTGAGGCCGGTGGTCGAGCGCGGCGACCAGCTCGGCGAGGCTGCCACTGAGGAATTCGGTGTCCGGGTTGAGGAAGAGGACGTAGCGGGCGTCCGCCGTCTCCATGCCGCCGTTGTTGGCGGCCCCGAAGCCGCGGTTGGCGCAGCCGATCGTGCGGACCGCCGGAAAGCGCTCCTCGACGTAGGCGGCGGAGCCATCGCTGCCGTTGTCGACGACGACCACGTCGAGGTCGACGCCCCCCGCGGCGGCGAACAAGCTGCCGAGGCAGGAGTCGAGCCAGCGCTTGCCGTTGTGCGAAACGATGATCGCGCAGACGTCGTCCATACCGGATCAACGGGCCGCCGAAGGCGCACCTTGCGCTTCCGAACCTCGAAAAACCGGCTGGGTAGGGGGAGAGCTCGAGCCTCTCCGAACCTTGGGGGGCTATGGCACCCCAAATCTCGGAGGAGCAATCTCGGCGAGCCTGGGGATTGGCTCGAGCGCAGCATGGGGTGCTCACGCGCAAGAACCTCCTCGACCTAGGGTTCAGCGCGGAAGCGATCAAACACCGGGTTAGCAAGGGACGATTGCACCCGGTATTCCGCGGCGTGTACGCGGTGGGGCGCCCACACCTTGAGCGAGAGGGGCATTGGATGGCGGCGGTGCTCGCTTGCGGTTCCGGCGCTGCCCTGAGCCATCGCAGTGCCGCAGCGCTCTGGGGGTTCGCGAAGGAGCATCGGGACTACATCGAGGTCAGCGTCCAACGCTCCTCCGAAGCTCGGCTCCCCGGTCTGCGCTGCCATCGCCGGCCGGCCCTACCTGCCCCCGAAATAACCACACGCCGGGGAATCCCCCTTACCCAGCCAGTTCGCACGTTCCTCGATCTCGTCGCCGTGATGGGACCGCGAGACCTGGAGCGAGCGATCAACGAGGCGGACAAGCTCAACGTGATCGACGCGGACGCGTTAAGACTCGCGCTGGATGATCATGCGGGCGAGAAGGGTGTTCGCCCGTTGCGCCGGATCCTCGACAAGCACACGTTTCGACTTTCGGACGACGAGTTGGAACGGCTCTTTCGCCCGTTAGCGACTGCGGCTGGGCTGCCGGTGCCGCTCACGAAACATGTGGTCAACAGGTTCGAGGTCGACTTCTTCTGGCCCGATCTTGGGCTCGTCGTCGAGACGGACGGCTGGCGCTACCACCGCACCCCTTCAGCGCAGAGTCGTGATGCACTGCGATTCCAGACTCACGTGGCGAAGGGTCTCACTCCGCTCCGCTTCTCGCACTACCAGGTGAAGTACGAACCGGCTCATGTGAAAGACATCCTCACCCGAACGGCCGCGAACTTGCGCGCCCGACCTGCACCCTCACTAAGCAGGTAAGGGTGCAGGTCGGGCGCGCTCCAGCCGCGGCAATCTCACCTTCTCCGAGATTGAGAGGGCTATGGCCCCCCAAAGTTCGGAAGGGTGAGAGGAGCGTTGGCGGAGCCAGGGGACGCCGCTAGGATGCCGCCGCGATGGCGGATCTACTTCCTTCCGACTTGGCGCCGGGGCTGTTGATCGGCGACAAGGTTCAGATCGACGAGGGGGTGCTGATCGGGGGGCACGTGATCATCCACTCGGGCGTTCGCATCGGCGCCGGGGCGCGGGTCGGGGACCATGCGCAGGTTCGCGAGGGGGCGGTCGTGGGGGCCGGCTCGACGGTGGGGAGCTTCGTCTCGGTCGACCCCGGGGTCGAGATCGGCGAGCGGGTCAGCATCCAGACTCGCTGCTACATCACCGGCGGCACCCGGATCGAGGACGACGTCTTCGTCGGGCCGGGGGTGACGCTGACCAACGACAACACGATGAACCGGCACGGTGAGGAGTTCGAGTTCGAAGGGCCGCTGCTGCGGCGGGCCTGCCGGGTCGGCGGCGGCGCGACGATCTGCCCGGGGATCGAGATCGGCGAGGAGGCCTTCGTCGCCGCCGGCGCGGTGGTCAGCGCCGACGTCCCTCCGCGCACGGTGGTGATGGGCGTCCCCGCTCGCCCCGTCCGCGAAGTGCCCGACAAGGACCTACTGCAGCACTGGCGCTGAGCTCGGCTCCCGCGCCGGCAGCGGCCGCGCCGGGCTGCCGACCACGGTCGCACCCGCTTCGACGTCGCCGACGACAACGGCGCCCGCGCCGACGGTCGCCCCGGCGCCGATCCGCACCCCGCCGAGGATCGTCGCCCCGGAGCCGATGCTGGCGCCGCGCTCGACCACGGTCGGCAGCAGCTCCCAGTCGGACTCGTCCTGCAGGCCGCCGCCGGCGTTGGTTGCCCGCGGGTGCTTGTCGTTGACGAAGACGACCCCGTGGCCGACGAAGACCTCGTCCTCGATGCGGACGCCGTCGCAGACGAAGGTGTGGCTCTGGATCTTGCAGGCGGCCCCGATCGCGGCGCCGCGCTGGATCTCGACAAAGGTGCCGATCCTGGTCCCGGCGCCGATCGTGCACCCGTAGAGGTTGGCGAAGGCGTGCACCACCACCCCCTCGCCGAAGCTGACGCCGTCGAGCAGGCGGTACTGCGCCTCGTTTGCCGGCGCGGTCGCGCCCTTCTCACTCATCGCCCTTCCAACGGCGCCCCGACGCGGAAGCTTTCGCTCGCCTCGCCCGTTGGTGATCCGTGGCCGTCCTCAGCGAACCCGTCGCCAACCCTCGGGACTCCGCGAAGCGGGGCTGCGTCGTCTTCGGCGCCGAGTCGAAGGAGCTTCGCAAGCGCATCGAATCCTCGCTGCGCGAGACCTCGGTGCTCTTCGCCGCCGGGACCGAGGCCCTCGACGGCCTCGGTCCCGGCGGCGAAGAGCACCCGATCGTGATCCTCGTCTGCGACCTCGACCTGGCCACGGAGATGGCGAAGCTGCGCCGCGTTCGCCGCGAGCTGCAGGAGGCGCCGATCGTCGCCGTCTCGCCGCCGGCCACCGGGACCGGCGTCCGCCGCGGGCTCGACGGCGGCGCCGATGCGATCGTCTTCGAGCCGATGATCGAGTCGACCCTGGCGGTCACCGTCAGCGCCGTCGGCTCGGGCCAGTCGGTGGTGCCGCGGGAGCTGCGGGCCAGCGTCCAGCCGCCCACCCTCTCCCACCGCGAGCGGCAGGTCCTCACCTACGTCACCAAGGGCCTGACCAACTCGCAGATCGCCGAGCAGCTCTTCCTCTCCGAAAGCACGGTCAAGAGCCATCTCTCCTCCGCCTTCACCAAGTTCGGCGTCCGTTCCCGCCGCGAGGCCGCCGCCCTCTTCCTCGAGCTCGATCAAACCACTCCCAGCGAGGTCACTCCCACTTGAGCACCGCAACCGCAACCAATCCCGTCCTGCCGCTGGCCGCCACCGAGGGGACCAGCGTCCCCTTCATCCGCCTCGACGCCGCCTTCCCCGAGCTCTTCGCCGAGCTGATGGAGACGGTCGAGCGGATCGCCGCCAAGTCCGCCTTCACCCTCGGGCCCGAACTCGAACGGTTCGAGGCGGCCTTCGCCGAGTTCTGCGGGACCGAGCACGCGGTCGGCGTCTCCTCCGGCACCGCGGCACTGGAGATCGCCCTGCGGGCGCTCGGGATCGGCCCCGGCGACGAGGTGATCGTCCCCACCTACAGCTTCATCGCCACCGCCGAGGCGGTCAGCACCGTCGGCGCCACCCCGGTGATCGTCGATGTCGACCCGGAGACGGCGCTGATCACGGCTGAGATCGTCGAGCGCGCCTTGACCCCGCGGACCCGCTGCGTGATCCCGGTCCACCTCTTCGGCCGGCCGGTCGAGATGGACCCGCTGCTCGCCCTTTGCCGCGAGCGCGGGATCGCCGTGGTCGAGGACGCCTGCCAGGCGCATGGCGCGCTCTACCGCGGCCGCCCCGTCGGCTCGCTCGGCGACGCCGGCTGCTTCAGCTTCTACCCGACCAAGAACCTCGGCGGCTGGGGCGACGGCGGCGCCCTCGTCACCAGCGACCCCGAGCTCGACCACAAGGTGCGGCTGCTGCGCTCGCACGGCGAGGGGACCCGCCACCACCACGAGCTGGCCACCGGCACCCACCGCCTCGACACCCTGCAGGCGGCGATCCTCGGGGTCAAGCTGCGCCACCTTCCCGACTGGAACCAGCGCCGCCGCGAGGCCGCCGCGGCGCTGCGCGAGGGGCTGGCCGGCAGCGCCGTCGTCTCCCCCGCCCCGGCGGCGCCGGACAGCGACCACGTCTACCACCTCTTCGTCGTCCGCTGCGCCGAGCGCGACGCGCTGCGCGACCACCTTGACAGCCGCGGGATCGCCAGCGCGATCCACTACCCGACGCCGATCCATCGCCAGCCCGCCTACGCCGGCCTCGGCCTCGGTCCCGGCAGCCTGCCGGTGGCGGAGCGGCTGGCGGCGGAAAACTGCTCCCTGCCGATCTTCCCGGCGATCGAGGACTCGCAGATCGCGGAGATCGTCGCGGCGGTCGAGAGCTTTGAAGTCCCGGCAGCTGACTAAGACGCGGGCCGCGGCCGCCCGCCACGGCGCCCTGCGGATCTGCATGGTCCACTACTCGGACTTCGTCGTCGACTCGCGGATCCAGCGCCAGGCGCGAGCCCTGGCCGAACGCGGCGACCGGGTCGATTGCGTCTGCCTCAACGACGACGAGGAGATCGCGGTCGGGAACGGGCAGATCCGCCTCCACCGCGCCGCCGCCGGCAAGCCCCGGGGCGGCGCCGGCGCCTACCTCAGCGGCAACCTCCGCTTCCTGCTCGGCGCCGCGCGCAAGGTCAGCGCCCTCGATCGCGAGGACCCCTTCGACCTGATCGAGATCCACAACATGCCCGACGCGCTCGTCTTCTCCGCCTGGCGGCCGAAGCTGCGGGGGGCGCCGCTGATCCTCAACTTCCACGACACCTTCCCGGAGCTGTTCGCGACCCTCTTCGACCGCTCCCCCCGCCACCCGCTGGTGCGCCTGGTCCGCACCGAGGAGCGGGTCAGCGCGGCGATGGCCGACGGGCTCGTCTTCGTCACCCCCGAGGCGCGCGAGCTGCTGGCCGGGCGCCGCGTTTCCTCTCCGCGGACCCAGGTGGTGATGAACACGCCCGACGAGCGGGTCTTCGGCGAGCGCCGCGCGGCGGCCGCGCCCGCCGGCGAGGAGCTCCGCGTCGTCTACCACGGCGGCCTCGCCGAGCGTTTCGGGGTCGAGACGCTGGTGCGCGCGGTGGCGCTGCTGCGCAACCAGGGCAAGGCGGTACGGCTCGACGTCTACGGCTCCGACGCCGAGGCGGCCCGGCGGATCGCCTCCCTCGCCGCCGAGGTCTCCCCGGACGGGATCCACGTCGCCCCGCAGCCGACGCCGGTCGAGCAGATCCCGGCCCGGCTCGAAGAAGCCGACCTCGGGGTCGTCCCCACCCTCCGCGACGGCTTCACCGAGATGCTGCTGCCGGTGAAGCTGCTCGAGTACGTCCACATGGGCCTGCCCGTCGTCGCCTCGCGCCTGCCGGTCATCGAGCGCTACTTCGACGACGACGTCCTCCTCGCCGAACCGGGCGACGTCGCCTCCTTCGCGGCGGCGATCGAAGGCGTCTCCCGCGCTCCCGAGAGCGCCCTCGCCCGGGCCGAAGGCGCCTCCGAGCGGCTCGCCCAGATCGAGTGGCGGCGTCAGCGCGAAGGCTACCTCGACCTGGTCGACGGCCTCGTCGACCGCTCCCGGAGCGCATGAGGTGCAGCGGCTGCTGCTGATCACGCCGGCCCGCGACGAGGCCGCCCACCTGGAGCGGACGATCCGCGCGGTCGCCGCCCAGACCCGGCCGCCCGACCTCTGGCTGATCGTCGACGACGGCTCCGCCGACGCGACCCCGCAGCTGCTCGAGCGCCTGGCCCGCGAGGTGCCGTTCCTGCGGGCGCTGCAGGCGCCCCAGCGGCGGCAGGTCGCGGGAGAGGACGGGCTCGCGGTCGCCGCCGAGGCCGTCGCCTTCAACGCCGCCCTCGCCAGCGTCGAGGGGGCGGAGTTCACCCACGTCGGCAAGCTCGACGCCGACGTCGAGCTGCCACCCGATTACCTGCAGCGCCTGCTGGAGCGCTTCGAGGCCGAGCCCGGCCTCGGGATCGCCGGCGGCGTCCTGCTCGAGCGCGAGAACGCCGACTGGCGCTCGACCAAGGTCCCCGCCAACCACGTGCGCGGCGCCCTCAAGCTCTACAGCCGCGAGTGCCTGGAGGCGATCGGCGGCGTCCAGGAGCGGCTCGGCTGGGACACGATCGACGAGACCTACGCCCGCATGCGCGGCTTCGAGACCCGCTCGCTGCCCGAGCTGCAGGCCCGCCACCACCGGCCCGTCGCCACCCGGGGCGGCACCCTGCGCGGCCGCGCCCGCCACGGCCAGTGCGCCTACATCCTCCGCTACAGCCCCTGGTGGGTGGCGCTGCGCTCGCTCAAGGTCGCCTGCCTGCGGCCCCGCGTCCTCTCTGGGATCGCCTTCCTCTACGGCTACGCGCGGGCGGCCGCGCGCCGCGAGGGCAAGGTCGAGGACGAGCAGTATCGCCGTTTCGTCGCCCGCGAGCTGCGCGGCCGGGCGCTGGCGGCGAGCAGCCCGAAGGCTCGGTTCCTAAAAGGTGGCGAGCCGGCGAAAGTTCCTACGTTTTTCATGCGTTCATAGCCCAATGGCCGTCGTCGAAATCGTCCGTGAGCTCTGGCAGCGCAAGGTCCTGGTCGGCGTCGTCTTCCTCGTCGCCCTCTTCGCCGCGATCCTCTCCGCCTACCGGTTCTCGCCGGTCCCGCCGAGCCTGGAAAAGCGCGCCCTCAGCGTCGCCGCCGCCTCCAGCCAGATCCTCGTCGACTCCACCGATTCGACCCTGGTGACCGGGGCCGAAGCGGGCGAACTCGACGCCCTGGCGACGCGGGCGAAAATCTACGGCCAGTACCTGAGCAGCCTCGCGGCGCGCGAGGAAATCGCCAAGCTCGTCGGCATCCCGCCGGAAGCGATCTCGACCAGCGGGCCGTTCAGCCCCGCCACCGGCCAGCAGGAATACGCCTCCCAGCCCTCCGGCGAACGGGCCGACGAACTGCTGCAGGAAGGCGCTGGCAACCGGCTCGTCTTCACCGCCCAGGAAGGCGTCCCGATCCTCACCGTCTCCGCCCAGGCGGAGACGACCGAACGCGCCGTCGCCCTTGCCGCCGCCTCCTTCACGACGCTGAAGAACTACGTCGACAACCTGCGCACCAGCGGCAAACCGGTGGTGCGCCAGGGCGTCACCGTGCGCCAGCTCGGCGCCCCGGAGGGCGGCACGCTCGGCGGCTCCAACAACCTCATCCTCATGGTCCTCGCCTTCCTCCTCGTCTTCGGCCTCGGCTGCGCCGCGATCCTCGTCCTGCCGACCTTCGTCGCCCGTTGGCGGGCGCTGAACAAGCTCGACCGGCCGAAGCCCGCCGCGACCGCGATCAAGCCGGTCGAAGACCCCGATCCGTTCGATCCCCGCCTCGCCAGCGACGAGCCCGACGAGCCGTTGGCCCCGCACGCCACTACGCCGCTGCGCTAATGGAGGCCACGACCGGGTCCGGCCCCCTGCTCGGGCAGCCCGTCGGCCCGACCCGGCGGGCCCGCGAACGGGCGCTGGTGCGGCCGGCGAGCCAGACCGCCGACTGGCCGCACACGACCAGGCTCCTCCCCTGGGCCCTCTTCTCCTTCGTGGCGATGCTCTGGGTCGTCCCCTTCGACAGCGTCAAGCTGCCGATCGGCGGCCCGGTCGACGCTACCCTCGACCGGCCGATGCTGGTTCTCCTCGCCGGCGTCTGGCTGCTCAGCGTCCGCGCCGTCCGCCACCGCTGGCCGCTGCGGCTGAGCGCGATCCACTGGGCCTTCGCCGCCTTCACCGCGATCGCCGCCCTCAGCATCGTCGTCCAAAACGAGACGCTGGTCCGCCTCGGCGAGATGGACCTGGCGACCAAACAGCTAGCCCTGCTCGTCTCCTACGTCGTCTTCTTCGTCCTCGCGGCCTCGATCATCCGCGCCTCCGAGGTGACAAAGATGCTGAAGGCGATGCTCGTGCTCGCCTG
>Ga0070683_100000399_pt1 | contig 30055 bp, 29 predicted proteins | sample KBSC713LmetaG_FD_64662 | JGI IMG/M metagenome (GOLD analysis project Ga0070683, IMG submission 64662) | Corn rhizosphere microbial communities from Kellogg Biological Station, Michigan, USA - KBS C7.1-3L metaG | ecosystem: Host-associated > Plants > Roots > Rhizosphere ... | reverse complement strand
TCGGCATCGCATCGCGATAAGGGCGGTCAGAAGTCATCGCATTGTAGGCATCTGCAACGGCGATTATCCGTGACAGCAAAGGTATGTCGTTTCCGGCTACGCCATCGGGATAGCCCATTCCATCTATACGCTCGTGATGGTGGCGCACGATAGTGGCAATCTCTGCGTAATCTTCGACATTCGCCAAGATCCGTTCACCGATAGCAGAATGTTCCTGCATCTGCCTACGCTCTTCAAGCGTTAGTGCTCCCGGTTTCTCGAGCAGGCCTGCTGGCAATCCGATCTTGCCGATGTCATGGACCAGTCCGCAAAGGTGCACGAGCGCCACTTGGTCATCGCCGAGGTTCATGCGTTCAGCGATATCACGCGTATAGATCGCCACAGCGGCGGAATGGCCAGCGGTGTATCGATCTCGAGCATCAAGCGTTGCTACCAATGCTGAGGCAAACGAGAGATTCGCGCGCGCCAGCCGACTGTTCGCAACTATTAGACGTTCGCCGAGTTCGCGTTCCTGACGGTAGAGACCGAACAAACGCTGCGCCGCCAAAGCAGGAGCGAGGAAGAGTGGCACGGTGAAGGGAGAAACGTCCTCGTAGGCGAACACCAGCATCGCCACAAGCGGCGCATATAGTGGAACCACCAGCAGTACTAATGGTGCATGCGTTCGCAGCAACTCTCGAGGATTCCCTGTCCTTCTGACTGCGAGCGTTGCCAGCGCAAAGAACACATCAAGCAGCTGCGAGACCAACGCGCCCACGGTCGTGGCGATGATCACCGAGGCGGCGTGGGTCGTTGCGAGGTCGGCCGCCCAAGCCGCAGCAAGACCAGTCATGGCGCCCGTCAGCGCACGCGTGGCTGTGTAATTGACCCACTTGAGGTAGAGGCGGCCGCCGGCTTGAGAGGGCGCCCCAATAGGCAAGGCACCTAACATCGAGGCTGAGGCGACCACCATCGCAGCCAATGGGCCGAGCACAATCGCGGCGAAGAGAGTCGGAATCAGAGAGATCGACTCCTCCATGTACCGGTTCAGCCTGACTCTGCCTCGCTCAGCAAGGGCAGCCGCGATGGCAAGGATGGCGACTACCCAGACATTCCCAAGCGTGTAGCCCGCGAGCGCCAGACCAACAGCCGCTGCTACAGCTCCGACTGAAAGTGACGCTACCCAGATAAAGGTGGCGTCTAGTACGACGCCTTGAGCGCCGAGCGCCCCCATGACGGAGACTTGCCTCCGTCCCTCATACGGGGTATAACCCGGATTGCCGTTAGTCCCTCTATTGAGGAGTTTTCTCATGACCAAAATTGTCGGTGCGGTTCTCCGCACGACTGGTGGCCTCACCGCGTGGGGCCTCACTGCTTGGTAGTCCCTTCGTAGCTTCTGGTTCTACCAGTCCGTGGGCCTCCCCCTTTGGAGGGATATCCACAGGGCTGGTGGAGCACCTAGGCCTAGGTCAGGAGCCCACGTCGGAAGCCAACGGCAACCGCGTGGGCTCTGGACCGCGCCTGCAGCTTGGCCAGCAGGTGCCGGACGTGAGACTTGACTGTCTCCTCCGACAGGAACAGCAGCCGGCCGATCTCCCTGTTGACGAGACCCTCCGAGATCAACTGGAGGACTTCGATCTCCCGCTGCGTCGGCTCCTGCTCGAGCTCCTTGAGCGGCGGCTGGAACGGGATCACCTCGCCGTTTCCGGTCGTCCGCCTCGCCGCAGCCTGATCGAAGCGGCGGGCGTGGTCCATGTAACGGTTGAGAATGGCTTTGCGTTCGGCAGGATCCATGGTTACGACATGCGTATCGGCCGTCCGCGGCTGCGTCTTTAGCGTCGCGGTGAACCCGTTCGGGGGGAACGCTCACGAGTCCCGCGCAAACGCCCTGACCGAGCCGATCGCGCGGTCTCGTGGCTCGACCGCTCCGTCGACGCCGGAGTTGCCGTCCACCGTTCGGACGCGGCCGTCGACCGGCGCGTGCGCCAGCCGCGCGACGTGGTCGGTCGGGTCGCCGGCGTTGAAGTCCCAGTCGAACAGGACGAGATCGCCCCGGAAGGCCTCCGCGGGCGGCACGATCCTGAGACCGAACTCGCCCGCCCTGGCCTCGTCGAGAATCGTCGGCGTGTAGAGCGGGTTGAAGCGGCGCTCCCGGAGCCCGGACGTCGCCGACCGGCCGCCGGCGACCAGCGCTGCCAGGAACGCGGCGAACGCGCACCACGGGTAGCCCATGCCGCTGTAGGCGCCCGCCACCTCCTGGCGTTCGGCGAGGGCGATCAGCGGGGGTACGCGGTTCGACCGCGGCGGATCCTCCCGGAACCCCGACGTCGCCCACTGCTCCATCAGGCGTACCGCTCGCAGCGGGACGTCGGCCTCGAGCCGCTCCTGGTCGTCGACGGACAGGACGTTCGTCGGGTCGTCGTCGCCCCTCGTCCGCTTCCACGCGGTCACGGCGCCCGCCGTGATCGGGCCGAACTCGCCGTCCGCGTCCACGCCGAGCAGCCGTTGCACGTCGGCCACATCGGGGCCTTCCATGAACGGCGAGACCAGCCGGAGCGTGCGCGGCTGCTGTTCCACTGCGGCGTCGGGATTCTACGCGGCCTGGTTGTTCTCGGACGAGCCGGGGAGCTCGAACCAGAAGGTCGAGCCCTGGCTCTCCACGCTCGAGAAGCCGATGCGGCCGCCGTGCGCCTCGACGATCTCGCGCGACACGGCGAGCCCGAGCCCGACGCCCGGGATACCGCTCGCCCGCGCCTCGCCGCGGAAGAACTTCGAGAACACGCGGGACTGGTGCTCGGTCGGGATCCCGAGGCCCTGGTCCTCGACGTAGACGCGGACGACGTTGTCCTCCCGTCTGCCGCTCACCCGCACGGTGCCGCCCTCGGGCGAGTACTTGACCGCGTTCGCGACCAGGTTCACGACCACCTGCTCCAGCCGGTGCTCGTCGCCGATCACGGGCAGGCCTTCGTCGGGGACGTCGACGACCAGCTTGTGGTCGTCCGTGCCGTCCGCGGCGAGCTGGACCTCCCGCCGGAGCATCGACGCGAGGTCGACCGGCTCGGACTCGAGCTCCATCCGCCCGCCGACCTCCTCGGCCGAGAGGAACCCCTCGACCAGCCCGACGAGCCGCTGGCCCTGGTCGTGGATGATCTCCACGTAGCGGCGGGCCGCGTCGCGGCTCATGTCGCGGCGCAGGATCAGGCTCGTGTAGCCGAGGATGCTCGCCAGCGGGTTCCGCAGCTCGTGGGAGACGATCGTGATCAGCTCCGACTTGGCCCGCTCGCTCTCGCGCAGCTGCTCGTTCTGTCGCTCGAGGTTGCGCCGGCCCTGCTCGACCGAGCCGGCCATCGAGTTGAAGGCGGTGGTCAACTCCTGGATCTCGGCCGGGCCGTCGGGCGGGATGCGGATCGAGAAGTCGCCGGCGGCGATCTTGGCGGCGCCGCTCGCGACGTCGCGCACCGGATGGGCGACCGAGCGGATCAGGTAGCCGAGGACGAGCAGCAGCACGACGCACGAGGCGCCGAGGGCGACGACGCCGATCAGCACCGCCTGGTTCGACCGGCTGCGCGCGCGCGACGCGTGCTCGGAGGCGAGGCGGTCCTCGCGGGCGAGCAGCGACGCGAGCCCCCGCCGGATCTGGCTGATCCGGGTCAGCCCCTCGTTCGACGCGGCAGGCGAGTTCGCTGCGCTCGGGCTCTCGAGCGCGATCGAGATCAGCGGCTCGCCGTACTCGGTGACGTAGGAGTTGATCCATTGGACGATGCTCCGGCCGAGCGCGGACTGCTGCGGCTGGGGAGCGAGGACCTTCTCCAGCGTCGCCGTCGCCGGCCTCAGCTCCACGCTCGCCCGCTCCCAGCTCTCGCGGATCCGGCTGTTCCGCGTGAGCACGAAGCCCCGGAAGCTCTGGTCGAGCTCGTCGACGATGCCCTGGAGGCGCAGCGTCGCCGCGGTCACGCGGTTCACCCGCACCTGCTCGTCGGTCGAGGCGCGCAGGCTCGACATCGCCAGCAGGACGACGACGAACGCCGAGGCGACGAGCAGCGCCAGCACGCCGATCGCGCCGAGCACGCGCACGGCGATCGGCGCGGCGTCGATGATCGCTACGAGGCGTTCGTACCCGCGCCGGATGCCGGACGGATGCCGCTCGGACGCACGAGTCTCAGCGGTCGCGGACAAGGAGCGAGGCCACGGTGGCGGACAGTTCGTCCGGGTCGAACGGCTTGGAGACGAAGGCCGCCGCGCCGGCCTCTCGAGCCTCCTCCTGGTCGGACTCGGCGGCGAACGCAGAGACGACGACGCAGCCGGCGTGCTGAAGCGCGGGGTCGGCTGCGAGATGGCGGATGACGTCGAGGCCGGATCCTCCCGGCATCATCAGATCGACGAGCACGATGTCGGGCCGGAAGCGGTCCGCCACCTCGATCGCCTCGGCGACGGTCTCGGCCTCCTCGAATTCGTAGTCACCTACCAGGGCAATGCGCATGAGCTCGCGGAGTGCGGGCTCATCGTCGCAGATCAGGATCCTCGAGGCCTGCACCCGCCGCTCACACCACCAGGCGGAAGACGAGCAGGTTCCGGGACGGCCGCTTGCGGTGCAGCGAGGTGACCGTCAACGCGCCTCGGACGTTGTTGTACAGGCCGGTGCCGCCGACGACCGCGAGCTGGTAGATCAGCCTCGAGCCGATCACGCCCTCGGCGACGATCTGGCCCCGGGGCAGGACGTATGTGGCCGAGCAGTTCTGATCCGACAGGCTCACTGCCGTGCAGGACATCGTCGCCCGGCCGATCGCTCGGGGAGTGATGTGCTTGTTGTAGATCAGCGACGTGTAGACGTCGAGGTCGCCCACGCTCGGCCCTCGTGCACCGATGTCGATGTGGGCGTGACGAAGCTCCTGGTCTGTTACCGAGATCGTCCCCGGCCTGTCGAGCGCCTGCGCACCGGGCACGGCCAGGGCGACGGCCAGCATTCCGCCGGCCGCGCAGAGTGTCGCCACCTGCCGTGTTTTCAGGTTCATCGAAGACCGAGCCCCCCTTCCGCAGACGAGCCTGGGAATGATGCCCACAGTTCGGACATCTTGGCGGGATATGTGCTCTGCCCTATGTCGGCGGTTCGGGGGCAGTACGTGAGCCGATTCGCCGCACCGAACACCTTTCCTGCACACTTCGGCACACTCTCCGGCGTGCAGGAGCTCGAGCTGCTCGACTGGAAGCGCCGAGTGTTCGGGCTCTACGCGGGCGTTCGCGCGGCCGGAGACCCCGAGGCGGCCTGGCATGCCTGGCGGGACGGACGCGAAACGCTCTTCCGCGGCCATCCCCAGTCGCCGCTCCCGCCCGAGGCGCGCGAGGCTTTCGGCGGGCTCGCCTACTTCGACTACGACCCGGCGTTCCGGGTGCTCGGCGAGCTTGTGCGCGGCGACGACGAGCTGCGCGACGTCGCCGCGAGCGGCGGCGAGACCGTGCGCTTCCGGCGCTTCGGCACCGTGCGTTTCGAGCTTGTGGGCGAAGCGCGCGAGCTGAGCCTCTACTGGCTCGAGGGCTACGGCGGCGGCGTCTTCCTCCCCTTCGCCGACGCCACCCGCGGCGACGCGACCTACGGCGGGGGCCGCTACCTGCTGGACACGGTCAAGGGTGCCGACCTCGGCGAGGCGGACGGCCGCCTCGTGCTCGACTTCAACTTCGCGTACAACCCGTCGTGCTCGTACGACCCACGCTGGGTCTGCCCGCTCAGCCCACCCGAGAACCGGCTGGACGTCGCCGTTCGCGCGGGCGAACGGCACTGATCTCACGGATTTCGCCGCTCGTTCGTTACACCGGGTGTGAGCGCCGAGGCTACCGTTTTTCCCGCCCCGCGTGCGGACGCTCTGGCGGTCGCTCTACGCGCTCGCCCGACGAGCGCGGGCGTTTCTCGGCGTGACGCCGCCCGGGCTAGCGTTCCTGGGCGGCGCCGTCTGCCTGGTCGGAGTGGCGGTCGCGAGACGCCGCCCAGCGGTCAGTCGGTGACGTAGGCGTTCCAGCGTTCCTCGATCCGGCGCACCCGCCAGAGCACGATCGAGGTCGCCCACGTCACAACGAACAGGCCGACGATCGCGTATCCGAGCGTCCCGAAGTCGATGTTGTTCAGGAAGCCCCAGAAGCCGTCCTCGAGCCCGAACTTCGCCGAGGCGACCTGGAGCAGCTCGATCGTGCCGATCAGCAACGCGACCGCCACGGACAGGCTCGTGACCGTGATGTTGTAGTAGACCTTCCGCACGGGGTTCGCGAACGCCCAGCCGTACGCCTGGCTCATGAACGCGCCGTCGGCGGTGTCCATCAGGCACATGCCCGCGGCGAACAGGATCGGCAGCGAGAGCACAGCCAGGAACGGAACCTGGTGCGTGGCGACGCCGGCGGCGAGCGCGAGCACGCCGACCTCGGTGGCCGTGTCGAAGCCGAGCCCGAACAGGACGCCCAGCGGGTACATCTGCCAGCTCGCCTTGATCCGGTTCGCGAACCGCCCGATGTAGAAGCGGTTCATGAACCCGCGGTCGAGCAGCCGCTCCTCGAGCTTCGCCTTGTCGTACGACCCGCGCCGCATCGCGAAGAAGATGCGCACGATGTCGAGCAGGACGAGCAGGTTGAGGATGCCGATGATCCAGAGGAACGTGCCCGAGACGCCGGCGCCGATGTAGCCGCCGTAGTCCTGGAACAGCGGAATGTGGCTGTTGACGCTCTTGGCCGCGATCGCCAGGCCGGCCGCGAGCGAAAAGACGATGGTCGAGTGGCCGAGCGAGAAGAAGAAGCCGACGCCGAGCGACCGCTTGCCTTCCTGGAGGAACTTCCGCGTCGTGTTGTCGATCGCGGCGATGTGGTCGGCGTCGAACGCGTGTCGCAGGCCGAACGTGTAGGCGAGCGTGCCCAGCCCGGCGAGCGCGGGATTGCTCCGCGCGTAGTACACGAACAGGCCCCAGCCGAGCAGGTGGAGGAACGCAACGGCGCCTCCGAAGCCCGCCAGCCGCGCCCACTCCGCCCTGGTCAGGAAACCTGTCCACCGCCTCATCGAGCTGCTCCTTTCGATCGCGTCAGCATCCTTGCCTGCCACTCGTTCGCCCGAGGCGGCTGACCGGTTCGACTGGTCGGCACGTTCCGGAATGGAACTCGGCACGTTCCGGAAGGAACAAAGCATCCCGAGGCGGAACATCTCCGTGTGCGCCTTCGTCTGGTCATCCTCGTGGTCGCGGTCGGCCTGGGCTGGGTCGGGACGGCGACCGCGGCGGAGCGGGTCGTCGTCTACCCGCAGGTGGCCGGGCTCCAGGTCGCGCTCGCGTCGAAACGCCTCTACGCCGGGCCGGTCGACGCCCTCCCCGGGCCGATGACCGCGAGCGCGATCCGCTCGCTCCAGCGCCAACGAAGCCTGCCGGTCACCGGCACGCTCACGGTCGCTACGCAGAAGGCGCTCGGCCGGCTCGGGCGGCCGTTCTTCGGCCAGCGCGTGATCAAACGCGGAATGGTCGGCTGGGACGTCTCGGTGCTGCAGTTCCTGCTCGCCACCTACGGCTTCGACGTCGGGACGCTGGACGGCCGTTTCGGCCCGCGTACGCAGTCCGCCCTGATCGCCTACCAGGAGCGGCGGCATCTGGTCCCGGACGGGATCTCCGGCTCGGCCACCCACGCCCGCCTCTGCCCCACCGTCGCCTGCAGGTCGCTGCCTCGCCCGCCGGCGCACTCGGGGGTGGGCCTGCCGGCGATTGCGATCGAAGCGGCGTGGCCGGCCGAGAACACACCGGCCTCGGTCGTGAAGCTTCGTGTCGAGCGCTGGGCCTCACGGGCGGGCGTGCCCGAGCGCCTGGCCCTCGCCGTTGCCTGGATCGAGTCGGGCTACCAGTCCGACGTCCGCTCGGCGACCGGCGATTGGGGCCCGATGCAGGTCAGCCCGCCGGCGTGGGACTTCATCGAGAGCGTCATCCTCCGGCGCGCCGTCCCGCACACCACGAACGGCAACATCCGCGTGGGCGTGCTCTACCTGCGGCGCCTGCTGCGCGAGTTCCAGGGCGACGCGCGCCTGGCGATCGCCGCGTACCACCAGGGTGCCGCAAGCGTGCGGGCCGTGGGCGTGCTGCCGGCGACGGCGCAGTACGTCGACGCGGTCCAGGCGGTCGCCGGAGGCAGTTAGCCGGAGCCGGCGCTGGCCGCAACGAACGCGGCGACGTCCTTGATCTGCCGGGCGCTGAGCTGGCCCTTGAACGCGGGCATGCCGCCTCCGCCCTGCTCGACCTTCGCCGCGACGACTGCGTAGGTCGGCCGCAGCGAGTCGAGGTTCGGGCCGATCTGTCCGCTCGCGTTCGCCGCGCCGAGCGTATGGCAGCCGCTGCAGCCCGCGGAGGTGAAGACGGCCTTGCCGGCGGCGGCGTTCGCGTCCGGCGGCACGACGTTCGCCCCCGCGGCCGGCGGCGCGGCCGAGGCCGACGGCTGCCGGTAGAGCCAGATCGCGCTCGTGTACCAGACCCCGATCAGAACGGCGAAGAGCAGCCCGCCCGCGATCGGCAGCACCGGCTTCGGGAACCGGTGCATCCGCACGATCGTCACCTTGGCGGCGAAGGCGCCGTAGACGGCGCAGCCGAGCAGTGAGTGGGCGAGCACGCGCGAGTCGGGGTGGCGGAAGCCGAGCTTGAAGATGCAGTGGTAGGCGACCGGCAGCGTGCAGAGGAAGGCCAGTCGCCCCGACCAGCGGTGCGCAGGGTTGACCCACGCCGGCTTCGACCACGGCAGCTTCCGGAAGATCCAGGCGGCGGTGAAGAGCTGGAAGCACGCGAGCGCGATCGCCGCGGTGGCGAAGCCGGCCTTCAAATGCACCGGGTCGCTGAAGAAGAGGCGGAAGTAGCCCTTCGAGCGCGGCTCGTGGCCCGCCAGGATGCCTGCGGTCAGCGAGACCAGCGCGAAGACGACGACCGGGACGGCGACCCAGCGCCAGCCGCGCTGCGCCGGAGGGGAGGTTGCGGCCGGGACCGCCGAGGCAGCCACGGCGGTATCCAATCGCACGAGCGGCCGAATGACAAAGGGCCGCCTTGTCAGACTCACGTGGCTAGTGCTCGACACCTCGCTTCCCGCCCCTTCGCGCGGCCGCACCTATTCCGACAGCCGGCGCATCCGCCTCGCGGACATGGACGCCCGGGGCCGCCTGCGGCTCGACGCGGTCGCGCGGTTCCTCCAGGACATCGCGATCGACGACGTGCAGGAGACCGGCTGGGGCATGCCGGAGCACCTCTGGTTCGTGCGCCGCATCCGCATCGACGTGGTCCGGCCGTTCCTCGACGACCGTGCGGTCGAGCTGACCACCTGGTGCAGCAGCGTCGCCGCGATCGCCGCCGGCCGCCGCTGGTCGGTCACCGGCGACGCGGGCGGGCAGATCGAGGTCGACAGCGTCTGGATCCACCTCGACCGCGACGCGCAGCCGGCGCGGATCGACGACTTCGGCGTCTACGCGACGGCGGCGGACGGGCGCCGCGCCTCGACGAAGCTCGAGCTGCGGGACCCGCCGGACGACGAGGCCCGCCGTCCCTGGTCCCTGCGCGCGGCGGACGTCGACCTGCACGGCCATGTCAACAACGCCGTCTACTGGCAGGCGGTCGAGGAGCTCTTGCCGGCGCTCGGCGTCGACCCGCGGCTTCCCCTCCGGGCAGAGCTCGACTACAGGCAGCCGATCGACCTCGGAGAGGATGTCGAGCTCGCCGCGTGGGACGGCCACGTCGCGTTCCTGTGCGGGAACGGCGTTCGGGCGGTCGCGGCCGCCGCCCGCCCGGCGTTATAGGCTGCCGAGGCGATGGGGGGCGCGCGGGTTCTCGGCTTGGCGCTGGCGACGGCTGCCGTTCTCCTCGTGGCAGGTCCCTCGACGAGCCGTGCCGCCGAGCCTCCGAACCCGAACGATCCGTGCATCAGCGGCACGCGGAACGTCTGCGGGACCACCGGCGTCGGCTTCTACAAGACCTACCGGTACGGCACGCGCTGGTTCGGAGACTTCCGCGGCGTCGTTCCCGGCCAGTTCCACCTGTACTGCATCGACCTCCGCTTCTGGTACCCGGGGCCCGACTACGACTACCGGGAGGTGGCTGCGGCCGGGCTCCGCAACCGGGACAACGAGCCAGTTCCCGTCTCGAACCTCCAGAAGATGGCGTATGCGCTCTGGACCTACGGCCGCACGACCAGCGCCGACGCCGCGGCGGCGGTGATGCTCTACACGCACTCGCTGATGGGCGACGCGAGGCCGGGCGAGGTCGACCCGACCGCGGTCAGCCCGGCGGTGTCGACGCTGTACACGCGGATCGCGGGCGAGGCAGCGCGCTACCACGGCCCGTACCGCGTCGACGTCGCGCTCCCGGGCCAGATCGGGGCCGGGAAGACGGCAACGGCGACGATCCGAGTGCTCTCCGGTGCGGGTGTGCCGCTGCCGAACCTCGACCTCTCGCTCTCGGCCACCGGCGCAAGCGGGCTGCCTGCGACCGTGAGGACGAACGCGGCGGGCGTCGCGACCGTCCAGGTGACGGCGACCGGGGCCGGCGGCGTGCACCTGACCGCCACGACCGAGCCTCTGCCTTCGACGCTCCCGTTGATCTACCGGCCTGCGAAGCCGCAGGCGGCGAGGAACGGCCAGCGGCTCGCGGCCGGTGCGTCGCAACGCGTGTCGAACACCGACACCTCCGGCGGCCGGAAGGCGCAGATCTCGATGACGACCGCTGCGGCCCCGACCGAGGTCGTGTCGGGCGGCCGCAGCACGGACAAGGTGACGATCACGGGTGCGCTGGCGAGCTACCGGCAGAACGTCGGCGTCCGTCTGTACGGGCCTTTCCGCACGGTTGCCGCGATCGACTGTACGACGAAGCCGGTCTTCGTCAGCACCTTCGAGGCGAACGGCCCGGGTTCGTACACCAGCGCCGCCGCGACCCTGACGCAGCCGGGCTACTACCAGTACCAGGAGACCGCACCGGCCGACGCGAACCACATCGGCTTCACCACGCCTTGCAGCGCGCCGACGGAACGGGTGCGTGTCCAGGCGCAGCCCGCCGTGCACACGGTCGTCAGCGCGAAGTCGGTCGCGGCCAACGGCACCGTCACCGACACGGTCAGCGTGTCCGGCCTGTGGGGCGAGCAGGTCACCGTCCAGGCGGCGCTCTACGGCCCCTTCCCCGCGCGGAACGCGGTCGCATGCTCGGGCACGCCCGTGTGGACGGGGGCGATCCAGGTCACCACGGACGGCACCTACCAGACGGAGCCGCACGCGCTCGCGACGCCGGGTTACTACACGTACTACGAGACGATCGCAGCGGGCGAGTTCGTGCGCGCCGTGAAGACGCCGTGCGCCGACACGGCCGAGACGACGATCGTGCTCGGCAAGCCCGCACTCCAGACCCAGATCAGCGCACAGCGGACGAAGCCGGGTGGGACGATCACCGACAAGGTCGTCGTCTCCGGGATCGGGAAGCTGGCGCTGCCCGTGCAGGTCGCGCTCTACGGGCCCTTCGCGACCCGCGGCGCGATCACCTGCTCGGGCACGGCGTACTGGCACGGCACGTTCGTTGCCAGGGGCGACGGCACGTACACGACGGCCGCCGCGCGCATCGACAGGGCCGGCTACTACACCTACCGCGAGTCGATCGCGGCGTCCGAGGCCTCGCCGGCGGCCGGGACCACCTGCGCCGAGGCCGCGGAGACGACCTTCGCGCACGCGGCGCCCGCGGTGACCACGATCACCTCGAACGAGGTCGTCCGTCCCGGCGGGGCGATCTTCGACCGCGTGCTCGTCAAGGGCCTCGGCAAGACGGCTGCGAGGATCAGGGTCGAGCTGTTCGGCCCGTTCGCAACGCGGGCGGCGATCGGCTGCACCACGCGTCTCCATGGATCGACCGTGGTCACGGCCCGAGGTGACGGCGTGCTGCGGACGCCGCCCTTCCGCCTCGCGAAGACGGGCTTCTACACCTTCCGCGAGCGGCTGATCGGCTCGCCGCTCGTCTCCGAGGTCACCACCCCGTGCGCGGTCGTAACCGAAACGTCGCTGGCCAGGCCCGAGATCGTCACGGGGCGCGGCGACGTCGCCCGGTACGTGCGACTACGCGCCGGAGTGAGCGCACCCACAGGCGTGCGGATCGCGTCACTCGGGATCAACGCGCCGGTGTCGGCGGTCGGGATCGACATCCCCCGCGGCGTGCTCGCCGTCCCGCCCTCGATCCACCGCACTGGCTGGTGGAAGGACGGTGCCGCGCCGGGCGCGAGGTCGGGATCGATCCTGATCGCGGGCCACGTGGACAGCGCCACCGCGGGCGTCGGCGCCTTCTTCAAGCTGAAGGACGCGACGTCGGGCGCGCGGGTGACGGTGACGAACGCCGCCGGCCGCACGTTCGCCTACCGCGTGGTCTCCGTCCGCGACTACGCGAAGCGCGACCTCCCGGTCGGCGTCTACTCGCTGAGAGGCGGGCCGCGGCTCGTCCTGGTCACGTGTGGCGGGCCGTTCATCGCCTCCGAGGGCCACTACCGCGACAACGTGGTCGTGACCGCGCTGCCGGTCTAGATCGCTGCGCGGATCGAGAGGTCCGGGCCTTCGAAGCGGACCGCGAGCACGCGCCCGACCCGGCGGAGGATCGTCAGCGCGGCCGAGTTGTCCCGCGCGACGAGACCGCTGATCTCCGTGATCCCGGCCGCCCGCGCGTCTGCGACCAGCTCCGCGACGAGGGCCGAGCCGATGCCGTGGCGCTGGTACTCGTCGGCGACGGCGAACGCGACCTCGGCGGAGCAACCGTCGCGCACGAGTCGCGCGATCGCCACCGGCTCGGGGTCGCCGTCGGCGTAGGCGACGAGCGCGTGGCGGTCCCGGTCGATCGAGGCCAGCCGCCTCAGCTCGGAGCGGGACAGACAGGGCTTGGCGCCGTTGAAGCGCGCGCGCCTCGACCGCTCGCTGAGCCGCTCGAACAGGCGCATCACCGTGCGCGCCTCGCCGTGGCGGAGCGGGCGCACCCGCAGCGCCGGCCCGATCGCCGGCTCCAGCGTTCGAACCTCGGGAACGGACGGGATCCTCATCTTCGGAGGATGACGGCCTGCGTGGCGCTGCACAGTGCAGCCAACCTGTGTCGCAGTGTTCGGCTAGCCGTAAATCCACCCGACCACCGGCGGCGTAGCTAACGGGCGACAGGCAACCCCTCGCTCGACTTCAGAAGGAGGGACATGAAGCCGTTTGCTCTTCTCCTCGTGGCGCTGTGCTGCGCGGGGATCGCACTGACGGCGGCGAGCGCGCGCACGACCGCCGCCAAGACGACGATCTGCCACCGCACGGCGTCGAAGACGAATCCCTACGTGAAGCAACGGGTTTCGGGAGCGGCGCTCCGGGCCGCGCTCAAGCGGCCCGCGGACATCGTCCCCGCCCCCGCCGGAGCCTGCCCGAAGACGGTGCTGACTCCGACCTCGGGCGGTCGGGCGTTCTCCGTCGCTATGACCGGCACCGCCGAGACACCGGCGGGCGACCCGGTCGCGACCGCGACCGCGCAGTTCCATTTCCGGGTCGGACAGGGCCAGGTCTGCTACCAGATCACGGCGGCGAACCTGCCGCCGGCGGTCGCCGCTCACATCCACCGCGGCGCGACCGGGGTGGCGGGCCCGGTGGTGATCCCGCTGGCAACGCCCACGGCAGCGGGCACCTCGAGCGGCTGTGCGCCCGCCGTCCGAACGACCGTCAAGGCGATCCTCGCCGCGCCGGCCGGCTTCTACGCCAACGTCCACACGGCCGAGTTCCCGGCCGGGGCGATCCGCGGGCAGCTGACCGGCACCTCGACGGCCGACTTCGGCACCGTCTACGCGTTCAACCTCAACGGCTCGACCGAGCCGAACGCGACGGGCACGGCCGTGCTCCGGATCCTGAAGGACACCTCCACCGTCTGCTACCGGCTGCACGCGGCGAACGTGACGCTGCCGACGGTCGCGGCGCACATCCACAAGGGCGGGGCCGGCGTCAACGGCCCGGTGGTCGTTCCCTTCACCGCGCCGGGCGCGACCGGCGACTCGAGCGGCTGCCAGACGTCGACGCCGGAGATCGTGAACGACATCCTGGCGAACCCCACGGGGTACTACGTGAACGTGCACACGAAGGAGCACCCCGCGGGCGCGATCCGCGCGCAGCTCCCGTAGGTCTCGACGCAGCAGGGCCAGGCTCCAGCCTGGCCCTGCCTTCCCTGTTCGAGCGGCCGGGCCGCCTGCGCGGGTGCCGGAAGCTGAGAGCAGACGTAGGACTGGCTAGAGCGACGACGCCAGCACGATCGTGACCCTTCCCTGCTTCTCGCCTCGGGCGAGCAGGTAGACGGTCACGAAGTCGTCGTAGCCGGCCGCGCTGACGTGGATGTGGATGTGCGGGCCGCGGAAGCCGGCGGGCGGCACCGGGCCTTCGAACCGGAACGTGCCGAACCTGCCCGTGACGACGGCGGCATGGCCGCGGCGGTCGTAGACGCCGTTCGGGCTCTCCTGCCAGAGTTCGACGACCGCGCCTCGGACCGGCTTGCAGTCCGGGGCGCGCAGGATGCGGCCGGTGAGGACATGGCCGCGGCCGATGCGGGAGCGGCGCGGCGGCGGAGCGGCGCGCGCGTCGAACGGGCCGCCGCCCTGCGAGAGGGTCGGGCGGCATGCGGTTGTGGCGGGCTTCGCGTCGGCGACTCCGGCGGCGGTGGCGATGGCCGCCGCGACGCCCACCAGCAGGAGCACCCGTATCACGCCTCGGTCCGGTTGGCCGGACACGCCGGGAGTATCGCCCCGGACGGGGTTGCGCGGCAACCATTTTCTGCAGGGACAGTCCCTTCCGGGGACAGTCCCCAAGAAGCGACGCCTCCCTACGAGTTCAGCTCTTCCGCAGCACGGATGCCGACCCGGACCAGATCCTCCGGATGCACCCACGCGTCGGCGAGATGGAAGCCGTTCGCGTCCCAGATCGCCTCGCGCAGCGGGATCGCCCAGCGGTGCTCGACCAGGGCGATCGCGGCCGCCGAGCCGTTCGGGATCACGTCGTCGACGTACCACGCGTCGGCGTCGATCAGATGGCCATCGGAGCCCTCGGCGGCGCCGAGCAGCGCGCCGGTACGCATGCTCTCCTCGTCGGCGCCGAAGCCGAGCCCGATCAGGGCCCCCGCCTTCGCGCCCAGGTCGATCGCCTCGTCGACGGTCAGGTCGCTCAGCTGCATCCGCTCGACGTTGCCCTCGTCGTCCTTCTGCACGACCACGGCGTCGATCAGCCGGACCACGTCGTTGTTCCTCAGCCGGTCGAGCTCCGCCCGGATCTGCCCCTCGAACTTCGGCTCGTCGAAGCCGATTACCAGCAGCTGCACGGGGCCGGTCTCCTGCGTGGTGTCCGGCAGGCTGTCGGCCGAGACTGCCTCCTCGCCGGCGATCATCGGCGCCGTCTTCAGCGCCCGGTGTTCCATGGCCATGTCGGTCTCCTTGGTCCGCGGGATCTCGTCGAACCGTAGTCGATCGTCGCAGCGCGGGCTACGCTCGGCCTGTGGTTCGGATGACCGTCGGCGAGCGCCGAACGAGGTTGGGCCGGAGGCACCGGCTGGCGGCCGAGACGAAGGCGAGCGACCCGGTCGAAGCTGCGGCCGGCGTCGTGGGTCTGCACAGCACCGACGCCGCCTCGGTGTTCGTCTCGGCGTGGGCACGGATGGACGACGGGGACGTGGCCGCGGTCGAGCAGGCTCTCTACGAGGATCGCACCCTCCTGCGCGTCCTGGCGATGCGGCGGACGATGTTCGTCGCCCCGGTCGATGCCGCCGTCTCCATGCTGGCGGCGTGCTCACTCGCCGTCGCCGCCGGTGAGCGTCGGAGGCTGTTGAGTTTGATCGAGACGGCCGACCTCTCCGGAGGCGACCCGGAAGCATGGCTGGCGGCTGCCGAGGCGGCGGCGCTCGACGGGCTCGACCGCCACGACGAGGCGACCGCGGCCGAGCTCGCCGGCGACGACCCGTACCTCTCGGCGGTGCTCGTCCTCGGCGCCGGCAAGAAGTACGAGGCGAGACAGAAGGTAGTGAGCCGCGTCCTGACCGTGCTCGGCGCGCAGGGTCGCGCGATCCGGGCGAGCCCGCGCGGCTCCTGGACGTCGACCCAGTTTCGCTGGGCGCTGCTCGATCGGTGGCAGCCCGGAGCGGCAACGCGGCCGCAGCCCGAGGCCGCGCGTGCGGATCTTGCCCGGCGCTGGCTCGGCAGGTTCGGCCCCGCGAGCGTCGAGGATCTGCGTTGGTGGGCCGGCTGGACCATGGGTGCAACCAGAAAGGCGGTGGCCGCCAACGAAACCGTGGAAGTCGACCTCGACGGCCTGCCCGGGCTCGCGCTCGCGGAGGACATCGGGCAGGAGCGTGCCGTCGCCCCCTGGGCGGCGCTGCTGCCCGCCCTCGACGCGACGACGATGGGCTGGAAGGATCGAGGCTGGTATCTCGGCGACCACGGGCCGCTGCTCTTCGACGGGAACGGCAACGCCTCGCCGACCGTGTGGTGGGACGGGCGCGTCGTCGGTGGGTGGGCACAGGCTCCGGACGGCGAGATCCGCTTCCGCCTGCTCGAGGACATCGGTGCGGATGCTGTCGAGGCGGTCGAGGGCCGGGCGGCCGAACTCGCGGCACGCGTTGGCACTGCAAAGCTGAGCCCGCGGGCGCGTGGACGGTCGCCGGTGGAGACCGAGCTGCTCGCGTGAGCCGCATCCGCGATGAGTCTCGACCCCGGCGCGAGTCTGACGGGGTGAACGGCGACCACGAGAGGAGACAGCACCATCGAGCAGCCGTTCGCCAGGTTCATCGACTACCGCGGCAAGCGCTGAGCGCGGCAGACCGAAAGGAGCACGGAGATGGGCAAACTGGTGGTCACCGAGTTCGTGTCGGTCGACGGGGTGTTCGAGGATCCCGGCGGCAGCGAGGAGTTCGAGCACGGAGGCTGGACGTTCGAGTACGACCGCGGCGACGAGGGCAACGCGTTCAAGCTCGACGAGCTGATGGAGGCCGAGGTACAGCTGCTCGGCCGGGTGACGTACGAGGGCTTCGCCGCCGCCTGGCCCGGCCGCGACGGGCCGTTCGCGGAGAAGCTCAACTCCGACCCGAAGGTGGTCGTCTCGACGACGCTGACCGACCCGGAGTGGCAGAACACGACCGTCGTCTCCGCGGACGTCCCCGGGCAGATCCGGAAGCTCAAGGACGAGACCGAGGGCACGATCCTCGTCGCCGGCAGCGGCACCCTCGTCCGCACGCTGCTGGACGCCGACCTCGTCGACGAGCTGCGTCTGATGGTGTTCCCGACGATCCTCGGCCGCGGCAGGCGCCTGTTCCCGGAAGGGATCGACCGGCGCAGGCTCGAGCTCGTCGAGAGCCGGACCGTCGGCGGGGACGGTGTCCAGGTCCAGATCTACCGCCGAGCGGGGGACGGTGCGAGCTAGATCCTGGGGCGGTCACCGGAAATACACCTGCTGTTGACCGCATTTTCTCGCGATGCGATGCTTCCCTTCGCGTGATGACCTGGCCCCTCGCACCGACGGTGTTCGTCGTGGGCTCCCCTGGGTCGCCGACGAACGAGCGGCTGCGGGCCGCCTTCGCTGTCGCCGGAACACGGGCGCTGGTCGGGCCCGGCGAGCTCGCCGAAGAGCGAGCTCGCCCCGGCGACGTCGTCGTCGGCCGCCTGGACGTCCGGCCGAGCCTCGACGGCATCCAGCCGGGGCTCGGCCGTCTCCGCCGGTTGCGCGACCGCGGGATCCGGGTCGTCAACGACGCCGACACCCTGGTGGCGACGCACGACAAGCTCGCCACCGCGCTCCTGCTGCACGCCGCCTCGATCCCGCAGCCGCGGGCGGCGCACCTGACCGGCGAGGACGGCTCACCGGGGTTCGAGCCGCCGTACGTCGTCAAGCCGAGGTTCGGAAGCTGGGGCCGCGACGTGCACCTCTGCGACTCGCGGGCCGAGCTGCGGGCGTGCCTGCTGCATCTGCTCCGGCGGCCCTGGTTCCGGCGCCACGGCGCGCTCGTCCAGGAGCTGATCCCGCCGCGCGGGTTCGACCTGCGGCTGGTCGTGTCGGCGGAAACCGTCGTCGGGGCCGTCGAACGCGTCGCCGCGCCGGGCGAGTGGCGCACGAACGTCGCTCTCGGCGGCACGCGACGCCGGGCCTCGCCGCCGCTCGATGCGCGGAGCGTCGCGGTTGCAGCCGCAGCCGCGGTGAACGGAGAGTTCGTCGGCGTCGACCTGCTCCCCTGCGCCGACGGCTGGCGCGTGGTCGAGATCAACGGCGCCGTCGACTTCACCGACGACTACGCGCTCGACCGACGGGACGTGTTCGCGCGGGCGGTCGAGCCGTTCGTGCCGGGCGGCATCGTGCGGACGCTCCCCTCCGTTGCGGCGCCGCCGCGCGCGGCCGCCGTCTCGGCCTAGACGGCCTCCTGGCATCGCCCATCTAGACTCGTCGGCGGTGGCCGACTACGAGATCGCCGTCGTGGGCGGTGGGCCCGCGGGCCTGACGGCTGCGCTCTTCGCCGCACGGCACGGTCGAAGCACCGTCCTGCTCGACCCGCTCGGCATGGGCGGCGCGATCCTGAACACCGAGCGGATCGAGGACTTCCCGGGGTTCCCCGAGGGCGTGCCGGGGTTCGACCTCGGCCCGCGCGTCCAGGAGCAGGCGACGAGCGCGGGCGCGACGGTCGAGCCTGCCGAAGTGGCCGACCTCGAGCGCCGCGGCGACGGCTGGTGCGTGGCGACCGAGTCGCGGGAGCTCACCGCCGCCGCGGTGATCGTCGCCACCGGGACGAGCGCGCGCAGGCTCGGCCTGCCCCGCGAGGCTGAGCTGGAGGGGAAGGGCCTCAGCCATTGCGCGAGCTGCGACGGCCCGCTCTTCCGCGGGCAGACCGTCGCCATGGTCGGGGGCGGCGACTCAGCGCTGCTGGAGACGCTCGAGCTCGGGGGACACGACGTCCAGGTGGTGCTCGTCGACTCCGAGGCGGCGTTCAGCGGGCAGGACACCTATGCCCGGCGCGTGCTCGCGAGCAGCTACGTCCGGGTCAGGCAGCGCACGGTCGTCGAGGAGCTCCTCGGCGACGGTCGCATCGAGGGCCTCCGCCTGCGCGACCTCGCGAGCGGTGAGCCGTCGGCCGTGGAAGTGGCCGGTGTCTTCGTCCATGTCGGGCGCGTCCCGAACACCGAGCTGCTCGACGGCCTCGTCGCGCTGGACGACGGCCGGCGCGTCGTCACGGACACATGGATGCGGACCGAGCTTCCCGGGCTGTTCGCCGCCGGCGACGTTCGCGCCGACTCGCCTGGCCAGGCGGTCACGGCCGCCGGCGACGGCGCGACTGCGGCAATCGCGGCACACCGGTACCTGGCCGGGCGCTGAGGCTCAGCACCAGGCGTCGACCGAGACGGTCGGCCCGGGCATGCTCCGGAACTTCGCCCGCATCGGCGAGCCCATGAAGATGCTGAAGTGGCCGTTCGTCTGGCCGCCGGTGACGACGACGTTGATCCGGTCGGTCTCGAAGATCGGGATCAGCTCGTCCGGCGGCGCCTTCCGGTAGCCCGCGAACGGCTCGACACCCGCCTCGACCTGCTCGCGGATCATGTTCAGCATGATGTGATCCCAGAAGCGGCCGGCCGGGATCCGCGCGTTCTCGTGCACCCACTCGGCGAGCTTCTGCTTGGTGTCGAAGCCCTTCTGCACGAACTCGCGGGCGACGATCGGATCGAGCACGAAGGTGACGCCCATCGAGGGCTCGAGCCCGACCAGCATCGCCTTCAGCTTCTCCTCCCAGTGCTCGCGCAGGTGCTCCGACCACACGTTGCCCCACACGTAGAAGACGGTGACCGCGCTCTCGCCCGGTTCGAACCCGTGCTGGACGTGGTAGGGCTCCCACGGGCTCGCCTCCTCGTTCTCGGCGAACGTGACGCAGTTGTAGGAGAAGTTGTTGCCCTGCGAGCCGTTGTAGGAAAGCCCCGGCACCGACCCGCCCTGGAGGTTCTGGGAGGCGAGCCCGAACGCCCGGCCGATCGCCGAGTTCGCATAGGCGTACGGCCCCATCGCTCCGATCCCGGAGTTCATGCCGATCTCGCTCCGGATCGGGCCGTTGACCACGACCATGTTGCCCATCGAGGACATGCTGCTCTGGCGGCCCGTGTCGCCCGAAGACGCGAGCGCGAGCAGTACGGGGAGGTGCTCGGGCGCGGCACCCGCCATCACGGCGTTCACGGCCACCTTCTCGACGTCGTACGTCCAGTACTCCATCCCGATCGTCGGGCGGGTCTTGCCGACGATCTCGTCGGGGGCGCGGCTCGTGCCGGCCAGCATCGCCTCGACGCGCTCCTCCGTCGGCAGCACGATCGGCAGGTAGTCGGTCCAGTGGTTCTCGCGGAAGAACTCGTGCAGGTTCTCCTCGGTGTCGGGCTCCAGCAGCCGTGGCGTCGAGCGGTCCCACCCGCTCCCGCGCAGGTCCTCGTCGGAGAGCGGCCGTGTGAGCAGGTCGAACACGCGCTCCATGAACGGCGCTCCGTGGACCGGGTCGTCGCCCTCGACGTAGCCGCGGAGCACGGCCGGCGGCTGGTTGAACATCGGCACCGGCACGAACGCCTGCCGCGCCCGCGGCATCCCCTGCGCCCGTGCGACGGACTCGACGAGGCGCGAGAACACCTGCACGTGCACGGCCACGGCCGGAATCCCGAACTCCGACTCCATCGAGATCATGTGGCCGGAGACCTCCGGCGCGCAGCCCGGTCAGGTGCCGACGCCGATGATCGCGGCGTCGCCCTCGGCCGCGATCCGCCCGTACAGCTCCGGGTCGGGCCGGTGCTGGTCGCGCATACGCACCACCTCGGTCCGGATCCCTGGCTCGTGCTCCGCGAGCCAGCCGTGCAGCTGGCGCATGAACTCGTCGGAGTTCTCGAAGCCGACGTCGACCAGGAACAGCCGCTTGCCCTGCAGCGTCTCCAGCGCCGGCGCCATTCCCCGGGCGTCGACCTTCGGCGGGTACCCGCGCGGGTCGAGAACGGTCAGCCTGGTCCCGACTTCGGTCGCCATCAGCGCCAGGGATCGATCGGGGACACGAGCGGCACGTTGGGATCGGAGCGGAACGCCGGCGGCATCTGTGCCCCCTGGAAGATACTGAAGTGCCCGTTCGTCTCGCCCCCGGCGACGACGACGTTGACGCCGAACTGCTGGAAAAGCGGGATCAGCTCGTCGGGCTCGGCCTTCGACAGGCCCGCCCAGGGCTCGACGCCGCCCTCGACCTGCTCGCGCACCATGTTCAGCATGATGTGGTCCCAGAAGCGGCGCGCCGGGATCCGCACGTTGTCGAACACCCACTGGGCGATCTTCTCCTGCGAGTCGAGGCCCTTCGCGCAGAACTCCCGGGCGACGATCGGGTCGAGCACGAACAGCGCTCCCTCGAGCGGCTCGAGCCCGGACATCATCGCGACGAGCTTCTCCTGCCAGTGCTCGCGCAGGTGCTCCGACCAGACGTTGCCCCAGACGTAGAAGACGGCGACGGTGCTCTCCTCGGGCTGGTGGCCGCGGAAGACGTGGTACGGCGGGAATGGGCTCCGCTCCTCGTTCTCGGCGAAGGTGCAGCAGTTGTAGGACAGGTTGCTGCCCTGGGAGCCGCCGTAGGAGAGGCCCGGCACCGAGCCGCCCTGGAGGTTCTGGGAGGCGAGCCCGAAAGCGCGGCCGATCGCCGAGTTCGCGAAGTTGTACGGCCCCATCGCGCCGATCCCGGAGTTCATGCCGATCTCGTTCCGGATCGGGCCGTTGACGACGACCATGTTGCCCATCGAGGACATGCTGCTCTGGCGGCCGGTGTCGCCGCTGGCACAGAGCGCGAGGATCACGGGGAAGTGCTCGGGCGCAGCGCCCGCGATCACGGCGTTGACCGCGACCTTCTCGACCGTCGACTCCCACACCTCCATGCCGACGGTCGGACGGTGCTTGCCGACCACCTCGTCCGGCGAGCGGCTCGTCCCCGCAAGCATCGCCTCCACCCGCTCCTCCGTCGGCAGCATGATCGGCAGGTAGTCCGTCCAGTGGTTCTGCCGGAAGAGCTCGTGCAGGTTCTCCTCCGTGTCCGGCTCTAGGAGGCGCGGCGTCGAGCGATCCCACCCGCTCCCGCGCAGGTCCTCGTCCGCCAGCGGCCGGGTGAGGAGACCGAACACACGCTCCATGAACGGCCCGCCGTGCACGGCGTCGTCGCCCTCGATGTAGCCGCGCAGCACGGCCGGAGGCTGGTTGAACATCGGGGCCCGCACGAACGCCTGCCTGGCGCGCGGCATCCCGTTCGTGCGAACGGTGCTGTCGACCAGCCGGGCGAACACGTGGACGTGGATGCCGACGGTCGGGATCCCGTACTTCGACTCCATGTCGATCACGTGGCCGGAGACCTCCGGCGCGCAGCCCGGTCAGGTGCCGACGCCGATGATCGCGGCGTCACCCTCCGCCGCGACCCGCTCGCAGAGCTCGGGATCCGGGTTGTGCTGGTCGCGCCAGCGCACCACCTCCGTCCGGATCCCGGGCTTGTTATCGGCGAACCAGCCGTGCAGCTGGGCCATGAAGTTGTTCGAGTTCTCGAAGCCGATGTCGACCAGGAACAGCCGCTTGCCCTGCAGCGTCTCCAGTGCCGGCGCCATCCCGCGCGCGTCGACCTTCGGCGGGTATCCGCGCGGGTCGAGGACGGTCAGCTTCCGTTCGGCGCTCGACGCAACGCTCATGGCTCCTTTCCCGAGCTTCCCGACGCCTCGCCGATCGGAACCTGCTGCTCGCCGAGATAGCTGGCGACCAGCAGCTGGCGGTCGGCCCGCAGCGTCTCCACGCGCTCGTGGAGGACGATCTCGCCGTGCGAGAGCACGTAGCCGCGGTCGGCGACCTCGAGCGCGAGCTGCACGTGCTGCTCGACCAGCAGCACGCCGCAGCCGCTCGCCTGTGCGTATTCGCGCACGACCGGGAGCAGGCTTTCGACGATCACCGGCGCCAGGCCGAGCGAGAGCTCGTCGAGCAGTAACAGGCGCGGCTTGCGGGCGAGCGCGCGTCCGACGGCGAGCATCTGCTGCTCGCCGCCCGAGAGCAGCCCGACCCGCCGCATCCGGAGCTCGCGCAGCTTGGGGAAGCTCTCGTAGGCGATCTCCTCGTCCGGGCGCGTGCCCTGGTACCCGAGCCGGAAGTGCTCGGCCACCGTCAGGCCGTAGAAGATTCCGCGCCCCTCCGGGACGTGGACGATCCCGCGCCGAGCCCGTTGTGTCGGCGAGACCCGGACGAGGTCTTGCCCCTCGTACACGACCCTGCCCCGCATCGGCCGGACGAGCCCCGAGATCACCCTCAGCGTGGTCGTCTTGCCCGCCCCGTTCGCGCCGAGCAGCGCGACGACCTCCCCCGCTCCGATGGACAGGTCGAGCCCGCGAATCACGGGCGCCTGGTCGTAGCCGGCGGCCAGACCCTCGATCGCGAGCAGCGAGTCCGTCGTGGTGCTCATCCCTTGATCGCCTGTTCGACCTCGGCGCCCGCGCTGCCGAGGTACGCCGCGATTACGCTCGGGTCGCGCCGCACGACGTCGGGTGGGCCGTGGGCGATCACCTTCCCGAACTCGAGGACGATCACGTAGTCGGAGATCGAGAGGACAAGCCCCATGTCGTGGTCGACGAGCAGCATCGCCTGGCCCGCGTTTGCGACCTCCTTGAGGCGCCGGCCGAGATCCTCGCTCTCGCGCGTGTCCAGCCCGGCCGCGGGCTCGTCCAGGCACAGCACTCGGGGCCGGGCTGCGAGGGCGCGGGCGACGCCTACGAGCTTCCGCTGCCCCTGGCTGAGGTCCGCGGGCATGTCCTCGAGCCTCTCGTCGAGCCCGAGCAGGTGGAGCGTCTCGTCGACGGCCGCGGTCGTGTCGACTGGTCGCGAGAGCACCTCCTTGATCGTCGCCCAGACCGACGGCCGATAGGAGGCGACCGCCAGGTTCTCGCGCACGGTCAGATCGTCGAACAGCTCGATCGACTGCCACGTCCTCGCCAATCCGCGGCGTGCACGAACGTGCGCGGACAGCCCGTCCAAGGTTTGTCCGTCGAGCGAGACCGTCCCTCGATAGGGAACGAATCCCGAGACGGCGTCGATGAAGGTGGTCTTGCCCGCTCCGTTCGGACCGATCAGCCCGACCAGTCGGCCGTCCGAGACCTCGACGTCGACCTCGTTCAGCGCGCGGAGCCCGCCGAAGGAGACCGAGATCCCGGAGGCGACGAGCGCAGCCGTCACCGCTTCCCCTCGTCGCCCGTGGCAGTGGCCGCGGGCGACCGAAGACGAGCGAGTCGGGCCCCGGGCCCGCTCGGCGACGTTCCGGCTGCCCGTCGTCTCTTCTTCTGCTGCTGCTTCTTCCAACCCGTGCCGGCGATGCCCTCGGGATTGACGATCAACGTGATGATGAGGGCGAAGCCGCCGACCAGGAGCGCCCAGTTGCCGGACAGGCCGAGAAACCGGTCGAAGGTGTGCGGGAACAGGCCCTCCGTCGCGCCGACTCCGGCGATCACCGCCCCGGAGACCATCGTGATGCCGCCGAAATAACCGAACGCGATCAGCCCGAGCGCCGCCACCGCCCCGAACCGGCTGTAACTCACCGACCCGAAGTTGTAGGCGTAGAGCGCACCGGCCATACCCGCGACGAAGGCGGCCATGGCGAAGCCGGCAAGCTTGACGTTACGGACGTTGATTCCGGCTGCAGCCGCGGCGCGTTCGTTCGAGCGAACGGCGAGCATCCGCTGGCCGAGGCTCGAGCGGCGCGTGTTCGCGACGAGGAGCCCGAGCAGGATGGTTGCGGCCAGCACGAGGAAGCCGAACGTCGGGCTCGGGATCTTGTCGTCCACGCCTCGGAACGGCCCACCGGGCGAGAGATCGAGACCTCCGATCGCCGGCTGGGCGACGGGCGATCCCTGGTCGCCACCGCCCCACCTCGCGTTCAGAAAGCCGAACTGCTCGAGTGCGACCGCCGCCGAGAGCGTGACGATCGCCAGGCTCACGCCGCGGACGCGCAGAGCCGAGACGGCGACGAGAAGCCCGACGATCGTCGCCACGGAAGCTCCGATCAGAAGCGAGATCGGGAACTTCGCCCAGACGCCGCCGACATCCGTCGTGAGGTGGGACATCGTGAAGCCGGCGACACCGGCGAGCGCGAGCTGCACGACCGAGATCTGGCCGACGAAGCCGATGATGACGACGAGGGAGAGACAGATGACGATGCCGAGCAGCGAGTTGATCAGTGCCTGCCTGAAGTCGTACGGGAACACGATCAGCGCGACGACGCCGAGGATCGCCGCGATCGTCGCCGGCCTCAGCAACCGCTCGGGCCTGGGAACGACGGGCAGCCGCCTCTCGACGACCTCGCCGCGTCCGGGCAGGCTCGCCCCTCGTAAGAACAGGGCGAGGACGATGACGAGGAAGACGAACAGCTCCGAGAGGCCCCGGAGCGGGGCCCCTCCCGAGTCCGTCGGGAACCAGCTCTGCGTCCCCCAGTAGATGAGCAGTGACTGGAAGATCCCGATCGCCAGCCCGGCGAAGCACGCGACGAAGTAGGAGGTGAACCCGGCGAGCAGCGCTGCGCCGAGCGCGGGCACGACCTGAAAGGCAAGCGTCTGCGCATCGAGGGAGATCAGCGGCGCGACCAGCACCCCGAGCCCTCCTGCGACGACGCTCGCGAGGCAGGTGTTCATGACCGCAAGCCGGCTCGGAGACAGGCCGGCGAGCATCGCGGAGACCTCGTTCTCCGACGAGGCCCTCGTCGAGAGGCCGAACGGCGTCCACCGGTACAGCGCCGCGAGCACGGCCGCGACCACCACGACGATCCCCGCGAGGAGGAATCGATCGATCGGCACGACCCGCGAGAAGATCGTCACCGTGTCGGACGGAAGCACCGACGGCGCCGACTTCAGGCTGTTGCCGAAGATCACGATCATCCCGGACTCCAGCACCAGCAGCAGGCCGAGCGACGCGGCGAGCTTGGCGAGCGGCGTCGTGTTCCGGAGCGGGCGGAAGACCGTCAGCTCGACCAGAACGCCGAACCCGGCCATGCAGACGAGGGTCAGCACGAATGCCGGCACGGTCGACAGGTGAAAGCCGAAGAACCCGGTCCTGAATGCCCAGAAGATGTAGGCGGCGACCATCGCGATCGCGCCGGTGGCGACGTTGATGACGCCGGAGCCGCGGTAGATGAGGACGACACCGAGCGCGATGCTGGCGATCAGGGCGCCCGCGCCCAGCCCGAGTGCCCCGTAGAGGATGACGTCCTGCATCCCGCGTCAGTCTGGCACGGAGCACCGGGCCCGACGCCTGCCGGGCCCGGCGCTCATTCGATGGACCGTCGCTATTTCGCCCCGGGTGGCTTCAGCCAGCCCGAGGCCACCTTCCAGATGCCTTTGCCGGCGTAGTTGTAGAACTGGGTCTGGTTGCCGCAGGCGGCGGGCTCTCCTGGGGACACCTTGCCGCATGCGATCTCCGGCGGGCCGAGCACGGTGGGACCGCGGAAGGCCTTGAACCCGGCGATTATCGCGCCGGGCGTGAGCTTGTTGAACGGGATCGCGTTCATGATCTTCACGGTCGCGAGCGTCTGCTCCCAGGCACCCTCCGCAAAGACCCAGAGCAGGTCGTTGACCGTCGCCCCGTACTGGATGCCCTTCTTCAGATACAGCTTCGACTGCGGGCCGGGCAGATTCACCAGCGTCTGAGCGATGCCGTAGGTCCACTTCGGGATGTCGCCGCCCGCGTAGGCCGCCCGCGGAAGAAATGTGCAGATCGGCGTCGAGAGGACCGGCTTCGTGTAGTGGATCTGGTCGATCGCCCGCGCGAACGGCACGCACGTCGTGAATCCGAGCGCGGCGACGATCATGTCGCTCGAACTGGCCTGCGTCGCTGCCCCGAGCAGGTCGGTCGAGAGTGGCGGGACACCGATCACGGTCACCTTCAGGCCGACCTGCTGTAGGCCCTTCTTCAGGGCGATCGCGGCCGTGTCGGCGCCGGGATCGGTCGGATACACGATCGCGGCGGACTTCACCTTGGGCAGGAACCGCTTCGTGTAGGTGCCGAATGGGCCGAGCACGCTCGTCTGGCTGCCGTTGAGGAAGAAGACGTTCTTCGCAGTCGGGTCGGCCGGGTTGGCGGTGACGACGCCGACGATCGCCTTCGTGCCCTTGACGGTCGCGTAGATCGACTGGTTACCGACGGTGACGAACCCGAAGATGATCGCCTTCGTGTTCTTGTCGTTGACCATCTTCTGGCCGCAGCGGACGCCTTCCTCCTCCGCCTGCGCCCAGAAGCACTCGTTCAGCTTGAGCGGATGCCCGTGAACGCCGCCGAGTTCGGCATTGATCATCTTCACTTCCGCTTCGATCACATGCGTCGCCTGCGGGAAGTTGAAGTTCGGCGGCCCGCCTTGCCCGTTGATGAAGCCGAGCGTGACCGGTGACAGCTTCGGGTTGGCCTTGCCCTTGCCGCCGACGTATGCCTGGTAGTTGAGGACCTGTGCCGGCGGGAGCGCGCTCGTGGCCGCGAGTGCCGCGACAGCCGATACGGCGAGACAGGCTCCGAACGTCACTGCAAGCGCGAATCCGCGCCGCCCGCGGGCGACGCTCAGAAGTCCCACTGGACGCATTGTCTGACTCCTTCTCCGAGCCTCGGGAACGCTCCGCGCGTGGGCGCCCTCATGCCTATGGCCCGACTGGCACACCGACGCTTCTGCACGGCTTCCGTTGGGTTGGCCTGATGCTCGTGATGCTCGTCCGCCGCGACTATCCCGCCGGCCCCGACGGGTGTCAAGGCAGGGTGCGCTCGTTGTTAACTCGGTCTCCGGCGCTCCAGCGTGTCGCGAAAGATCGGGTTGGAGAGCAGGAAGTCGATCTCCTTCGCCCGCTCCTCGTTCCGCGGCTCGTCGGGGAACGAGGCGACCATCGCCCGGAACCGCTCCTCGGCTCCCTCGCGGAACTCGCGGTGCGTGAAGATGTAGAGGTCGTCGTTGCGGATGCCGGCCAGCACGCGCTCGCCGCATTCGATCGGATCCATCCAGAGCGGCGAGTTGGGACGCTCCTCGAGGTCGCGCTCGAGGTCGGTGTAACCCGAGTCGGCGTACCGCTCGGGGCGGATGCGGCCGCCCTCGCGGATGTTGGTCTGCACCGGACCGGGGCAGAACGCGGAGACACCGATCCCCTCACCGGCAAGCTCGCTGCGCAGCGCCTCCGAGAGGCCGATCACTGCGGCTTTGGCCGTGATGTAGATCGCGGCGCCGGGGATCGGGAGCACGCCGGTCATCGAGGAGGTGTTGACGACGTGGCCGCCCTCGCCGTGCGCCCGCATGCGCGGCAGGACGGTCTGGATCCCGTTGACGACCCCGCCGACCAGCACGCCGAGACCCCAGTCCCAGTCGTCGTAGCGAGCGTCGGTGACCGGGCCGAGGATGCCCATGCCGGCGTTGTTGCACAGCACGTGGACGTGGCCGAAGACGCTCTCGGCCTCGTCGGCAGCGCGCGTGAACGCATCGCGGTCCGTGACGTCGAGCTCGATGGCGTGGATCGGGTTCCCGGCGAGTGTGTCGAGAGCCGTCTCGATGTGGTCGGGCCGCAGGTCGGCGATGACGACGTTCATCCCGGCGCCGGCGAACGCCGTCGCCATGCCGAGGCCGATCCCGCTGGCGCCGCCGGTGACGAACGCCGTCCTGCCCTCGACCTCGTGCACGGTCAGTCGCCTGGCCAGGAAGCCAGCGCCTGCGCCTTTCCGGCGCGGCGACCGTCCTCCACCGCGAGCCGATCGGGCGGCACAGGCTCGTCCGGGAACGCGGCGATCGTCTCGTCGAAGATCTCACGCAGCTCGTCTCGGTGATCGGGGTGCGTGAAGACGTAGAAGGCGTCGTTCCGGACCGCGCGCAGGACCTTCTCGCCGATCTCGTCCGGGTCCATCCCGGCCTCGTGTAGCCCGGGCAGGATCTGCATGAACCCGGGGTCGGCCGGGGTGGTGTCCGTCGACAGCTCGGCGGGCCGGATCGAGTCGCTCTCGTAGATCTTGCTCTTGACCAATCCCGGGCAGACCATCGAGACGCCGATCCCGTACGGGAGCAGGCTCCAGCGGAGTGCGTCGGAGAGGCCGTGGACGCCGAACTTCGCAGTTGTGTAGATCCCGGCGCCGGGCCCGGCCACGAACGCCGCCATCGACGCGGTGTTGACCACGTGCCCGCGCTCGCCGTGCGCCTTGATCCTCGGCACGAAGGTGACGACGCCGTTGACGACCCCGCCCAGGTTGACGCCGAGCACCCAGTCCCAGTCCTGGTAGGTCGCGTCGGCGATGTCGTTGAAGAGGTTGATGCCGGCGTTGTTGCAGAGCACGTGCACGTTGCCGAGGGCGCGCTCGGTCTCGTCCGCGGCACGTGCGAACGCGTTGCGGTCGGTCACGTCGAGCTCGATCGCGTGGACCTCGCCGTCGAGGTCGGCGCTTGCGGCCTCGAGGTGGTCGGGCCGGATGTCCGCGATCGCGACCTTCATTCCCGCGGCGAGAAACGCCCTTGCCATTCCCAGCCCGACGCCGCTGCCACCGCCGGTGATGAACGCGACCTTGCCCTCGACCTCGCGCACCCGCCGGACCTTATAGTCGCGCCGGAATGGCGGCCACCACCGTGCGAGCGGACGTCGTCGGCAGCCTGCTGCGACCCGAGTACCTGCGGGAGGCGAGGGACGTGGCGCGGGCAGGCGATCTCGACGCAGGCGAGCTGCACGCTCTCGAGGACAAGGCGGTACTCGAGGCGATCGCCCTCCAGGAGAGCGCGGGCATCGAGGCGATCACGGACGGCGAGTTCCGGCGGACGGGGTGGATCGCGTTCATCCCGATGGTCGACGACCCGCTGTTCGAGGCTCCCGTCAGCGGCTTCGAGTTCCTGGACGCCGCCTCCGGCTGGCGCGGCCTCTGGAAGACCGGTGCCGGGGATCCCGCCGACACCTCGGCCCTGCCGCCGGAGGAGCCGTTCGTCACGCGCCGGCTCCGGGTGGAGCGCGACATCGTCGGCGACGAGTACTCGTTTCTGAAAGCGAACGCGAAGGCCCGCGCCAAGTACACGATCCCGGCGCCGAGCTGGAGCCG
>Ga0070683_100000397_pt1 | contig 30109 bp, 27 predicted proteins | sample KBSC713LmetaG_FD_64662 | JGI IMG/M metagenome (GOLD analysis project Ga0070683, IMG submission 64662) | Corn rhizosphere microbial communities from Kellogg Biological Station, Michigan, USA - KBS C7.1-3L metaG | ecosystem: Host-associated > Plants > Roots > Rhizosphere ... | reverse complement strand
GAGCAAACGATCTCGCTCCGCGCGGTCGACGGCGTTCCATGCGCCGCAATACGCGATGACGGCATCGTCTGGCTTGAGCGGGCGCGAGCCCTGCTGCGCCGTCGCCCGCAGAGGCCATATGCAACTGACAATTCCACTCATGACGACAGCTGATAGACTCGAAAATCTGATCATGTTATTCGGTCTCACCGTCGTTAGAGCTTTGACAAAAGCACAGTGTGTCGCGTCGCTTCCGCTTTTCGTGATCGTCACCGGCGCGCCCAACGCCGTGCCGACCTCCGTCTCGTTCAAGAGTGAACAAGGATCGGCGAACACCGCGGCACGCACTGAGCTCGCACTGCAAAGGATCGCCATCGAGGCGCCGATGATTGCTGTCGTTTTCGTGATCATGGCGGTCTCCGCGCTTCAGAAGCGTTGATTGACTCGTTCCGTCTACATCAACGTTGCCCAACTCGGCGTCGACTGCAACTATCCCAACAGCGCGTGCTATAACACCGCCTTCGGTTCCGCTCGCCTCAACCAGACCTTTATGCGCTTTCCGATTGCCGCGGTGGCGTCCGGATTGAAGTCGCGCGTCGTGTGCCAGGCATTCTCGGGCTCGATGTCGACGTCCATCGCTTGTCGAACGGCCGCAGCGACGCGCGCGTCACGGATGATCGTGAGACATTCCGTATTCAGGTTCGCGCTCCGCGGGTCGAGGTTGAACGTCGCAATGACCGCGATCTCGTCATCCACGACCATCGACTTTGCGTGGAGACCGAACTTCGGCGCGAAATTCAGCGTCGACTGCAGCGCACCGGTCATCAACCGACGACGCTCCGCCGCGTCAGGCTTGAACTCGTAAATGTCGACACCGATCCCGAGCAACGCGTCGCGCTCCCGCTGATAACCGCTGAACGCATCGAGGTTGTCGGTGGACGCGAGACTGTTCGTGAGAATCCGAACGTGCACGCCGCGCCCGATCGCCTCGCGGAACAAGTCTTGGCTCTGCTTCGTGGTCACGAGGTACGGCGACTCGATGGTCACTGATTTTCGAGCGCTCTTCACGAGCCGAATCAGCTCGCTCGTAGTGACGCCGCCGCCGCCCAGTCCATCAGCCCCTGAATTCTTCCCGGGTATGTCGGCGACGAAGCTGACGCTGTCCGACCATACCAGCGACCCCGATTGGAGCATCTGCTCGAACGCGACGGGTACCGCCGTGATACGCTCGCGAACCTGCGGCCAGAAGTTGCTGGGATCGCACGCGTACTCGTGCAGGTATCGGTAGACCGTCGCGGTGTCGGGAGTGGTCGTCGACCGAACCAACTGCCCGACCGGCACGCTCAGCGCGTTGTCCCAGAAGACATTGAATGAACGTTGCACATCGGCCGATGCACCGCCGATCAGTAGCACGTCGCGATCACGAAAGTTGTATTCGTGATCGTAGTCGAAATACTCGTCGGCAATGTTGCGACCGCCGGTGATGACGACTTGTCCATCCACGATGAAAGTCTTGTTGTGCATCCGCTGATTGAAGCCGCGGAAATCGGTCGCGAGGTTGAAGACTTTCGTGGGAAGATTCTTGCCGATGTTCGTCGTCGGGTTGTAGAGGCGAATCTCGATATTCGGATGTGCATCGAGCGCGAGCAGCTTATCGGCGTCTGTCTCGAGCATGAAATCGTCGACGAGCAACCGCACATGCACGCCGCGGTCGGCGGCTCGCAGGAGATAGTCGACGGCGATCAGCCCGACGTTGTCGGCCGAGAAGATGAAGTACTGGACATCGATCGAATGCTCTGCGGCCTCGGTGAGCCAGGCGCGCGCGATCATCGACACATCGCCTTCTTCGAGCGGGTAGACGCCCGTGCCGGTGCGCATCCGCGAGGCCAACGGTGCGAGATGCTCGGACAGCTTCGCATCGGTCGTCTGCACTTGCTTGCAGAACGCCGCGTCCGCGGTGACGGCACGGGCAGGTACCGGCGCGCGTTTACACGCTGCGGTCAGTATTGCACAAGCGAGAGCGACGACGACGCGCCTGCCGACTTTCATAGGCCGGACCCTTGAATCGGCGAAGTTTATTGAATCGTGAAGGCCGTGATGCGGAGCTCCGGGGCGGCCGTCGCCGGCTTGCGACATGCCGTCAGGCTTGTCACTACGAGAAGCAATGGGCGAATACGACAGTGACGCGGTTTGGCAATCGCTAACGTGTGTCAGTCGGTCGATGGTCATCAATCGAAGCGTCGATTTGCTCGGACCACCATTCCGACGCCGACCACCAGAAGGAGTGAGCCATAGATGGCCCACTTCGTTTGGCCGGTCATGAAGCTGCCCGGGAGGATGTTGATTCCCTGGAGAAACCACACACAGCCTATCAAAGAACACAAAACTCCGACGATGTTCAGTACGATTCGCATTTTTTTGTCCTAGCGTCTCTCCAAAAACCCTCTGCCCTCGAGGATCGCGGGCATCGCCTTGTCGATTCGTGCCACCCGCGTCGCGGACTGCTTGGCCGCGGCGAAGTGATTCCGACGGCGATTGCCTCGCGCACGTAGGCCTTGATGATCGACGCCTTCGCTTTGATCTCTTTCACGCTGATGAACTTCATCACGCGACCGGCGTGGGTCTGGCTGAGCTGCACCAGGACCTTATTAGGATCATTTAAAAGGGCGCCTTGGAAGAAGGCCAGCCCGAAATAGTCCTTGAAGCCCTGCAAGATGACTACGTTCTTACCACCGACCGTGTACGTAGGCTTCCCCCACTTGCACTCCTCGGTCATCTCGAAGCCGGCGAGCAATCGCTGCATCTCGGCGATCTCCGCCTTCCACCGGTCTCGATACGCCATCTCCATCGCGGCACCGTCCTCCAGAGTATTTTGCTCGCGGTCGTCACGGGCGACCATGACATATAGGTATTCGCCATGCCGCCCTTCACATTCGCGCGACGGCAATCCTCATGTACGCCGACCGCGCCGCCACCTTCGACTTGCCTTGCGCGAATCGATTGTTCCAATCGACCATCCCGGAATCGTCCACGACTCGCATGCCGACGGACCCCAGTTCGGCGGCCATCTCCTCGAGGGTCCAATAGCTGATCTGCGGCTCGCCGATGAGGCGGAGGATCAAGTGTTCGATGAATCGGTGGCGAACCGTGTGATAGTTCACGATCAGCGTCGAACCGGATGCGCTTCGGCCGGCGATCCCGGTGAGCGTCGCATGCATCGCGTCGTGCGTGAGATACATGACGACGCCTTCCCAGATCCAGCAGGTCGGCACCGACGGATCGTGCCCCGCGCGGTCCAAGACCTTGTCGATCGACTCGTGCTCGAAGTCGATCGGGACGAAGCTCACCGCGCCAATCGGCCGAGGGAGCTCGGGGACATGACTGCGCTTGTCGGCCTGCGTGGTCGGGTGATCGACTTCGAAGACCTTCACGCCGGCGAGCTCTGACATCCGCCACGCGCGTCCATCGTAGCCGGCGCCGAGGATGACGAGTTGTCGCGCGCCGATCACGACCGCGTCACGCACGGCACGATCGATTGCCGTCGTACGGAGCGCGAGGTTGTCGGCCATTCCCCGCGCCGCCTCCAGGTGCATGCTCGGCTTTCCGCCTCGCGCGATGCGTTCAGTCTTTTCTAAAGTCTTTTTGCCTTTCTCATTGAGAAAGACGCGCGCGGTTGGGTCGCTGAAGTTCGGAACGTGCGAGAGTCCGGTGTCGGCAATCGCGCGTGCGAGTGTGACGAGTTGCGCAGTTCTGCTCGGGCGTCCGCGCTTCATGACGGTGTCCTTGCCTCAGGCTACGCGATCAACTCGATGGCTGCGCGAACACCTGGCGCCCGAGCCAGCCGCTCATCGCCGGTCACGAGGGGGGCGCGCAGCGCCTCGGCGAGCGCGACGTATGCCGCATCGTACGCCGTCAGATCCTCTCGAAGCTCCCAGATACGCGGCAACATCGCTTCGTGGGTATAGCGCACGACTGGAAACATGGTCATCGTGTCGAGTGCAACGCCGGCGCGCAACTCCGAAAGCTCACCACGGCTGACGTAGCGACGGAGGACCTGCGCGACCTCGAGGTCGAGCAGGGCCGGCGCGTGGATGGTTTCGCCGTCGCGCAGGAGCCTACGCTCCACCGCGGCGGCGAGCGGCGTTTGTAGCAGGAGCTCGAGGATCGACGACGCATCGGCAACGATCACCGCGACTCTCGCTCGGCGCGGACGGCAGCACTCGGACGCGTGCGAAGCGACGCGGGTTCGGCCGACGCCAACCGCTCACGCAACTCGGCGGGCGTCAGTCGCTCCGCGGCGGCCTCGAGCTCGCGGCGCAGATAGTCGGACAGCGACATACCGGCGAGCGCCGCGCGGGACCGGAGCCGGCGGTGAACCGCGTCGGGAACGTGTCGGATCTGGATCATCTTCGCCATGGTTGGAACATGGTTGCATGTTTTGCACATGTCAAACACGGCCTTGCCGCGACTCCGCGCGAGATTGGCGAAGCGTTGCGCGCACAAACGCCGCAAGGTCACCGTCCCGAATCGCCGCCAGCTCATCCACATCCGCTTGCTCGAGCGGAGTCATTCGGTCGCGCTGTCGCGCGGCTCGCTCGAGCGCGCTGTCGGCCAGTGCATTCAGTCGAAAGTTGTACGCGGCAATTGGGAGGAGCGCGATCGCACTTCCATACAGGCTGTCGATCGCCAACGCACGTCGAGCAAATGATACCGAAGTCGTCTCTCCCTTCAGCGACGCCGTGAACCCGGCCCGCACGAGGTCGTAGGCTTCCATCGACGTCGTCGACGAAGAACTGTTCGGCGACACGAAGAATTCGTTGTCGGTCGCGGAGCGAAGCGCGGTTGCGACGCGCTGCGCGAGCGCTGGAATCGCAAGAGTGGGCGACTTCGCCTGCGGCTCTGACCGCAGGCAACGATTGCACTATGGCTCCGGACGCGCTGTTCACGACGCGCGTGCGAAACTGCACGAACATGCCGCTGGTTTTTTCTGCGGCAGAGAGACGTGACCAAGTAGTAACGCCGGCCTACACGATCAGGGTTTTTCCAACGAGCCGGGATTGAGCGCAACAAAAAGCAGGACACCGACGAATGCGATCGCGATCGTAGCCGGCGAACCGCCCTGCAAATAGAGAATCACGGCGAGAAGAGACATCAGCTCGACGAGCGCCCACATGCGCAGGGCCGGAGTTGCCGCTTTCGCCCAGAACTGATCCGACGACTCGTTCGTCGATCGTCGCGGTACGGCGCGACGAAAGACGAGTGCGGTAGCGCCTGCGGCCACCGCAAGCGCAAGGAGCACATTCACGATGAGAGGCGACATCCACGCCGATCGAATCCACGATCGCTTCAGGACAAACTGAACGACAATCCCAAACATCACGACGCCGCTGATGAGCGAGCTGTGGATCGTGCGAATGGACCGCGCGGAAGCTGCGGGCCACTGGGATGCTCTCGTCGTCGACATGAGAACCCGGGGGATGGAGGCAGTCTGGGCTGTTCGACTTTTATAAAACGGTGGCAGCGCGCATCTGTCCGGATGATAACTCTTATAATACTGATTTCGGCTCGACGCGCCTCAACCAAACCGTAATTCGCTTGCCGATTTCCACGGCCGTGGAGGAGCAGGTCGCGGCGGCGCTGGAGGGGTCGCCGACAGCACGAACATCGTCAACCGCGTGGCGACGCTCAAAACAACGATCGGCGTAATCCGGAAAATGCCGAGCGACGCGCTGATGAAGGCCCATTCGGATGCGAGGGGTGAGTTCCGAAATAGCACCGAGGGAAAATATGATCAGGCGAAGCCAAGTTGCTGGAGCATCAGGGACTGATCCCACTGCTCCCAGCGCTCCACCGCTTTGCCGTTCGCGACACGATCCACAATGAGGCCGTCGACCGAAATCCGCTTCCCCGTCGGCGGCGCCGCGCCGAGCGGCCCGGTGTGCGTCGCGGTCGCGTGCCAACGAAAGGCCACGCGGTCTCCGTCGACAATTTGATCTTCCATCTTGAACTGAATGTCGGGAAACGCGCCGAGGAACCCGCCGATGACTTCCTTCCAGGCGCCGACTCCGCGAATCGGATCCGCGACGCTGGTGAGATGAAAGACGCAGTCCGGCGTGAACGCAGTATCCGCTGGTGAGACATCGCCGCGATTGAGTCCCTCGATCCAGACTCGCTGGTACTCCATCAACGATTTGACCGGCATCTCGAACCTCGACGCAAAGGTGAACGGCTTCGTAAACCCAAGGCGCTGTTAGCCTACCGGCACTACGAGATCCGGGCAAGAGGACGACGGCGCCGAATCAGGCCTGATGCCGCGGGCGCCGGCCCAGCGTCCACCAATACCTTCGCGCGCGGATCCACTCTGAGATTGAGTCCCTCGAGTGACCGCGCGCCGAGCAGCACCAAGTCTCCCGGCGCGGCAAATACGACCTCGTCGATCGTGACGGTACCACCAGCATAAACGAACGCTGGACCGACGTAGCGCTCCAAGATCGTTCCGTCCGCCTGTCGAAAGCGCAACATCTTCCATCGCTGGACGCCCAGCGATTCCAGAACAGTCGCTGGAACCCACGTCAACTCGGCACCCGTGTCGACGAGCGCGGATTGCAGGACGCGACGCTCGCCCGGACGCGCCGGGTTCTCGATCGCGATATCGGTTCGGAATGCTCCCATGTCGTCTGACACAATACCTCCGGACGCAATGATATCATCACCGAAATGCCGCCACCTTTCGCAATCTACCGTTATCCTCGTGATGTTGATCGCCGGGTGGGTTGGGCTTAATTCCCTGTCACCCCGCTTCGCGCGGACTGACGACGTCGAGGAGAGCTCATGAGGATGCTGGCGACACTGTTGGCTGGCCTGCTGATATCAGCCGCCCAGATCGAAGCGCAAACAATCACGATCGACAACGTCACGATCGTCGATGTCACGAACGGTCGACTGCAACAGCATAAGAGCATCGTCGTCGAAGGAAATCGCATCGCGCGAATCGACGACGCGAGCGACAAGACCCGAGCCGCTGCCACCCTCGACGGCACGGGCATGTTCGTGATCCCAGGTCTCTGGGACATGCACGTCCACGCCTACTTCACGAATGACACGGCGCAGTTTCACTCGACGAGTGAAGTCATGATGCCGCTCTTCATCGTGAATGGCGTCACCAGCGTCCGAGACCTCGGCAGCAATCTCGAGGCGACGCTCGCCGCGCGCGACAGCGTCGCGAAGCACCAGATGATCGGACCGCGCATGATGGTGTCCGGCCCAATGCTCGACGGCCCGACGACGCGCTACCAGGCCGCGATCAAAGTCGCAAACGGTGATGATGCGCGCGCCGCCGTGCGAATGCTCAAAGACCGCGGCGTCGACATGATCAAAACGCAGTCGCTGGTTCCGAAGGACGCGTATTTCGCGATCTCTGATGAAGCCGCGAAGATCGGAATTCCCTTCGAGGGACACGTGCCGAACGCGATCACCGGCATGGAAGCCGTCGCTGCCAATCAACGCAGCTTCGAACACCTACTCGGCGTCCGCGATACGGACACCGCGCTCATCGACGAGCTCGCGCGGAAACGCGTTTGGCAATGCCCGACTGTGATCAACAGCGTCGGAACCGCCGCGGACTTTCTCACCGATCCGGGTGTGCCTTTCTGGCTCAAGCGGGCGGTCGACGGTTGGCGGCGAACCGCGACGACCCGCGCGGCGGAAAGCGACTCGGCCGCGCGCGCGGCGAACGAGCGAGCGACACGGAGGCTCGCTCTCATCAAGAAGATGTACGACAAGAAGATTCCATTCCTCGCCGGAACGGACGCACCGGCGGGATACGATCTCGTTCCGGGCGCGAGCCTGCATCGCGAATTGCAATTGTTCGTTCGCGCAGGACTCACGCCACTGCAAGCGTTGCAGACGGCGACGCTCAATCCGGCAACGTACTTTGGAAGGACATCGGATTGGGGAACGATCGCGCCCGGAAAGACCGCGGACCTCGTCGTGCTTCGAGCGAATCCGCTCGTCGACATTGCAAATACTCGCGCGGTTGCCGCCGTCGTCGCCGATGGCAGGTACTACTCACCGCGCGAGCTCGATCGTCTGCGGCTTCAGATCATGGAGCGCGCCGCGAAGTGACGCTCCGTGCTGTCGTTTTCGAGATGCTTTGGTCGTCTGCAAAACGAAAGCGTTAAAGCGTCGGATGCCGCGTATGCCAGTCCGTGTTTTTCTGAAAGTGGTGCGCGACTGAGAGAATCTTGTCGTCGTTGAACAGATTCCCCGCGAGCACAGCGCAAATCGGCTTCGCGTTGTAGACGACGCCAGGTCCGCCCGCGACGCCCGCGCTATCCACGCCGGGCCCCATCACCGCGCCATTCACCGGCCGAGTCGGCGCCTCGAACTTGTATGGCACAACCGCGCACGGATGGCCGGTCGACGAATGGAGACCGACATCGCCCGCCGTTTCCGACGGAATGTACATGTCGTAGTCCTCGAGGAACTTCGCCATCTGCACCATGAGAATATGCTGACGACGCTGCGCCTGAACGAAATCCAGCGCCAACGCCGAGCGCCCGCCCGCTCGGCTCGTCAGCGACGCGAGCGGTGTCGGGTCGCCGGGAATGCCGCCGTCACCGCGTCCGCCACCGCCGCCACGCCCGCCGCCGCCGCCGCCGCGAGCGGGAGGAGTCGACAGCGTCGCGATGTCGACGCCAAGCTCTTTGGCTTTCGCTTGTACGTAGAAGTCGAACGCGGCCGCGCCCTCACCGCCGCCGCCGCCGCCACCGCCTGAGAGCTGCGGCCGAGGACCGATCGGTTTGAGGTTGGCTCCGAGCTCGCGCAGCTTGGCGACGAACTCCTTCGGCGCGTCGGCGTCGACACCGATGCGGAATGAGGAAAGTTTGATGTCGCGATCGAAGTTGAACGGCGTCATCACGGTCGACGGATCCTTCTCATCGACGCCGTGAATGGTATTGAACACCATCGCGCAGTCTTCGATCGTCCGGCAGATCGGACCGACTCGATCGCGCGACCATGACAACGTCATGCCGCCGTACCGGCTCACTCGACCGAACGTTGGACGCAGCGCACTGAGGCCGCACTCACGCGATGGGGACACGATCGAGCCGCTCGTCTCCGTGCCGATCGCGAAGGCGACGCATCCGGCCGCCGTCGCCGACGCCGGGCCGGCCGACGATCCGCTCGAGCCGCGCTTGATGTCCCACGGGTTGTTGGTGCGGCCGCGATACCACCAGTCGTTGCTCGCGAAGAGTCCGGTGGCGAGCTTCGCCATGAGGACCGCACCAGCGTCGCGCATTCGAACGACGATCTCGGCGTCCTCGTCGATGATCCGATTCTCGAAGTCACGGGAGCCCCAGGTCGTTCGCACACCTTTCGTCGAGAACAGATCTTTCACGCCCCACGGCAATCCGTGCAGGGGACCACGATAGTTCCCTGCCGCGATCTCGGAGTCCGCCTGACGCGCGGCGGCGCGCGCCTGCTCTTCCATGATCGTGACCGCGCACAAGAGGGTCGGATCGAGCCGCTTCATGCGTGCGAGATAGATGTCGGTCAGTCGCGCCGACGTGATCTTCCGCTCTTTAATCAGTGCTGACAACCGATTCGCCGGGAGGAACGCGATCTCGTCGTCCGACGTTGGCACGGCGCCATGCCATTTCTCGACCGCGAAATTCGCGCGATCGAACGCGGCGCGCCCCCGCTCCTTTGCGAGCCGTTCCATCAGCGCGCCCGTTCCTCCGGGCCACGCTTGGAACGTCATGGACGGCGGTTCGCCGTTGCCTAGCGGAATTGGCGGCGCGGCCGGCTGCTGAAGAGGTGTCGCTGGAGCACCGACGCCGGTCGCCTGCGCGCGAAGCGCGTCTACACCGAACGTGCTGGCGGCCGCCGCGACCAAAGACATGAACACGAATTGACGCCGGCCAAGGTCGGTCGCGCCTTCCATCGTGTCGGCGACGCGAGTGAGCCGGTCCTGGGTGTCTTGCAGGATGTCTTCGCCTATCGACATGAGCGTTTCCTCATAACAGCTTTGTCACTTCGGGCTCACGGTCATCGTGGAGCGACCGTCGGTCGTCTTCTTCCAGTAGGCGATCCAATGCTCGGCGATGTTGTTCGCCGCCGTGATCAGTTCCTTCGACGGGGCCTTGCCCGGCATCGTCACGACGACGATCGCCGTATTGAAATTCTTCTGCGCATGATCAAAGTCGGGAACTCGCGGGCCCATCGCCGCGATGACGTCCTGAATCGTGATGACAGTCTTATCACCCTTGTAGATCGGATGTCCAGCGGCATCCGACTGCCCGGTGCGCTGAAGGTTGCGCAGGATGAAGAACGGCTTCACCTCTTCGGGCTTCGCGAGTCCCATGAGGTAGAGCGCGAGCCACGACCAGCCCTTTGCCGGCGAGTAATAGTCTCGATCGAGCTGCGTGTAGGTGCCGTCGCCGTTGTCCTTCCACGTGCTGCCGCCCATCGCGTCGGCTTCGTCGCGCGGCGGATTCGCGTATGGAAACGCCGCCGGAAGATTGACCCCCGCGAGCCAATGCACAGGGCCGAGCACGATCCGTTCACCGTTCACCAACGCGCTCGCGTCGGCGGCCCAGCGATGTCCGAGCTCGTGGCCGATCTGCGACATCGCATAGTCGTAGTCCTTCATGCGATTGTCGGGCGAATGCTCGTTGATCTGCACCGCGGACGTCGACACCGGCTCGACAAACATCCACTGTAGCTGGCCCTTGCTGCAATAGTTCTCTAAACCGTTCGTGCTCGTGCCAATGCCGGACACATTACCGCCGCGGGGACCGGTGCTCGGCGTGCCGCCCTCGGGATTGTCGACGCGGAAGTCGGAGTAGGACGCGATGAAATCGAATTTGTCGCCGAGTGCGGTGATCACCGAGCAAGCGAGGTCAGTAGCGCGCGGAACTTCGGGCCAATGGAAACCCTCGTAGACCGCCGGGAATGGGCCGTCGCTCTTCTTCGTGCTCGAGAGATCGACCTCGGGCGACCGAATGCCGTCGAGCGAGACGCCGCGGCGTGCGACCCAGCTCGTGGGTGCTGGGGAGCCGCTCGACGAGGCGTCGGCGATGAAGCTGAGTTGCGTCGCCCCGGACAGCTCGGACGGCAAGATCCCCTTTATAGAAATCGTATTGCCGTTGACGGTGACGTCCGGCTCGGCGCCAGAGCCCGATGCGACGTAGCGCGGCTGGCCACCGCGACCGCCCCCACCGCGACCGGCGGAAAAACCTCGAATCGTCCAAACGACCGTTGATTTATCGATACTCGGCACCGGCACGTCCGCCTTCTGCATCCCAATGCGATAAGCGACGCCGTTGATGCCCGGGTCCCCGTCGGGCAGCACTGGCCCCTGTGTCTCGATCGTGACTTTCAGAAAGAGTCCATCGATCTGGCTGAGCGTGACTTGCTTGATAACGAGATTCGCCGGCCCGCTAGGAGCCGGCGTGAGCTCGACTCCGCCCAGTCGCTTCTCTGTGCCCGTAGTCACCATCGGGAAGACGCCGACGATGCCGTCTCTCGCGGTGATGTCGTTGTATGAGAGTTCTATATTGCCATTTTTATAGAGCGTCGCCTGTATCCGGTTGACCGTCGGCGTCCAGCTGAACGCCTGAATCCCGACTGAGGGCTCGCTCACGTTCCATGTGACGACGACTTTGTCGGCGAGCTCTTTCGCGAACCGCTGGCCGTTCAGGTTCGTCTTCACCAGCGCCGCGATCCCCGGAATCATGTTGATGAACGTTCGCCCGACCGTTTGCAGCTCCGGATAACGCTCGAGTTGGAACCCCGCCCGCGCCTGCGCGCCGGCTCCAGTGCGATTGCCCGCTGGCGCGCCGCCGCCCCGAGCGCCGCGACTGGAGTTCGGCGCGCCAAATGTGATCGCGCCGGTCGCCACGTTCAGCGTGTCCCAGGACTTCCCAGAGAACGGGAATGCGAAGTTCTTGAGCGCAAACGTCGGAGTGGTGAGCGCTCCGCCGAAGTCGGCGTCCCAATTGAGGGCAACGTTCTCGACGCGATAACCGGCGCCGTCGGGCGTGAAGCGCAGCGTTCGATGATCGAGATCGAAGAGCCGCTCGTGCGCCACGCTGGTGTCGAGCTCGAGGTGGATGAGATTCCCGATCGTCGTGACTTTGCCGATCGGATGGCCGGGCTGGCGCTGGGCGACGAGAAGCGCCGGCGCAATCGCCAGGAAAAATGAGACGCGGCGAAGTGTGCTCATGGTCATCGAGACTCCGGGTAGCTCGAGGGTTCGAAAATCCGCGTTCGTGTAGCGGCGGCAGCCGTATATTGGGGATAAAATATACAGAATGCAAAGACGCCCCTTCATATATATGGTCGCCGAGACCTCCGGCGCTGGAAGGATCTCGGCGACTTCGATGGAGCGTACGCAGTGGTACGGGTACATTCGGCACAGACCGCTGTTTCGGCAGTACCACTAGCTGCTCAGTCGTTCGGCCATGAGAACTGTCACCGCGCCATCCATCCTCGCGCATCTCCCCGTGCGCCGAGGGCAGAGCGATCCGCTGCACAAGCAGGTGTATGACCGCATGCGGCAAGCGATTCTCGACGGGCTCCTCCGCCCCGGTCAGCGGCTCCCGTCGACTCGTGCGCTCGCGCAGGACCTCGACATCTCTCGCCTCTCCGTGCTCACGGCATTCGATCAGCTGCGACACGAGGGCTACATCGTGGGACGAACAGGCGCCGGAACATTCGTCAGCGATGCATTGCCCGACGACCGGCTCCAGGTCTCCTCGGCACTGCGCGCACTGCGGACACGCCCCAAAGTTGCGACAGTGCCCGCCGCGCCCTCCCTCGATCCGTGGGCGATGCGGCCATTTCGCATCAACGTCCCCGCGCTCGACAAGTTCCCGCACTCCGCGTGGGCGAGGATCGTCGCTCGACGGGCACACGCTATCAAGCCGAAGCATCTTGGCTATACCGATCCGGCCGGGCTGTTAGAACTTCGAGAAGCTGTCGCCGAGCATTTGCGGACGTCACGAGCCGTCCGCTGCGAGGCGTCGCAGGTGCTCATCGTCTCCGGTTCGCAGCTCGCCCTTCAGCTGTGTGCGCGCGCGCTGCTCGGACGCGGTGATCTCGTTGCGATCGAGGAACCAGGATATCCCGGGGCGCACGTCGCGTTCGAGACCGCAGCCGTCGGGCTGGCGCCGGTCCGTGTGGACGACGAGGGAATCGATGTCGCAGCGCTCGACGATGTCGGGCGTCGCGTGCGAGCGGTCTACGTGACGCCCTCACATCAATATCCACTCGGCACGTCGATGAGCGCGGCGCGACGTTTGGAATTGCTGGATTGGGCAGCCAAGCGCGATGCCTGGATCATCGAAGACGACTACGACAGCGAGTTCCGGTACGTGAGCCGTCCTCTTGCGTCGCTGCAGGGGATGAGCGCCGGAGAACGGGTGATCTACATCGGGACATTTAGTAAAGTGTTATTCCCCGCCCTGCGGGTCGGCTACGTCGTGGTGCCGTCGGCGCGGTGGGATACGTTCATCGATGCCCGCGACGCGATCGACATCTGCTCACCAACGCTGCTGCAGCTCGCGCTCGCCGACTTCGTCAGTGAAGGACACTTCGCTCGACATATCAGACGCATGCGGTTGGTCTACGAGCAGCGCCGCGACGCATTGCTCGACGGTCTAACGACGTATTGCGACGGATTGCTCACCGTTCACAATGCCGATGCCGGTCTGCAGATGGCCGCCTTCCTCCCGCCGGGCGTTTCCGACGCTGATGCTCTCGCACGAATGAATCAGCGTTCCCTCATGGCGACGCGATTGTCGACGTCTTATCTCGGCGCGAGACGCAGACAAGGATTGCTCCTCGGCTTCGGTGGTTGGGACGAGCGTCGCATCGCGGCGGCGAGCCGCACACTCGGCGAGGTGCTCGAGCCGCTCGTGTCGGAGAGCCGGCGTTAGCGGTTGATGTCGACGCCCTGCTTCAGCTGCGAGAGGATCGCGTCGACAGCCGATTTGAGATCCGGCGGTGCAATCGCGAGGGCGGCAGCACACTCTTTGATCGCCTTGTCGAAGTCGTGCGCGGCGACCGCGAGCCGCGTCGCCTCGAGATGCCCGTAGACACTGTTTGGATCGCGCTGAACATCGCTCCGGAAGATCTCCATGGCGGCTGCTTGTTGCCCGAGCCGCTGAAGCGTGCGCGTAAAAGTATAGACTTGGGCCTGCGTCCCGAGCGATAGCGCCTTCGTTTGCACGGTCCTCGCTTCCGCGGTGCGTTGCAGCGCCGCGAGCGCGCGCGATTTGGTGATCTCGTTCTCGAACCGATCTTCGATCTGGATCGATTGATTCGCGTAGCGTAGCGCCTCGTCGGAGCTCAGGCCGTTCTCCAGGAGGTAATTCGCTGCCTCTTCCCACGCCTGCCACTCGGTCTGCACTCTGCCGCGCAATTGGTTGCGAAGATTCGCGGCGACGAGACGCGGAACGTCGACGTCGATGCGGATTGGGACGGCGACGCGCTCCCATCGCATCGTGAGGACGACCGACTTGGCGCGAGGCTCGTCGAACTCGTAGGTGAGGATGTCTTGCGGCGAGATCGTTTGCGGTTTGACGACGACGCGTAGCGCATCCTCGGTCGAGTCGTACGTGAAGCTTCCCCACGACGTCGCGTTCTTCGAGAAAATGATGATCCACGACGACGCGTTGGGGATCATATGAAGGCCGTAGATGCCACGCGGCAGTGGATGGCCTTCGACCGCGACCGAATCGGTGACCTCGATCGTCGTGTTATAGTTCGCGCCGGCGCGCCAGACTTCACCGTACGGCTGGAGCGCACCGAAGATCTTGCGACCGGCGACGGCTGGCCTGTGGTAATCGATCGTGATGTCGGTGAGCCCGATTCGCTGCGTCGAGCGCGCGCGTTGACTGACATCCGGAAGGGTGATGATTGCCGACTGCGCATGACTCGCCACGGGCTTCGTCACCAATGCCGCGAGGAGAAGGCTGCGGAAGGCTCTGGAGTCGATCGCGATGATCATCGCGCGACCACCGATTCTTCGAGCGTGCGCTTCATGAGGCGAGCCCGCTCGTCGACTAACGCCCGAATCGGCTCCGCCATCTCATCGGGCAGCAGGTCGGTGACCCAGACGACGCGAGCGCCATCTCCGTGCGGAAGGACTTGCATCGACGCGTTGTGATGCCTCGGGCGCCCGCCAATCGACGCGTAGACCAGCCGTCGATGCTTGTCATCGATCGTGACGATGAGCTCGCGCGCCACGAAACCGTTGGCGAACGTCACGAGTCTTGCGCCGCGATCCATTTGCGTGTCGAGGACGGCGCCGGGCGCGAGTCGTTCATGAACCGCGCTTACGTCGCGAACGGCATCCCAGACGACGTCCGCCGGCGCGGCGATGATGATTTCCTTGATGATGGTCGCCATTTCTGATGAATGCTGGACCAGTAGCGGTATCGGCTCCAGCGCCATTTCACGCCGAAGGGACATAGCCATTGGGGCCGACTCGAACGCACGGAGCGTAGAGTGGTCATTGGTTTTTTCCGAATGTGGTCATGGCAGCAGAGCGGGTGGTCGGCAAAGTTCAGGGGTTCTTGTCTACTCCCCGAAGCAGGCGCGATGACGACGCGGAGGAAGTTCGTGACACTTTCTAGATTCATCATGATGGTGGTCTCGAGCAGCGCGTTGATTAGTGGCCAGTCGCTCATCGCGCAGCCGGCACCGAGGCACGATGCCGCGCCGTTTCTCATCGCGGATCGCAGTGGCGAGATTCGGCTCGCGCGGAGCGCGGCCCCGCCGTCCATTTCAGATTCGGCAACCGTGCTCGTGCTCGAACGCGCGGGATACGTCGAGGCTGCCCGCGGCAGCAACGGGTTCACCTGCGTCGTAATACGCGCCTTGGCAGGGAATCTGGAGGATCCGGACCTCTGGAGCCCGCGTGTGACGGCGCCGCACTGCTTCAATGCGCCCGCCGCTCGGACCGTCATGCCGATGCTGCTGAAGCAAACCGAGTGGCTGCTGTCGGGCGAAAGCGCGATCGAGGTCGCGGCGAAGGTCAAACGCGCGTATGCGAGCCGAGAGCTTCTCCCGCCCGCCGTCGGTGCAATGGCCTACATGCTGTCACCGGAACAAGTCCTTACGGCGAGTGGCATTCGTGGCATGCCGCATTTGATGTTCTTTTATGACAAATCGCAGCCGGCCTCTGTGTGGGGTGCGAACGCGGCGGGTTCACCCGTGCAGCACGACTCGACCGGCGACGCACACGCGCCCTTTCTCACGCTGTTCCTTCCCGTGGGTCAATGGTCGACGGGGGTTCAAGCGCGCGGCAAGTAGCGCGAGGTGTAGTTGAATGGGCGGCGTGCTCCCATGACGCGCGATTGGACAAAGCCCTCTTCGTTCGCCAGCTTCGCTTCATGCAATCCGCAGCGAGGAGCGCATCCATTCGTGTTTCCTCATCGGACGTGTTTCGATGAGGGCGGCCGCGCTCGTCATCGGAGTCATCTCCATCGCCGGCTGTTCATTTCCCCCGTTTGGGAGATCACCGGTAGTTCGATTTCGCGGAGAAGGGACCGATCCGATCGGCGACACGGCGCACATCGCCGATGCGCGCGTCGCGCGTCCCGCGGATCTGATCTATGCCCGGGTCGAAGTCACCGATGCCACGCTCCGTCTGGCCGTCCGCTTTGCGCCGCGAACGCTCGACTCGGCAACGACAGGCGCGGAGTTCCTTCTCGACACCGATCTCGATCCAGAGACCGGCCAGCGAGATCCCGGCATCGGCGTCGACTATGCCGTGTCACTTCACGCCGGGCCCCGACGCGGAGCGACGCTCTCGCGAGCCGTGACGGATGTCGGTTGCACGACACCGTGTCGCTTCGAACCGTTTACGCGCGCCGACATCCTGCTCTCGAACGATCAAATGGAAGCGACGTTCCCGCGATCCGCGCTCGCAAAATTCGACGGCCGACTCAACTTTCGAGTGGTCGCTTACGCGAACGTCGGCCGGCAAACCGCCACCAGCGACCACCTACCGAACCTGCCTGCGCAATTCGTCGCGGTCCGATAGGAGACGCCTACTCCGACCGCAACGCCACCGTCGGCTCGACCGCGAGCGCTCTCCGCGTTGGCACGGCGCAGGCGAGCATGCACACGCCGAACATCAGCGCGACATACACCACGAGCAGCGCGACGTTCACGAGCGACAGCGCTCCCGCCGAGAATCCGAAGGCGATGCCGCCGACCACCAACCCTCCAAGCACAACGCCCAGCGCGACTTGCGTTAACGGCCGACGGAAGATCGCCGCGACAACGCGCCGCGGACTCGCGCCGAGCGCGATGCGAACGCCGATCTCGCGAGTGCGACGCGCGACGGTGAACGAGAGCACCGCATAAATCCCGGCGAGCGACAGCAACAGCGCGAGCGCGGTCAATCCAGCAGTCGCGCGCATCCACAGCGACAGAATCCAAACCATATCGTTGATGACCTGATCGACTCGCTGGATGTCGTACATGCGCAACGTTGGATCGACCGAAGTCGCGATCGCGCGGAGGCGAGGAACGATCGACAGTGGATCGCCACGGACGTGAACGATCATCTGATCGAGACGCGCACTCTCCGTGACCGCGGCGATGTACAATCCGGATGGACGATCCCAGCTCGCAACATTGTCCATCCCCATCTCCTTCACGACGCCGACGATCTCGCTCCACGGACCACTCGACTGCTCAGCCGCCGACCAGTATCGGTTCTTCGTCATGCGGATGCGTTGTCCGATGGCGTTTCGGCCTTTGAGCACCTGATCGACGAAGCCTTGATCGACGATCACGACGGAGGATCCGCCGGCAGTTGCATGGTCCGACGCATTGAACGCCCGCCCGGCGATGATCGGCGCCTTTAGAGTTTCGAAATACGTCGGCTCGATGCTGGCGATGTTCGCCCACGGCAGCGGCGTCGAGTCCGTCGCGCTCTGCATTCCCTGAACTTCGATACGAGACGCGGGATGGGGCATCCTCGGGAGATTGTCCACGAACGTCACCCCTTCCACTCCCGGCTCCGCCGCGACACGCTGGCGCAAGCCGGCGAGCGCCGTGACGTACCGCGCGCTATCAATCTCACCATTTGGCGATTTCATCTCGAGACGCACCGCGAGATACTCTTTGTCGGCGAAGTTCACGCCGTTGGAGCGGACGCGCGTGAGCTCGTGGTTCTCGAAAAAGATCGCCGCGGGAACGATCACGGTGACCGCGACCTGCAGAATGATGACCGCTGTCCACACACCGCCGAAGCGTAGGCCGCTGCCTGCCGTTCCCTCCTTCAAGCGCGCACCAAGCCCACGCGTGATCTTGAGCCCCGGCATCACGCCCGAAACCACAGCGGCGATCACCGTCAGCAGCGCTGCATACGCGATCGTCGTGAACGACAACCCGGGTTGGACCCAGAAGGGTTGCGGCCCGAGATTCACCTCGAGATACGCAAGTCCGAATCGACGAAGGGTGAGCTCGACCGCTACGAGTCCGAGCGCAGCCGACGCGCCACCGAGGACGAGCGCCTCGGCGAACAATTGCGCGACGATTCGGTTTCGGCTCGCGCCGAGCGCGCTTCGCACGATGATCTCGCTTTCGCGCGTCGCCGCTCGCGCGAACAGAAGCAGCGCAACGTTCGAGGCAAGGAGAACGACGAGGAGAAGAGCGATGACGTTGAACGAACGAACGAGCAAGAGATCCGACTCGTTCGGATTCATGTACATGCTTGCGTACGGACCGATTTGCGGCTGCAAGTGCTCATGCGTACTGCGCAGCTCTGACGCCAGGCGCTTTCCGATGGTGGTCAGCGCTGTTTGTGCCTCGTTGATCGTCGCCCCATCGCGAAGCACGCCGATGACCGTCACACTCGGCCCGGAACGCGGCGCGCGATCGTACGCGGACAGTCGCATCGGCATCCACGCCTCGTGCGCAACCGGAAACTTGAAGCCCTCCGGCATGACACCAACGACAGTCGCGAACGCATTGTCGATCCGTACCCGTCGCCCAATGACGCTTGCGTCTCCGGCGAAGCGCGTCTTCCACACGTTGTAGCCGAGGACGATGACCGGCGGCGCGCTCGCGGATTCGTCGGCGTCGACGAGCGTCCGCCCGATCAGCGGCTTCGCCGACGCGATCCGAAAACCAGAGGCGGTCATCTCGGCAACCCGTATGAGACTGGCGTCGTCCGGCCCGAGAATCAGATTCCTTGCGACATCCTGAAACACGCCGATGTCGCTGAGCGCTCGCATGCCGCGCCACGCTTCGTAGTCATACAAAACGCGCTTCTCAGCTTTGCGCTCGACGACATCCCAGTTCTTGATCATGACGATGCGATCGCCACCGGGAAGGGGCAGCGACGCATGCGTCATCGTCCGCACGCCCTCGAAGACGAGCGCGCCGACCCAGATCGAGAACGCCATCGCGAGTCCGCCGATGATCGTCAGCCCTGGATACTTCACCAGCATGCGGAAGCCGAGCTTTACGTCGAGCGACATTCCGCCGAGCCACGCGAGACCTCGCCCCTCGCGCAACGATTCAGTGTGCTGCGTGACGCCGCCGAACCTCGCGACGGTGCGACGCCGAGCTTCTTCGTACGACAATCCTTGGTCACGAACGAGCCGCTGCGTCTCCATGTCGATGTGAAACGCAAGCTCCTCGTCGATGCGAGACTCGGAAGCGCGGCGCGCGAAGACGAGCGAGAGGCGCGTGCGCGCGGCAGAAAACCAACTCATGATGTGCGTCCTTCAGAGAATGACGTGTCGACGAAGCCCGGGCGTGCCGATGCCGGTCAGGCGTTGCGAAGAACCGCTTCGAGTCCGGCGCTGAAGCGCTTGTAGCTCTCGAGCTCTTGGCCGAGCGCGCGGCGTCCGGCGGCGGTGAGCCGGTAGTATCGTGCGCGGCGATTGTTGTCCGTCGTTCCCCAGTCGCTCGCGATCAGCCCGTTCTTCTCGAGGCGTTGGAGCGCTGGATAGAGGGAGCCGAGGTTGACGTCGAGAATCCCGTCGGAGAGTTGCTGGATGCGGAGGCTGATTCCCCATCCGTGCATCGGGACGAGCGACAGCGTTTTGAGGACGAGCAGATCGAGAGATCCGCGGAGCGCGTCGGTTTGGGAGCGGATGGTCACGGCGGTATGGTCGGGCGTTCCTATAGACGTCGAGAGAAGAAGATGCGGGCTGCTCCTCTCGCTGTCAATAGGAGGTCGGATGTCATCGTTGTGTATGGACATCGCGACGTGACGCCCGTTGACGATTCATGAGTTCAACAACGTCGCTTTCATTCCGACTCAAATCCAAAAGACATGTCGAGAGCTCACGCGTGGTCCGTACTCGCCGCATCGGTCGTCGGCTTTTCTGTAGCCAGCCCTCCACCGGGGAAAGTGCAGTTGACCATCGCGACGCTACACGCGGCGGCGCTGACAACCTCGCGTGGGGCCGGCGATTCGCTCGACGCGCCGTTTTTCGTGATGTCGGTCATTGGACCGCACGCCGGCGCGCGTGCAGTTCTGCCTGACGGAAAGCCGCTGAGCATTCGGCGCGACGAGGCGCTCGGCGCGCGGCCGCTGACGGAGTTGAGCCTCGGAGACGGGGACAGCGTCCAGGTGCTGCTGTCGGTGCTAGAGAATGCGACTGAGAGGGGCGCGGATCGCCTGCGGGCCGCGGATGGCTCAAAGGACGCTCATAGGTTATCCGCGTCAGAACGCGCGGAGCGAGTTACGCAGCTGCTCGCACCGTTCGTCGATCAAGGGGCCCACGTGCTCGGCTCAGGGAGCCTGCTCCTGACGAACGAGGGCGGAACGATCTATTGGCGAAGTCTCGAGTGCATCGCGTCGTGCAAGGTCGTGTCAGCCCCGCCGGCGACTCCGCTGGCAACGAAGGCGGCTCAGCCGTCGGCTGCGACACTCGAGCTTTCGGGGCATGGCGGCACCTATCATCTTGCGCTACAGGCCCGACGCGAACCGTAGGCCAACTACAAAGGATTCCAATAAGAGAACGCTATTGGCAGGGGACCAGGACCGCCGACGCCGTTGCCCACGGCAGGACGTTCCACTGGATCTGCCCCGTGGCGGGGTCGACAGGAATCGCGTCGCTCGACCGCCGCAGGACGCCTTGGAGCGAACCACGCAGCCACCGCCCGTAGAAGACTTCCGCTTCATACCCAGTCGACCAAGCGACGATCACTACGGAGTCGGCGCCCAGTCGCCGCCAGCTCGCCGGAAGCTGCCGTCGCACTCGCCGATCGCCCGTCGGCGCAGACTCCACTGGCTCGATTCGCTCGGCCACGAGGTCTCTAGAAATCCCCGGCCTGCGCTCGATGGTGTCCAGTCGAATGACGGCAGTCGGCTGCGCGGGACCGAGGCGCGACGGCTTGGACCACGGCCCGAGTGTCAGGCGGTAGCATCCTGGCAGGACCGGGGCGTCGGGTTTCGCGGACGGTGACTGTGCGCCGCTCGCACGTCCGAGCAGGGCCGCAACTATGCCCAAGGCGAGTCGCCACCGGCTAGAGGTGCGCATCAGCATTGACGCGAGCCGTAGGTGTTGCTTCACGCCGGCATTCGACCGTCAAAGGATTCAAATAAGAGAACGCGCGTAGCGGTTCGCAACGGTCAATAGCCCCGATCACTGTAGCGCCGCGAGGTAGGCTCGCACCGTAGCTGGAAGGCCACGTTCCAGCGCGTCGGCGATCAACGCGTGACCGATCGACACCTCGAGAATATTCGGAACACGGCGGAAGTCCGGAAGATTGAGGAGATTGAGATCGTGCCCCGCATTCACGCCGAGGCCCGCGGATGTCGCCGCGGTGGCTGCCTGGATGCACTGTGCGAGGGCGGACGACGAATCCCCTCGCGCGTGCGCCGCCGCATACGGCTCCGTGTAGAGCTCGACGCGCGCGGCGCCAAGCTCTTTCGCCAGCGCCCACTCATCGCTATCGACGTCCATGAACAAGCTCACACGCGACCCTTCGCTCGCAAGCTCGGCGATGAGCGGCGCGAGGCGGGATGCCGACTCAGCAAGCTGCCATCCGTGATCGGAGGTCACGGCGCCGGGAGCATCAGGTACCAGCGTAACCTGATGCGGCCGCACATCCGCAACCAACGCCATGAACTCTGGAAATGGATTCCCCTCGACGTTGAGCTCGATGCCGGGATGCCCGCGAAGGAGAGCAGCCAAGTCCCGCACGTCGGAAGCTCGAATGTGTCGTTCATCCGGGCGCGGATGAACGGTGATCCCATGAGCGCCCGCCGAAATACATAACTCGGCCGCGCGGACCACGCTCGGGATGCCGATTGCGCGCGAGTTTCGAAGGAGCGCCACCTTGTTGAGATTGACGCTGAGCTTTGTCATCCGCGAAGTGGGGTGCGAAGTAAAGACGGAGGTGTGGAGATGTCTCATAGTATCTCTAACGCAATTCGCCCTCTGTTGCCACGTTGTCGACGAAGGCCGACATCGACTCCTATTGACTATCTAGAGGTACGAACACCACATTGACGACGAGTCTTCCTCAGCCCGGTCGCCAATGCTGCATCGCATCCGTTACTGGCTTCGCGCAGTCTTCCGCCGTTCCGCGCTCGATCGCGAGCTCCAGGAAGAGATGCAGCTCCATATCGATCGCCGCGTTGAATCTCTGATCGCGGAAGGCGTAAGCCCCACGGAAGCCCGCCTCGCCGCGCGACGCGAGTTCGGCAATCCCACCGCCCACCGTGACGATGCACGCGATGCAACCAAGACCGCCTGGGTCGATTCCACCCGCGCCGACATCCGATTCGCGCTCCGCTACTTCGCGCGTAAGCCACTCTCGGCCGCAACGATCGTTCTCATCCTCGCATTCGGCATCGGCGGAAGCTCATTCCAACTCGCGGCGCTGCGCTCACTGACATCGCGGCCACCGGAAGGAATCTCGCACGATGCCTCACTCGTTCGTCTTCGAGGCATGTACCGGCCAAAGGACGCGCCGAGGTGGAGAGACCGCGCGCTCCGGTATTCCGAGGTCCAAGAGATCTCTAAAGTCCCGAACACATTTGACGCGATCGCCGCGTGGACAACGAGTGAGGTCCTCGGAAGCACGCGACTCGGCGCGAACGAAACGGCGCTTTGGGCACAGTTCGTTACGACAGACTTCTTCAAGGTCATCGGTGCGCGCGTCACGCACGGCCCGGGACTTCCCGACGCCGGCGCCGACGGTGGCGTGCAACCCGTTGCCATAATCTCGTCCGCGCTCTGGGAGGACATGTTCGACCGGGCCGACGTTGCCGGCAAAGTCATCATGTTGAACGGCATCGCCGTCCGCATCGTCGGCGTCGGTCCGCAGGATTTTACCGGCGCCCTTTCCTTCGACAGCCGGCGCATGCTGTGGCTGCCGCTCTCGTCGCGAACGACAGTGCTCGGCATCGCGGGATCGAGTCCTCTCGCAAGTCTCGACTCCGCGGACTTTCAAGCTGTTGCTCGCCTTCGCCCCGGCGTCTCTCCGGAACACGCGAGCGCCGCCGCCCAGGTCGTCAGCGGGCGCGTCACCCCGCGTGTGATTTCGCCGACTGCGACGCGAGTGAATGCGCGTTTTGTCTTCGGCTCGGACGTCGTGCCGTTGCGCGGAGACACGTCACTCGACTCCGACTTGCCGCTCCTCTTCGCATCGTGGGCAGTCTTGGCAACGCTGATCATGGCAATCGTGTGCACGAACGTCAGCGGACTCGTGATCAGCGCATCGGTGAGTCGACGACACGAGATCGCCATCCGCCTCTCGCTTGGTGCGTCGCGCGCGCGAGTCATTCGCCAATTGCTCACGGAGAGCATTCTCCTCGCGTTCGGCGGCGCAGTGCTCGGCTTCGTCGTGTATCTCGCGATCCTCGCCGCGATGTCGAGAATACCGGAAGCTCGATACGTGCGTTCCGACTTCACGACCTTCTTTCTCACGATGCTCGTCGCGGTCGGCACCGGAATTTTGTTCGGCGCAACACCGGCCTTTCACGCGACGAGGCACGGCGTCGGCGAAGTACTCAAGAGCGGCGCGTCCGGAGCGACAGGCCGGTCCCGATTGCATCAGTCGTTCGTCGTCGCGCAGATCTTCTTCGTGCAGCCGCTTCTCGTGCTCATCGCATCGATGATCGTGAGTTTGACCGCGAGGGATCTCGTCACACTTCCGAATGGAATTCCGGATCATGTGCTGCAGCTTTCGATCGGTGCCATTCCAGGAGCAAAAGCCGAGCAGACGGCCGCGCGTCAGAGACTCGTGGAGCGATTGGGGCAGGTGCCGGGCGTCGTGCGTGTGATTGCGGATCCGGCGCCAGCGGGATCGCTGACGCTGGCCGTGCGCGATGCTGACCGGGGAGCTCTCGCTCGGGCGAACGATCCAACGACCGTCGACACGTTCCTGTCGATCCCGGGCTACTTCGATCTGATGGGCGTGCCGCTGCTCCGCGGCGACGACCTTCCGCTTGGCGACACGACTTCGACGGCAATCATCAGCAGCGATCTCGCACGCGAACTGTGGGGCAGTTCCGATCCGATTGGGAAGCGATTCAAACCAGTGTCACCGACGCCCGGACTGCGACGTGAGCTCGTCGTCACCGGCGTCTACGACTCGCGTCATCTGTCCAGCGGCACGACGAACGCGCGGGTTTATCGTTCTGTGAAGGACTTTGGGACGTTTCGATATCTGATTCGGACTGCCGCTCCGGCCGCCCAACTTGCCGATCCGGTTCGTCGCATCGCGCGCGAAGAATTGCCGACGACGGCGGTCGAGCCGCCCGTCACGCTCGCACAGATCGACGAGGAGAAAGTGACGGAAGCACGCACGAGCGGACTTGCGATATCCGCCGTCGCGACACTTGTGCTTCTGCTGGCGTCAATCGGTCTCTATGGGATCGTCGCGCTTTCCGTCGGACAACGCCGACGCGAAATCGGCGTCCGCATGGCGCTCGGCGCCCGTTCCGGCCAGGTCGTTGGTCTCTTTTATAGAAGCGGGCTTCAGCTCGCCACTGTTGGACTCGTGCTCGGCCTCCCGATCAGCCTCGCCGCGACGCGGCTCTTCCCCGCCCTGGCTGAGCAGGCGGGGACACACGCGAGAACTCCGAATCTGTGGATCATCGGACCGGCGGTCGCTGCAACTGTGCTCGTCGTCGCATCCATCGCAACGTTGATTCCAGCGACGCGAGCGGCGACGGTGAATCCAGTGACAGCGCTCCGGACAGACTGACTCCTTTCGAGATCTCTAAGCACCGGCTGGCCCGCTCTCTGCCTTTACCAAGGCCGCCATCCGTCGAGGATCTGTCAGTGCAGAGCTTTCGGAAAATCGTGCTCAAGACCGGATCGCAGGTGGGTCGTTGTTTGACATCCACGCCTCGTTCCCGAACGTCTACAGCTGGCCGATGATTTGGCCTGCTCTGGCGGGCGCGATTGCGTTCTGGATGGTAACGCGCGAGCCGAGGCCGCATCGCTTGCTCGTCGGTTTAGGCGCCGCGCTCGCCACCGGATTACTGTTGTCGGCGCTCGCGTTTGTTGGCGTGTCGGCGGTTACCTACGCCCTGCTTCACACCGACATAGTGCCCGCGGTTCGACAAGCCGGAGCGGCGCGAGGCTTGATCACGGTCGCCGGCATCGTCACCATCGCCGTATCGCTGGCGCTAGTCGATCTCGTCGTCGCGTTGCTCGCCGCGGTGCTCGTGTTACCGGTGCGCTACGTCCAATTGCGTCACGCGCAGGCCTGATCCCGACTGTCACCGGCTCAACTTCTTAGAGTTCGGAAGGACATTGACCGTCCAACCAACGTGCAATGGTCGCGACGACGTGGCCTTGCTCAGCGGATGAGAGCTCTCGCCCTCGCGCGATGCCATGCCACTTTGCTAAACACCCGCGGCAGCAGGTCGCCGTCGCGTGCTGAGCGATGAAGACCGGATGTCCGCGAAACGGCGTCTGCTTTCCGTCGTTGGCGGGCGACGCTGGAGCGAGTCGTTGAGCAATGAACGTTGCCGCGTGCTCGAGCACGGCGGCGCGTCCTTGCTTCGCGAGATACGCCCGCTCCTTGGGACCGAGCGCAAATCGCCGTCGGAACGGCGATCGCGCTAGCGCATCGAACAGGTCATCGAGATCACGCACAAGCACGGTTGAAATGCATGGAGCGCGCCCTGCGGCGGCACTTGCTTCGAGCTCACCGCCGCGGCTTCACCCACCACAGCGTTTCGGGAATGATGCCGTCCCACGACAACTTGCCCGCATCGTCAGCGGCGAGCCATAGCGCGCCGAACGACAGCTTCGACACATTCGTGATCTTCTGAATGTCGAGCTTTCCAACTTCATCACTCGGCTTGTGATAATCGGGATGCTCGCCGTTGAAGAACTGCATGATCGGGATGCCGCGCTCGAGATACGGACCGGCATCGGTGCGTGGGTAGTAGTACTCGGAGCTTACATTCTCGTACTGCCGATCGAGGGCGATGAACGGGAACTCCGTCGAAGCGCGCTGCAGAGTGCTCTCGATCCGCGTGCTGAGAAGCTTCGGTCCGGTGACATAGATCGTGTCGGCAGACGACAGCGTCTGCACCTTCGGGCTGTTGTTCGGACGACTGCGTCCGATCATGTCATTGCTGACATGCAGCACGAGATTGTTCGACCAAGGTCCGTACGCAATCGTGCGGGTGCCCCACAGTCCGGTTTCCTCGCCGGAGTCCCATATGAGAAGAATCGAACGCTTTGGGCGCGGCGCGTTCACCAGTGCGCGCACGACGGCCATGTTGCCGGCACTGCCGCTCGCGTTGTCATCCGCGGCATTGTATTGGTCAGCGAGTCCGTTCCCCGGAAGGCTCGCCTTTTCTGGTACCGCGCCATCGAGGTGAGCGGCAAGGGAGATCCACTCGTTCTTCAGCACCGGATCAGAACCCTCTAACATGCCGACGACGTTGTACGGATGCGCTTCGAGCGTCGTCGCCGCGAAGTCGATGCGCAGACGATGGCGTGCGCCGAGGTCGGCGGATGGACGCGCGAGCGTGGAGTCGGTCGAGAGAACCGTTTCCGCCGACACTGACGTTCCCGCCAGTAGCTTCATCAGCGCCGACTTCGAGATGGAGATCCGCGGGACCTGATACTGCGCATAGGCGACACCGACGGCCGGATTCAAATCCTGTCCGACGACTTCGGTACGCGTCCACTTCGCGCGCGTCGAATCGTCGGCCACGGTGATGATGCCGAGCGCGCCGCCGAAGCGCGCGACTTCGTTGATGGTCGTGTAGTCGATGCCGATCTTGCCGAGTGCCGGATTGGGACGCGGCGCGCGTCGGCCGGCGAAGGCGGCAGGCGATCCGCTGACGAGCAACCACTTCCCCTTGATGTCGAAGCCGGCGTACGGATCGGCTGGCCCGGCGGACCGGCTAAACGGCTGACCAGCCATTGCTTTCAAGTGTCGAATACCGTTCCCGACATAGATCACGTTGGCGTCCCGCACGCCGCCAATAAGAAAACTCTGAATGGTGAAATCCTCACCCCATTCGAGCTTGTCGCCTCCGATGGCGCCGGTAACCCTTGTCGTATCGAGGGTCGAGCGAGTAACGGTGTAGTGTTGAAAGTAGGTGCCGTTGTCGCCCATCGGCTTGATGTGCTCGCTCGCCAGGAATCGCGCGACGTACGCCGCGGCGGAGTCGTAGCCGGGGGATGCGATGCCGGGGAACGGCGTTCGCCGGCCCATGTTCGCATCGGACGCGAGATAGCTGACGTCGCGCAGAATGTCGTCAGCGCGAATCCGATCGACGACCGCTTTCGCCGCGGTGAGCCGCGCTGCCGGAGACGACTGCGCACTGAGAGAGCCCGCGGCTATGAGCAGGCCGCCGATGGCGACCGAGTATCGAGATGTTTTCATGATGGCGATCTATTTGTTATCGAATCAGTCGCGCGGAGAGAATCCGATCTCCGAGATCAATACGGTCGACGACGTCCTGTCCGCTGACCACTCGGCCGAGTGAGGTGAAGTCGCCTTCGTTGTGCGGCTGCGGCGTGTGGTTCAACGTGTAACCAGGTCTCCCGGTGTCGAGTCCAGCGCTCGCCCACGCGAGGTTGCCGCGAGTCAGGCGATGACGATTCACCTCGTCGCGCTGAACGGCCGCGTCGTGGATGGTCGCCTGTTGATCGACGAAGTCCGACACGACGCGCGAGAACTCGGTCCCGACGATCGTCCCCGCGGCGTGAATGCGTTCGAGCGCATCCATCGCGAGCGGCGCGTCGCCTGAATAGAGCTCGATCTCGATCGTTCCCTTCGGCGTTTCCCATCGAGCCCGCGGCAATGGCTTTCCTTCATACGCCGGCACGATCCACTTCTCGACGATCGCGCGATACTCGGCCATCGGTCGCTCGACGAGTGTCGGTGCGGCTCGACCGCGACCGGCACCACCACCACCACCACGTCCGCCAGGAATCGTGTCGCGAACAATCTGCGCGCCCGCGTTCTGACAATACGGTACCGTGTCGCGCGCGACCGCCGCGGCTGCCGCGCGAGCGTCATTGATCGCGAAAGGCAGTAGTTGGCGGACCGCAGTGATGCGCAACGCACACGGTTTGCTCGCATTGGTCGCCGAGACGAGCGCAGGAACAGTGCTCGCAACGCGTGCGCGGCCGAGTCCCTCGGCGGCCGGGACCGAGATCCACGTGTCGCTCGAGCCGAGTGCGCCGACGAGGGCAGCGATCGCCGAGAAGTCTGCGTAGGTACCGAGCGTGCGCACAGCTTCCGACCGCACGCGCCGATCCGCATCGCTGACCGCTGCGAGCAGCTTCGCTTCGGCGCGGTCGGCGATCGAGGCGGAGTCGGCTTGAGGCTTTCCTAAACCTCGAATCGCCCATGACCGCACGAGACCCGATGGATCGGCGCTCAGCCGTAGCAAATCGGCGACAGCGGCTGGATCTCGCGGTCGAAAGAGGGCCCACGTCGCGCGCCATCGAAGTTCTTCGTCCGGAGACGTCGTCCATTTGACGATCGGCGCGACGTCGCCGCGCGCGGTGGAGCGTCCGATCGAGAGCAGCGCTTCGCCGATCGTCGCGTTCGTATTCGGGCTGGAAACCGCCTTCGACAAATAGCGCGCGAGAACATCGCGGGCTGCAGCGGTTTTGATCTTTCCGAGAGCGCATGCAGCTTCGACGGCGACCGCGGGCGCCGTGCGCGGGCTCGACAAGAGCGAATCGAACCAGGCGATTGTGAGGGTGTCGCGGAGCTGACCGACCCCGAATACCGTTGTCGCTGCAAGCGTAGTGTCGCTGTCGAGTGGATGTGCGCGCAGCAGTGCGACGCCGCGAGGGTCTCTGATTCGAGCGACCGACAACATCGCGCGACGGCGGACTTCGGGATACTTCGATTCGAGAAGTCGCGCGAGCTCGGGCTCGTCGAAGCGCCGAACATCTTCGAGCATCAAGAGCTTGGCGATGCCGTTGATCGACGCCGAATCGAGCGGCGGGCGACGCTGGGCGCCCAGAGCGGAGCCGAACGTCAGGACAGCAAGCAGCGTGCGCGTGAGCGGCATGCGCGAGATCTCGCGAAGTGGCGATCGCATCGGTGGGAGCCCTCGGCCTCGCGTGATGGCCCCCAGCTTCACAGGCGTCAGCCCTTTACGGCGCTCGCCCGTACGACACGAATGCCATAGACCGGGGGAATTCGATCGTTTCCCGTCGCCTGCAGACGAACGTTGACGTTGCTCTTCCCGCTCGTCATCGACGTTGGAATGGCGTAAGTCGCATTCCAGAACCCGCCGGCCGTGTGGTTCGGCGAATACTTGGCAACATGCTGCCCATCGATGAGAATTTCGTAATTCGAAATCGTTGGCAGCGCGAGATCGTTATAGTACGTCACGATGAGATCGTTTTGCATCGATCCATCGACCGGCAGATCGTACGAGAACCACCCCTGCCCCCCGCGCGCACTGCGGCCGTTCGTCTTCGGCGCCTGACGTTCCGCCGGCTCGCTCTTGTAGCCGAACGTCTGCTCGGCGTTCGTGTCACCTGGCTGAATGAAGCCGACCGACGCGGCTTCGATGCGCTTCTCGAGTGCGTCCGCCGCGGCGCGAGCGGCGACGTGTCCTTCGAACTCGACCGGCGTGAGAACGTCGAAGTAGACGCTATATGTCTTCTCGTGTGTTCTATAGAATGGCGTC